>Ga0302314_10003994_pt1 | contig 27138 bp, 18 predicted proteins | sample III_Palsa_N2_3_FD_200533 | JGI IMG/M metagenome (GOLD analysis project Ga0302314, IMG submission 200533) | Peat permafrost microbial communities from Stordalen Mire near Abisko, Sweden - III_Palsa_N2_3 | ecosystem: Environmental > Terrestrial > Soil > Palsa > Peat permafrost | place: Sweden...
CGAAACCACGAGGCGAAGGTTGGCTTCAATCAGCTCACGCTTGGCGCGCTCTGCGTCCATATCGCCCTGGATCATCTCGCGCTGCGTGCGCTTCAAATCTTCCAGCGAAATTCCCGAGTCAGCTTCCACGCGCTCAAGATCGATGCGGCAGTTCTTCTGCTGACGCTTGTACTCTTTCTTCAGCTCTTCCGAGCGCGAAGCTTCGTACTTGTGGTCCAGCGACTTGATCTGGCGCTCCAGCGTACGCATGGAGTCGACCGTCTTGTTGACCTTGTCGAGCAGGCGCTTCTTTTCGCCGTTCGTGTACTTCAGCTCGCGGATGATGCGGTTCACGAACACATGCTCGCGACCCATCAGCCAGCGAGCTTTGCGCTTGTCCTTCTCCTTGGCCTTCGCGTCCTTGCCATGCGGCTCGTTCACGCGGGCAAGGTGGTCGGCAGCCTTCTTCTGGTGCTTGATCAGCTCGTCAACGCGCGCAACGGTCTGCTTCACGCGTGCCGCAAGAATCTCTTCGGTCAGCTCTTCTTCGTCGAATACGACGACTTCCTTAATGTTGCGAACGCCGCGCTTCAGGTCTTCGCCGAGACCGACGATCTCGCGAATCACGATCGGCGAACGAGAGATCGCCTTCATCACGCGGATCTGGCCGCGCTCAATGCGCTTGGCAATCTCTACTTCACCTTCGCGGGTAAGCAGAGGAACGGTACCCATCTCGCGCAGATACATACGGACGGGGTCGTTGGTCTTCTCCAGGGTTCCGGGCGAAAGATCGAGTTCAACGTCATCGCCATCTTCACCAGACTCGTTATCGCCATCTTCGGCGGCACGCTCGCTGGCCGCACGACGGCCTTCACCGGACATCACCTCGATGCCCTGCGTGTTGATGGTGGTCATCAGGTCATCGAGCTCGTCGGGCGAGGTAATGTCGCCGGGCAACAGGTCGTTGACTTCGCCGTAGGTGAGGTAACCCTTTTCCTTACCGGTGTCGATGATGCGGTCTACGTCTTCTTCGTACTTGTCGATCTCTTCAGCCACGTTGGGCGCTCCTGAGCAGGCTCTCGCAGGTTTGTGCGAGAAATATTTTTTGACGGAATCCGATCACAGTAAGTCCAAAACGCGACTCGATGCGGAGAACTCCCTTGTTTGTGACGGGGTCGCTGTGACAGAGGTTGCGGTCAAGGCCGCGGGCGCAGGCTGAAGCAGCATGTGACTCTCGTCAGGGAAGGCTTCGGCACTCAAAGGCGCACGTCTACAGCGAAAATCAGTGTACCACCTTCTTAGACTCCCACGACGGGAAAAGGATTCGAGAAGACTTGCTGATAACGGGGATTCCACCCCTCTCATCGGTGCATCGCGTAAGCAAGTCACCGGAACGACCCGCCTGAGCGCAGTAGCTTTGCAAGCCACTCATTGTAGGACGCTTACGCTGAATTGCGAGGGAAGCGTCTGCCAACCGCAGAATCACAACCTGCTTCTAGCCAGTGATCGACCTATGAAATTGAAAGGAGCCGCGATTCCGCTTGGTGTTGAGCAATAATTTTGCTGAGTTTAGCGATGGTTTTGTTGAGCGCCAACGGCGCGGCCCCATCACAGCCCAGCCCGTAGGGCTGGGTATACGACGCCCACTATATGAGGGCTGTAAGCCCGACCTAAAATGCTCATTGCAAGGAGCTTGCTGCCTCTATCCAGTCACGCCCCCTAAGCTTGAAGGGGTCGTGACTCCCCTTGATTGAGCGATAAGCTCTGTTGAGCGCCAACGGCGCGTCACATACCAGCCCAACCCGAAGGGCTGGGTATACGGCACCCACAACATAAGGGCTGTAAGCCCGACATATAAATGCCGGTGAGACACCCCCGCCAGTGGTTTGCTGTAGGTCGATACCGCCGCTACCGTGGAGCAAAGATTGAAGCTCCCCGGTCCGGCGTCCCAACGGTATTGCGGAACATGCTGAAGAGCTCCCGCCCAACCCCAAACTCTGACTCAGAAAGGTCTTCCGTAGCAGGCACACGCGCGGCCCACTCAGTTGAATCCACCAGCACCGTGAGCTGGTTGGCGTTGGCGTCGATGCGAAGCCGGTCGCCGTCTCGCAGCTTGGCAATCGGCCCACCGTCTTTCGCTTCCGGAGTCAGATGGATCGCCGCCAGCACATCGCCGGAGGCACCCGAGAGCCGCCCATCGGTGACCAGCGCCACCTTGAAGCCGTGGTTCTGCACGGCCTGCAGCGGTGGCAGCAGCTTGTGTAGCTCCGGCATACCGTTGGCGCGCGGCCCCTGGAACCGCACAACGACGATGATGTCGCGATGCAGCTCTCCAGCCAGGAACGCACCCTGCATCTCCTCCTGGCTATGGAACGTGCGCACAACGCCTTCAATAACGTGCCGGTCATCATCCAGAGCAGAGGTCTTCACAATCGCCTTACCCAGATTGCCCTCAAGCACGCACAACCCGCCATGCGTTTCAAACGGCTCCGCCACCGGACGCAGAATCTTCGCGTCGCCGCTGGCGCTTACGCCTTCGCGCCAAGTCAGTTTGCCGCTGGCGTCCAAAAATGGCTCCTGCGTATAGCCTTCCAGCCCGGTACCAAAGATCGTCTTCACATCACGATGCAACAACCCCGCTGCAAGCAACTCGCGGATCAGAAAACCCATCCCCCCAGCAGCATGAAAGTGGTTCACATCCGCTTTGCCATTGGGATACACACGCACCAGCAGCGGCGTCACCTCAGCAAGGTCCGCAAAGTCGCTCCACTCCAGGTGAATCCCCGCAGCAGCGGCCATCGCAACCATGTGCATGGTGTGATTCGTAGAGCCACCAGTAGCCAGCAGCCCGACCAGCCCGTTCACAAACACGCGCTCATCCAGCAACGCGCCAACGGGCGTGTAGTCCGAGCCAAGCGCAGTCAGCGAAAGCGTGCGACGAACAGCATCTGCGGTAAGCGCATCACGCAGCGGCGTGTTGGCGTTCACAAACGAGGAGCCGGGCAGATGCAGCCCCATAATCTCCATCATCATCTGGTTCGTGTTGGCCGTGCCGTAGAAGGTGCAGGTACCGGGCGCGTGGTACGACTGCGCTTCCGCTTCCAGCAACTCCTCGCGGCTCACCAGCCCTTCGGCATAGCGTTGCCGCAGATGCTTGCGCTCATCGTTCGAGAAACCCGAAGGCATCGGCCCGCTGGGCAAAAACACAGCCGGAAGATGCCCAAACGAAAGCGCACCAATCACCAGTCCCGGCACAATCTTGTCGCAGATGCCGAGAAAGACAGCAGCATCAAACGTCTGGTGCGAAAGCGCCACCGCGGCAGAAAGCGCAATCACATCGCGCGAAAACAGCGAAAGCTCCATGCCGGTCTCGCCCTGCGTAATGCCGTCGCACATAGCAGGAACGCCACCGGCAACCTGCGCAACACCGCCTGCCTCGCGTGCAGCGGTGCGGATAATCTCCGGAAAGCGTTCATACGGCTGGTGCGCGGAGAGCATGTCGTTATACGCGGTAATAATGGCGATATTCCCAGCGTCGCCCTGCCGCAGCGCGGACTTATCGTGCGGCCCACAAGCGGCAAATCCGTGTGCCTGGTTAGCGCAACCCAGAGCCTGCCGCCGAGGCGTGGTGCGAGCTGCTGCTGCTATACGTTTCAGGTAAAGGGAACGGGCTGTCTTGCTGCGTTCGGCAATGCGGAGCGTGACTTCAGCGATGCGATGGTTCAGATCCATAAGGCAGACCCCCAAAGGCGGAGGCACGTGCAAGCGGAGCAAAATTGTGACGACATGGCCAAATTGTAGCCGATAATCGGACGAACTTAAGCCACCAAAATCCCCGATTGAAATTTTGCTGATGAAAATTCAAAAGATTTTCGTGGAGAGGCCTCGTGAACTTAGGCAGTGTCTGACGAATCGCTCTTGCTGTTGTTTTGCTTCCGAACTCTTGTTGCAGCTTTTGCTTCTGAACTCTTGCTGTTGTTCTTGCTTCTGAGATAGGTCCGGGCTTTAGCCCGGACATTAAACCCCGCCCCAAGCTGGGCTTCAGCCTCCGGGATACGCTCTCTTTCCCTTCACCACTCCACCCAAATCGAGCCAAACCCGATTCCTCAGACACGACCAAAGCCTCAAGAAAAATCAAACATAGGCTGCGGCTCCCGCAACGGCTCCCCCGCCGTACCAGCCTGACAAGCCGGGCAAAGCCTCGCCTTGATATCCATCCCATTGCACCCGTAGTCATGCGAGCAACGCCCGCAGCGCAGGTGATAAATCGTCTGGCTATCGCGCGTAGTAGAGCGCGCACCGGTGGAGGCAATCACCACTTGCGCATTCGGATTACGAAACCCCGGTGCAGTCGTCTGCGCGATAGGGTTGCCAACGGAGGACGTTCCACGGCGGGGCGGGGCAGTAAGCTTCATGCGATCTTGGTTCCCTAAAGTTCTTTCGCGAAGATAAAGTCCTCGCACTGCTGCGTGCCAACCTGAAAAATCCGCGTACCCACTTCCACAAACCCATTCCGGCGATAGAACTCGATAGCCCGCGTATTGCCGCTATGCGTGCCCAGCAGCAACCGCCCAGCGTGGAAGCCCCGCGCATCCGCAACAGCAGCATCCATCAGAGCCTGCCCGGCCCTTACGCCGGGAGCATTCGTAACCGGCGTCGCCGAGCTGCGAAAGCGCGAAAAAAGATAGATACGTTTCAACTCAACATCCGTCGGCAACACCTCGATACTCGGCAGCTCCGGCGCAGTCAGCATGGCATAGCCAACGGGAACATCCGCTCCGGTCACGGCCAGCGTAATGCGTGTGGTCGGCAGCGCAAGGTAGTGCGCATATGCCTCAGCCGTGTGGTTCTTCGCACAGTGGGCGATGATGTCTGCACCGGGCAGCATCCACGTAAAGGCCTCCAGGCAGGTAGCGGCACCCACGAGCGAAAGTGCGGCCGCATCCCCGGCGGTAGCGCGTCGCAACGTAACGGCTTCGATCAAAGGTTCGCCAAGCGAGATAGTTTTTACAGGATCAACGGACATAAGAATTCTCTCTAGTCTGATGGTAGCGGCTACGGCTGTTGAGCGTAGCGTGGAAATGACGATGATGATCGAGTTGACCGACGTACAAAAGAAAGACGCAAACTACGCGCAGCTTGCAGACAAGTTCATGCAGGATGCAAGCATCGCAAAAGAGCTGCGGGCCTTAGCCGACGACGCTCGAGTCACCATACGGCGAGCAGGCGTTCCGGCCAAAGGCAAGTGCGTCGTCTACTGGATGCAGCGCGCACAGCGCGGCCGCGACAACCACGCACTCGATAAAGCCGTCGACGTCGCCAACGCGCTCGGCCTGCCCTGCGTCGCCTACTTCGCCGGCATCAAAAACTTCCCCCACGCCAACCTGCGTCACTACGCCTTTCTCAACCAGGGCCTACCGGACATCGAAGAAGACTGCGCCGAGCGCGGCATCGGCTTCGTCATGCGTCGCGCTCCGCACGAAGATCACGAGCAGTTCTTCGCAGACGTCGATGCAGCCATGGTGATCGGCGACGAAAACCCCATGCGCGTCCCCGAGCAGTGGCGTGAGCATCTGGCCAAGACCCTCCGCATCCCCTTCTGGACGGTCGATGCCGACGTAATCGTTCCCTCCAGGCTCCTCGAAAAAGCCCAGTTCAGCGCAGGCGTAGCGCGTCCGCGTCTCTACCGCGCTCTACCGGAGTTCCTCGTACCCTACAAAAACCCCAAAACAGCCAAGCCGTGGAAGCAGCCGCGCAGCCTCCACGCCGACGACGTGCGGCAAGACATCACCCGCGGCTGGCAGGACTTCGACCGCAGCGTAAAGCCGGTGGAAGCATGGCAAGGCGGACACCACGCGGCGACCAAACGTCTCAAAAAATTCTGCGGCGAAATGCTGGAGAACTACGACCGCGACCGCAATCATCCCGAAACAGACGGCTCCAGCAAGATGAGCCCATGGCTGCACTTCGGCCACATCGGCCCGGTAACAATCGCGCTGGCCATCGAAGCCGCGGCCAAGAAAAGCCCCATGCTCAAAGCCGCTCGCGACAGCTACTTCAACGAGCTCATCGCCTGGCGCGAGCTCGCCGTAAACTTCGTCCGCTACCAACCCGAGTACGACAACCCCGAGTGCGCGGACAACTGGGCAAAGGCCACCATCGCCGAGCACGACCTCGACCCTCGCGAACTCCTCTACAAGCTCCCGCAGCTTGAAAACGCCCAAACCTACGACGAGCTCTGGAACGCCGCGCAGCTACAGATGGTCCGCTACGGATGGATGCACAACTACCTGCGCATGTACTGGGCCAAAAAAATCGTCGAGTGGACGCCCAACGTGCGCATCGCCATGAAGGTCGCCATCTACCTCAACGACAAGTACTTCCTCGACGGCCGCGACCCCAACGGCTACGCCGGCGTAGCGTGGTCCATGTTGGGCAAGTTCGACCGTGCCTGGTTTGAGCGTCCCATCTTCGGCAAACGCCGCTATATGTCCGGCGCCAGCACGGGCAAAAAGTTCTACTCGCGCATGTACATTGAGCAGATGAAAGCCCTCCCGGAGTAAGCGCGAGTATCTAGTTTCTAAACTCCGCAACATACGCAACATAAATTTGGCTGTTGCCGTTGCTTTTCTTGTTGTCATTCCCGCAGGGAATCTGCGTCGAGCTTTTGCAGTTGCTTTTGCTCTCTCTCACCCCGGTAAACCCGGGTACCCCAAGGCTTCAGCCTTGGGTCTTATAACCCTGAAAAATGTGGGCTTCAGCCCGTGGGGTATGCTTTTTTGTTCCGTTGCACTCCCCCTATGGGACAAAACGATGCGTCAGACACACCTAGCCCCACGAATAACGACCGCCACAAAATGGGCTTTAGCCCTGGGCCGTTGCTCTTTGCTTGGGCTGACAATCAAATTCACCACCCGGAATATCTCGCGAACCTCAGAGGCACAACACTCGTGCAGGCTAGCGACTAGCCAGACCATAGGCTCTTGGCGCTAAGCTGTAACGATGCGGAGACTGATTCTCGTTCTAGCCCTGGCTTCGGCGGCGCTCGCAACCGCTGTCAGCTCGGCGCAGAAAATAAAACCCGCCGCCAAGGTGGGGCTCACGACGCGGGTCTTTCATCCCACAACTCCGCGCAACTGGCGCGGGGCAGAGAAGCAGGAGCTCCGCTGCGTCATCTGGTATCCCGCAGCGGACAACACCGTTGAAACCCACCAGCTAATCGGCACCCCCAACGCTCCCGAGTTTGAAGCCGGCATGGCCGCCGAGCACGCAGGCTTTGCGACCACAACCGGCAAGTTTCCGTTGGTCCTTCTCTCGCACGGCTCCGGAGGCTCCGCCGAACAAATGGCCTGGCTCGGCACCGCCTTAGCCCGCGCCGGATACATCGCCGTCGCGGTCGATCATCCCGGCAACAACTCGCATGAGCCCTACACCCGCGAAGGCTTCGCCCTCTGGTGGGAACGCGCCACCGACCTCAGCCAGGTCCTCGACGCCATGCTCGCCGACGAAACCTTCGGCCCCCGCATCGACCCCGCAAAGGTCGTCGCCGCAGGCTACTCCCTCGGCGGCTACACCGTGCTCGAGCTAGGCGGCGCGCAAACAGACATCAACGAGTTCTTCGACTTCTGCCGCGCCGGGTCCCAAACCAGCACCAACAAAACCGAAGCCCGCCGCAGCGATGTCGATACAAGCGTCTGCCGCGTCCCTGAGAAGTACGGCCTGGGCAACGTCGACGACATCCTCCACGCCGTCCACAAAACCAGCGCCATCTCGCTCGCAGCCTCCGGCGACTCCTACGAAGACGTCCGCATCAAGGCCATCTTCGCCATAGCCCCTGCAGTCGGCTTCACCCTCGCCCCGGAGACCCTGCAGAACTTCATCGTCCCCGTAGAAATTGTCGTCGGCAAAGCAGACCGCATCGCCACCCCCCGCGACAACGCCGACTACCTCCGCTCCCAGATCCGCGGCACCCGCGAGACCGTCCTACCCGCCGTAACGCACTACACCTTCCTCGACACCTGCACCGCCGAAGGCAAAGCCAAGCTAGGCATCTACTGCGCCGACGAAGTAGACCGCGACGCCATCCACACACAAGTCTCCGCCATGGCAGTAAAGTTCTTCGACCACGCCCTACACACCAAGTAGCATCACCACAAAACCGTCATCCTGAGCGAAGCGTCTTGCGGCTTCATGCAAGACGCGCAGTCGAAGGACCTGCCATGTCTCTCATAAAGCAATACAGCTCCGGGCTTTCGGCCACGATAGCCTTGCCGGACCACCGCGAGCTACAAACCAACCCCACCTAGTCCACGCGACAAATCAAACACTTCAAATACCGCGTCTCCGGCAACGTAAGCACCTCCGGATGATCCGGTGCCGCCGCCCGCACCTCCAGCAACTGCACCCGCCGCCCCGCATCCGCCGCCGCAGAAGCCACAATCGCCGTAAAGTCCTCCAGCGACACATGGTGCGAGCAGGAGTTCGTCACCAGCGTCCCTCCCGCTGCGATCATCCGCAGCGCCCGCAGGTTCAGCTCCTTATACCCACGCAACGCCCCTTCCGCCGCCCGCTTTGACTTCGCAAACGCAGGCGGATCAAGCACAATCGCATCGAACCTCTCCTGCTGCGTGTCATACGCGCGCAGCAACTCAAACGCATCCGCCTCCAGCCAGTCCGTCTCAGCTTTCAGTTGAGGATTCAGCGTCAGATTATGGTCCGCCGCCTCCAGCGCAGCCCTGCTCGCATCCACACCCGTAACGCGCCCGCACACCTGCGCCAGATGCAGCGCAAAACCCCCTTGATACGTACAAACATCCAGCGCCCGCTCCCTGCGCGAAGAAGCCGCCACATGGCCTGCAGCCGCTGCATAGTTCATCCGCTGATCCAGAAACGCTCCCGTCTTCTGCCCCGCTCCAGCGTCGTACGTAAAGTGCAGCCCATTGAGCGTGAACGTAGTCCTCGTAGGCGCCAGCGAGAGATGCGAAGCAGACTCCTCCGCCGCACTCCGAAACGACAACCCATCCGGCGCAACCGAGTCATGCGTCGTAAACAGCGGCCCAGCCGGAGGCGGCAGCAGCTGCTCCAGCTCCCGTATCCGCGGGTCAGGCCTCTCCCACACCGTCAGCGCTTCTCCATTCGCCGCAAGCCCATCGCGCAGAGCTTCCACCACCGCGGCGCGAACATCATCCTGCGCCGTGCCTTGCGTCAACAACTGCAGCAGCACGAGATCGTTGTACCGGTCCGCCAGAATCCCCGGCAAATTATCCGCTTCTGAAAACAGCAGCCGATGTGCGTTGTTGGCCTCGCTCACCGGCGCAAGCTCACGACGCAGTTGCAGCGCAGCGGCCACGCGGCTGCGCACGTCGGCAAGGTACTGCTCCCGAGTCAGCTCAGGCGTACGCGAAACCACCCGCGCCGCAATCTGCGAAGCGCTGGAGTAAATCCCAGTCCCTAACGCAGCACCGCGACCTTCCACAAGCGTCACCAGCGACCCAGCCTCAGAGTCCGTAGTCTGCGATTCCAGGTCCGTGCGATAAACCCAGAGATGTCCGGCGCGAATTCGATCTGCGGCCCGGCGAGTAATGCGTAGCGTTGTCGGCATGTTTCTCAATCCAGCTCCGGCACAGGTATGCCGAGCGTTTCTGCAAGAGCGGCGACGACCAGCTTATGGTCATCCCGCTGTGGAAGTCCTGAAACAATCGCGGTGCCTATAGCTCCGGTCCCGCTAAGAAAAATCGGAAACCCGCCGCCATGCGCGGCAAAGTCCGTCAGCGTAATGCCGTGGCGCTGCTCCAGCGTCTCGCCATCGCGCTCCAGTATGCGGCCCACGGCGTACGAGCTCCGCGCAAACCGCCGCACCGTATTGCGCTTTCGCCGAACCCAGTCAGCCTGCCCCGGCGTCGCTCCAGCGGTCACGCAGGCAAACAACAACTGCCCGGCAATCTCAATCTCTATCGTCCCACCGGCATTACGCGCCAGCAGCTTCTCGCGCATCAGCGAGCCCAGCTTCCACGCGCTCGCAGCGTCAAACGCGGCAAAGCGTAGCAACTGCTCCTGTTCGTCTAATATTGCGAGGTCTGCAATAGCGCTCATGGCACACTCCGTCCTCTATCATCGGTCATGCGGCGTTCCTTTGCACACCGCGAGGCACAGTTACCCATGACCACACCGCTCAGTCTCGCCGACCGCCACGCCCTCGGCGTCCGCGCCCGCAAGCAAATCGCCCGCAGCGCCCACGCCGCCTTCGACCTCAAAGCCTGCCCGCCAAAGCCCCTTGAGGTCCTCGCCGAATCCGAACGCGGACGCTTGCCCAACCTGCTCGCCATCAAGCATGAGCGCATGGCCGCTTCGGCCTTCGGCTTCTTCCGCGGCGCCGTTCCCATCATGGCCGCCGACCTCGCCTGCCATCCCAACACCGGCATCACCACCCAGCTCTGCGGCGACGCCCACGTCCTCAACCTCGGTGCCTACGCCGGCTTTGACGGCCGCCTCGTCTTCGACATCAACGACTTCGACGAAACCATCCACGGCCCCTTCGAGTGGGACGTAAAGCGCCTGGCGACGAGTTTGTTGTTGGCCGGACGCGCCGCTGGGGTACGTCGCGCAGGCCGTCGCAAAGCCGTAGCAACGTTCCTCGCACGCTACCGCCGCTCCATGCGCGAGTTCGCCGTCATGCCCGTCCTCGAGCTCGCCCGCTATCAAATCCACCGCCTTACAGAGGTCGGCCCCGTCGCCACCATCCTCAAGACAGCCGAGCGCTCCACCCCGGCCAAGTCGCTGCTCAAGCTCACCCAGCCCGCAGGCAAGCCAACCCAGCCCGGCACTAAACCCGCCCAACCCGGCAGCAAGCCCACAGACCCCAGCGCCCGGCACGCCGACCCCAGCAGCAAGCAGGCCGCCCTCAGCACAAACGCCGAGCCCCGCCACTTCCGCTCAGACCCTCCACTGCTCACCCGCATCACCGGCAAAGAGGCCGACCTCGTCCTCGCTTCACTCGGGCCCTACACGCGCACTCTTCTGCCGGAGCGCAGACACTTCCTCGCCCAGTACCGTCCGGTAGACGTAGCGTTCAAGGTCGTTGGCACCGGCTCCGTCGGCCTGCGCGACTACTGCATCTACTTCGAAGGCGCCGGCCGCCCCCACACCACCGACCCACTCTTCCTGCAAATCAAGGAAGAGACCGAGTCGGCCTACACCAGCTACCTGCCCGAAGGCGCCTCCGGACACACCCACCAGGGCCATCGCACCATGGACGGCCAGCGAGCCATGCAGCTCACCTCTGATCCCTTCCTCGGCTACACCACCATCGAGGGCCGCGACTACCTCGTCCGCCAACTCAACGACCACAAGGCCTCGCTCGACATCCAAACCCTCACCGCGGAAGGCCTCCTCGGCTACGCCGACCTCTGCGGCGAACTCTTCGCCCGCGGCCACGCCCGCGCCGGCGACCCCGTCTCCATCGCCGGCTACCTAGGCACCTCCGACCGCTTTGACCGCGCCATCCTCGCCTTCGCCGAAATGTACGCCGACAAAACCGAGCACGACTGGGCCCTCCTGAAGAAGTCCATGAAGAAGTCGTAGCAAGACGTCCTTGCCATGGCGAGGGGCGTTACCGTTCGGATGGGCGTGTGGGTTCCGTCACCACGTTTTTTCCGCAAACCACCCAACACCCGAGCGAACTCCACAAATCACCGTAGCTTCACCGTAAAATCACCACCGCGTGATCGTGGATACGATCCTTTCACTTCCCGGCGCAAAGTCTTGCAGGGGTTCGAGTTCCGTGCCTTTCGTGCGCTCAGCGGACACCATGCTGGAAACGCGCTATGGCTTGGGTAAAATTCCGGCATGGCTTCTTTGCGTACTGTGCCCGAGTTTGTGGAGACCTCGCTGACGGGGTTGGGGTTGTTGAGTGCACCAATCTTCAATAAAGGCACAGCCTTTACCGAGCGAGAGCGCGACGAGTTCTCGCTGCACGGCCTGCTGCCTCCGCAGGTAGGCACACTCGAGCAGCAGGTAGCTCGTCGCATGAAAGCATTCCGCGCGCTGGGCGATGACTTCGCACGCTACACCTTCATGCGCGATCTCCAGGACGTGAACGAAACACTCTTCTACGCGCTCATCACCAAGCACGTCGAAGAGATGTTGCCCGTGGTGTATACGCCCGCTGTTGGCGAGGGTTGCCAGCGTTTCTCAGAGATATGGCGCAAACCCCGAGGCGTGTTTTTAAGCTACCCAAACCGCGACAGAATCGAGACGATCCTCGGCCATCCGCGCTACGACGGCGTGCGTTGCATCGTAGTCTCAGACGGCGAACGAATCCTCGGCCTTGGCGATCAAGGCGCAGGCGGCATGGGCATTCCAATCGGCAAGCTCGCGCTCTACACAGCGTTAGCAGGAGTGCATCCGCTACGGTGTTTACCGGTGTTTCTCGATGTCGGCACCGATAACGAAGAGCGCATCGCTGATCCTCTCTACCTCGGTTGGAAGAGCCCAAGAGTCAAAGGCGAAGACTACGACGCATTCGTCGACCGCTTCGTAAAAGTAGTCAAGAAGCGTTGGCCGCATGTGTTGTTGCAGTGGGAAGACTTCGCCGGACACAACGCAGGAAGGCTGCTGGAGCGCTATCGCGACAAGCTCCCAAGCTTCAACGATGACATTCAAGGCACCGCTGCTGTTGCTACAGCAACCGTATTGGCTGCGGTGAATAAGACAGGCGTGCCTCTCACTGAACAGCGCTTTGCTGTCGTGGGATTTGGCTCTGCGGGGTTGGGGATTGCGGGGTTGCTCTATAGCGCGTTACGGCAAGCAGGATTAAGCGAGCGTGAAGCGCGAGGCAGGTTCTATGCGGTTGATCGCGATGGGTTAATCGTTGATGGAATGCAAGGATTGACGACGGGACAAGCTGCGTTTGCGCAGTCGCGTGAGGCTGTTGCGGAGTGGTCGAGAGTTGATGGAAAGATTGGTTTGCTGGAGGTAGTGGAGCGTGCGAAACCGACAGTGTTGATCGGGGTTTCAGGGCAGCCGGGAGCGTTTACAGAAGAGGTAGTGCGGTCGATGGCGAAGGGTGTTGCGCGGCCTGCAATCTTTCCGCTGTCGAATCCAACGAGCCGTTGTGAAGCAAAGCCGGATGACTTGGTGCGATGGACAGAAGGCAAAGCGATTGTCGGCACGGGTAGTCCGTTTGCACCGGTGGAGTATGCGGGCGTGAGCCATGCGATTGCGCAGACGAACAACTCCTACATTTTCCCCGGACTGGCGTTGGGAATCTTGAGCGCGAGAGCGAAGCGGGTAAGCGAGGGAATGATTATGGCATCGGCGGTAGCGTTGGCTGGTATGTCGCCGACACGGCATGATGCGGAGGGTGCACTGTTGCCGCCGCTGGGAGCGCTGAGAGATGTATCGCTGGGTGTGGCGATGGCGGTGGGCAAGCAGGCCGCGTCGGAAGGGTTGGCGATGGTGAAGGGCGAGGCGTTCGATCAGGCGTTGCAAGCAAATATATGGGAGCCGGTTTATCTGCCTTATAAACGGCGGAAGTAAGTGCTGCCGTAGTTTGTCCCTACAATCAAGTAATGGCAACGATTGAGATGACGTATGACGTAGTGGTGCTGGGCGCAGGCGCGGCGGGGATGATGTGTGCGCTGGAAGCGGGAAAGCGCGGGCGTCGTGTGTTGCTGGTGGACCATAGCGAGCGTGTGGGCAAGAAGATTCTGATCTCTGGCGGCGGACGCTGCAACTTCACGAACGTGGGCACGAAGGCGGATAACTTCTTGAGCGAGAATCCGCACTTTGCGAAGTCGGCGTTGGCGAGGTTTACGCCGAAAGACTTTATCGCGCTGGTGGAGAAGCACGGCATCAAGTATCACGAGAAGACGCTGGGGCAGTTGTTCTGCGATGGGTCGGCACAGCAGATTGTGTCGATGCTGGAGAAGGAGTGCGCGGAAGCCGGCGTGGTGACGCGGTGTGGTGTGAGCGTTGGTGCGGTGCGGAAGTCAGGTGAGGAGTTTGTTGTTGAGACGAGTGTAGGGGGATTTGTTTGCGCGTCGGTGGTGGTGGCGACGGGTGGGTTGTCGATTCCAAAGATGGGAGCGACGGGGTTTGGGTATGAGGTGGCGCAGCAGTTTGGGTTGGGCATCGTAGAGACGCGCGCGGCGTTGGTGCCGCTGGTGTTTGCGCCGGAGGATGTCGAGAAGTGGTGCGATCTCTCGGGGCTTTCTACGGAGGTAGTCGGTGAGGCGTTGGTGGAAGCGAAGCATGCGAGGAAGCCAGTGCCGAAGTTTCGCGAGAAGCTGCTGGTGACGCATCGTGGGGTGAGTGGACCGGCGGTGTTGCAGGTGTCTTCGTACTGGAAGCCGGGGAAGGCAGTGACGTTTGATCTGGCGCCGGGGATGGAGGTCTTCAGGCCGCTGCGAGAGACGACGGCGGGGCGGGATTGGAACAGTGCTTACGCGGCATTGCGGATGGTGTTGCCCACTCGGATGGCGGAGCGATGGGTGCGGGTGAGAGCGAATACTGCGGCGGGCGACTGGACGAATGCGGGGATCGCAAGGCTGGAGAGCGAACTCCATGCGTGGACTTTGGTGCCGGCAGGGACGGAAGGCTATGCGAAGGCAGAGGTGACGGTGGGGGGCGTCGATACCGCGGAGCTGGATGCTCGCACGATGGAGAGCAAGAAGGTGGCGGGGCTTTTCTTTATTGGAGAAGTCGTGGATGTGACCGGGTGGTTGGGTGGGTATAACTTTCAGTGGGCGTGGGCTAGTGGGGTTGCGGCGGGAGCGGCGGTTTAGAAGCAGAGTGTAGTGGATAGAGTGTAGACGTGCTGGCGTTGTGCGAACCCACGTCTCAGAAGCGGGATGTGGGGCACCTTTTTTGTGCTGGCACCGGCGAAGAACGGGAGACAGCAGGTTCGCTCGCTGCGCTCGGAATGACAACTAGAAAAACAAACGCAAAAGCGAAAACGCCTACTGCACGATGAGTGTGAGTGGGACGCTATGGGTTAGCCCGGCGGAGGTTGCGCTTACGGTCAGGTTGTAGGTGCCAGGTGGAGTGGGGTAAGCGGTATTCATCGTGGTGGTGGTGAGGGGAATTTCACGACCTGCGCCGCAGGCCGTGAGGCTTGCGAGCGTGCAGAGCAGGAGCAAGAGTGTGGGGATGTGCTTGCGGCGGCAGCGTTGGAAGAGAGCAAGTGGCAGTGTGAGTGCTAGCAGGATGAAGCTCGTAGCTCGCCAGGGCGCGAAGGGGTGTGGGTCGAGGCTGGCGAGGATGCCGGTCTGGATAGTGGCGGTGATGGGTGTCGTTGAGCCAAGAGTTGGCGTGGGTGGAGTGATGTTGCAGGTACTGTTGGCGGGGGCTCCGGTGCAGGCGAAGGTGACGTTCCCGCTGACGGTTGCGAGAGAGCTTAGGAGCAGCGTGTAGATGGCAGAGGAGCCGCTGGAAAGCGTCGCGGTGGTTGGGCTGCTGGGGGTGAGGGAGAAGTCGATGCCGAGACCTGAGAGGGAGACGGTTTGGGTGAGGCTTGGTGCGTTGTCGGTGAGGGCGAGTGTGCCGGAGAGTGGCCCTGCGGTGGTTGGGCTGAAGACGATGAGGAGGCTGCAGGCGGCGTTGCTGGTGAGCGTTGTGGGGCAGGTGTTGGTTGCAATGGTGAAGTTGGGAGAGAGGGCGATGTTGGTGATCGTGAGGGGTAAGCCGCCATTGTTGGTAAGGGTGACAGGCTGAGCGAGAGCGGTGAGTCCAGAGCCGGTTGCTGGGAAGGTGAGCGAGGCTGGAGTGAGGGAAACTCCGGCGGGTGCTACGCCGATGCCGGTGATAGTGACGGTTTGATAGCGGACTTGATCGGTGAAGGTGAGGGTTGCGGTGCGCGTGCCGGTTGCGGTGGGGATAAAGGCGACGGTGAGAGCGCAGGTGGAGTGAGCAGCTAGCGATGTGCCGCAGGCGTTGACTACGGTGAAGTCGCCGGGCGTGATGGTGGCGTTGAGGAGAGTGAGAGGAATGTCTCCGGCGTTGGTGAGGGTGATCTGTTGCGTGGGGCTGGTGGTGTTGAGTTGTTGTTGCGGGAAGGTGAGAGAGGTTGGGGTGAGGGTATCGGTTGCGGGGGAGTTGCCGGTGCCGTTGAGTTGCGCGGTTTGTGTACCTGCGGAGTCTGTGAGGGAGAGTGTGCCTGTACGGTTGCCACTGGCGGTAGGCGTGAAGGTGACTGACAGAGCGCAGGCAGTGGAGGGTGCGAGCGTGGTGGTGCAGGTATTGGAGGATATTGCGAAATCGCCTGTGATAGTGGGGGCTTGGAGAGTTGCGGAGCTGCCTCCGGTGTTGTTGACAGTGATGTTTTGCGGCGCGGTGGTTTGGTTGAGGAGGGTTGTGGCGAAGTTGAGCGTGAGTGGATTGAACGTGATGGATGCGGGTGCGGTGCCTACGCCGGTGAGTGCGACGGTGGCTTGTCCTGTTGCGATGTTGGCGTAGATCGTGAGGAGGCCGATGCGGTTGCCGGTTGCTGTAGGAACGAAGGTGACTTGTACGGTGCAGGTTGCGTTGACGGCTAGAGTTTGTCCTGCACAGCTGTCTGTTTCGGTGAAGTCTCCGATGATGGCTGGCGAGCCAAAGGTCACAGGTGTGTTGCCGGAGCTGGTGATGGTGAGGGTTTGCACGGGGCTTTGGGTAGCTACTTGTTGGGCGGCGAAGGCGAAGCTGGTGGCGGAGAGTGTGATGGCAGGTTGGGCGAGAGAGACGGCGGTGAGCAGTGGGGTCTGCCAGATGCCTCGGCCGTAGGTTGCAGCGCGAAGCATGCCGAGGCGTCCGTCGCCGGTGGGGATTTGTGCGGCTGCGGCGAGCGAGGTAACGGGCGCGTTGGGAAGTGCTGTGCCGAGGAGGCTCCAGCAGTTGGAGCTGGCGCAGGTGCTGATCTGCGTGGTGACGTAGACGCCGGTGTCGAGTGCGACGTAGAGGGTGTTGGCGTCGTTGGGATCGACGAGGACTGAGTTGGCCGGAGCGCCGGGAAGGTTGGCGGTGACGTTGAGCCAGTGGGCTCCGAAGTCTACGGAGCGATAGAGATGAGGGACGGTGGCGAAGCCCTGGATGGCGGCGTAGACGGTGGCTCCTGTGGCGTCGTGTGGATCGACGGCGATGCTGGAGATGTCAAAGCCGTTGGGGTTGAAGACGCCAGCGTTGGCGATGTCGTTGGTGACGATGCCGGAGGAGGCTTGCGTCCACGAGGTTGCGGTAAAGGCGGTGTTGGCAGATTTAGTGACGAAGAGTTGGCCGCCAAGGGTGCTGCCGCCATCGAGAGTGCCAGCGAGCCCGGCGTAGAGGACTTCGGAGCCGGAGAGCTGCGCGTTGGTGGAGGTTGCGGAAGGGCCGCCAGCGGCGACGGAGCGGATGAGAGGGCTGGTCGCGGAGCAGGGAGTGGTGCTGCCATTGAAGGCTGGGCTGATGGCGTTCGAGGCTGACCAGGTGGAAGCGGAAGCTGCGGGGCCTCGCCAGATGCGGCAGGTGCCGAGGAGGACGTTGGTGGTGAGGGCGGGGTCGAGGAGGGATGGAGCGTCGAGAAGTGCGGTGTCGTTTGCGGCTTGAGTTGCGCTGAGAGTGGCGGGTGGGGTGAAGCTTGCGGCGTTGCAGGCGGACCCGAGAGTACATTGCTTGAGGTTGATGCCGGAGCCGATGGCGAGCAGCCAGTTGGTGGGGGTGGTGGCGTCGAGCGAAGGATAGCCGCCTTCGCCGGAGGAGAGCTGCGGCCACGAGGTGAGGTTGCTGGCGGCGGTGGTTGCGGTTGATCCATTCGCTCCTAAGCCTGCGAGGAGGGTGTTGGGGTCGGTGGGGTGTTGGGCGAAGCCGACGACTTCGGCTAGGGAACCTTCGGCTGCTATGGCTGGGTTGAGGTTGTCGAAGTGGGTGTGGTCGGTGAAGGAGCAAGCGGAGCCAGTTTCTGCGACGCCGTCGAGTGAGCGCCAGAGACCACCGTCGTTGCCGAGGAAGAGGATTGGGGTTGTGGTGGTGGCGAGAGCTGCGAGGGCGTGTTGCGCAGGAGCTACTTGTGCAGGGGCGTTGCAGCCGTTGAGAGCGTTGGTGGTGTTGCGGAGGTTGCAGGTGGTGGTGCCGGGTGCGATGAGGCAGCGATAGATGTCGATTGTTCCAGCGTAGAGGAGGGTTCCGTTAGCTGGTGTTCCTGCGGTTGCGGGAACGGCGGTGAGGGAAAGGTTGTAGCTGCCTTGTGCGATGGCGGTGTTGCCGCTGCCAACTTCAAGAGCTGCGTTGTCGATGCGGGTGGCGAAGGTGGGAGCGGGTGCGGCGCAGGTGTTGGAGGTGGCGTTGCAGAGATCTTGCCAGAGGCCCTGGTCGAGGTTGTTGGCGTCGATGGTGAGGGCGTAGGTGTCTCCGGTGGCGGGTTGGACTGCGAGGGTGCCGCGAAATATGGGACAGGTTGCACTTCCAATGCCTCCGACGCCGATGGGACAGTTGGCGGTAGTGAGGTTTGTACCGGGCTGGTTGAGCAGACGGGTCCAGGTGATGCCGTCGGGTGAGGAGTAGTAGCCGTGGGAGCGGATGGCGGCGAGAAAGAGCCCGCGTTGCGGGTTCCAGACGACGGAGGTGGCGGCGTTGCCGGTCTCTCCGCTGCCGATAGGTTGTGGTTGCTGGACGATCTGTGAGCCATCGTAGAGGGTCGCCATCTGCCAGGTGACGCCTGCGTCTGTGGAGTAGTAGAGGCCGGGGATGGAGGTGGTGGCAGTGGCTTGGACGAGAGTGGATTGCGGTGAGGTGGTGAAGGCGGCAACGGCGAGGGTGGGTGTGGCTGTGCTGAAGGCGAGAGCAGCGACGGAGAGGCCGAGGAAGGAGTGGTGGCCGTTTGCACCGTCGTAGGAGTTTTGGATGAGGGTCCAGGTGAGGCCGCCGTCAAGGGAGCGGAGGATGCCTTCTCCGTAGAAGGAGTCGGTGTCGTTGTTGGGGTCTCCTGTGCCGGCGAGGAGGATGGGGTTGGCGGTGGGTTGGACGGCGAGGGCTCCGATGCTGAGGGAGGGGATGACGCTGGTGCCGCTGTTGAAGACGGGGAGCGTGTCGGTGAGCGGTGTGAAGGTGGCAGCGGCGAGCGGGCCGGAGGCGTTGGTGGACTTCCAGACACCTCCGCCGGTGGTGCCGAGGTAGAGCGTATTACCGGTGGTGTCGTTGGGATCGAGTGCGAGGGCGGTGATGCGGCCGGTGAGGTTGCCGTAGGTTGCGGAGACGATCGACGATGGGCCGAGCGGCTGCCAAGCGGCGGTGAGCGAAGTGTTTTGCGGGTGGGGTTGCTGGGCGGAGAGTAACGTCGCCGTAAGGGCGAGGGTGATAGTGGTGCGAATTAACCGGCTCGCGAGAGTGCTCAGAGGCAAGCGTATTCCTTCATTTCGGTCTACATTTCGAGTTAAGCGAACACGGGTGCGGGTTCGCTCAGGAAGATATAGGCAAGGCAGGGGCCGATTTATCGCGGGTTTGAGGAGGCTTCGCTTAAGTGAGCGAAGGGAAGGTTAGAGGCTTCTCATCGTTGGATTGGGGTGAGTGTAGCAAAAGGATTTGCGGATTGCGGAAGTGGGGGTTAATGGCTGGGGTGCGGGTGTCCCAAATGGGGAGTGGAGATGGCTGACGGTGGTGCTGCTTTTGTAGCTGGAAGTTGCGAATCGGCGAGTAAAATAGGAGAAGGAGCGCAGGCTATGGATAAGACGATTCGGTGGAATGTCGATCCTGAAGAGCAGCAGCTCGAGACGTATCGTTACTGGCAGAGCGTGTCTGTCGGGGAGCGTCTTGCTGCGACCTCGGAACTTAGCTTGGCCGCGTATAGTCTGAAGGCAAATGTCAATGCTGGAACCCGACTACCGAGACATCTTGTTCGCCTTGAACGCCGAGAAGGCTAAATACCTTATCGTTGGCGGCTTCGCGATGTCTGTTCACGCACAGCCGCGTGCGACAAAAGATCTTGATCTCTGGATCAAGACGGATGCTGAAAACAGCCTCGCTATTTATCGCGCCTTAATTGCGTATGGCGCTCCGATGACGGGTGTGACTCCAGAGGATTTCAATGAGCGCGCGCAAACAGGATTTCAGATCGGTGTTGCGCCGGTGAGGATCGATATTCTTCACAAAATTGATGGTGTTGCGTTTGAAGAAGCGTGGGAACGCCGCGTTGAAGGAATGCTGGATGGCGATATTCCTGTGCATGTCATCTCTCGCGAAGATTTGCTGACCAACAAGTTGGAGTCAGGAAGGCCGCAAGATTTGGTGGATGTGCAAGCTATTCGCAAGGCTGCCGCTGCGGTTGCAAAATCAGCAGCGGATGATGTTGGGTGAATCGATGCCGTGGGTGGCGTTGCGGGTGTCCAGGAAGAGTTTGCTGGCGGCTACGAGGGTGGAGTAGTCGTAGGTGGAGTGGTTGGTGATGAGGAGGGTGGCGTCGAAGTCGGCGATGCGGTCTAGTGGGGTACTGCGTTGATTGATGGTGTAGTGGCGGCCTGCGCCTACTTCGGGGAAATAGGGGTCGTTGTAGGCTACGTTGGCGCCGGTCTTCTGCAGGAGATCGAAGATGGTGAGCGCGGGTGACTCGCGTAGGTCGTCTACATCGCGTTTGTAGGCGATGCCGAGGATGAGAATCTTTGCGCTGGCGAGTTGTTGGCCGCGGGCGTTGAGAGCAGTCTGGAGGGTGTGGACGACGAAGGCGGGCATGGCTTCGTTGACTTCGCCGGCCAGTTCGATGAAGCGGGTGGGCTGGTTAAACTGTTTGGCACGCCAGCTTAGATAGAAGGGATCGACCGGGATGCAGTGACCGCCGATGCCGGGGCCGGGGTGGAAGGCCTGGAAGCCGAAGGGCTTGGTGGAGGCGGCGGCGATGACCTCCCAGATGTCGATATTCATGGCGAGGCAGAGCTGTTTGAGCTCGTTGACGAGGGCGATGTTGACGACGCGGTAGATGTTTTCGAGGAGCTTGGTCATCTCGGCCGCCGCGGGGGTGGAGACGGTGACGGTGCGGTCGAAGATTGTGCTGTAGAGAGCGACGGAGGCTTGTGTGGCGCGAGTGTCTACGCCGCCGATGACCTTGGGGATTTCGCGGCGAGGGGTGGTGGTGTTGCCGGGGTCTTCGCGCTCGGGGGAGAAGGCGACCATGAGGCCGGCGAGATTCGAGATTTGAGATTCGAGATGCGAATTGCTGGAGGCTTGCAGGACCTTGGTGCCGGTGGGGCCTAGGCGTTCGAGGGTGGGGACGATGATCTCTTCGGTGGTACCGGGGTAGGTGGTGCTTTCGAGGATGATGAGCTGGCCGGAGCGGGTGTGCGGGGCGAGGGCTTCAATGGTGGTGGTGACGAAGCTCATGTCTGGGGTGTGGTCGGGGTGCAGCGGTGTGGGGACGCAGATGAGGATGGCGTCGGCGGCGTGAAGCTTGGTGATGTCGGTGGTGGCTTGGAAGCCGGAGGCTTGGGCGGCGGCGATGTGTTCGGGCTCGATGCGATGGATGTAGGAGCGGCCGGCGTTGAGGGTGTCGACCTTGGTGGGGTCGATGTCGAAGCCGGTGACACGGAAGCGGGCTTCGGAGAAGAGCAAGGCTAGTGGGAGACCGACGTAGCCGAGGCCGATGATGGCGATGTGTGTTTCGCGGCGGTCTACGAGGGTGAGCCAGTCGGCCAGGGTTGCGGGGGGTGTCATTCGGGGGTGGGGCCTTCTTGTGCGAGTTGTTCGCGGTGCCAGGCTACGGTTTGGGCGAGGCCTTCTTCGAAGGAGACGAACGGGGTGTAGCCGAAGGCGTCGCGGGCGGCGGAGATGTCGGCTAGCGAGGTGTCGATGTCGCCGGAGCGGCGCTGGGTGGTGAGGGGTGGCTCGGTATAGCCGGTGAGCTGGGCGAGGATGCGGTAGGTTTCGTTGAGAGAGAAGCGCTCTCCGCAGGCTACGTTGAAGACGCGACCGGCGATGTTGGCGGCGGGGGCTTCGAGCGCGAGGAGGTTAGCGCTGACGGCGTTGGCGATGTAGGTGAAGTCGCGGGATTGTTCGCCTGAGCCTTGCATGGCGGGTTGCTGGTGTTGCAGCATCTGCAGGGCCCACTTGGCGATGACGCCGGAGTAGGGCGAGTCGGGTGCCTGGCGGGGGCCGAAGATGTTGAAGTAGCGGAGGCAGACGGTTTCCATGCCGTAGACGCGGGCGTAGCTCTGCATGTAGAGCTCGCCGGCGAGCTTTTGGACGGGGTAGGGAGCGATGGGCTGCGGGAGCATGGTTTCGACGCGCGGGAAGCCGGGTTGATTGCCGTAGGCAGAGCTGGAGGCGGCGTAGAGGACACGCTTGATGTTGGCAGCGCGAGCGCCTTCGAGGAGGTTGAAGGTGCCGTCGAGGTTGGCGTTGTGGCTTGGCCGCGGGTCGAGCACGCTGCGCGGAACGCTGGGGAGCGCGCCTTGATGGAAGATCGCGTCGACGCCGAGGCAGGCTTTGGCGATGGCGGGTGCGTCGGCCAGGTCTGCTTGGAGGAAGTCGACTTGCTTGGGAATGTTGGCAAGCTTGCCGGTGGAGAGGTTATCGAAGCCACGAACGTTGTGACCTTGCGTGAGGAGAGCCTCTGCGAGGTGAGAGCCGATAAAGCCTGCGACGCCGGTGATGAGATAGGTAGCCATCGAGGTTGAGTCTATCGCGGCTTGGCCTAATGCTGTTTGAGGAGGCAAAGGCAACGGCAAAAGCTGGAACGCAAAGGTTGCTAAAGAGAAGCGCGAAGGTTCGCGTAGTAAAACGAGAGCAGTGGCCTGGACTTGTTGGTCGATGCCACTGCTCCAGTGTGTTGTGGGAAGGCTCTAGTAACTGTGGCCGAGGATGGGGTGGGGTTCGTAGGGTTCTTCGAGGCGTTTGATCTCTTCGTCGGTGAGCTTGAGTTGCAGGGCGGCTATGGCGTCTTCGAGTTGGTAGGGCTTGCTGGCGCCGATGATGGGTGCGCTTACGGCGGGTTTGGCGAGGATCCAGGCGAGTGCAACCTGGGCGGGTTTGACGTTGCGCTGCGCGGCGATTTCTACGACGCGATCAACGACGTTGAAGTCGGTGTCGGGATTGTAGAGGCTGTGGCCGTACTCGTCGGTGCGGGCGCGCAGGGTTTCGCTTTTGGCGTCGCCACGTTTGCGAGAGCCGGTGAGGAGACCGCGAGCGAGTGGGCTCCAGGGCAGGCAGCCGATTTTCTGATCGAGGCAGAGAGGAATCATCTCGCGCTCTTCTTCGCGGTAGACGAGGTTGTAGTGGTTTTGCATGGTGACGAAGCTGGCGAGGTGGTTCGTGCGCTGGAAGTTGAGCATCTTGAGGAACTGCCAGGCGTACATGCTGGAGGCACCGAGATAGAGAGCTTTGCCCGCTTTGACAACGTCGGAGAGAGCTTCGCAGGTTTCTTCGATGGGAGTGTGGGGATCGAAGCGGTGGATCTGGTAGAGATCGACGTAGTCGACGCCGAGACGCTTGAGCGAAGCGTCAATGGAGGCCATGATGTGTTTGCGCGAGAGGCCGCGGTTGTTGGGTTCGTCGCTGAGAGGGTTGAAGACCTTGGTGGCGATGACGAGTTCTTCGCGACGGGGTTGGAACTCGCGGAGGAGTTTGCCGGTGACGACTTCGCTTTGGCCGAGCGAGTAGACGTCGGCGGTGTCGAAGAAGTTGATGCCGGATTCTACGGCCAGTTTGACGAGTGGGCGGGATTCGTCTTCTTCAAGGACCCATTCGCGCCACTTTTTGGAGCCGTAGGTCATCATGCCGAGACAGATAGGAGAGATGCGGGTGCCGGTGTGGCCGAGATTACGGTAGGTCATTGCGGAGGTGGGCTTGGCTTCACTCATGAGGCATTGGACGCCACGGAAGCGTGCGAAGTTCCATTAACGTTGTCTGCGAAGGCAGACCTCCTTCGAGTGCGATATTCGCATCCAAGAAAGAGAGCCGCCGTGCGCGAATCGGACTTATTCTGAGTCCGTGGGCCCTTTGTACAAGACGCGCGCGGCGGTTTTGTCTTGCGAAAAAATCAGGGTGTGGGGAGTTCCAGCGTCGTGGTGGCGGGCGCGCTCTCGTTGTTGTTTGTGTCTACGGAAGAGACTTTGTAGGCGTAGCGCGAGGCCGGGGCGGGAAGCTCGTCGTGGAAGGCGGGCAGACGTACCGGGGATTTGTTCAGGCGGATGATGGGGGCGGTGGGAGCACCTGCTGCGTCGAGAGGCTGGCGGTAGATGTTGTAGCCAGCGAGGCCGGGGTCGTCGACCGGTTGCCAGATGAGATCGACTTCGAGGTTGGGGCTTCCGGTAGTGGAGGCGAAGCTGGCAGCGCTGAGATCGGTGGGTGGGGGTGGGGGATAGATGTCGTGGAGAGTGAAGAGGACGGTGGTTGAGGCGTCGCTGAGCATCTCAAGGGTGCGGCCGCCGATCTGGACGGTGTGGCGACGCTCTGCGGTGTAACGGTAGGAGGTGCCGGCGAGTGCGGAGGTGTCGAGCAGTACGCCGGGGACGGTGGGTGTTGCGGCTTCAGGCGTGTCGGTGTCGGGTGTGGCGATGCCGAGCCAGATGACGTTGGTGTCGTCGGAGTTTTGAGTGCGGGTTGCGGTGGGAATGGTGGATTTGGCACGGGGTGCGTTGGTGGCAGGCTTAACTAAAGCGGGAGGCTTGGGAGAGAGGTCTTCTCGGCGCAGGGTGATTTGGGTGCGGTCGTCGGCTGCGGGGTTCCAGGAGAGCACGATGCCGAGGCGAGAGCCGCGGGCGGCGAGGTCTTCGACGGCTTGTGGAGCTGCGCCGGTGAGGGTGTAGACGGCGTCGGAGTATCCGGCGGTATGACCCCGGGCGTTGGAGAGCTGGACGCGGTAGGAGAGGAGGTGTGGGGGGCCGGAGGTGAGCGCACTGGGAAGGGTGTCGCGCAGGATGGCGGTTGTAGCGTGGCCGTTAGTGGTGGGTGGGAAGGCTTGAGGAGCGAAGCCGGCGATGGGGAGGCAGGCTCCGGGATCGACGGAGCGGCAGAGCTGGGCGGTGATGGCTTCGGGCCGCAGGGGGAGATGGTCGGTGGTGCGCTGGGGCAGGTTGAAGCGGAGCTCGACGATGTTGCCGCGACGCTCGGCGGTGAGCTCGGCGGGCGCAGCTGGAAGGTAGAGCGAAGGTGCGCGGGGTGGGCCGGGGCTGGCGCAGCCGACCATGCCGAGGCCTATAGCGGCGAGCGTGGCTGTGAGGGTGATGGTGGTTCCAGCCGACCGGCGGCAATGGGCATTCAACAGCATGATTCTGAGCGTAGCATTTGGTGCGTGCGGGGAGTTGCTTTGGGACATGCTGGTTGGAGGCCGTACATCCTTTGGCGCTGCTTCAACGTCTGTTTATAGCGTGATAAAAACGAAGAAAACTGTGACGGAGAGTTCGGTGGTGGTGTCTGCGGATGAGGTGGAGCAGACGACGGGTGGCGTGACTGCGGAGGCAGCGGAAGCGTTTCTCGAGAACAAGCGGCTGGGAGAGCGGATCAGGTTTCTGCGCCAGCGCAAAGGCATGGGGTTGGTGGAACTGGGGCGCTATACGGGGCTTTCGGCCAGTTTTTTGTCGCAACTGGAGACAGGGCGTGTGGTGCCGACGCTGCGTAACCTGGCGCGGATCGCGATGGTGTTTTCCCGCGACATGAGCTACTTTTTTGAGCCGGAAGAACCGGAGCTGTTTCGCATTGTGCGGGCGGAGGAACGGCAGCGGTTGCCGCAGACCGGAGCGGATGAGCCGGGGTATTTTTTTGAGAGCCTGGGGCAGGTACCGGGGTTGTGGTCGGGTGGAGCGTCGCAAAGGATTGCGCCGTACATTGCGGAGTTTCTGCCGGGGACCGAGACGCGTGAGCCGCGGTCGCACCAACACGCGGGGGCGGAGTTTTTGTATATGCTGAGTGGCCGTTTGAAGCTGACACACGATGGCAAGGAAGACATCGTGGAAGAAGGCGATGCGGTGTACTTCCACTCGACGGCGACGCATAGCTATGAGCGTGTGGGTGATGCGATGTGCACGGCGTTGATTCTGACGATGCCGGAGCCAGCGCATGGGACGCATACGGGTGCGCGTGTGCTGGCGGGTAAGCCGAAGGCATGAAGTCTAGGGCTGTGGGGTCTTTGCTTTTGTCGTATAGCGGTTGAGGATGAACTCCTGCGCAAGGGCGTTGACTATGCGTCCGCCTGTGCTGATGAGTGCGCTATTGAAAACAAGACCGGGGCCGCGGTTCGATGGCGGGTAATAGATGTTTGCCAGTGCGCCTGCGGCGAGGTCGCCGCCGATGCTGGAGTAGTTGAACTCTTTTCGGCCATCGTCTCCCTTGCAGATAAAGGGACTGGAGATCGCGTGGAGAGCACGTGATTTCTTTGTGCCTGTGCCTTGGTAGAAGTAGCGTGGGTCTTGATGCAGGAGCGAAGGCAGGATGGCGCCACCGATGAAGATGTCGGTGGTTGCATCGGTATAGGCTGCACCAACGCGCTGGCCGTAGCCCTTGGCTCCCTGAACGTAGTTGGGTGTGTCGGCTGCTTGATTAATGCCGGCGAGGAAGATGGCTGCGCCGAAGCTGACGACATCGGTAGAGGCTTTGAAGGCCAACTTGTACTTGAGCCCGGTGGTGAGAGGAACGAAGCGCTGATCGTAGACCGTGTAGAAGTTGGGGATGACGCCGAAGACGCGCTGCTGCTCTTCCGCTTTGACTTGCTGTAGAGCAATCTCTTCGGAGAAGACGGCGCTGACGGAAGTCTCTACCGTTGCGATGGTGAGTTTGAGGGACGCCATCTCAAGCGCTTGGCCGGGAGTGAGGGTGATGTCGGGCGAGGTGAAGTTGGCGAAGCCTTTGGCGGTGACTGCGATGTGGAACGGGACGGCAGAAGGCAGGCCGGTGAGACGGAAGAACCCGTCGTCGTCAGCGGTGGCTTCGCGACGGTCGCTGGGGGTGGCTCCTTCTATAACTACGACTGCATCGGGGATTGCTCCGCCGTCGGTGTCGGTGATGGTGCCATAGACACTTCCGCGTTGTGGCTCAGGGGCGGAGATTTGCTGGGCTGAAACAGAGATCGAGATGCTTGAAAAGCAGAGAAGCAAAAAAAACAAACCACTAAAGATACGCATTAGTACAGTTTTCCTTTTGAGCACTACCGAAATAGTAGATGAGTGCCGCAGGGTTACCGATTCGCCGCGAAGAAAGATCGTGTTCATGGCTGTCGTGTCTTAGCGGGTA
>Ga0302314_10003995_pt1 | contig 27137 bp, 24 predicted proteins | sample III_Palsa_N2_3_FD_200533 | JGI IMG/M metagenome (GOLD analysis project Ga0302314, IMG submission 200533) | Peat permafrost microbial communities from Stordalen Mire near Abisko, Sweden - III_Palsa_N2_3 | ecosystem: Environmental > Terrestrial > Soil > Palsa > Peat permafrost | place: Sweden...
CGATCGACATCGTCACCGACCAGACCAGCGCCCACGACCCGCTCGCCTACCTGCCGGTCGGCGTCGACTTCGCCGACATGGAGAGCTACGCGGCCGAGAAGCCCGCCGAGTTCACCGACCGCGCGCGTGAGTCCATGGCTCGGCACGTGGAGGCGATGGTCGGTTTCCAGGACAAGGGCGCGGAGGTCTTCGACTACGGCAACTCGATCCGTGGCGAGGCCAAACTCGCGGGCTACACACGGGCGTTCGACTTCCCCGGCTTCGTCCCCGCCTACATCCGCCCGCTGTTCTGCGAGGGCAAGGGCCCGTTCCGTTGGGCCGCGCTGTCCGGCGACCCCAAGGACATCGCCGCGACCGACAAGGCGATCCTGGAGCTGTTCCCGGAGAACGAGTCGCTGGCCCGCTGGATCAAGCTGGCCGGTGAGCGGGTGCAGTTCCAGGGCCTGCCCGCACGGATCTGCTGGCTCGGCTACGGCGAGCGGGACAAGGCCGGGGCGCGCTTCAACGAGATGGTCGCGGACGGCACCCTGGCCGCGCCGCTGGTCATCGGCCGCGACCACCTCGACTGCGGCTCGGTGGCCTCGCCGTACCGCGAGACGGAGGCCATGCTCGACGGCTCGGACGCCATCGCCGACTGGCCGCTGCTGAACGCCATGGTGAACGTCGCCTCCGGTGCGTCCTGGGTCTCCATCCACCACGGCGGCGGCGTCGGCATGGGCCGCTCGATCCACGCCGGACAGGTCACCGTCGCTGACGGCACCGCGCTCGCGGGCGAGAAGATCCGCCGAGTGCTGACCAACGACCCGGGCATGGGCGTGATCCGGCACGTGGACGCCGGGTACGACATCGCCACCGAGGTCGCCGCCGAGCGCGGGGTCCGGGTGCCGATGCGCGAGGGCGACCAGCACAGTGCCTGAACCCGCGACGCAGCAGTGGGAGGAGCGGCTCGGCTCGGCCGCCGACGGCTACCGCCGGATGTGGGCCGAGCTGCTCCCGGTCGGACGCTATGACGCCTCCGGTGGCTACCGGCGGCACGCCTGGACGGCGGCCGACGCCGAGTGCCGGGCCTGGTTCGCCGAGCAGGCCGCCGCCCGCGGCCTGGCGTACGAGGTGGACCGGAACGGCAACCAGTGGGCCTGGTACGGCGATCCGCGCGGTGAGGGCGCGATCGTCACCGGCTCGCACCTGGACTCGGTACCGGACGGCGGGGCCTATGACGGTCCGCTGGGCGTGGTCTCCGCCTTCACCGCGCTGGACGCGCTGCTGGAGCGCGGGACAACTCCCGGGCGGCCGCTGGCGATCACCAACTTCGTGGACGAGGAGGGTGCGCGCTTCGGCGTCGCCTGCGTCGGATCCCGGCTCAGTGCGGGCGTGCTGACGCAGGATCAGGCCCATGCGCTGCGGGACGCGGACGGGGTGCGGCTGCCGGACGCGATGGAGGCCGCCGGGCAGGACCCGACCGGTCTCGGCGCGGACGCCGAGCGGCTGTCCCGGGTCGCCGCCTATGTCGAACTCCACGTCGAGCAGGGCAGGTTCCTGGCTGACAGAACGTCAAGTGATGGAGCGTCAACAAGTGGGCCGCACCCGGTGGGTGTCGCCTCGGCGATCTGGCCGCACGGACGTTGGCGGTTCGACTTCCACGGTGAGGCCAACCATGCCGGTACCACCCGACTGGAGGATCGCCGGGACCCGATGCTCACCTATGCCAACACCGTGCTCGCGGCCCGCAAGAAGGCCCGGCTGCACGGTGCGCTGGCGACCTTCGGCAAGGTCGCGGTCGAGCCCAACGGCACCAACGCGATCGCCTCGCTGGTGCGCGGCTGGCTGGACTCGCGGGCCGCCGACGAGGCCACGCTGACCGTCCTGGTCGAGGAGATCGCCCAGGCCGCCCGGGAGCGGGCGGAACGCGACGGTGTGCGCGCCGAGGTGGTCCGCGAGTCCTACACGCCGGTGGTCGACTTCGACGCGCCGCTGCGGGACCGGCTCGCCGCCCGGCTCGGCCCCGGTACCCCGGTGCTGCCGACCGGCGCGGGCCACGACGCCGGCATCCTGTCCTCGGTGCTGCCGACCGCGATGCTGTTCGTCCGCAACCCCACCGGCGTCTCGCACTCCCCGAGCGAGCACGCCGCCGAGACCGACTGCCTGGCCGGCGCCGCCGCCCTGGCCGACGTCCTGGAGGACCTGACATGCCGCTAGCCGCCGCGCGGGATTCGGCCGCCGAACCGGGCTCGGCCACCGAACCGGACTCGGCCACCGAACCGGATCGGCTGTTCTGGGCCCCGTATGCCTGGATCGACCCGGTGGTGGAGCGGGAGGTGCTGCTCACCGTCGCGGACGGCCGGATCACCGCCGTCGTCCCGGACAGCGGACCGGCCCCGGCCGGGGCGGTGCGGCTGACCGGACTGACCCTGCCGGGGATGGCCAACGCGCACTCGCACGCCTTCCACCGGGCGCTGCGCGGCACCGTCCAGGTCGGCAGCGGGACCTTCTGGACCTGGCGGGACACCATGTACAGGGCCGCCGACGCGCTGGACCCGGACAGCTACCTGGCGCTGGCCAGTGCCGTCTACGCGGAGATGGCGCTGGCCGGGATCACCACGGTCGGCGAGTTCCACTATCTGCACCACGCCCCCGGCGGTGCCCGCTACGACGACCCCAACGCCATGGGCGAGGCGCTGATCGAGGCCGCCGCCCGGGCCGGGGTGCGGATCACCCTGCTGGACACCTGCTACCTGTCGTCCGGCTTCGGCGAGGCCCCGAACCGGCACCAGCAGCGGTTCGGCGACGGCGACGCGGAGGCCTGGGCGGCGCGGGCGGGGGAGCTCAAGCCCCGCGCGCACGCCCGCGTGGGTGCGGCGATCCACTCGGTCCGGGCGGTCCCGGCGGACCAGCTGGCCACCGTCGCCGGGTGGGCGGCCGAGCGTCGGGCGCCACTGCACGTCCACCTGTCCGAGCAGGTCGCCGAGAACCAGGCATGCCTGGCCGCACACGGACTGACGCCCACTCAACTCCTGTCCGAGCACCAGGTGCTGGGCCCACGCACCTCGGCCGTCCACGCCACCCACCTGACCGAGGCGGACCGGCGGCTGCTGGCCGACTCGTCCACGGTGATCTGCATGTGCCCGACCACCGAACGCGATCTCGCCGACGGCATCGGCCCGGCCCGGCAACTGGCCCAGGACGGCTGCCAGATCACCCTCGGCAGCGACAGCCACGCGGTGATCGACCCGTTCGAGGAGGCCCGCGCGCTGGAGCTGAACGAGCGGCTGGCCACCCAGCGGCGCGGCCACTGGACCGCCGCGGCGCTGCTCCGGGCCGCCACCGAGGACGGACACGCCTCGCTCGGCTGGCCGGAGGCCGGACGGCTCGCCGTCGGCGCGCTCGCCGACTTCTGCAGCATCGCCCTGGACACCCCGCGCACCGCCGGGCCGGACCCCCGGCTCGGCGCGGAGACCGCGGTCTTCGCGGCCGGCGCGGCCGATGTCCGCGAGGTCGTCGTCGGCGGCCGGACGGTGGTCCGCGACGGCGTCCACACCGGCGTCCCGGACGTCGGCGCGGCCCTGGCCGCCGCCATCGCCCCACTGCGCTGAACCCCCTGCCCGTCCGCTGAGCCCCCGTCCGCTGAGCCCCCGACCGCTGAGCCCCCGACCGACGTCCGACCCTGAGCTGGAGCGACTGATGAGCAGCACCGTGATCACCGGTATCGGCAGCCTGGTGACCAACGACCCCGGTCTCGGCACCGGCCCACTGGGCCTGCTCACCGACGCGGCCGTGGTGCTGGACGGGGAGCGGGTCGCCTGGGTCGGCCCCGCCGCCGCCGCGCCGGCCGCCGACCAGGCCGTGGACGCCGCCGGGCGCGCGGTCGTCCCCGGCTTCGTCGACTCGCACGCCCACCTGGTCTTCGCGGGCGACCGCACGGTCGAGTTCAACGCCCGGATGTCCGGGCGGACCTACTCGGCCGGCGGCATCCGCACCACCGTCGCCGCCACCCGCGCCGCCACCGACGCCGAGCTGGACGCCAACGTCGCCCGCTACGTCCGGGAGGCGCTGCGCCAGGGCACCACCGTGCTGGAGTGCAAGTCCGGCTACGGCCTCACCGTCGCGGACGAGGCCCGGGCGCTGCGGATCGCCGCCCGGCACACGGACGAGACCACCTACCTGGGCGCGCACGTGGTCGCCCCCGAGTACGCCGACGACCCGGCCGGGTACGTCGACCTGGTCACCGGTCCCATGCTGGACGCCTGCGCCCCGCACGCCCGCTGGGTGGATGTCTTCTGCGAGCGCGGGGCCTTCGACGGCGACCAGGCCCGGGCGGTGCTCACCGCCGGGATGCGGCGCGGGCTGACCCCCCGGGTGCACGCCAACCAGCTCACCCAGGGCCCCGGCGTCCAGCTCGCGGTGGAACTCGGCGCGGCCTCCGCCGACCACTGCACCCACCTGAGCGACGCCGACGTGGCCGCCCTGGCGTCCTCCGACACGGTCGCCACGCTGCTCCCCGGAGCGGAGTTCTCCACCCGCGCGGTCTACCCGGACGCCCGCCGGCTGCTGGACGCGGGCGCCACCGTGGCGCTGTCCACCGACTGCAACCCCGGCTCCAGCTTCACCAGCTCGGTGCCGTTCTGCATCGCGATCGCGGTGCGGGACATGGGGATGACCCCGGACGAGGCGCTGTGGGCCGCCACCGCGGGCGGCGCGGCCGCGCTGCGGCGCTCGGACGTCGGCAGCCTGCGGGTGGGCGCTCGGGCGGACCTCGCGCTGCTGGACGCGCCCTCGCACGTCCACCTCGCCTACCGCCCCGGCGTGCCGCTGGTCGCCGCGGTCTGGCGGGCCGGAGTCCGCGAGCTGTGACGCCGCCTGCGGACCCCGGTGACAGACCGTGACCTGGGCAATCGGCAGAGTGGCGGTGCCCGATTGTTCTCCGGGCCGGGGCCGATGGCGCACTACGATCGCCTCATGACCCGTGTACTGCTCGCCGAGGACGACATCGCCATCTCGGAGCCGCTGGCGCGCGCGTTGCGCCGGGAGGGCTACGAGGTGGTGGTACGCGAGGACGGCCCGTCCGCGCTGGAGGCCGGCCTGGAGGGCGGCAACATCGACCTGCTGGTACTCGACCTCGGGCTGCCCGGCATGGACGGGCTGGAGGTCTGCCGCCGACTGCGCGCCGAGGGCCACGGGTTCCCGGTCCTGGTGCTCACCGCCCGCGCCGACGAGGTGGACACCGTGGTCGGTCTGGACGCCGGGGCGGACGACTACGTCACCAAGCCGTTCCGGCTGGCCGAGCTACTGGCCCGGGTTCGGGCGCTGCTGCGGCGTGGCAGTGTGGACCTGACCACCGGCGCGCACGGCGTCAAGATCGACATCGAGTCGCACCGGGCCTGGATCGGCGACGAGGAGCTCCAGCTCTCGGCCAAGGAGTTCGAACTGCTCCGGGTCCTGGTCCGGGACGCCGGCCGGGTGGTCACCCGCGAGCAGATCATGCGCCAGGTCTGGGACACCACCTGGTGGACCTCGACCAAGACCCTGGACATGCACATCTCCTGGCTGCGCAAGAAGCTGGGCGACGACGCCGCCAGCCCCCGCTACATCACCACTGTGCGTGGCGTCGGCTTCCGATTCGAGAAGAGCTGAGCCGTACCGGTGAAACGCAGGCTGATCAACTCCACACTGTCCGTCGTGCTGGTGGTGGTCGCGCTGTTCTGCGTGCCGCTCGGCCTGGTCGAGAAGCGCAGCATTGAGAGCAACGCCCAGGGCCTGGTCACCGCGGAGGCGCAGCACCTGGTCGGGGTGGTGGAGAACCGCATGGTCGCGGGCGAGGCGATCGACCCGGAGTCGCTGTCCGGCCTGGCCGACCAGAACGCCCAGCGCTACGCCGTGGTGACCGTCCCCGGGCAGCCGCCGATCACCCTCGGCAGCAAGCCGGCCGGGGACGACCTGCTGACCGCGCACCTGACCGGCGCGCACGGCGAGCAGGTGCTGGTGCAGCAGTCCCGGCAGGCCCTGGACCGGGAGATCCGCGGGATACTGCTGCTGCTGATCGGAGTCACCCTGCTGACCGTGCTGGCGGCGGCGCTGCTCGCGGTCTGGCAGGCCCGTCGGTTGGCGCAGCCACTGGTGGACCTGGCCGAGACCGCCGAGCGGCTGGGCTCCGGCGACCCCCGGCCCCGGCAGCGCCGCTACGGCATCGTCGAGCTGGACCGGGTCGCCGAGGTGCTGGACTCCAGCGCCGACCGGATCGCCCGGATGCTGACCGCGGAGCGCCGACTCGCCGCCAACGCCTCGCACCAGCTGCGCACACCGCTGACGGCGCTGTCGATGCGGCTGGAGGAGATCGCCGAGACCGGCGACCTGGAGACGGTCAGGGAGGAGGCCGCGATCGCCCTGGTACAGGTCGAACGCCTGACCGATGTGGTCCAGCGGCTACTGACCAACAGCCGCGACCAGCGCAACGCCTCGGCGGTGGCCTTCGACCTGGACGAGGTGATCAAGCAGCAGGTCGAGGAGTGGCGTCCGGCGCTGCGCCGCTACGGCCGGACCCTCTACCTGGAGGGCCCGCCGGGCATCCAGGCCATCGGCACCCCGGGCGCGGTGGCCCAGGTGCTGGCCGCGCTGATCGAGAACTCGCTGATGCACGGCGACGGCTCGGTCACCATCCGCACCCGGGTGCGCGGCAGCTCGGCGGTGCTGGAGGTGCAGGACGAGGGCGTGGGCGTCCCCAGCGAGCTGGGCGCGCGGGTCTTCGAGCGCGCCGTCAGCGGCCACAACTCCACCGGCATCGGCCTGGCCGTCGCCCGCGACCTCGCCGAAGCGGACGGCGGCCGCCTGGACCTGTTGTCCCAGCGACCGCCGGTGTTCGCGTTGTTCCTCGGCCGCCAGGTCGAGGACTGACCAGCACAGCCTCGGCCGCCAGGTCGAGGACTGACCAGCACAGCCTCGGCCGCCAGGTCGAGAGGTGGTTCAGGCCCGCAGGGGGCTTCAGGCCCGGCGCGAGCCGACCTGCTTGGCGCCCGACACGGCCGAACCGCCCGCCGCAGGCGACTGCGGGTCGGTCTGTCCGACGGCTCCGGCCAGCAGGATCTGCTCGGCCTCCTGGACCGCCTGCGCGTCCGCGCCGCCGCTGGTGAAGACGAAGGTGCGGTACGCCCAGAAGCGGAACAGCGTCGCCACGCCGATGCCGATCAGGGTGAACACCACGGCCAGCGACTTGCCGTGGATGTCCAGGCCGTAGGTCAGCGCGTAGAGCACCGCGTTCTGGATCACCAGGCCGATGCCGCTGAAGATCAGGAACAGGGTGATCTCCCGCGAGCGGGTCTTCGGGTCGGTGTCGCGGTACACCCAGTAGCGGTAGCCAATGTAGTTGGTCCCGATGGCGATCAGCGTCGCGATGACGTTGGCGCGGACCGACGCGCCCGGCATGGACTCCAGCAGGATCCGGAAGATCACCAGCTGGACGACCACACCGACTATCCCGACGACACCGAACTTCGCCATCTCGTTCCCCAGGCGGCGAATGATGCCGGGTGCGGATGTCGTTTCGCTGGGGCTCATATGGGTCCGTCTCTCTGGCTGGCTCTGGGAGCGGGGCCATGCTAGCCGTGCGGGTGCTGCTGTGCGGGGGCGAGGCACGGACATCTCATCGGACTCTAAAGGAAGTCACAGGTATTAACGCCCCCTTCACAGCCAGCCTAGCCGGAAGCCGGAAAGGCCACCCACCGAGGGCGTCCGCCCCGCCCCGCCCCATCCGCGGACCGCCCTGGCCCTCGTCCGGGTCTTACCCGGCTCCGCACGGTCGGCCTGCGGAAACGTCCGCGTCGGCCGCCGGATATCCTGCGGGTGTGACTTTTCCAGTGGTCGGCATCATCGGCGGCGGGCAGCTAGCCCGCATGGCCCATCAGGCGGCGATTCCGCTCGGCATCAGAACCAGGCTGCTCGCGGACACCCCGCAGGACTCGGCCGCGCTGGTGGTGAACGACGTGGTCCTCGGCGACTACCGGGACCTGGACACCCTGCGGCGCTTCGCCGCCGGGTGCGACGTGGTCACCTTCGACCACGAGCACGTCCCGACCGAGCACCTGCGGACCCTGCTGGCGGAGGGCGTCGCCGTCCGCCCGGGGCCGGACGCCCTGGTGTTCGCCCAGGACAAGGGGCTGATGCGGGCCAAGCTGGACTCGCTCGGGGTGCCCTGTCCCCGGCACCGGCTGGTCACCGACCCGGCCGACGTCGCGGCCTTCGCGGCGGAGGGCCCCGAGGGCTGGCCGGTGGTGCTGAAGACCACCCGTGGCGGCTACGACGGCAAGGGCGTGTGGGTGGTCCACGACCTGGCCGAGGCCGCCGAGCCGTTCCGCGCGGGCGTGCCGGTGCTGGCCGAGGAGAAGGTCGACTTCGTCCGGGAGCTCGCGGCCGATGTGGTTCGCTCCCCGCACGGGCAGGCCGTGGCGTACCCGGTGGTGGAGTCCTGGCAGAAGGACGGCATCTGCCACGAGGTGACCGCCCCCGCCCCCGACCTCAGCCCCGAGCTCGCGGCCGAGGCCCAGGCGCTGGCGCTGCGGGTGGCCGGGCAGCTGGACATCACCGGGCACCTGGCGGTCGAGCTGTTCGAGACCCGCGACGGCCGGATCCTGGTCAACGAGCTGGCGATGCGCCCGCACAACTCCGGCCACTGGTCCATCGACGGCGCGGTGACCTCGCAGTTCGAGAACCACCTGCGGGCGGTGCTGGACCTGCCGCTGGGCGACCCCCGCCCGCGCGCCCGCTGGACGGTGATGGTGAACGTCCTCGGTGGTGACTACCCCGACATGTACCACGCCTATCTGCACTGCATGGCGCGCGACCCCGGGCTGCGGATCCACATGTACGGCAAGGACGTGAAGCCCGGCCGTAAGGTTGGCCATGTCACGGTGTTCGGCGACGACTTGGACGACGTCCGCGAGCGGGCCCGGCACGCCGCCGGCTACCTGCGCGGCGACATCACCGAATAGGCATCACCACATACACGTCACCGAACAGTTGAGTCAGTTCGGGCAGTTCCATGAGGAGAAGCAGCGAATGAGCGAGCAGCCGCTGGTCGGCGTTGTGATGGGGTCGGACTCCGACTGGTCGGTGATGGAGGCCGCCGCGCACGCACTGGACGAGTTCGACGTGCCGTACGAGGTGGACGTCCTGTCCGCGCACCGGATGCCGCGCGAGATGATCGCGTACGGCGAGGCCGCCGCCGGACGCGGGCTGAAGGCGATCATCGCGGGCGCGGGCGGCGCCGCCCACCTGCCGGGGATGCTCGCCTCGGTCACCACCCTGCCGGTCATCGGCGTGCCGGTGCCGCTGAAGTACCTGGACGGGATGGACTCGCTGCTGTCCATCGCGCAGATGCCGGCCGGTGTGCCGGTCGCCACCGTCTCGATCGGCGGCGCGCGCAACGCGGGGCTGCTCGCGGTCCGCCAGCTCGCCGCCTTCGACTCCGAACTCGCTTCCCGGGTACGGGACTTCTTGGACGAGTTGAACGCCCAGGCCACCGCCAAGGGCAAGAAGCTGCGGAACAAGGTCGGCGGCGGCAACGGCGGCTTCGGCTTCGGGAGCTGACCGGCATGGGCTACCTCCCTCCCGCCGCCGAACTGCTGGACCGGGCCCGGACGCTGCTGGCCGACCACCCCGTGGTGGACGGGCACAACGACCTGCCCTGGGCGCTGCGCTGCCAGGTCGGCTACGACCTGGACCAGCGCGATCTGGCCCAGGACCAGCGGGAGTTCCTGCACACCGACCTGGCCCGACTGCGGGCCGGGGGCGTGGGCGCGCAGTTCTGGTCGGTCTATGTGCGCACCGACTTCGCCGGGGACCGCGCGGTCAGCGCGACCCTGGAACAGATGGACTGCGTGCGGGAGATGGTCGCCCGCTACCCTGATGAGCTCCAACTCGCCAGCACCGCCGATGAGATGGAGTCCGCCCGGGCAGCTGGGCGGATCGCCTCACTGATGGGGGCCGAGGGCGGGCACTCCATCAACTGCTCACTGGCCACGCTGCGGGCCCTGTACGCCCTGGGCGTGCGGTATATGACGCTCACTCACAACGACAACCTGCCCTGGGCGGACTCCGCCACCGACCAGCCGGTCGCGCACGGCCTCACCCGCTTCGGTGAGGAGGTGGTCCGCGAGATGAACCGGTTGGGGATGCTGGTGGACCTCTCGCACGTGTCCGCTGACACCATGCGGTCGGCGCTGCGGGTCACCCGGGCGCCGGTGCTCTTCTCGCACTCCTCCGCGCGCGCGGTCTGCGACCACGTCCGCAACATCCCGGACGACGTGTTGGAGCAGCTGCCGGCGAACGGCGGGGTGGCCATGGCGACCTTTGTGCCCAAGTTCATCCTGCCCGAGGCCATCGCCTGGACCAAGGCCGCCGACGCCAACATGGAGGCGCACGGCCTGCACGCGCTGGACACCACGCCGCAGGGGATGAAGGTGCAGCGCGCCTTCGAGGCCGAGCACCCGCGTCCGATGGCGACCCCGGGGACGGTGGCGGACCACCTGGACCACATGCGCGAGGTGGCCGGGGTCGACCACATCGGCATCGGCGGCGACTTCGACGGCACCGCGTTCACCCCGCAGGGGCTGGAGGACGTGTCCGGCTATCCCAACCTGATCGCCGAACTGCTGGGCCGGGGCTGGTCGCAGGCCGACCTGTCCAAGCTCACCTGGGCCAACGTGGTACGGGTGCTGCGCGAGGCCGAGGGCGTCGCGCACGCGCTGCGCGACGAGCGCCCGTCGATCGCGACCATCGAGCAGTTGGACTCCTGAGCTCACGTCGGATCTCAGGTCTGACCTGACGTCAGGTGACGGATCGTCAATCAATCAGTCCGCGGGGCCGCGTGCGGCCAGTTGTACGGCGGCGGCCCAGGCCAGCGCCAGTAGCAGCACCGAGGCGGCCAGCGGCAGCAGTGGGTCGCTGGTCGCGGCCGTCGTGGAGGAGGAGGTGAACACCGCCCGCACCGCGGCGTTCACCGGCGACACCGGGGCCACCAGCAGCAGCACCGAGGCCCCCGCCAGCACCAGCACGCCGGCCGCCGGTCGGCGCAGCACCGGGGGCGCGCACAGCGCGCCGAGGCCGGTTCCGCAGAGCAGGCCGACCAGGATGCTCACCGCGCCGTGCAGGGCGATGGCGGCCAGCGGCGGATCGGCCAGGGCCGGCGGCGGGCTGCTGACCACCCACCCGAAGACCCCGCCGACCAGGGCCAGCGCGGTGTTCACGGCCAGCGCCGCGAGCAGAGCGGCCACATGCGCCCGGCGTGGGCCGACCACCGCGGACACGCACGCCCGGGCCGGGCCGGGCTCGCCGGTGAGCGCGGTCCGGGTCAGATAGGCGCTCGCGGGCACCAGCATCGCGGCGCACCAGCCCAGCGAGTCGCCGTACTGCTGGCCGCCGAACGACCCGGCCATGATCAGCAGTGCGAACAGCAGCACCGGCGGCAGCCAGCGCTGTGAAGCCAGCAGCAGCGAGAACTGATAACGCGTCAACTCCCGCACGGGAAGGCCTCGCTCACTGAATCGCCGCTATGTGGACGCCGGGGTCGGCCAGCAGCCGCCGCAGTAGCTCATCGCTGTGCTTGGCCTCGACGGTCAGCTGAATCCGTCCGCCCGGCTCAGCTACCGGGTCCGAGGCGAACTCCAGCACCCCCAGCACGCCCGGGAGTTCGGCCAGTCCCCGAGCGCCGCCGGCGCGTCCGCCGAAGGTCAGCCGCAGCGTCGCCCGGCCCTGCTCGGCCCCGGTCTCGCGGACCCTGCCCTCGCCCACCAGCCACTGCGCTGACGGGAGTTCGGCCAGTCGGGTGGGGTCGTGGTCGACGAAGAGGACGATCCCGCCGGCCGCCAGTCGCTCGGTCACGGCCTGGTCCAAGGCGCTGCGGGCGGACTGGTCGAGGCCGGTCCAGGCCTCGTCCAGGACCAGCAGGTCCGGCTCGGCCAGCAGTGCCTGGGCCACCGCGACCTTCTGGCAGGTGCCCTTGGAGAGCTGGACCAGCGGGGTGCGTGCGAAACCGGCCGCACCGAAGCGCTCCAGCGCCGCCTCGGCCCGGCGGCCGGGCTCGGCTCCGCGCAGGCCGTGGATTCGGCCGAGGTGGCACAGGTACTCGTGGGCGGTGAACGGGAGCGCCGCCGGGAACCGTTCGGGTACGTAGCCGCGATGCCGCGGACGGTCGCGGACGCTGCCCCGGCTTGGCTCGCACACCCCGGCGACCAGCCGCAGCAGCGTGGACTTGCCGCCGCCGTTGCCGCCCCGGGCCCGCACCAGTCGTCCGGGCGGCGGCAGCTCCAGACTGACGTCGCGGAGCACCCATGGGCCCCGGCGGCCGTACCGCTGGCTCACACCTTCGAGTCGCATGGGGCCCAGCGTACGTACCGGTGGTGTCGGACTGGCGTGAGGAAAGGCGTCGGGAATGCCGGCGGGAATGCCGGCGGGAAGCCGGGGTGCGGACCGGCGGGGGAGCGGGCCGCCAGGAGGCGTCCCCGGTTTCGGTAGAATGGCCCCGGCCCACAGCGATGGGCGCTCACCCACGGTGCCGGTTCCGGCAGCCCCGCCCCATGCGGTACCCGATCCGGGTGCCCGCCAGAGAATTCGGAGCATCCCAGGATGACTCGCCAGCTGGTCACCAGCGCGCTCCCCTACATCAACGGGATCAAGCACCTGGGCAACCTGGTCGGGTCCATGCTCCCGGCGGACGTCTACAGCCGCTACCTGCGGCTGCGCGGCCAAGAGGTGCTGTTCATCTGCGCCACCGACGAGCACGGCACCCCGGCCGAACTGGCCGCCAAGGAGGCTGGACTGCCGGTCTCCGAGTTCTGCGCGCAGCAGCACGACGCGCAGAAGGCCATCTACGACGGCTTCGGGCTGTCCTTCGACTACTTCGGCCGCAGCTCCTCGGTGCAGAACATCGAGATCACCCAGGAGTTCGCCCGGGCGCTGAAGGCCAACGGCTTCATCGAGGAGCGGTCGGTCCGGCAGGTCTACTCGATCGCCGACGGCCGGTTCCTGCCGGACCGCTACATCGTCGGCACCTGCCCGCACTGCGGCTACGACAAGGCGCGCGGCGACCAGTGCGAGAACTGCACCCGGGTGCTGGACCCGACCGACCTGATCAACCCGCGTTCGGCGATCAGCGGCAGCGCCGAGCTGGAGGTCCGGGAGACCCGGCACCTGTTCCTGCTCCAGTCGCTGCTGGCGGACGAGGTCGAGGCCTGGGTCGACGAGAACAGCAAGGACTGGCCGGTGCTGGCCTCCTCGATCGCCCGCAAGTGGCTGACCGAAGGGCTGCACGACCGGGCGATCACCCGGGACCTGGACTGGGGCGTGCCGGTCCCGGCCGATGCCTGGCCGGAGTTGGCGGCCGAGGGCAAGGTCTTCTACGTCTGGTTCGACGCCCCGATCGAGTACATCGGCGCGACCAAGGAGTGGTCCGACGCGAAGGACGCCAAGGACGCGAAGGACGGCGCGGGCGCCAAGGGCGGTGACTGGCGGTCCTGGTGGTACCAGGCCGACGACACCGTCCGCTACACCCAGTTCATGGCCAAGGACAACGTCCCCTTCCACGCGGTGATGTTCCCGGCCACCCAGCTGGGTACCCGCGAGCCGTGGAAGAAGGTCGACTACCTCAAGTCCTTCAACTGGCTGAACTACTACGGCGGCAAGTTCTCCACCAGCCAGCGCCGGGGCGTCTTCACCGACGCCGCGCTGGAGGTGCTGCCGGCCGACTACTGGCGCTACTTCCTGATGGCCAACGCGCCGGAGTCCGACGACACCAACTTCACCTGGGAGCTGTTCACCTCCTCGGTCAACAAGGACCTGGCGGACACCCTCGGCAACTTCGTCAACCGGGTGCTCTCCTTCTCCCGCAAGCGCTTCGGCGACGAGGTCCCGGTGGGCCGCGAGGCGGGCGAGCCGGAGCAGCGGCTGGGCGAGCAGATCGCCGAGCTGCTGGCCGAGTACGAGGCCCAGTTGGACGCGTTGCAGTTCCGCAAGGCCGCTCAGGCCCTGCGCGCGCTGTGGAGCGCGGGCAACTCCTACCTGGAGGAGAAGGCCCCCTGGATGGAGGCCAAGACGGATCCGGACGCCGCCGCGCTGACGCTGCGCACCGCGATGAACCTGATCCATCTGTACGCGGTGGTCTCCGAGCCGTTCATCCCGACCAGCGCCAAGGCCATGCGCTCGGCCTTCGCGCTGGCCGAGGACACCCGTGCGTGGGTCAGCCCGGAGCAGGCCCGCGCCCTGGACTCGGTCCCGGCCGGCACCGCCTTCACCGTTCCGCCGGTGCTCTTCGCGAAGATCACCGACGAGGACCTGGAGGGCTACCGCGCCCGCTTCGGCGGCGCGCCCGAGCAGGGCTGACCGCTGCCGGGAAATTTCCCGGCAGCCGGACCGTGTTGGACGAGGGGGCGGCTGGAGCCGCCCCCTCGGCGCGGCTAGGAGGCCCGGCATGGACGGATACGGAGACTCGGAGACGGTCCGCAGGATTCTGCGGGACACCGGCGACACCTGGGCGGTGGTGGGCCTGTCCGGCAACCAGCGCCGGGCCGCGTACGGCGTCGCGGCGGTGCTCCAGCGCTACGGCAAGCGGATCGTCCCGGTGCACCCCATGGCCGAGACGGTGCTCGGCGAGCCGGGGTACCCGACCCTGGACGCCGTCCCGTGCCCGGTCGACGTGGTCGACGTGTTCGTCAACAGCACTCTGGCCGGGGGCGTCGCGGACCAGGCGGTGGCGGCCGGGGCCCGCGCCGTCTGGTTCCAGCTGGGCGTGATCGACCCCGCCGCCTACCAGCGGACCACGGCCGCCGGTCTGGACATGGTCATGGACCGCTGCCCGGCCATCGAGATCCCGCTGCTCTGATCCCGGCCCCGGGACCACGCGTCAGCTCGGGGCGTCAGCTCGGGCGGCCCAGCGCGCGGTAGGTCCAACCGGCCGCGCGCCACTGCTGCGGGTCGAGCACGTTGCGTCCGTCCAGTATCCGCCGCTCGCTGACGACCTGGCCCAGCTGGTCCGGGTCCATGGTGCGGAACTCGCGCCACTCGGTGAGGTGCAGCACCACGTGCGCGCCCTCGGCGGCCTCCAGTGCGCTGCCCGCGAAGCCCAGGGCCGGGAAGAGCTTGCGGGCGTTGTCCATGGCCTTGGGGTCGTAGACGGTGACCTGGCCGCCCTGGAGCTGGATCTGCCCGGCCACGTTGAGCGCGGGGGAGTCGCGGACGTCGTCCGAGTCGGGCTTGAAGGCCGCGCCGAGGACGGCCACCCGGCGGCCCAGGAAGCCGCCGCCGCACTGCTCGCGGGCCAGCTCGACCATCCGCGAGCGGCGCCGCATGTTGATCGAGTCGACCTCGCGGAGGAAGGTCAGCGCCTGGTCCGCGCCCAGTTCCCCGGCCCGGGCCATGAACGCCCGGATGTCCTTGGGCAGGCAGCCGCCGCCGAAGCCGAGACCCGCGTTCAGGAACTTCCCGCCGATCCGCTCGTCGTAGGCCAGCGCGCCGGAGAGCTGGACCACGTCCGCGCCGGACGCCTCGCAGACCTCGGCCATGGCGTTGATGAAGGAGATCTTGGTGGCCAGGAACGAGTTGGCGGCGGTCTTCACCAACTCGGCGGTCGGGAAGTCGGTCACCACCAGCGGCGTGCCCTGCTCCAGCAGCGGCGCGTAGACCTCGCGCAACAGCGCCTCGGCCCGCTCGCTGCGGACGCCGATGACCACCCGGTCCGGGTGCAGCGTGTCCTCGACCGCGTGGCCCTCGCGCAGGAACTCCGGGTTCCAGGCGACCTCGGCCAGCTCGCCCACCGGGGCGCGCTCGGCCAGCCGCACCGCCAGCCGGTCCGCGCTGCCGACCGGCACGGTGGACTTGCCGACCACCAGCACCGGTCGGTCCAGGTGCGGCGCGAGCAGGTCGAACGCCGACTCCACGTACGACATGTCGCAGGCGAACTCGCCGCGCCGCTGCGGGGTGTTGGTGCAGATGAAGTGGACGTCGCCAAACGCGCCCACCTCCTCCCAGGAGGTGGTGAAGCGCAGCCGCCCGGTCGAGCCCTCGAACCCGTCCAGGTGCCGACGCAGCAGCTCCTCCAGTCCCGGCTCGTACATGGGGATGTTGCCTGCTGACAGGGCGGCGACCTTCTCCGGCAGGATGTCGAGGCCCAGCACCTCGAAGCCCAGCTCGGCCAGGCAGGCGGCGTGGGTGGTCCCCAGGTAGCCGGTGCCGATGACGGTGATCCTCACGCGTCTGTCCTTCCGCTGGGCGGGTGCGGTGCAAGTCGGGCTTCCGAGATCGTACGCCAGCACCGGTGGCGCCGGTGCCCAGCACCCGCCCCGGCCGGGCTCGGCCTACCCGCCGTCGGCCCGGGGTCGGCCCGGGGTCGGCGGTGGTCCGCGCGCTGTGGGCAGTGCGCGCCTGGGCGCGCGCCCGCGTGCGTCTGGTGCGTGCACGCACCACTAGTGCTGCCACTGCCCGGCGCCGGGCGCGTGGCGGTTCCCGGCCGGGGGTAGCCCTGTGCCATGGCCCTCTGCCACACCCCTGTTCGTGTGCCCGCCCTCTACTGCCCTTTCCAGTTCCGGTCCTCTCCGGTCACCGAGGAGATCGACCAGGACGCGCAGCGCTGGATGGACCGGTTCGGCCTGTTCGCCGACGCCCGGCAACGGGCGTACTTCCACAGCTCCCACTTCGGACGGTTCGTCGGCTTCGGCGTCCCCGACGGCCGTCCGGGCCCGCTGCGGGCCGCCGCTGCCTACTGCGGCTGGGTGTTCGCCTTCGACGACGCCGTCAGCGACGAGAGCGGCGGCGCTCCCGGGCCCGGCGACCTGGCCGACTACCTGGCCCGGCTGGCCCGGATGCTGGAGGCTCCGCGGGCCCCGGCCCCGGTCGGGGACAAATGGGCGGCGGCGCTGCTGGACCTCCGGCTGGAGCTGGACCGGTACGGCACCCCGGCGCAGGTCCACCGCTGGGTCGAGCAGATCCGGGACTACTTCACCGGCCTGGTCTGGGAGTCCGCAGTCCGCGAGGGCGTCACCGGCGGCGGAAGCGGGGAGCTGCCGGGCCTGAACGACTACGTCATGCTGTGGCAGAAGAGCAGCGGCATCCTGCCGGCGCTGTCGCTGATGGAGATCGCCCAGGAGCGGCTGCTGACCGCCGAACAACTGCACGACCCGCGGATCCGGGTCCTCCAGGACATCAGCGTGACCCTGCTCGGCTGGAGCAACGACATCACCTCCTACAACAAGGAGGCATTCCGGGAGCGGCGGTTCGGATTCCCCGCGAGCCTGAACCTGGTCCCGGTGCTGGCCCGGGAGTACCGGATCCCGCTGGACGAGGCCGGCGTCCGGGCGGCGGACCTGCACGACCGGGCGATGCACCGGCTCGCCGGGCTCGGCGCCCGGCTCCGGGGCCGGGGCGGGCCGGGACTCGCCCGCTATGTCGGTGCGCTGGAGCAGTTGGTGCGCGGCGGCCTGGAGTGGCAGGTGACCACCGACCGCTACCAGGACCCGAACGACCCGGGCGAGACGGTCGCCCCCCGAGTCTCGATCCCGGGCATCCGGTCCACCCCGGCCGCTCCGCTGGACCCCGGCCCGCCGGACATCCCGGCCATCGCCTGGTGGTGGGACCAGCCCTGAGCGGATCGCCGGTCAGCCGGTCAGCCGGTCAGCCGGTCAGCCGGTCAGCCGGTCAGCGGGTCGCTCGGCGGGTCGGTCGGCCGGGGGTCAGCGGGCGAGCAGGGCCTCCGCCGCCTCCACGTCGGCGGTCAGCTTGCGGTCGGCGGTGTCCGGATCGAGCGCGGTCGCGGCCTCGCGCTGGAACCGCCCCAACTCCCGGGCCGGATCGAGCACTGTCCCGCGCATCCGCAACGCCCTTGTGGCGGAAAGGAGTTCACAGGCCAGCACCAGCCGGGCCCAGCCCACCGCCTCCAGCAGTCGGCGCGCGCCGGTGGCCGCGAAGCTGGCGTGCTCCTCGACGCCGCGCGAGAGCACCGCGTGCCCCAGGGTCACCGGCTGCGCCGCGCCACGCAGTTCGGCGATCGCCGAGGCCGCCGCGTACTCGGTGATCATGATGCCGCTGCTGCCGTCCTCGTCCTGGGCGAGGAAGGGGCCCAGCCCGGTGAACGCGGGCGACGCCAGCACCCCCAGCCGGGCGGCCGAGAGCTGCGCGGTACCGAGCACGGCCAGCCGCACCTGGTCCAGGGCCAGCGCCAGCGAGGCCTGGTGGAAGCCGCCGTGGTGGTGGTAGTCGGCCGGAGCCAGAGCCAGCAGCGGGTTCTCCGAGGCGGAGTTGATCTCCACGTCCAGCACCCGCTCCAGCGACTGCGCCGCGTCCAGCGCCGCGCCGTGCACCTGCGGCAGGCAGCGGAACCCGAACGGGTCCTGCACCAGCGGCGGGGTCCAACTCAACGGCTCCACCAGGGCGCGCATCCGCGCCGCCGTGCGCATCGCGCCCGGGTGCGGCCGGCGGGCGTGCACGATCGCCGCGTACGGCTCGGTCGAGCCCCGCGCCGCCGCCAGCGACAGTGCCGCGACCAGCGGGAACCGGTCCAGCAGGGTGGTCAAGTCAGTGTGTGCCAGCGCTGCCTGACCTATCGTCAGGGCGCTGCTGGACATCAGCGGCAGCGCGTCCCAGCGGTCCAGACCGATCGGCTCCGGCTCCGGGCCGTCCTGGCCGCCGTCCGCGCCGTGCCGGGCCCGGCGCCAGGGCTGCTCCCCGGCCAGCGCCAGGCCGAGTTCAGCCAGCGCCGACAGGTCGGCGGTGCCCACCGAGCCCAGCGCGTGCACGGCCGGGACGTGCCCGGACGCCAGTGCCTCGGCGATCCGGTCGGCCACCTCGGCCGACAGTGCCGAGCCCGCGCCGAGGATCTGGTTCAGCCGCACGGCCAGCATCGCCCGGGTCTCCTCGACCGGTACCAGCGGGCCCACGCCGCCGCTGTGGCTGCGCAGCAGGCGCATGCCGTGGCTGTCCGCCGCCTCGTCCGGCAGGTCGGTGGTGCGGTTGGCGCCAACACCGGTGGTGTGCCCGTAGACCCGGCGGCGGCCGACCACCTCCTCGGCGGTCGCCCGGGCCCGCCGCATCCGCTCCCGCGCGGCCGGGTCGACTTGGGCCCGGGCCGAGCGCCGGGCGAGCGCGGTCACCTGGGCGGCGGTGAGCGAGCTGCCGTCGAGGGTGATGCTGCTCGTCATTGGTGCCGGGCGCCTTCCATCGGACCGCTCGGCCCTGGACATCGTGGCCGCTGTCGAACAGGAGTATGTCAACCGGTGCGGTGATCGGAAAGGGTTCTCCCCAGCCCAGGCCCGGAGCTCAGCCCCCGGAGCTCAGCCCCCGGAGCTCAGCCCCTGGAGTCCCGGCGCTGCCGGGTCAGTGCGACGCGCCGCCGAGGTTGAGCGCCACCACGCCCGCGATGATCAGCGCGATGCCGACCACCTTCATGGTGTTCAACCCCTCGCCCAGGAAGACAAAGCCGATCGCGGCCACCACCGCCGTCCCGGCGCCGGACCAGATCGCATAGGCGGTGCTCACCGGTACCTGCTTGAGCGCCTGGCTGAGCATGGCGAAGGAGAAGACGTACCCGACCACCACCACGATGCTCGGCAGCAGCCGGGTGAAGCCCTCGCTGTACTTCATCGACACGGTCGCGCAGATCTCGCTGGAGATGGCCAGGGCAAGGAAGACGTAGGGCATGGCCGTGGACGCTACCGCTCGGCCAGCAGCGCGTGCAGCAGCGGCAGATCGACGTCTAGCAGGCTGCCGACCACCACCCGGCCGGGACCGGCGGCGATGGCCGCGGCGGAGGGCACGGCGACCACCGCGCAGCCCGCGGCCTCGGCCGAGGCCACACCGACCGGGGTGTCCTCGACGGCCACACAGCTCTCCGGCTCCAGGCCCAGGGCCGCCGCCGCCGCCAGGTACGGGTCGGGGGCGGGCTTGGTGTGCTCGGTCTCCCCGGCGGCGAAGGAGACCGTGAAGCGATCGCGGCCGAGGGCGCCCAGGACGATGTCCACCACCTTCCGGGGCGAGGCGGAGACCAGGCCGGTCCGCAGCCCGGCCGCCCGGACCGCGTCCAGCAGCTCCAGCGCGCCCGGCAGCGGTGCCACCTCGGCCTGCACCAGGCCGGCGAACCGGCGGTCCAGGGCGGTGGCGACGGAGTCCAGCGAGCGCCCGGTGCCGCTGCTGCGGTGCAGGTGGTCGGCGGTGTGCTCGACCGGGCGGCCGAGGATGTGCGGCTGGTCCCGCTCGTCGAGCACCAGCCCGAGGAGGTCGGCCTCCCGTTCCACCGCGTGCCGCCACAGGTCCTCGGTGTCCACCAGGGTCCCGTCCATGTCGAACAGGACGGCGTGCAGGGTACGGGCGGTGGCGGCGGTGCGGATGGGCACGGGTGCGCTGCTCTCGGTAGGGAGTCGGCTTCGGAACGGGTCAGTTGCTGCGTTCTGCTGCGGGCTGCCGCGGGTCGCCGCGGGTTGCTGCGGCGGTTCAGCTGCGGCGGTTCAGCTGCGGTGGTTCAGCTGGGGCGGGAGTCGACCAGGACCGGGCGCTCCGGCAGCCGCACGGTCACCGTGCTGCCGGCCGGGACGGCCGCGGCGTCGTGAGTGGACAGGTCGGCCTTGAGGGTCGAGCCGTCGGCCAGCCGGACCGTGAGCCGGGTCACCGCGCCGAGGAAGGTGGTGCCGGTGACCTGGGCGGTCGCACCTGCCTCGGCCTCCAGCAGCAGGTTCTCCGGGCGCACCAGCACGTCGACGGTGGTGTGCACGGCGCGCGGGGTGCCGTCCACCGGCAGCCGCCGGCCGAGCACTTCGACCACGGACGGGTCGGCGTCGATCTGTCCGGGGATCCGGTTCATGGTGCCGACGAACTCGGCGACGAACGCGGTCGCGGGGCGGGCGTACAGCTCGGCCGGGGTGGCGCACTGCTCCAGACGGCCGTTGTGCATCACCGCCACCCGGTCCGCCATCGACAGCGCCTCCTCCTGGTCGTGGGTGACGAACAGGGTGGTGATCCGCAGCTCCTGCTGGAGGCGGCGGATCTCCTCACGCAGGCTCAGCCGGACCTTGGCGTCCAGCGCCGACAGCGGCTCGTCCAGCAGCAGCACCCGGGGGCGCAGGGCCAGCGCACGGGCCAGCGCGATCCGCTGCTGCTGGCCGCCGGAGAGCTGGTGCGGGTAGCGGTCGCCGTGCTGCGGCAGGCCGATCAGCTCCAGCAGCTCATTGGCGCGGCTGCGCCGCTCGGCGGTCCCGGTGCCGCGCATCCGCAGCCCGAAGGCCACGTTGTCACGGGCGTTGAGGTGCGGGAACAGGCTGTACGACTGGAACACCATGCCGGCGTCGCGGCGGTGCGCCGGGACGCCGGTGATGTCCTCGCCGTCGATCAGCACCTCGCCGGAGTCCGGGGTCTCGAACCCGGCCAGCATCCGCAGGGCGGTGGTCTTGCCGCAGCCGGAGGGGCCGAGCAGGGCGAGCAACTCGCCGGGCTGGACGGTGAGGTCGAGCCCGTCCAGCGCGGTGGTCGCGCCGAAGCTGCGGCGCAGCTGCCGGAACTCGACGGTGGCGCTGTTGTCAGTGGTGGGTGATACGACTGTGGCGACAGTGGGGGCCGCGTTCGACATGGGGGTGGCTCCCTTGATCAGGAGGGCTTGGCGGCCGACGTACGGCGACCGCCGGAGAAGGACAGGACGAGCAGCAGGACCCAGGTGAGCACCATGCTCACCAGCGAGACGGCGGTGGTGACCGGGCCGTCGCCGGCCGAGTTGCCGTCGACGATCCACACCGCGAAGGGGTTGTAGCCGAGAATCGAGGAGACCGTGAACTCACCCAGCACCAGGGCCAGCGTCAGCATCCCCGCGTTGAGCATCGCTCCGCGCAGGTTCGGCAGGATCACCAGGACGATCGCCCGCAGCCGACCGGCGCCGTTGTTCTGCGCGGCCTCCAGCAGGGTGCGCACGTCCAGCGCGCGCATACCGGAGTCCAGGGTGCGGAACGCCAGCGGCAGCGCCATCACCACGTAGGCGAGCAGCAGCACGATCGGGAACGACGAGTTCTGGATGAAGACCAGGGTGTCCCAGAAGGGCGTGCTGGCCAGGTTGTCGGTGCCCCAGCGCAGCAGGATGTTGATGCCCGAGGTGAGGGCGATGGCGGGCACCACCAGCGGCAGCATGCAGACGAACTCGACCACCGAGCGCAGCCGGGGGCTGCCGAGGCGCACCGCGATCACGGTCGGGATCAGCAGCAGGAACACCAGCGCGATGGTGGCCGCCGCCAGCAGCAGCGACAGTCGCAGCGCGGGCCACAGCCCGCTGACGCTGAAGATCTGGCTGTAGGCGCTCAGGGTGAAGCCCTTGACCGGGTCGTCCACGGTGAACACGAAGGAGCCGACCAGCGGTCCGACGAAGTACAGACCGGAGATCAGCAGGATCGCCGTCCGACCCAGGCGCGGGCGTCCGGCGTCGCGTCGGGCCTTGCCGCGGCTGCGGCCGCGCCCGGTAGTCGGCTCGGCGGCCGTGGTCGGGTCGTAGAGGGCGCTACTCACACCAGCCATCGGGCGCTCCGGCGTTGCAGGGGCAGGTACAGGGCCATGACCAGGATGGAGACGACCACCATGTCGAGGCTCATCGCCAGCGCCACGTTGCTGGCGTCGGCCGAGACGTTGCCGTTGAGGGCGTCGGCGATCTGCAGGGTGATCAGCGGCACCGAGGCGCCGACCATCGCGGCGGCGGTGGCGTAGGCGGCGAAGGCTGAGCCGAAGAGCAGTACGAAGCCGCCGAGCAGCGACGGGGTGAGCACCGGCAGGGCGACATGGCGCCAGTACTGCACCAGGCTCGCGCCGTTGTTCTGGGCGGCCTCGCGCCACTGGCGGCGCAGGCCGTCCAGCGCGGGGATGACCGAGAGCACCATCAGCGGGATCAGGAAGTACAGGTAGACCAGGACCAGGCCCCAGAACGTGTACAGGCTCCAGCCCGCGCTGGTCAGGTCCAGCCGGGTGGTCAGCACCCCGGCGTTGCCGAGGGTGGCCACGAAGGCGAACGCCAGCGGCACGCCGCCGAAGTTGGCGAGCACGCCGGAGGCACTGAGCACGACGTGCCGCAGCGTCTCGAACCGGGAGGTGACCACGGCCTGGGCGAGCAGCAGTCCGGCGACGGTGGCGATCAGCGCGGCGGTCGCGGACAGTTTGACGCTGCCCAGCAGCGCGGTCAGGTAGCCCCCCGACAGCGAGGCGCTGAGGTTGCCGCCGGTGTAGTGGGTGGGCTGGCCGGGCGCGTAGGTGGTGAACGCGCCGTAGGCCATGGCCAGGGCGGGAATCCCGAAGGCCACGGCGACGAAGATCAGGAGCGGCAGGACGGCGATCCGCCCCGCCGCCGCCTGGCGCAGCGAACTGCGCAGGCGGCGGCGGGGGCGGTCCGACCCGGCGGCCCCGGCGGGGGCGGTGGGGTCGACGGTGGTCACCCGGCGATGGCCTTGGACCAGCCGGAGGCGACGACGGCCTTGGCGGAGGTGATCTGCGCCTGGGTCGGGAAGGTCGCCGTGCCGGAGACGGTCGGCAGCAGGGCGTCGGCGGTCGCGTTCAGCGTGCCGGCGGTCTTCATGGCCGCGTACTCGACCGGGCGGGCGAAGCCGCCGAGGAAGTCGTTCTGGCCCTCGGTGCTGTAGAGGAACTCCTCCCACAGCCGCGCGGCGGCCGGGTGCGGCGCCCACTTGTTGATGGCCTGGCTGTAGTAGCTGGCGTAGACACCGTCAGCGGGGACGGTGACGACCCAGTTGATGCCCTTGGACTTGAACGCCGAGGCATAACCGGCGTTCAGGTAGTCCCAGTCGATGGTGATCGGGGTCTCGCCGGACTCCACGGTGGCCTGGGTGGCCTGCACCGGGTTGAAGTTGCCGGCCTTCTTCAGCTTGGAGAAGAAGTCCAGGCCGGGCTGGATGTCGCTCAGGCTGCCCTTGTTGGCCAGGGAGGCCGCGAACACGCCGGAGAAGGCGGCGTTGGCCTGGGTCGGGTCGCCGTCCAGGGCGATCTGGCCCTTGTAGACGGGGTTCAGCAGGTCGGCGAAGGTGGTCGGGCAGGTCTTGACCTTGGAGGCGTTGCAGCCGATGGAGATGTAGCCGCCGTAGTCGTTCGCCCAGGCGCCGTTCGGGTCGGCCTGACCGGCCGGGATGTCGCTGAAGGTGGAGACCTTGTAGTCGGCGAAGAGGCCCTGCTGGGTGCCGCTGATCGCGAAGGCGCTGCCGATGTCGACCACGTCGGGGGCGCGCTCCTGGCCCTTGCGGGTGGTGATCGCGTTGATCTCGTCCTGGCTGGAACCCTCGGGGTTCTCGTCGCTGATCTTGATGCCGTACTTCTTGGTGAAGGCGGCCATGATCACGCCGTAGTTGGCCCAGTTGCTGGGGAGGGTGATGACGTTCAGCTGGCCCTCCTTCTGCGCCGCCTTGACCAGGGCGTCCATGCCGCCGAACTGGGCGGCGGAGGTGGCGTCGGCAGCACTGACGCCGCCGGCGGCGGCAGTGGTGGTCTTGGTGGATGCCGCGGAACCACAGGCGCTGAGGGTGAGCGCTGCGGCCACCAGGCAGCCAGTGAGGGCGGCGGCCCGGGAACGGGAGGAGGTCACGATGGCTCCTGATTGAAAGGCGTCTGAAGGAGGGGCCGAAGGAAGGACCTTCGGACTACTTGTTCGGACAAGTTGATGACAGTACGCCCGAGCCTGATGACGGGATGGTGAACGCGGTCTTTACAGCCGCATGCCTTTACCCGTCGGTATCCCACCGCCCTGGGACCGGGTTTCCCGGGCGCGCTCGGATAACGGTACGATCACGCCGCTTTGCTCGTTCTGCCCGCCCGCTGCGGGGACGCCCCGCGTGCCTCGCTCCGTAGTCAACCTGACTGTGCACAGTCGAGTTGGCTCGGCCCGCCGGGCACCGTCCTTCCGACCAGGAGGTCCGCGCTGTGGCCGCACGCCATGAGGAGATCGCCGAGGAACTGCGCCAGGCCATTGACCGGGGCGAGTACCCGGTCGGTGGCACGCTGCCCACCGAGAGCGACCTGGCCGCCCGCTACCAGGTCTCCCGGGGGACGGTCCGGCAGGCCGTCGCCGCCCTCACCGCCGAGGGCCGGATCGGCTCGCGCCAGGGGGCCCGCCGGGTGGTCCTCGGCAACCGCCGCAGCCAGAGCTTCGCCGAACTGCGCAGCTTCGCCCAGTGGGCCCGGGCGATGGGCCGGGTGGCCACCGGGCACGTCATCGATCAGCACCGGCGTCCGGCGACCGAGGAGGACGCCGAGCGGCTGCAGATCGCGGCCGGGGAGCAGGTGCTCCAGGTGCTGCGACTGCGCGGCCTGGACGGCGAACCGGTGCTGGTTGAACGCAATGTGTACCCGTTGTGGATGGCCGAGGCGGTGGAGCGGATCCCGGTCGACTCGGAGTCCGTGGTCCAGGTGCTCTACGAGGACATCGGCATCATATTCGCGTACGGCGAGCACATCATCGACGCCGTCGCGGCCGGTACCCAGGACGCCGACCTGCTCGGTATCCGCCGTGGCGGCCCGCTGCTGCGGATCCGCCGGGTGACCACCACCCATGCCGGACGCCCGATCGAATGGTCCGACGACCGCTACCGCTCGGGCACCGTCAGCTTCGCCATCGCCAACTCCATCGGCTCCAACCAACTCGTCCGCCACCCCGGCTGACGCGCCGCCGGGGCTGTCCGAGCCGCCCCGGGTCCACCCGGGCGTCCCCCGGTCGTCCCCCGGGAGCCCCGGGAGTGCAGGGACCGACCGGGGACCGACCAGGACCGACCAGGACCGATCGGGGCGAACCGGCGGCCGGGCGGGCCCGCGGAGCGGCCCGGCGGGGCCAAAACCACCGGCCGGTTCGGCGTGGCCGACCCTCCGGCGGTACGGTTTCCTGCATATGAACGCCATCTCCGTCCCCGCCGCCGGGGCCCCCCGACCCGCCGTCTCGGTGATCATGCCGGTGCTCAACGAGTCCCGGCACCTGCGCGAGTCCGTCGAGCGGATCCTCGCCCAGGAGTACGCGGGGGACATGGAGGTGGTGATCGCGCTCGGCCCCTCCGCCGACGACACCGACGAGATCGCCGCCCGGCTGGTCGCCGAGACCGCCGGGACCGCCCGCGAGGTGCGCACCGTCGCCAACCCGACCGGGCGCACCCCGGCCGGGCTGAACGCGGCCATCCGCGGCTCGCGCTACCCGGTCGTGGTCCGGGTCGACGGCCACGGGCTGCTCACCCCCGGCTACGTCGACACCGCCGTCCGCCTGCTCGACCAGACCGGGGCGGTCAACGTCGGCGGCATCATGCACGCCGAGGGCGAGACCGACTGGGAGCGCGCCGTCGCCGCCGCCATGACCTCCCGGGTCGGCGTCGGCAACGCGGCCTTCCACACCGGCGGCCAGGCCGCCCCGGCGGACACCGTCTACCTGGGCGTGTTCCGCCGCGAGGTGCTGGAGCAGCAGGGCGGCTACAACGAGGAGTTCATCCGCGCCCAGGACTGGGAGCTGAACTACCGCATCCGCCAGGACGGCGGGCTGGTCTGGTTCACCCCCGACCTCAAGGTCACCTACCGGCCCCGGCCCTCGGTCCGGACGCTGGCCCGGCAGTACCGCGACTACGGCCGCTGGCGCCGGGTGGTCACCCGCTACCACCGCGGCTCGGTCAACCCGCGCTACCTGGCCCCGCCCGCGGCGGTGCTCGGCGTGGGCATCGGCCTGATCGGCGGCGCGCTGCTCAGTCCCTGGCTGCTGCTGCTCCCCGGCGGCTACCTGGCGGTCGTCCTGGCGGGCTCACTGCGCGAGGGCCGGGGCCTGTCCGTCGCCGCCCGGGCGCAGCTGCCGGTCGCCCTGCTGACCATGCACATGTGCTGGGGCTGGGGCTTCCTGACCAGCCCGCGCTCCCTGGCCCGCCGGGTGATCGCCAGCACCGCCCCCGGAGCCGGTGCGGTCACCGGCGAGCCCGGTGGCGTGCGCGCCTCCTGACCGAGCCCCGACCTGGCCCGGTCAGCCCGGTCAGTACGTCCGAGGGCTGCCGTCACCGGCCGTCACCGGCCGCCCCCCGCTACCAGGTGTACACCGGGTTCACCTTGGCGCACTTGCTCTCGCTGCCGCTCTGCTGCGGGGCGGTGGTCGGCACGGCCCCCGCCGAGGGAGTCATCACCAGCGGGTA
>Ga0302314_10003996_pt1 | contig 27126 bp, 21 predicted proteins | sample III_Palsa_N2_3_FD_200533 | JGI IMG/M metagenome (GOLD analysis project Ga0302314, IMG submission 200533) | Peat permafrost microbial communities from Stordalen Mire near Abisko, Sweden - III_Palsa_N2_3 | ecosystem: Environmental > Terrestrial > Soil > Palsa > Peat permafrost | place: Sweden...
TTGAATAAGGCTCTGGATCTGCTGAAGAGTAAGGCGGCTTAAATACTTCGAAAGGCGCCCTGCGCGGGCGGCGACCACTTCGTGGTGTGTGATCGCTTCGCGTGGTGCTCCCGCTGGTCGCAAGATAGATTCTGTGCCGACCAGCGGGAGGTCCGCGCGAAGCGATTATGTGTCACGAAGTGACCGCCGCCCGCGTAGGGCGCCCGTCCGGCAGGACATGTAAAAGCAAGAGCAAAAGACAAAGCAGATCCTCCCGCTGCGCGGAAGGATGACAAGATTTTTTGGTTGGAGCGGTACATGGTGCCCCGATTGGGTTTGGCGGGAGCGGTCTCGCTTCGCTCGATGCCCACCTTAGCGACGATGGAACTGTCGCGAAGATGGGGCACCCGGGTTCCATGGCGGATGCGCACCGGGGTTCCGTGGCGCGCGTGGGGGTTGAGGGTGGGTGCGTGCTACCGTTAAATGGCCGTGCCGAAGCTCTCCAGCAGCGAAGATCAGAAGGACCAGAGGGGTAAGGACTCCGGGGAAGAACTGGACCTGTCTACGGTTCCCGTGCGTCGGCGGTGGATCGAGCGGGAGACTCCCAAGCGCTCTCCGGAGACACATGAGACGCGCAAGCTGGCGCGGATTACGTTCTATACGCTGCTGGGACTTTCAGCGGTGTTTGGAGCGATGTGCGGGTTGATGCTGGTGTACTCGATCGACCTGCCGCAGATCGAGGATCTGGTGCGGTATCGACCGGCGACGACGACCGAGCTGTACGACATCCATGGGCGGATCTTTGGATCGTTTGCGCTGGAGCGGCGCGTGGTGGTGCCGTATACGGAGTTTCCGACGGTGCTCCGGGAAGCTATCATTTCGATCGAGGATAAAAGCTTCGAGAGCAATCCCGGGGTGAACCTGTTTCGTGCGGTGGGCGCGGCGTATCGGGATCTGCACACCAACTCCAAGGCGCAGGGATCGTCGACGCTGACGATGCAGCTGGCGCGGAACCTGTTTCTTTCGTCGGAGAAGACGTATGGGCGAAAGATCCAGGAGGTCTTTCTGTCGGTGCAGATCGAGCGGCGGTTTACCAAAGACCAGATCTTTGCGCTGTATGCGAACCAGATCTACCTGGGGCATGGGACGTATGGGTTTGAGGCCGGGGCGGAGTTCTACTTCAGCAAGCATGTGCGCGATTTGACGCTGCCCGAGGCGGCGCTGCTGGCTGCGCTGCCGAAGGGGCCGGAGTATTATTCTCCGCTGCGCAATCCGGAGCGGGCGATCAAGCGCAGGAACCTTGTGCTGAGCGAGCTACGGCACGATGGGACGATTACCGAGGCGCAAGCGGCGGCGGCAAAAGCGGCTCCGCTGGGACTGCATATTGAGACGCCGGCGAACAGCATTGCGCCTTACTTCGTGGAAGAAGTGCGGCGGCAGCTTGAGAAGGAGTATGGCGTCGAGGCCGTGCATGGGGCGGGCTTGCGGGTGGATACGACGCTGGATCTGGATCTGCAGAACGTCGCGAATAAGGCAGTGTTGGATGGGACGGCGGCGTATGAGCGGCGGCATGGGTGGAAGGGTGAGTTGCAGAATGTGACCTTGGCGGGGCTGGATGCGACGATCTATCGGCACCCGGACTGGGCGCAGCCGATCGAAGCCGGGAGCTATGTCCATGGGCTGGTGACCAATGTGACGGCGAAGGCTGTGACGGTGAAGCTGGGGGCTCGCGAGGCAGAGTTGGGGCCGAAGGATTGGGCGTGGACGGAGTTTCCGACGGGCGACAGCTTTTTGCGGAATGGGGATCTGGTGTATGTGAAGGTGACTTCGGTGGAGGGTGCTGCCGGGGCACATGCGGTGCTGGAGCAGGACTCGGGTGCGCAGGCTTCGATGATGGCGGTGGACAACTCGAACGGCGAGGTGATCGCGATGGTGGGCGGAAGGGATTTCGCGCTGTCGCAGTTCAACCGGGCGACACAGTCGGAGCGCGAGGTGGGGTCGTCGTTCAAGCCGTATGTGTATACGACCGCGATTGAGGCGGGGACGAAGCCGAGCGATCTGATTGTGGATGGGCCGGTGACGTTCCCTTCGTCGAGTGGGCCGTATACGCCGCATAACTACGAGGCGGACTATAAGGGGTCGATGACGATCCTGAATGCGTTTGCGGAGTCGCGGAATATCCCGGCGCTGAAGCTGGCGTACAAGTACGGGATTGGGAAGGTGATTGAGACGGCGCACCGGTTTGGGGTGACGAGCAATATTCCGGCGTTTCTGCCGGTGGCGATTGGCGCGGCGGATATTACCCTGGCTGAGCAGGTGGGGGCGTATAGCGTGTTTCCGAACGATGGAATTCGGATTGAGCCGCACTACATTCGGCGGGTGACGCAGGCGGATGGGCTGCCGCTGGAGGAGAAGGCTCCGGCGGTGAATGAGGTTATTTCGGTAGATACGGCGCGGACGATGATGACGCTGCTGAAGGCGGTGGTGAGCGGTGGAACGGGTGTGGCGGCGAGCCAGCTTCACCATCCTTTGGGCGGGAAGACGGGAACGACGAATAGCTTTACGGATGCGTGGTTTGTGGGGTTCTCGCCTTCGGTGACGTGTGGGACGTGGATCGGGTTTGATAATCGGCAGTCGCTGGGGGATAAAGAGACCGGCGCGAGGGCGGCGCTCCCGATCTGGATGGACTTTATGCGGGCAGCAATTGCGGGCAGGCCGAACGAGGCGTTCGCAACGGCGGGAGCGCCGAAGAAGCAGTTGGAAGTGGCGGCTACTGCTGCTGCGAAGCCGGTGGAAAAGCCTCAGGCTGCGGATGGGGTGACGGAAGGGGATTCTGCGCCGGGGGCGCGGCAGCCGCAGTAAGGATTGCTGCCGCTTGTCCTGCCGGACGGGCGCCCTACGCGGGCGGCGGTCACTTCGTGACTTTTGATTGCTTCGCGTTGCTAGTGCGTAAGGGCTCGGCAGAGGTTGAAGTAGCGGCGGGCGCGGGTGACGTCACGGCCAATTTGTTCACGCAAGGCTTCAGGGGATGGGAAGCGGATCTCGGGGCGGATGCGGTCGAGGAACGCTAGCTCGAGAGGCATCTGCTCGGTGAGGTCGATGGGGTGGAAGTTGAGCAGGTGGGATTCGATGGAGAAAGAATCGGCGCCGAAGGTGGGGCGGTTGCCGACGTTGGTGACGGACTCGAAGGTCTCCGCCTGCGCGCCTTCGCCGATGGTGAGGGTGGTGATGTAGACGCCGTGGGCGGGGGCGAGCTCGGGGTAGGGGGCGAGATTGATGGTGGGGACCGTGTAGCGGGTGCCGTAGCCGCGGCCTGAGGCGGGGGTGCTGAGGATGGCGAAGGGGCGACCAAGCAGGGCGCGGGCGTGGCGGACGTCGCCGGTGGAGATTAATTCGCGGATACGGCTGGAGGAGACGACGTGGCCGCGCAGGGTGCGGGGGGTGTAGACGCAACAGCCGAAGCCGAGGTCGCGGCCGAGTTGCTCGAGTCCGTCGATGCCGACTTCCGCCTGGTAGCCGAAGCGGAAGTTTTCGCCTTCGTGGACTTCGGCGGCGTGGAGGGCGCGGTGAAGGACCTGCTCGGCGAACTCGCGGGCGGAGAGATGGCGGAGGGTGTTGTCGAAGGGGAGGACGAGGGTGGCGTCGATGCCGGTGCGGGCGAGAAGGCGGAGCTTTTCGGCGAGCGGGGTGATGAGAGGCATGGACTGGCCGGGGCGGAGGACGTGGGCGGGGTGGGGATCGAAGGTGACGGCGAGGGAGCGGATGCCGAGGGATTTGGCGCGGGCGATGACTTCGGCGATGACCCAGCGGTGGCCGCGATGGACGCCGTCGAAGTTGCCGATGGTGGCGACGACGGGGCCGAGGGTAGGGGGAAGCTCGGCCAGGGAGCGGTAGATGGCCATGGCGGGCGAGGCTTGATCTGCTGGCGTCATGGGGCGATCTGCGGGGTGGTCTTCAGAACTCACAGTGTTGAGTTTAGAACTCGCCATACTATTTTCGATGCTCATGGGGCGATCTCGAACTCGACCTTAAGTCCATCGTAGGCCAGACGGATGTGCGGAGGGAGGATGGCTTCGATGGGGGCATGGTCGAGGTCGTGGCTCATGTGGGTGAAGAGGGTGCGGCGGGGCTTGAGGAGCTCGACGAGGCGGATGGAGTTTTCGAGGTGGGAGTGGGTGGGGTGGGGCTCGCGGCGGAGGCAGTCGAGGACGAGGAGGTCGAGATCTTGGAGGAGCGGAAGGCTCTCTTCGGGGATCTCGCTGACGTCGGTGAGGTAGGCGGCAGAACCGAAGCGATAGCCGGTGATGCGGAGCTTGCCGTGCTGGACGGGGATGCGCTGGAAGCTGACTCCGAAGAGGGCTACGGCTGCACCGGGGGTTTCGGGGATGCGGTGAAGCTCGACGCGGGCGCTGTGGGCGTAACGGTTAGCGGGATGAAACGTGTAGGAGAAGATGCGCTCGAGGACGTCGGCGGTGGGGTCGTCGGCGTAGAGGGGGAGCGGGCCGGGGAGAAGGAAGCTGAGGGGGCGGAGGTCGTCCATGCCGAGGATGTGGTCGGCGTGACCGTGGGTGTAGAGGACGGCGTCAACGTGGGTGAGGTTTTCGCGGATGGCCTGGGCGTGGAAGTCGGGGCCGGTGTCGATGAGGACGGTGTGGTGGTTGAAGTCGAGGCGGATGGAGGGGCGTGTGCGGCGGTTGCGCGGGTCGCCGTCGGGCGAGACGGCGGAGTGGCAGACCGCGCAGAGGCAGCCGAGCGTGGGGACGCCCATCGAGGTGCCGGTGCCGAGGAAGGTGAGGGTAGCCTGCATAGGGGGCAGAAGACAGGGATCAGGGATCAGGGATCAGGGATCAGGGATCAGGGATCAGAAAAACGCTAGCGGCGATCTTGTGGGCCGCCGCTGTGGGCGATTCGTTCCGGGGTTAGCGGACGATGCTGGGGCCGAAGCCGGGGCGGGGGGTGCCGGACGCTCCGGGCATGCCGCCAGGGTTGCGGGCGGCGGCGGAGCGGGCCAGGGCCTGGGTGATCTCAAGGAAGCCCATGCGGAGCTCGAAGAGGGCGCTGTCGATGAGGGTGATCTGGGCGTTGGTAAGGTTGGTCACGGTCTTTTCGGCGATGACGGTGAGCATGTCGATGCTCTGCCGGGCGCCCATGAGGTCGACCTGGGGCTGCTGGCCTTCGGGTGTGCCGCCGCCGAGCTGCATGATGGCGGTCATGTAGACGGACTGGACGAGGCGCTCGAAGTTCATCGCGGGCGGGTGCTCCATGCCGGGGTTGGAGGCGCGGATGGCGGTCTCAAGGCGGTCAGCGGTGGCATCGTAGGCGATGCGGGACTGCTCCATCTGCTCGGCCGTGGGCGGCGGGGGCATGTCTTCGGGATAGGGGTAGGCGGGGTCGGCGGCTTCGACCTCTTCGGGGGAGCTCGCGTGAGGGGCGGGATGGGGGTCCGTCGAGACGGGAGCGTGGGCTTCGGCGTCGGTGAGGACGCGTGCCGAGGACTCGTCGTCGAGCGTGGGCGGGGCGGGCGGCAGGGCGGCGAGGCGTTCGCGTTCGAGCGCCTCTTCCCGCTCGCGCTCGGCTTTGCTCTCCTGGAACTCGGGGCGGGGTTCGCCATCCATGGTGAACTTGCGGCGGTCGGTTACGACGAAGGGCATCACTTTTTCAGACATTCAGGACTCTCTCTCAGTGGTTCCGTGCAGCTCTATGGAGCGGATGGGGGTTCGTTATCATTCGCGTTCAAAGGTAACTAATCGTCGCTACGCTGTGCTCATTTTTCTATGCTGCGATCCCAACGATACAGGGGGAGTGTGAACGACCGTCCCCTTTGGTGCGATGCGGGTGAGGTGTCCGCGCGGTGTCACAGCGGCTCCGTCGCGGTACGAAAAGGCGTGGGGATGGGATGGGCCTGGCCGCCAGGATAGTCAAGCTGAAGGGCGGCTGGACCCAGGGCTTCGCGGCGGATATAGCCGAGGGCAAGCTGGATGGGGCCGGTGGGGAGTTCGATGTGAGCGGCGCTGGTGATCTCACCGACGGGCTTGCTGTTGGATGAGATGGCCGTGCCTGCGATGGGCAGGTCGCCGGTGAGGGTGAAGGCGTGGAAGAGGCGGTGGACCTGGCCACGGGAGCGGATGCGCTCGACGATCTCCTGGCCGAGGTAGCAGCCCTTGCTGAAGTGGAGGGCGCGGGCCTGTTCGGTCTCCTGCGGGAGCTCGCGGTCGCGGATGTCGGTGCCGTAGAGCGGCGTGCCTTCGAGGAGGCGGAGGTGTTCGAGGTCGGTCTCGGTGGCCAGTGCGGCGATGGCGTTGAGAGCTTCGCGCAGGGCCTCGATGGTGGCGGGGTCAGCCCAAAGTTCGAAGCGTGGGACGAGCGGGCTGTAGGCGTGGATGAATATGAGCTCGGACTGCTTCCACTGGATCGTGCTGAGATGCGGCTCGGGAGCAGGAGAAGCTTCGATGCCGATGGAAGCTAAAGTCGCGGCGGCGGTGGGGCCTGCGATGAGGAGGCCGTGACGGTCGGCGGTGAGGTCTTTGAGTTCGACGTCGTCCATGATGATGAAGCGGTCGAGGAGTTCGATGAGTGCGGGCAGGCGAGAGCGATCGGTCTCGAGCAGCAAGCGGTCAGGCTGGGCGAAGGCGTAGGCGTCACCCTGGATGCGGCCCTGCGCGCTGAGCAGGAAGTTGTAGTTCCCTTCCCCGGGCTGAAGCTGCTGGATGGAGTTGGTGGTCATGCCGTTGAGCCAGCGGACGCGGTCGGAACCGGTGACTTCGATCCAGCCGGTGTGATCGAGCGGGGCGAAGCCGGTGGTCGCGAGGAGAGAGTGGAGTCCGCGGCTGGACGAGGCTGCTTGCGGTGCGGGATGGGGGGAGGCGATCGCGGTCATGGGAGCCGTCTGAGTTGTTAGGGCCAGAGTCGAAGCAATCGGGTGCTCGAACAATCGGGCCGGTTGGGTCAAACATACGCGGAATACTCTGCGTACACTGATTATAGCGATCTTGAGGAACGCGCTCGAGAGCGCGGCGGAGGCTTATGGCGGGGTTGGAACACGGTGCGGGGGCGGCAGGGCACGCGGGACGGTTGAGAGTTGGAGTATGGCTGCTGGCTGCTTCGTTTGTAGGTGGGGTTGCGGCGTTTGGACAACAGGCTCCTGCGGCTGCGCCGGATAAGACGGAACCCGCGAAGAAGGCTGCGACCAAGATTACGCCAGAGCAGGCGAAGGAGTTGTTCAAGTCGGTAGACCCGATTCTTGCGTTCGCCAGTAAAGACTCCAAGCTACCAATCGATCATCCGGTGAAGCCGAAGCTGATCTCGCGCGAAGAGGTGACACGGTATCTGCGCGCGCAGTTCGATAAGGATGAGGGCACGAAGCGGCTGGAGCGGTCGGAGCTGGTGCTGAAGAAGTTTGGGCTGCTTGATCGCGACTTTCATCTGCGGCCGTTTTTGATCACGCTGCTGACGGAGCAGATTGCGGCGTTCTACGACGACAAGACAAAGATGGTGAATTTGCTGGACTGGATTGAGCCGGAGGAGCAGAAGCCGGTGCTGGCGCATGAGCTGACACATGCGCTGCAGGACCAGAAGGTGGATTTGAGCAAGTGGTCGGACACCGAGGCCAAGGGTGTTGCGCAGAACGTGCATGAGGACAATGAACATCTGCAGGTGGATGAGAGCGACACGGCGCGCGAGGCGGTGACGGAAGGGCAGGCGATGGTGGTGTTCATCGACTACTCGATTCGCTCGACGGGCAAGACGCTAGCCGATGCGCCGGAGATGGGCGATAAGCTGAAGGAGCTGACGGAGGACACGTCGGGATCGCCAGTGCTGGCGCGGGCTCCGCTGCTGTTGCAGCAGGCGCTGCTGTTTCCGTATGGCGAGGGGTTGAGCTTCGAGCAGGCAGTGCTGGTGAAGGGCGGGCGCGATGCGGCATTTAGCGGGATGCTGGCGAGGCCGCCGTCGTCGAGCTTTGAGATTCTGCATCCCGAGGCATATATCGCGCGGACGCCAGTGCCGGTGCTGCAGCTGCCCGATATTCATCCGCTGCTGGACGCGGAGTACACGCCGTATGACGTGGGCGTGATGGGCGAGCTGGATGTGCGGATACTCGCTGAGTTGTTTGGCGGGACGCAGATTGCTGCTGCGCTTGCGCCTGCGTGGCGTGGCGGGATCTACTATGCGGCGCAGCGCAAGGCGGCGAGCGCGGCGGAGAAGGAGACGACGGCTTCGCTGGGGCTGATTTATTACTCGAAGTGGGCGAACCCGGATTCGGCGCGGTCGTTTGTGCGGCTGTATGCGAACCAGTTGCCGCGCAAGGACTCGGGCGTTGCGGAGCGCAAGAAGGATGAGGCGGACGAGAACGAGCAGGTGTTCTCGACCAGCGAAGGCGATGTGCTGCTGTCGATCTCGGGTGATGGGGTGTTTGTGGCTGAGGGCTTCCCGGTGAAGCTGGCACGGTCGCTGCGTGACAAGATTACGGCGGTGCAGTCGGATGGGCCGATGCAGATTGCGGGCGCGGGCAAGGCGGGTGCGCTGAGCGAACCGACGCTCGAGCTGACGCGGTCGCTGGCGTCGTTCGGCATGATGAAGGCTGCGGCTGGACGATATACTTTAGAGCGGAACTAAGTTCGGAATTGTTCTTAGAAGACGGATATTTATGGCCAGCAATGGGCTGGCGAAGGAGTTACTTTTTGCAGAAGGCAGAGATTGGGATTATCGGCGGCAGCGGCTTGTACGCAATGCCAGGATTGACGAATGTGCGCGAAGAGCGCGTGGAGACGCCGTTTGGCGAGCCGTCGGATGCGTTTGTGCTGGGCGATCTGGAAGGGCGGAAGGTTGCGTTTCTGGCGCGACATGGGCGGGGACATCGCATCCTGCCAAGCGAGTTGAACTTTCGCGCGAATATCTATGCGATGAAGCAGCTTGGCGTGGAGCGGATTCTTTCGGTCTCTGCGGTGGGCTCGCTGAAGGAAGAGCATAAGCCGACGGACTTCGTGATGCCGGACCAGTTTATCGACCGCACGTTTGCAAGGGTTTCGACGTTCTTTGGGGAAGGCCTCGTCGGGCATGTAGGGTTTGGAGATCCGGTGTGCGCAACGGTTGCGAACACGTTCCAGGCGGCCTGCGATGAGGTCGGCGTGGTGGGCAAGAACGGTGGGACCTATATCTGTATGGAGGGGCCGCAGTTTTCGACGCGCGCCGAGTCGAACCTCTATCGGAGCTGGGGTGCGGACGTGATCGGCATGACCAACCTGCAGGAGGCGAAGCTCGCGCGTGAGGCGGAGATCTGCTACGCCACGATGGCGATGGTGACCGACTACGACTGCTGGCGCGAAGGCCACGATGATGTGACGGTCGACCAGGTTGTGGCGGTGATGCACCAGAATGCGGAGAACGCGGCGAAGGTGGTAAAGGCCGCTGTGCGCGCGATGCCGACGGACCGGAGCTGTGCCTGTGCGAGCGCGATGAAGTATGCGATTCTCACGGATCGCAAGGCTATTCCTGAGGCGACGAAGGCGAAGCTTGCGCTGCTGCTGGAGAAGTATCTCTAGGCTGCTGCGCTGATCTCGGGCTTCTTCATCAACACATCTTTCAGACGATTAGAAAAGCGAGTCTTATGTCCATTCTTGTAGTTGGTTCGGTTGCATTCGATTCGATCGAGACGCCGCATGGCAAGGTCGATCACATTCTTGGCGGAGCGGCGACGCACTTCGCTCTGGCTGCGAGCTACTTCACCGATGTGCGCGTGATTGGCGTAGTTGGTGAAGATTTCACGGCGGAGCATGAGGCTGTGTTCACGAACCGCGGCATCGATACGCGCGGCATCGAGCGGGCTCCGGGGCTGAGCTTTCACTGGACCGGCGAGTATGCGGGAAGCCTGAATGAGGCGAAGACGCTGGGGACTGACCTCAACGTCTTCGCGACGTTTGAGCCGAAGATTCCAGAGGCTTATCTGGACAGCGAATATCTGTTTCTGGCAAACATCGACCCGGTGCTGCAGGCGCGTGTGCGCAAGCAGATGCCGAAGGTGAAGCTGGTGTGCGGCGACACGATGAACTACTGGATCGCCGACCATGCCGCGAACCTTGCGACGGTGTTGCGCGAGTTGGATGTGCTGCTGATCAACGATGGTGAGGCGCGGATGCTGGCGGGTGTGCAAAACACCGTTCGGGCTGCGGAGAAGGTGATGGCGATGGGACCGCGCGCGCTGGTGGTGAAGCACGGCGAGTATGGCGCGAGTGGGTTCTTCAGTGAGCGGGCGTTTCCGGGCAGTGCGCCGGGACCGTTCCGCGCACCGGCGTTGCCGCTGGCTGAGGTGGTCGATCCGACCGGTGCGGGCGACTCGTTTGCGGGTGGCTTCTACGGCTATATTGCGTCGCAGCCGAAGCTGACGCCTGCGGTCTTTCGCACGGCTATGTTTTATGGCGGCGTGATGGGATCGTTTGCGGTGGAGCGGTTTGGGACCGAGCGGTTGCAGGCAGTCAGCAAGGATGAGATTGAGGCGCGGTTCCAGCTCTTCCGCGAGATCTCGCACCTGGAGCACGCAGCCAGCGCGGACGCGCAGGAGGCATAGTGTCGAAGCGAAGCAGACCGGAGACATTGCGGGCACCGAATGTGCGGGAGACGCCGTTTAGCGGCGATCCCAATGAGGTGCGCGCGGTGACGCGGCAGGAGATCGTTCCGGTCGCGATGATCTCCGTGCTGTTCGCGCTGCTTGCGCTGCTGGTTTGTTACTCGCGCGGTTACATGCTTCTGTACGGCGACGCGGTGGCGCACCTGGGCACGGCGCGACGCATCCTGGATTCGCGCAATCCCGGCTGGTCGCAGCTGGGCGGCGTGTGGCTGCCGCTGCCGCATTTGTTGATGGTGCCGTTCGTGCAGAAGCTGGCGTGGTGGCAGGATGGGCTTGCGGGTGCGTGGCCGTCGCTGCTCTGCTACATCCTCGGCGTTGCGGGCTTCTATCGGTTAGTGCGGAGGATGTTGGTGCCGCGTTGGGCTCTTGCGGCGACGGCCTTCTATGCGCTGAATCCGAACCTGCTATATCTTGCGACAACGGCGATGACGGAGCCGTTGTTTCTCACGCTGGTGGTATGGCTGATCGTGCTGACGCTGGAGTGCATCGACGATATCGGCAACGGTACGACGGAGCAGCTGGGGCGGCAACTTGTGCTAATCGGCGTGGTGATCTTCGCGGCGGTCTTCACGCGCTATGACGGCTGGATTTTTGGCGCGGCGGTATGGTGCATGCTGGCGTGGACGATGTTGCGGAGCAGAAAGCTGCCCAAGAAAATCGCGCCTGCGTTTGTGGTCTTCACGATCATTACCGTTGCAGGACCGGTGCTTTGGTTGGCCTACAACCAGCACTTCTTCCATGACCCGCTGGACTTCATGCGTGGGCCGTATTCAGCTGTGGCTATCGAGCGTAAGACGACGCCACCGGGTGCGCCGCACTATCGCGGCTGGCACAATCTGGGTTGGGCGTTGATCTTCTATACGCGCTGTGCGCAGGTGGATGCGGCGGCGTGGGAGACGGGCTTTGCGCTGCTGCTTGCCGCGCTGGCCGGCCTGTGGATGACGATTCGCGGCGGGTTCGCGGGCGTGCATCGGGCCGCGATTCTGCTGTGGCTGCCGCTTCCCTTTTATCTTTACTCGGTCTCGTATGGGTCGGTGCCGATCTTTATTCCGCAGCTTTATCCGCACTCGTTTTACAACGCGCGGTATGGCATGGAGATGCTGCCTGCGTTCACGGTCTTCGCGTTCGTTGCGCTTGCGGGACTGGAGCGGGCGCTTGCTGCGAAGCAACCTGCGGTCGCTCGGCTTCTGCCCGTGACCGCGCTGGTGCTGGCTTTCGTGAACTGCTTCGTGATGATGTACTTCACGCCGCTGGTACTGAAGGAAGGCATTGTGAACGCGAGCACACGCATTCCGTTTGAGTCCGCGATTGCGCGGCAGCTTGAGTCGTTTCCGATGGGTGTGCCGATCCTGATGTATAACTCCGACCACATCGGCGCGTTGCAGCGTGCGGGCATTCCGCTGCACCAGACGATCAGCGAAGGCGATCGCGACAGCTTCGACCGCGCGCTTTCGGACCCGGCGGATACGGCGCTTTACGTCGTCGCGATTGCGGGTGACCCGGTGGCACAGGCCGTGGCCGCGCATCCCGATGGACTGACTGAGCTGTCGGTGTTGTGCACGACTGGCCAGCCTTGCGCGCGCATCTACAAGTCCGACCGGTATGGGGTTGCGCATGTGCCGAAGCAGCGCTGATTGGCTTCTCTACCGCGAGGAGCGAGAATGCTAGTATCGCTCGCAGTGAATCTCTGACGCCTCAAGAAAAACCTTAGGATGGAACCTGTGCCCGCCTCGTACTCCTTTAGCCAGATCGACCAGATGCTGCTGTCGAGCGGCACCGCGACGCGGCTGCTGATGGCGTGCGGGATGGGCGGCCTGGTGGGCCTGGAGCGCGAGTGGAGGCACAAGGCTTCGGGGCTGCGGACCAACATGCTGATCTGCATGGGCTGTGCGTTTTTCACGCTGCTCTCGGCTGTGCTTGCAGGCGAGGGTAATCCAGATAAGGGTCGGGTGGCTTCGAACATAGTGCAGGGGATCGGCTTCCTGGGTGCTGGCTTGATCCTGCATACGCGCAATCGGGTGCTGGGGTTGACCAGCGCGGCTTCGGTGTTTGCGGTGGCCTCGATCGGCATGGCGTGCGGTGCGGGGCTTTATGTGGAGGCGGCGCTGGCAACGTTGATCGTGATGATCGCGCTGCAGTTTGTTGGTCTGTTCGAGACCAAGCTTGGCTGGAAACATTATCCGATGTTGTATGAGGTGCGCGGCACGGATCTGAGGGAGATCTATCGGGCGGTGCTGACGGTACTCGATCGGTTCTCCATACGGCTGAACGTGATCGAAAAAGATAGTGTGGCGGAGCTTGAGCGGTTGACCTTTATGGTTTCAACCGACCGCAGGAAGCATGCTCTGCTGCTTAAGCAACTGAAGGACAGCGATACAACGGACGAAGTGGTCGCGTTTCGCGATGAAGAGGACGAGTAGAACAGGATGATTTCTTTTGTAAAAGCACATGCGTGCGGCAACGACTTTCTGATCCTTGAAGAGGCGGTTGCGCAGCGTAAACATGCTGCGTTGGCACGGATACTGTGCGCGCGGAACACCAGTATTGGCGCGGATGGAATTGAGTTTCTTGAGCGGCGAGCGGACGGCGAGTTCTTTCTGCGGCTGTTCAATGCGGACGGGAGTGAGGCGGAGCTCTCGGGCAACGGCACGCGGTGTGTCGCGGCGTGGCTCGCGGCGAGCGAAGGTCTGACGCAGGTGACGCTGGGGACGCATGGCGGTGCGCGCGCGTGCAGGGTGCTCGAAGACGCGAAGCCGGTGTATCAGATCGAGAGCGAGATGGGGGTTCCGCGCGTGATGCAGCGCACCATCGTGATTCCAGAGGTGGGCAATGTTGCGGGCGCGATGGTGAACGTGGGCAATCCGCACTTTGTTCTGTTTGTCGAGAGCGACGACTTCAGCGCGCATGGGTTGAGTTGGCAGGAGCTTGGGGCGCGGATCAGCTCGAGCCCGCTGTTTCCGCATGGAACGAATGTGGAGTTTGTGCGGGTGCACTCCGCCGATGAGATTGCGTTTCGGATCTTCGAGCGTGGATGTGGGCCGACGACTTCGTCGGGGACGGGGACGTGTGCTTCGTCTGCGGCGGCGATGGCGCTGCGTGAGACGAGCCGCGAGCTGACGGCCATCGCGGAGGGCGGGGCGCAGCGGACGGTGTGGCCCGCGAGCGATGCGGTGATGCGGCTGACCGGGCCGGCGGAGATTATCTGCATGGGTGAGGTCTACGGCGACGAGATCTCGACGGGCGAGGCGTTGGGGCTTTGAGCGAGTTGAGCGGGTTAATCAAGCCGAAGGCTTTGCCTCCGCATGCGACGCTGGCCATTCTTTCGCCTGCAAGTACGCCACGGACGGTGCTGGTGCAGCGTGGCATGGCGCGGCTGGAGAGCCTGGGGTATAAGACGCTGCTGGGTGCGCATGCGCTCGATCGCGGGCCGCTTTACTATGCGGGCTCGCTTGAGGAACGCCTTGACGATCTGCATGCGGCGTTCGCCAATCCGGCGGTCGACGCGATTCTTTGCACGCGTGGCGGGTGGGGTTCGGCGGAGTTGCTGCCGCATCTCGATGTCGAGCTGATTCGCACGAATCCGAAGCCGTTTCTTGGGTACAGCGATCACACGTCGCTGCATGGATGGTTGCGGGATCGTGCGGGGCTCGTCAGCTTCCATGCGCCGATGTGCGCGGCGGACTTTGCGCGGGACGAAGGAGTGGATCTGGCGAGTTGGAGCCATGCGCTTTCCGGCAGTGAGGCTTGGTCGTTGACGGCTGCCGATGGGCTGCGCGTGCTGCGGCCGGGAGTGGCTGAGGGGCGGCTTGATGGAGGCTGCCTGTCGATCTACGCGGAGGCGCTCGGTACGCCGTATGCGCCGCGGAGCGCGGCGGCCGCGCACGCTGGGGAGGCGCGAATTCTTTTTCTTGAAGACATTGGTGTGAAGCCGTACCAGTGGGACAGGATGCTGCTGCATCTGCGGTATGCGGGGATGTTGGAAGGGGTTGCGGGCATCGTGCTGGGGGATATGCGGCAGTCGGTTGCGGCGGAGGAGAACGAACTGCTGGAGCGGGCGATTCTTCACGCGCTTGCCGACTTTGCCGGGCCGATTGCGATCGGCTTGCGAAGCGGCCATGTCGAGGCTCCTAACATCACGTTGCCGCTTGGAGTGCGGGTGCGCCTTGACCTAGCCTTCGGGGACGAGCCACGGCTCGAGTTTCTCGAGTCCGCTGTGACGGCCGCACGGGAAACGACGACGCACTCGTTTTAGACTGAAAGAATCTGAATTACTCCATGCCTCCATCTGACCCTATGCCTGAAGCACTCAAGAATTCGAAGAGTTCGAAACACATTCACCTGATCGGGATCTGCGGCACGGCGATGGCCTCGCTGGCCGGGATGCTGGCGCAGCAGGGGCACCGCGTGACGGGCTCGGATGCGGCGGCGTATCCGCCGATGAGCGACCTGCTGGCTGCGCTCGAGATTCCGGTCTATGAGCCGTATGGTGTGGCGAATCTTGAGCCTGCGCCGGACCTGGTCGTGGTCGGCAATGCGATCTCGCGCGGGAACGTTGAGCTCGAACATGTGCTGGACACGCGCATTCCGTTCTGCTCGATGGCGGCGCTCCTGCACGATGAGTTTCTGGTTGGACGCGAGTCGCTGGTAGTTGCCGGAACGCATGGCAAGACGACGACGACCAGCATGCTCGCCTGGATCTACGAGGTTGCTTCGCGCACCACGCCGGGCTTCGCGCCTTCCTTCCTGATCGGCGGTGTGGCGGAGAACTTCGGCAGCAGCTTCATGGTGCGGCCACGGCCAGCCGACCCGGCTGCGCCACGGCAGCCGTTCCTGATTGAAGGCGATGAGTACGATACGGCGTTCTTCGACAAGGGGCCGAAGTTTCTGCACTACTTTCCCGATGCCGCAATCCTGACGCATGTGGAGTTCGATCATGCGGACATTTACGCCAATCTGGATGCGGTGAAGACGGCGTTCAAACGGCTGGTGAATTTGATTCCGCGGCGTGGGCGGTTGATCGCATATGACCGCAGCGAGAACGTGACCGAGTGCGTAGCGCGCGCCTTCTGCGCCGTGGAACGATACGGGTTCGAGCGCTACTCGCACTGGCATGTGCGGGATATGTGGCACGAAGGCTCGATGACGCACTGGACGGTGGAGCGGGCGGGCGAGTTCTTCGCGGAGTTGAGCCTGCCGATGGCGGGAGAACACAACGCGATGAACGCTACCGCGGCGGCGGCGCTGGCGGCGGGACAAGGTGTTCCGGCGACGGCAATCGCCGAGGCGCTGCTGACCTTCCGCAGCGTGAAGCGGCGGCTGGAAGTGCGGGCCGAGATCGGCGGCGTGACCGTGATCGATGACTTCGCGCATCATCCGACCGCGATTCGCGAGACGCTGCGGGCGTTGCGCGCGGCGTATAGCGGGCGGCGGTTGTGGGCAGTGCTTGAGCCGCGATCGAACACGCTGCGGAGGAATGTCTTCGCGAAGGCACTGGTGGAGAGTCTTGCGCTGGCTGACCGGACGATGCTAGCGGCAGTGTTCAAGAGCGAGAACATTCCGGTGGCGGAGCGGCTGCATCCGGAGGAGATTGCTGCGGGGCTGGAACGGCTTGGCGTGCCTTCGGGCGTGTATGCGGATGCGGATGCGATTGTGGGTGGGCTGGTTCCGCAATTGGAGCCGGGCGATGTGGTGGCGATCCTCTCGAACGGTGGATTTGGCGGCATCTACGAGAAGCTGCCAGCGGCTCTTCGTAAGCGCTTTTAGAAGCTGTCCTGCCGGACAGGCCTCCTGCGCGGAGAGCGGTCCCTTCGGGACATGTGATCCGCTTCGCGGTGCTCCTCCCGTTGGTCGGCACAATCTTCTGTTGCGACCAGCGGGAGCACCACGCAAAGCGATCACACACCACGAAGTGGTCGCTGCCCGCGCAGGGCGCTTTTCCCTCAGTTTCTGGGATCACCGCTTCAGGTCCGGCGCGGCCAGTAGGCTATTCTGGTAGACGGCATGTTTTCCACCTTCAAGATGTTGTTTGTGTATATGACGCTCGGCTCGCTTACGGGAATCATCGGCATTCCCTACACGTTGCTCGTGCGCGATGTCGGCCTGCTCTATCGCGTGGCGATGAAGATAACCGCGCTGGGCGTGCGCGTCGCAGGGATTCGGGTTGAGGTCAGCGGGCTCGAGCGAATTCCCGCCGGACGAAGCTGCATCTTCATGAGCAACCACGTCTCGAACCTGGACCCGCCCGTGCTCATTCCGCTTTTGCCGGGCCGTAGCTCCGTGCTGCTGAAGAAGGAGATCGTCAGCATCCCGATCCTTGGGACGGCGATGCGACTGGCGCAGTTTGTGCCGGTGGAACGCGGCAATCGCGTCGAGGCGGCGAAGGCGAGCATTGCTGCCGCAGCGGCGGCGCTGCGCAGCGGGCTGCACATGATGGTCTATCCCGAGGGGACGCGCGCCAAGGATGGGCGACTGAAGCCGTTCAAGAAGGGGCCATTCTTTCTGGCGGAAGAGACCAAGGCCGCGATCATCCCGATCGTCATCTCTGGCACACAGCACATGATGCGGAAGGGCAGTGCGGCGATCACGCCGGGCGTGGCAAGGGTGCAGATCCTGGCGCCAATCGAGCCTGCCGACTATGCCAGTCGCGAGCAGATGATGGAAGCAGTGCGTGCGGCGATGCTGGCTGTGCTGCCTCCGGAGATGCAGCCGGTGGAAGCGGAAGCTGCTTCAGGCAGTGCGGCTACTTCAGAATAGCGTTGTAGCCGTCGGCGAGAAGCTTCTGCCGCATTGCCTCGGCGTCTTTCTTGTTGGCGAAGGGGCCGACCTGGATGTGCAGCAGATGATCCTGCGGCTCCTGGCGGACGAAGACCGCGTAGCCACGACGTTTGAGCGCGGAGAGCAGCAAGTCGGCGTCTTCCTGATGCGAGACGGCGGCAACCTGAACCATAGCTGTGCCGTTGGGTGAGATCGCGGGCGTGGGTGCGGGCGGAGCGTTGCGGCCCGCGCGGGCGGGTGAGCCGGAGATATCCTGCGTCACGCTTGCGCTTGTGGGATTCGCCGCGGATGCGTGCGGCTTTGCGGCTGGTTGCGCGGCCTGCTGCGGTTGATCGACGGTTTCGGGCTGGTTCTCAGGAGTCGAAGAGTTCGAGGATTCGGGTGTGGATGATGCGTCGGTGTCCGCGGCGGGTGTCGCCTGCTTCTTGCCGAAGAAGCCTTCCACTGCCTTCAATGGGCTTCCGGGAGATGGCTTCGAGCCACCGGTCGTCATACTGACGGGTGCGGAGTCGGTTGAGGCAACGGTCGCGGGCGGGCTTGAGCGACGGCCCATCGAGTAGCCGAAGCCGAAGAAGAGCGCGCAGATGAGCGCGAGACCAAAGAAGAGGCCGAGAATCGTTCCCATGCCGAGCGAGATCTCGCGATCCTGCTCACGCTCGTCCTGATACTCGTTCAGATCGTGATCGCTGTGGCGAAGAGTAGGCACGGATCAGTCCTCCTTGGGGCCAGAGTCTGTTGCAGTGGAAGTCACTGGAACTGCGGCTTGCGGGGTGAGGGTCTTGTTCAACAGGTTCATCAGCTCCATCGGCAACGGGAAGACGATGGTGGTGTTCTTCTCGACGCCGATCTCGGTGAGCGTCTGGAGGTAGCGCAGCTGCAGCGTCATGGGCTGCGTCGCCATCAGGGCTGCAGCCTCGACCAGCTTAGCTGCAGCGTTGAACTCGCCCTCGGCGTGGATGATCTTGGCGCGGCGCTCGCGCTCGGCCTCGGCCTGCTTGGCCATCGCGCGGAGCATGGACTCGGGCATATCGACCTGCTTGACCTCAACCGAGACAACCTTCACGCCGAAGGGTGCGGTGTGGCCATCGATGATCGATTGAATGCGGAGATTGAGCTGTTCGCGATGCGCGAGGAGACCATCGAGATCGACCTCACCCAGCACGGAGCGCAGCGTGGTCTGCGCGAACTGCGAGGTCTGGTAGATGTAGTTCGCGACTTCGATGACGGCCTTGGTGGGATCGACGACGCGGAGAGTGATGACCGCGTTGACCTTGAGCGTGACGTTGTCGCGCGTGATGACGTCCTGCGCGGGGACTTCCATCGCCTCCTGCCGGAGAGAGATGCGCACGATGCGGTCGATGGGGCCGAAAACCAGAATGAGGCCGGGGCCTGCGGCGTTGGCGCGGACGCGGCCAAGACGGAAGACGACGGCGCGCTCGTACTCCTTGAGGACTTTTATGCAGTTGGCGATATAGAGAACGACGATTACCGCGAGGATGAGCAGCGGGATGGGCATACCACTTGCCTGCATGATGAGCAACTCCGGCTTCAAGTCTACTCCGGCGTGGAGCGGACGCGGATTACGAGGCAGGTGCCTAGTCAGGCTCTCCCGGCAAGGGTGAGGTGCTGGACGCCTCGACGATCAGGCTGAGAGCGTCGACCTGGCGAACGACAACGCTCGCGCCTGCAGGCAGATGGGCGGTTCGGTCGAGCAAGGAAGCTTGCCATAGCTCGCCGCGGATCTCAATCTGGCCGGTGGGGTTGAGGGGCGTGATGGCGACGGCGTTGCGGCCAAGCATCGCTGCGGGGCCGGTCAGCACCTTGTTGCGGCGAGCCTTCCAGGCGATCCAGGCGAGAAAGAAGGAGATCGCGCCGAAGCCAATACCAGCGGCAAGCGCGGTTACGAGATGCACGCGCAGCTCCGCGATGGGGCCGTCGACCAGCGTGGCTAGACCGAAGACCAGGCTGGCGACTCCGGCGATCGCGAGGACACCGTGGCTGGTGAACTTGGTTTCGAGCAGCAGCAGGACGATGCCTGCGAGCAGCAGTAAGACGGAGGTGTGGCGGATCGGGAGGAGGTCGAGGCCGAAGGCTCCGAGGAGGAGCAGGAGGGTGCCGAGAGCGCCGGGAACGACGGTTCCGGGGACGTTGAATTCGAGGTAGATGAGGAGCGCTCCGAGGACCATCAGGAGCACGGCGAGATCGGGATTGGTGAGGCGGCTGAGCAGGCGCTCGCGTAGCGAGGGCTCGAAGGGCAGCATCGTCGCGTGAGTGAGATGAAGGGTGACGGGTGAGCCATCGAAGCGTTTGATCTGCCTCCCATCGAGCGTGGCGAGCAAGGTCTCGTCGGAGGGGGCGACGAGGTCGATCAGCTTGAGGTTGAGCGCTTCGGTGTCGGTGTAGGACTTCGAGTGCAGCACGGCGTCTTCGGCTGCGGCCACGTTGCGGCCACGCGGCGCGACGTAGCTGCGCAGGAAGGCGGTCGCGTCGTTTTCGATCTTCTCCTTGAGGATGGGGTCGAGTGTCTTGCCTTCGATGATGGGATGGGCTGCTCCGGCGTTGGTTCCGGGGGCCATCGCTGCGATGTCGGCGGCTTCCAGCAGAAAAAAGCCTGCCGAGCCTGCGCGGCTGCCTCCGGGCGAGATATAGAGGATGACAGGGACGGGCGAATGCTCGATCGCGGCCACCATGGTGCGGGTCGACGAGAGCAGGCCGCCGGGAGTGCCCATTGAGATCAGCACTGCGGCGGCGTGTTGGTCGGCGGCGGCGGTCAGACCGCGATCGAGATAGCCAGCGGTGATCGGCTGGATCGTGTCGTGCAGCGTGAGCTTGAGGACAAGCGGATTTGCGGGCGGCTGTGCTTCGGCTGCGCTTGAAGCAAGGCTACAGAACGCGAGCAGAAGGAGCTGCGCTAGGAGCGGCCAACGCCACGGCCGCAAGTTCGACCGTTGGCCGTGCGCCGCTCCTCGCTGCTGCCTCATGGGATGTTGTGGCCGCGCGTGCGGAGTGCCTGCCGCATACCCTGTGCGGCGGAGTTGTTGGGCTCAACCCTGAGCGCGGCGGCTACATCCGCTGTCGCCGCGTCGAGTCGATTGGCTTGCAGGTCGAGGCGGGCCAGTACCAGCCACGCGTCGACGTTGGGTTGGATATCGAGGGACGAGCGCGCCTCGCTGCGGGCCTCTTCCGAGCCGCCGGAGCGCTCGCGGACTTCGGCGAGGCCTGCGCGGGCGGCGGCGCTGCGTGGATCGGCGGCGATTGCGGTTTGGAACTCGCGCTCTGCCTCGGGGATCAGGCCCTGCGTCAGGTACTCACGGCCAAGCTGCGTGTACTGCGTGGCGCGCTCAGCGGGAGGGAGAGCGGCCAGTCGCACGGCGCGCATCTGGTCGAGTTGAAACGCAGCCTGTCGAAAGGAGGCTTCGGAGTAGGTGCGGCGAATGCGCTCCAGCGGCTGGAATCCATCGGCGGTGATCGCGGTGGTGAGCGGCGTGCCGGTCAAGTGGATGGACGCGACGACGCGTGTGTGGAGCTCGGTCGCCTCGCTATCGGCGGGGTGAAGCTTGAGTACGGTGTCGAGCTCGCGCAGGCAGGCTGCCGGGTCGCCGCGATGGAGGAGCGCGACGGCGAGGTTGTAGTGGTAGTCGGCGTCGTTGGGATCGGCGGTTGTGACGCGCTCGAACAGGGCGACGGCATCCTTGCCCTGACGGCTTGAGGCGACGGCCTGATTGTTAACGACCTCGGGCAGTGGGAGGCGGCTGGCGACGAAGCCAAAGGCCGCTTCGGCATCGGCGTACTTTGCGGTGTTGAAGCGTGCGAGGCCGAGGTAGAAGCTGGCCTCGAGATCGAGGCGGTCGCTGGGCGAGACCTTGGCGAGGGTTGCGGCGGCCTGATCGTACTCGCGGGCGCTGTACTGCGCCTTGCCCAGCGCGAGCAGCGCGGCGGCATAGCCAGGGGCCTGCGTGGACGCCTCCTGCAGGCGCTTGATGCGTTCTTCGGAGCTGGTCGCGTCGGTGCCACGGATGTAGTCTTCGAAAGCGCTGAGGCCTACGCCGCCGGACGCGGCGAGAAAGGTCTGCTGCGCCACGGGAAAGTGCGGATCGATCTGCCGCGCGACCTTCCATGCCGTTGCGTTTTCGATGTCGAAGAGCCGCGCCAGTTCGCTTGAGTCTTCGAGCGGCGCGGAGAGACGGAGCTTGTTGACCTCGAGCACCTGCGCCTGCACCTGGATGCGGCCATTCTCGACGGTGTAGTTGCCGACGATGACGTAGTTGGCGTCGAGGGTCTGGGCGATGCGAATGGTGGTGGCACGCGTGGGCCGGAAGTCGATGGGCAGGCCGAGGTGATCGAGCGCGAACTGGCGGTCGTCGCGTGTGATCGTCAGGAAGCCTGCGGAGTTGAGGCGCTGGTTGAGCGTGTCCGGGAACGAGTCGCCAATCCAGCCGAGATTGGACTGGCCGGAACGATTTTCAAACGGCAGCACAAGGATAAGGCGGCCCGGCATGTCGGCGGAGTCGGCTGCGGAGGACGGCGTCTGTGCGGTGGCCGGATGAGCGACGGAAAAGGCGAACGCTGCCGCAACCAGACAGTGAGCGGCGTAGCTCCGGAGAGACGATCTTGAAGATTGTACGAACGGCAATGAACTCTTCCTCAGCTTCCCTGGCGTGCTCCACGCTCTCGACGAGTATAGTTCTTCGCCGCTACGGCTCGCGACGTCGGCTGGATTCAGCGGAGGGTCGTTAGCTTTGCATCGACGACGCGGGGAAAGTGCAGGATGGCGACCCACTCGCCTTTGCGCGACGCCTGCCAGACCACTTCGCCGTGCAGGAGGGCAGCAGCTTCGCGGGGTTCGAGATCGAGATGGAAGTCGAAATATTTCGTATCGTCCGAGCGGTTGGCGCGGCCCAGATCGACCTTGCCGCGTGGCGGCGCCCACTTGGTTGAGAACAGAAGTGCGGTGTCGTAGGCGCCGGGATCGGTCTCGGCTTTCTGGATTTCTTCGAGCGAGAAGTTGGGAATCGCCACGAACTTGAAGGGCTGTGCGCCGGGGTCGAGATATCCCAGATCGGGGCGCGAGATCTCCGCCGCAGCGGGCCATGCGGTGAGCACGGTCGCTGCCGGAAAGTGCTGCTCCAGCACACGCACGGCGCGCTCGTGCAGCACGATCATGTCGCGATAGGTGAGGTTGTCCTCGGGCGCGAAGGCATAGGGCGGGTTGATCCAGATTCCGGCGAGGAAGCCGGTTGCGGCGAGAGCGGCGATCCATCCCCAATGCTTGACGCGGCTTTGCCACTCGCTGACGCAGACGAGCAGAACCAATGGGTACATGGGCAGGAGGTAGCGCGTGAGCAGCGCGCCGCCGAGGATGGAAAACGCGAGTGCGTTCGCGGCGAGAATGACGCCGATGGGAAGCAGGAGGGATCGCTGCAGGCGCGGGCGAGTGGCGATCGCGGGCATGCGGAGGATCGCCAGTGTCGCCAGCGTGGCGACGAACATGTTCATGTGCAGCGTGAGATGGATGAGGCGATGCCAGAGGCAGATGAGGATGCGTCGTGCGCTGAGGTTCGCGGTCGCGTTGTAGCGGAGGAACTCGGGGTTGCCGAAGGTGAAGCCGGTGCGCCAATGGTGGTAGGCATACCACGCGATGAGCGGAAGCAGCGGTGCCAGTAGTGCGGCAAGCCATGCCAGCGACTCACGCCGCCGTTCGCGGAGCAGGCGAATTGCCTCCCATAAGGCGAGCGCCAGCGGCGTCACGATGGCGGTCTCTTTTGCCAGTGCGGCGAGGGCGAAGAGCAGCCCCACAAGGGCTAGATGCGAGAGGCGGTGCGGCTGGGCGGTGGAGTTGGACTTGGAGTTCGAGGAAGCAGCTTCAAGATACAGGGCAAGGCCCCAGAGGCTGAAGGCGGCGGCGAAAATATCCGCGTGCGCGAGGGTGCTCTGTGCGAACCAGATCGGGTAAACGGCGGTCAGCAGGGTCACGGCAATCGCGGCTGAGGTGCCAAGCAGGCGTCCGGCGAGGCGGAAGACGGCCAGCAGCGCGCTCGCGGCGACGATCGAGACCAGCAGACGCGTTGCGAGGATATGCACGCCGAAGAGGGTCCACCATCCGGCCAGCAGGATCGCAGGTAAAGGAGGATGCGCGTTGGTTACCGTCGACTGCGGGATCAACGTGCCGGTGCGGAAGAAGTCGAGCGCGGCGGGCACATAGTAGCCGCCCTCATCCCAGAAGTAGGGGAGGCGCAGGAGCGTCCAATGGCCAAGCACGACAGCCACGCACAACAAAGGAAACAGCGCCCACAAACGGGCGCTGTCTCCCATGCCGTGCGTCTTCGAAGATGCTGCGTCGCGCCGTGCTCGGCGCGTGATTTCCGGGGCAGACACGCTCTTAGTTGACGGGACCGCTGGCCGGGTTGGGACGTGGCTCCAGGCCAAGCTGCCCGAAGGCCTGCTCGTACTGGGCGAGATTGTGGCCAAGTACGTTCCACAGAGCCTTGGCCTGCTGCGGGCTGAGGTAGATGCCCTGGAAGTTATCGACCTCGACCTGATCGGCCGTCTCCTGGTGCATGGTGCCGAAGACGAGGAAGAAATCCCAGACGCTGATGCGCACCTGCACGCTGTTGGCGTAGGTGTCGCGATAGTCGGTGGTGCGGTTCAGCTTCAACTCGGGCTGTGTGGGCTGGTTGGTGTCGTTCGCAGTGCTGGAGGGATTGCTTTGGCTCATGGGTAAGTCGAATTCTCAATCTTTGAAAGATAGGTGGATGATGGTGGAAGAAGAGAGAAACGAAGAGGAAAGCGCTCCTCTTCTGTAGGAATGATACCCCTTCCGCGAGACGAAATCCTCATGCGGCGACCATCAACGGCCTTCGGTAATGACCCGAATTGACATTGGCGGCACGGTGGTCACGATCTTGCCGCCCGCGACCGTCTCCGACAGCGGCCCCTCGGCGAGGCCTTGCACCTTCAGGTCTGACTCGACTGGTCCGGGAAACGGCGGCGAGGCGAGAATCGAGCTCGCAGAGCTTGTCCCGCCCGGTAGTGAGATGGAAAGCTGTACGCTCTGCTCGCTCTGGTTGACCAGCACGGTCTTCGTGCCGACCTGGTAGCAGCGCACGTTGAGCGAGATGGCCACAGCGCAGCTCTTCATATCGCCCGGCCCGATCAGGCTGACGAGCCGCATCCCGGTCAGCTCCGGGTTCGACCAGGTTGATCCCGGCGTGTCGACGATCGGCGAGTAGCCCTTGGTGTAGGTGCCTCCATAGACCGGCGCGCCGCCCGACATGTAGTCCAGTGTGACCGGCCCCGCACCCGCTGCGGCGATCGAGAAGTCGAACGCGTTCGTCACCGCCCAGATAGCCGAGGCGCGTGTGTTCGACACGCCGGCCACGCCGCCGTTCGGCGCGGTGTTGGTCTCGTTGATCTCGATCGGGAGATTTCCGTGGGCGGCTGAGATCGCCTCAAGCGTCGCACCTTGTGTCTTCACCCGGGGATCGATCCCCTGTTCGAGGATCTGCGCGATGTTGGGATACTTCGAGCTTCCGTCATAGTAGTGCTGCGTCACACGGCTCAACAGCGCGGCGTTCATCGACATAAACGGCGGCAGGTACACGCTCATGCTGTTGGTGAGGCCCAGCGAAGGACCGACGAAGGTCGCGCCCGGGACGGCTGCGCGAATCGCCTTGGCATAGGTATTCCAGCCCAGCGCAAACTTGTTCGCCGCCGCCTGGCCCGTCCCGTAGCTTGCGTTGTCCGGCTCATTGCCGATCTCAAAGCCGCTCAGCCGGTTCTTGCAGGCGCTTCCACCCGGGCCGAGAAGGCGGTTCACCGACGCTGCCTCCTGCGCAGCCACGGCGGGCGTGTTGTTCAGGTAGTTGATCCCCCACGTAAAGGTGAGCCGCGGCATGGCACAGACGAAGTTCGCGAAGTTCATCAGGTCCGCGTCGCCGAACTGATTCGCGGCCATGTTGTGCGGCGCCGATCCCGACACATAGGTTGCGACCGTCTCAACCTCCAGCGTCAGGATGCGCAGATGGTGAATGCCCGCACCGTTGAGCATGGCGATGATCCGCCGCGCCGAGTCGCTTGAAGACGCGCCGCAGATGGGGCAGTAGGACTTCATGATCATCCCTTTGGGCCAGGAGATGCCAAGCAGGTCGGGCGCTGCCTTGCCCACGATGGTCGATCCGACTGTGACCGTCCCGGAGACAGCGGCTCCGCTGCCGCCACCAAAGCCACGCGTCTGCTGAGAATGACTTTGAGAGACCGCGAACGCGAACGCAAGGATGCAGACGATCAGCCACTTCTTCAAGGGAATCTCCTCCTGAACCAGGGAATGACGGTTGGCTGTGGGGTGCTCACCGAGCGAGGCGTTTGCCGGAGAGAATGGAGTCTGGCGGGATCAGCGCATCTGATTGTTGCGTTGGATCGGTTGAGGCGTCGCGATAATTTTTGGGAATTGCGCGTGCAGGAAAGCGAACCTGCCGGAGCTCTTCCCGGACAACTCCGGTCGATGCCTTAGGCCAGCCCTTCCCGATACCAGGGAAAGAAGGATGGTGCGAAAGGGGGGACTTGAACCCCCACGGATTGCTCCGCCAGATCCTAAGTCTGGTGCGTCTGCCAATTTCGCCACTTTCGCGTGGTTGCATCTTTTTGATTGTAATATGGACGATTTGGCGAGCCGATAAATTTGAAATTCGCGATCCAGTTCCAAGTTTCGGAGCAAACGAGACACTCGGGCGCAACCCCTGATTCTGCAACGCTTTCAGCCCTGCCTGGGCAGCATTCGGTTCATTTTCCGCATGATGGAAACGAGGTGGAGCCCAACATCGGCACGAGAACCGCTCCGGTAAGGAACGAGTTGATATCGCAACGTGAGATTTTGTGGCTGAACGGCAATCACGCGGGCTCCATTGCGGTTTGGTTAGCGACCGGCTATTCTGCGTTGGACCCACAAAATGAATACCAGACGCAAGCCCTAGTCTGAATCGCACATGCTCGCGCAAAGAGCTTCGGGCAGAACCAACGACGCTGTGGCGAACGACCACAACGCAGGCAGACACTTGATGGACAGACGCCATTTTCTTCAGCAGGCAAGCCTATTCGCGACCGGATCAGCTTTGGGATTGTCGGTGGTGGGCTGCGACTTCGAGACTGAATTAGTCATTCCCTGCCTGGGCCCGGCCGCAGCGCCAACGCCTGTCGCGGGGATGACGTACGTTCGGGCATCTGGGATCGGATGCGCGCTCGACTGCAATTTGGAGAACGGGCGCAACAAACATACGGGCGGTGCAGCCACAGATGATGGCCCGCGGATCAATGCGGCGATGGCCAGCGCGACCGCCGACAATCCGATCACGCTCATCATCGATGGAAGCGCGCTCATCTCCGGCCTCTTCCTTCCGGCTGCAGGGTACTGGAGCATCGCGGGGCTCGGCTGTGGCACGGGTTTTTTTGTCAAGTCGGGCACCAATAACGACGGCATCCATAATGGCGGTCCTAATGCGGCGGTGCCGTCTGACCCTGGTCCCCCCGCTCCTACACGAGGATCGAGCGTCTCGCTCAGCAACTTTACGTTGAATGGAAACCAGGGAAATGGCCACAATGGCAATTCGACAAGCGGATTGCGGCAAGGGGCTAGCAACAAGCTTTGGTACTTCGGCATCAACCTGATGAATCTGAATAACATCACGATTGAAAACGTGGTTGTGGTGAATGTGCCGTCCTACCACATACGATTTTCGAATGTAGGCAATGTTGCCGTA
>Ga0302314_10003997_pt1 | contig 27125 bp, 19 predicted proteins | sample III_Palsa_N2_3_FD_200533 | JGI IMG/M metagenome (GOLD analysis project Ga0302314, IMG submission 200533) | Peat permafrost microbial communities from Stordalen Mire near Abisko, Sweden - III_Palsa_N2_3 | ecosystem: Environmental > Terrestrial > Soil > Palsa > Peat permafrost | place: Sweden...
CTCCGAAGAACCCACCACCTGCGACACAACGCCACCATAGACCCCAACCCGCAATGGCAGCCACTTAACATCGGCAAGCCCGCCCAACCTGCAACATCACAAGATCAAATTAGCCTACGTGGCATTGCTCCTTGGCCCACCCAACGGCGTTGTGAGTAGATTCTCGGCATTCGGCGTAGCAGGCCCCTAAGTTGGGATATTCTCATCTCGCGTGTGCCCGGCCGGTCCCGTGTTGTCTCTGCGGCCGGGCCACCGTCTCAGTCGGAAACACGTCCTCGTGGGCCGGAATTGGACCACCCACTACACCGAAGCGGCGGGGGCTGGAGACGGAGCGTCACACGCGACCGCGCCAGTCCCCGACCCTACTTACAGGCCGGGCATCGCCCGGTCCCAATCGTCCGACCCGAGGATCAGTTCGCGGTCGCGGTTGAAGACCGCACGCAGTTCACTGATTGCCTCCCAGGCCGTCTGTTCCAGTATCGAGCAGGCAGCGGCCGGGTAACCGGCGTTCGCTATGAGCCGATCGGCCTCCTCCAAGACGTAGCCGATCGTGGTCAGCAGCGGTTCCGGCGCAGTGGTGAGCATCGCTTCGGCCATGGCGTTCACCGGTTGCGTGAGGTAGACCCCGCTGGGCGAGCGCTGCAGGTTCACTGTCGGGCGCATCAACTGGACGACCCACCCCGCGGCCTGGCAGTCGTCGAAACGGGTCCCTATGTTGGGCAACGGGTCGACCGCGGCCATCGCGCCGACGCCCTGGAACCTTCGGTACATGCTCGCGTGGTCCTGGCCGAGCGCGGCGCCGGTGGCCGGCCGGTTGGTCTCGATATCGTCCGCGTCGCCGATCGGGATCCTGTAATAGCGTGCTGCGACGTCCTGCCAGTTGACCACGTTCCACATCGCCGCGACGTAGTCCGCGCGCGCGTTGCGGTACTGCAGGTAGTAGGCGTGTTCCCAGGCGTCGAAGGCCAGCAGCGGCACGGAGCCGGGAGTGATGTTGCCGTAGTGGTCGTTGACCTGCCCGACGAGCAAACGCTGGGAGGCGGGTTCGAAGGAGAGTACGCCCCAGCCCGATCCCTGGACCCCGACGGTGGCCGCGGTCAGCTGGGCCTGGAACGTCTCGAACGAGCCGAAGTGCTCCTCGATCGCCCCGGCGAGCTCGCCCTCGGGGCGTCCGCCGCCGTCCGGGGACATGTCTTGCCAGTGCAGGCTGTGCATCAGGTGGCCGTAGACTTGGAACGCCAGGATCTTCTCCAAACCGGCCAGCCCGCTGTAGTAGCCGCTCTCCCGGGCCTCGGCGAGTTTGTCGAGGGTGTCCGTTGGCACCCTCGACGTGGGCGGCGTGGTGCTTGTCGTGGTGCAACTCCAGGATGTGCCCGCTTAGGTGAGGTTCCAGGGCCGCGTAGTCGTAGGGCACCTCGGGAAGGGCGTGGGTGCCCATAGAGGCCTCCTGTTTCCATTAGTAGATCGTGTTGATGTCCGAGCCTCTGCGACGGGGGACGGGAACTGGGTGGGCTACCACCGCCACCGCGCTCCCAGCCGATGCGGTCTCATGGACCGGCTAAGCTGCGCCGAGCGCCCTTCGACGAGCCTGGGGCGCCGGGGATCGGAACGTTAGAGATCCGCCCAGCGTGCCTCCGCCACGGCCAGCGCTTCGCGGATCGTAGCCCGGGTCGCCAGTCTGCGGGGGACCTCGATCACTGTGCGCCGCATGTCGTCCGGTCTGATCAGAAGGGTGTCCTGCCTGATGTCGATGACCTCGCCCGTCTCGGAGGCGCCTGTCTCGGTGGCGTGAAAGCGGACGCATGTGCCCGGTGAGATGTTGACCATGAAGAACTCCGTGTCAAGACAATATCGACACCACCCTTGTCCCGCGCCTAGCGGCGCTGGGGGTAGTCTGCCTTTTTGGTCCGCCGAACCTGCCCATAATTACAACTTCTAGTACAAGCGGATTGCGTGCTGGAAGGTGATAATGTAGGTTTTCGTACTCGAAAACACGATTCCAGGCGCTGCTGTGGCTTCTCGGGGAGATCTATGGAGCTGTCTGATGCTCGCTGATGAGGCCGCGGAGCACTCGTTGCGGCGTAGCGTGCGGACCAGGCGTCCGCGCACGGCATTGGCCTGTGGCGCCTGCGGAGGGCTCTTCAAGATCTGCAGTCCGCTATCCTCGACCCGTGCCGCTCGATAATACGAATTCGGTGTCTGGCCAGGTAACTTCCAAAACTCTTAAGCAGCTACATGATATTCTGAGGTGATTCCGCTGAGGATGGGTTTTCGTCGGATGCGGGCGGTGTCGAGGTCGATGATCGTGGCGGTTGGTTGGTCTGGATCGTGATCGGGGACGCGGGTCTATCAGATTCGCGGTGCGGTCGAATGAGTAGATGTCGACCTGCGGTCTCTCCCGTGCTGATCACACGCTCGCTGTGGCACTGATAGGAGATTGGACCGCATCGCGAATCTGATAGACCCGACGGAAGCTGGGGTGCGATCCGAGGGCGGCGACATCGCGGTCTCGCTTTGTATCGGCAATGCAGATTGACCGGTTAGTCTTACTTCACGGCGACCAACGCGTGGAAGGACGGACTTGTGGCCCGCAGTCGAGCGACCGATACGAGCGCCCTTGTGCGGGCCGCGGCCGAGGTGTTCGGGTCGAAGGGGTACCGCAACACCACCATCGACGACATCGCCGAGGCGGCCGGGGTGTCGCGGCCGACTGTTTACCAGTACACGAGCAGCAAGCGCGAACTGCTCGACAGTATGGTCGACGTGGTGCTGGACGACCTCACCGTCCAGCTTCGCGTGGCGCTCGACGGCGATGACGCACCGGCCGAGAAGTTCCGCCGGATCGTCGACATCCACGTTCAGGGCGCCACCAGCCTGAGCACCTTCTACTCGATCCTGTTCAGTGAACAGGTGGAGTTGTCCGAGGCGGCGCGTGCCAAGTTCCACCGCTTCTCCCATGATGTCGCTGTCGACCTGCGTGGGATGCTCGACGACTTCGCCGCCGAGGGCAGTACTCCGCTGGGACTCGACAGTTGGATCGCCTCGAACCTGATCCTGTCGATGCTGACGTCGCTGTACCGGTGGTACGACCCTGACGGCGCTACGGACCCGGCCGGGTTGGGCGAGCAGATCATCATCCTGCTCGGGACCGTGATCCCCGCCACCGATGTGGCGAAGGCTAGTTGATCGCGCGGCCCGAGTTGGGCCAGAACCGTGCCCGCAGCGCCTTCTTGTCGACCTTGCCGATGCCGGTGAGCGGCAACGCGTCGAGCACGTGGACCGCCTTGGGCGCTTGGTGGGCGCCCTTGCGGGATCGCACCAGCAGCCTCAGGCGTTCGGCGTCCACCGTTCGTCCCGGCTTGGGCACGACGAATGCGGTCACGGCCTCACCCCACTTGGAGTCGGGCACGCCGATCACCGCCACTGAGGCGACGTCCTCGTCGGCGGCCAGCACGTCTTCGATCTCGCGTGGGTAGATGTTGAACGCTCCCGAGATGATCATGTCCTTGGTGCGGTCGACGATGAACAGGTAGCCGTCCTCGTCACGGCGAGCCAGGTCGCCGGTGTGCAGCCAGCCGCCGCGCCGCGCCTCGGCGGTGAGTTCGGGTTGGCGCCAGTAGCCGTCCATGGTGAATCCGGCCCGCAGGCATACCTCGCCTATCTGGCCGTCGGGCACCGGCTCGCCGCTGCTGTCGAGTAGTTCGAGGTGGGCGCCAGCCACCGGGCGGCCGCAGGAGGCGAACAGTTCCGGTCGGTGTTCGTCGCGGCGCAGCACGCTGGCGAGGCCGAGCGACTCGGACAGCCCGTAGGCCTGCACCAGTCGTGGGCCGAACGCGTCGAGCGCCTCGGCGAGCCGCGGCGGTGACATCGGCGCGGCGCCGTAGACGAGCGTGTCGAGACTGGTGAGGTCGTGTGCGGCCGGGTCGGTCTTGTCCAGGAGCGTGTAGAGCATCGTCGGCACCAAGAAGGAGAAGTTCACCCGCTCGCGCTCGATCGTCTCGAGCCAGAGTTCGGGGTCGAAGCCGTGGTTGAGCACGACCGTCCCGCCGCGTACGAGCGTGGGCACGATGGGAAGCACGGAGGCGTGCGTGATCGGCCCGCACGCCAGGTACCGGGGTACGAGCGGCAGTTCCCACGCGGTGGTGATGCCCAGCACCCCCTGCACCATCGACCGGTGCCCGTGCACGACGCCTTTCGAGCGGCCGGTGGTCCCGCCGGTGTAGACCACCCAAACCGGCTCGTCCCCGCGAGGTGCGAGAGCGATCAGCCTGCGTTCGGGTACGCGCTGGGCGAGCGCCATCAGATCGGGCCCGAGTTGCGAGGGCCCGATCGACATGACTGCGGCGATCGACGGGCTGGATGCCGCCACCGCTGAAGCCGTCTCGGCGAACGACGGGTGGACCACCAGCACGCGGGCTTCCGCGTCGGCGCACAGCGCCACGTGGTCATCGATCGAGCCCATCGGGTGCAGCCCGCTGTACCGGGCGCCGTTGAGCCAGGCCGCGACCTGGATGAGGAACGCTTCGGGCACGTTCGGGCTCAGCGCCGCCAGCGCGGTGCCCGGCGTGATGCCGGCCTCGCGCAGCACGCTTTGCATTCGACCGACGAGCGAGGCCGCTTCACGGTAGGTGATGCGCCGCTCGCCGTCGACGAAGGCGTCGCGGTCGGGATACCGCGCCAGCGCTTCGATGATGACCTGCGGATAGCTCGGACCCCATGACGCATCGATGCCCATGCGACCTCCCCGACGGTGAGACGGCGGCTTCTAATGTATATTGACTGAGCAGTTAATGTTGAAGCAACGGTACGACGAAAGGTTGTCCATGCCAAGTATCGCTTCGCGGCTGCCGGCCGCCCTCGCCGCCCGGCTGCGGATCCCGCTGCTGGTCGCGCCCATGTTGCGAGTCTCCGGCCCGGAGTTGGTCTCGGCCACTTGTCGCGCCGGGGCCATCGGCGCGTTCCCGGCGGTCAACGCCCGCACGCCCGAGGGTCTGGACGCCTGGCTGGAGCAGATCGAGACCTCGACGCGCGGCCCTGGCGCCGCGCCGTACTGCGTGAATCTCGTGATGCGGGACGAACGCTGGCGCGATCACCTTGCGTGCCTGCTCAACCACCGCGTCGAACTGGTGGTGACCAGCGTCGGCTCGCCGGCGCCCGTGCTCGAGCGCCTGCACGCGCACGGGACGCTGGTGCTGTCCGACGTCGCGACCCTGGCTCATGCCCGCAAGGCGGTCAAGGCCGGGGCCGATGGATTGGTGCTGCTCAGCGCAGGCGCCGGTGGGCAGACCGGCTGGCTCAATCCCTTCGCCTTCGTGCGCGCGGTCCGCGAGTTCTTCGACGGGCCGGTGGCGCTGGCCGGCGGCATCAGCGACGGCGTGGCGCTGCGGTCCGCGATCGAGCTCGGCGCCGACCTCGGCTACATGGGCACACGATTCATCGCGGCGAGCGAGTCGATGGCATCGGACCACTACCGCGGGATGCTGGTAGGCAGCGACATCGACGACGTGATGCTCACCCGGGCCTTCACCGGGTTGCCGACCAGCATGCTGCGGCCGGCGATCGTCGCCTCGGGCCTGGACCCCGACAACCTCGATGAGGAGGTCACGCCGGAGATCGCCGACGCGGTCTACGGCGGGCACAGCTCCACCCCCACGCCGAAGCGCTGGACGCAGGTCTACAGTGCCGGGCACACCGTCTCGGCCGTCGACATGGTCGAGACGGCCGCCGAACTCGTCGATCGGATCGCGCGCGAGTTCGACGGGGGCCGATGGGATGGCTCGATGGCCGGCTCCGTGCCGGTCGAGGTGGCGTCGTGACCGGGAACGCGGTGCGGGCGCAGCGCCGCGACGCCGGGCTCTGGCTGACCCTCGATCGACCCGAGGCGGGCAACGCGATCAATCCCGACGTGGTCAGCGGCCTCGGCAAAGCCCTCGACGAGGCGCACCGCGACGCGGCGATCCGGGCCGTGGTGATCGGCGCGGCCGGGCCGTTGTTCTGCGCCGGCGCCGACCTGAAGTACGTCCACGAGCTCGCCGCGGCCCCGCCGGAGCAGGCCCGCGCTCAGCAGGATGCGTTCCTCGGCGACGTGGGGCGGTTGTTTCGTCGCATCGAGACGTTCGGCAAGCCGGTGATCGCCGCCGTGCGCGGCCTGGCGGTGGCCGGCGGCCTCGAACTGGTGCTGGCCTGCGATCTCGTCGTCGCGACACGCTCGGCCCGCTTCGGCGACATGCACGCCAACTTCGGGATGCTGCCGGGCGGCGGAGCCTCGGTCCGGCTGCCGCGTCGGGTGGGCCCGTCGACCGCCAAGTACCTGATGTTCTCCGGGCAGGCCATGACCGCCGAACAGCTCGCGGCCACCGACCTGGTCACCCTGCTGGTCGACGACACCGAGTTCGAGTCCACCACCACCGCGTTAGTGCGCCAGATCGCGGCCAAGAGCCCGCTCGGCATCACGACGATGAAGCGCTTGGTCGCCGAGGCGGCCGACGCCCCGCTCCCCGAGTCCTTGCAGGCCGAACTCACGGCCCTCGGCGACTACGCCCGATCCCACGACTTCGCCGAGGGCCTGGCCGCCTTCGTCGCCAAGAGAACCCCGGAGTTCACCGGACGATGACTGACACCGCATCGCGGCCGAGCGCCTCGCCGTACACCCTGAACGGGCAGGTCGTGCTCGTCACAGGCGCCGGCCGCGGCGTCGGGCGGGCCGTCGCGGAACGGTGCGCCCAGCAGGGCGCGACCGTCGTGGTCAACGACTACTACGCCGAACGTGCGTCGGAGACGGCCGCGCTGATCACGGCTCTCGGGCAGGTTGCAATCCCGGCGACCTGCGATGTCACCGACCTCGCCGCGGTCACCGAGATGACGGCGCGAATCATCGAAGCGGCGGGGCGCATCGACGTGCTCGTCAACAACGCCGGCAACGCCGGGCCGAGCGCGTCGTCGTTGTTCGACACTCCGCCGTTCTGGGAGACCGGGCCGGAGCAGTGGGCGCCGTGGTTGGCGACGAACTTCTTCGGCGTACTGAACATGACCCGCGCCTGCCTGCCCGGCATGATCGAGCGCCGCCGCGGCCGGGTGATCAACGTGATCTCCGACGCCGGCCGCGTCGGAGAGGCCGCCCTGGTGGTCTACAGTGGCGCGAAGGCCGGCGTCGCCGGGTTCTCCCGCGGACTGGCCAAGGCCGTCGGGCGGCACGACGTCACCGTCAACTGCGTCGCCCTCGGATCGATGAACACCGACTCGGTATCCGAAGTGACCGGCAACCCCGACCTTGTCAAACGGGTGCTCGCCGGCTATCCGATCCGCCGCCTGGGTGAACCCGAGGACGCCGCCAACATGATCGCCTTCCTGGCCTCGCCCGCCGCGTCCTGGATCACCGGCCAGACCTACCCGGTCAACGGCGGCTACTCGTTCGCCGTCTGAACCCGACAAGGAGTCCCTCGTGGATCTCTCACTGTCTGTCATGTACTGGCCATGGTTCGAGCCGCAGGAACAGCTCGACCTGGCCGTCGCCGCCGACCGGGCCGGCTTCCACTCCGTGTGGGTGGCCGAGGGATACGGGCAGGACGCCGTGGCCCTGCTCGGCTGGATCGCCGGCCGGACCGAGCGCATCGGCCTTGGCGCCGGCATCCTGCAGATCCCGGCCCGGCAACCGACGACCACCGCGATGGCCGCGGCCAGCCTCGATCGGATCTCGGCCGGGCGCATGATCCTCGGCCTCGGACTGTCCGGGCCTCAGGTGTCAGAGGGTTTCTACGGCGTGCCGTTCACCGCGCCGCTGGCCCGCACCCGCGAGTACATCGAGATCATCCGGCTGGCGCTGTCCGGCGCTCCGGTGGCCTACCAGGGTGCACACTGGCAACTCCCGGCGCGATCGGGGATGGGCGTGGGCAAACCCCTCAAGCTGCTGGGCGGGCCGCCGCGCGGCGATCTGCCGATCTACCTCGGGGTCGGCGGTGAGAAGACCGTGCGGCAGTGCGGCGAGATCGCCGACGGGTGGATGCCGTTCCTGTTCAGCCCCTCTCAGGCGTCGATGCTGACCGCGCCGCTGCTCGAGGGCATCGCGCGAGCCGGACGCTCACGCTCGGACGTCAAGATCGCCCCGATGGTGCCGGCGGCGCTCGATCGCGACCTCGACGCCGCTCGGGATCAGCTACGGCCGGTACTCGCCCTCTACCTCGGTGGAATGGGCACCCGCGACCACAACTTCTATGTCGACCTCGCCACCCGATACGGGCACGGCGCCTCGGCCCGGGCCTGCCAAGACGCGTTCCTGACCGGAGACCGCCGAGCAGCGGCAGCGGCGCTGACCCCCGAGCTCATCGACCTCATCGGCCTGGCGACGACCCCGACGACGCTCGAGCGACGCCTGGCCGACTACCGCGACGCCGGTGTCGACACGCTGGTGGTCACCCCGTTCGGCGATCGCCGAGCCCTGATAGCGGCGCTGGCCGCGCACCTACCCGCCGCCGACCGAGTCGAGGTGGCTTCATGAGGGAGGTCGTGATCGCCGGTGTGGGCATGACCCGCTTCGGCCGTCACCTCGACCGCAGCTATGCCTCGCTGGTTCGGGAGGCGCTGGGCGAGGCGATGCGCGACGCCTCGGCGACCCCGGCCCAGGCCCAGTTGGTGTACTACGCCAACAGCGGCGCTGGCCTGGTTCAAGGCCAGGAGTGCGTACGCGGCCAACAGGCCGTTCGCGGCTCGGGGCTCGACGGCGTGCCGCTGACGAACGTCGAGAACGCGTGCGCGTCCGGCTCGACCGCGCTCAACCAGGCGTGGCTCGCGGTGGCGTCAGGATACGTGGACGTCGCCGTGGCGATCGGCGCGGAAAAGCTGAACTCGGCCGACCGCTCCCGGGCGTTCGCGGTGATGACCGGCGCGATGGACCAGGACCGGCTCGAAGACATCAGACACGAACTCGGCACCGACGGGACCGGGTCGGTGTTCATGGACGTCTACGCCCGCTTCGCCACCTGGTACGCCGAGCGCACCGACGCGACACCGCAGGACTTCGCGCAGGTCGCGGTCAAGAACCACGCCCACGGCGCGCTCAATCCGAAAGCGCAGTACGGCGGCCGACTGACGATCGAGGAGGTACTGGGCGCGCGACGGATCAGCGGCCCGCTGACCCTGCCGATGTGCGCACCGATGTCCGACGGCGCGGCAGTCGCCATCGTGACAACCCCCGAAAAGGCGGCACGCTGGGGGAGCGAACCGGTGCGGCTGCTGGCCACCGTCGTCTCGGCGGGAACGGCTGGCCGTTGCGGAGAACTGGTCCCGGCCACAGCCAAGCAGGCCTACGAGATGGCGAACCTCGGCCCCGAGGACGTCGACGTCGTCGAGTGCCACGACGCGGCATCTCCAGCCGAGCTCATCGTCACCGAGGAGCTCGGACTGTGCGGCCCCGGCGAGGCAACAGCGCTGCTGCGCAACGGCGTGACAACACTCGGCGGTGCGCTGCCGATCAACCCCAGCGGCGGCCTGGGCAGCAAGGGCCATCCCATCGGAGCGACCGGACTAGCGCAGGTCGCCGAACTCGCGGACCAGCTCCGCGGCCGCTGCGGCACCCGGCAAACCGAGACCGCCCGCATCGGCCTGGCCGAGAACGCCGGCGGCTACCTCGGCCCCGACGCCGCCGCGGCATCCGTGACCATCCTGGGTGCCATGTAACCGACCAACCGGCTGATGTAGCTGATATGAAGTGGTATCTCTGGATTTTCGATGTTCTGGTAGGTCCGTGCGCCGACGGGTTCTGGACCTTTCCTGCCCTGTCACCTGGACGTGGATTCGAAGGTCAGGCACGCACGGCCACCGCCGTTCGATGGTTTCGCCAAGCGCCGTGGGGCCGGCGTGGTTGGGTCACCGAATGGCGCGCCGTGTCCGCCGGACGACGTCACCGACCTCGACCACTTCCGAGTCGCCCGGCGCGACCGGATCGGCGGCACCTCCACGAGTATGACTTCGCCGCCATAACCAGCCACGAGAGGATCTGGGTCAGAAACGGTGGTTCCGAAAGGACAGCGGTGATCGTCACCGAGCGTTGGCGGGACGGTCACCGCACGAGCTTGGTGCTACGCGTGGCCGACATCGTTCGTCGATGCGGCCCGCAGGGTAGCTTTCACGAACTCGGCGGGGTTGTCGTAGTGGGCGAGGTGGCCTGATCCTTCGAGCATCACGGTCTGGATCTGCGGGGCGTGCCGCGCGGCGCCCGCACGCACTGTGTCGTACCAACCGATACTCTCTGCGCCGATCATCCAGGTGACCGGCATGCGCAGCGATGCGAGTCGGCGTGCATCGACGTATCCGATCAGCGGCCCGTTGGGGCTGGGGCTAAGTTCGGCCACGATCTGCTTCGTATTGCTGAGCAGGTGCGCCTGCATCTCGGCCGACGCCTTGTCGAAGCCGCTGCCGCCAGACCGGTAGGAGGACGCCCAGCGCAAGAAGGCGCGGGCACCGCGTTCAGGCTGCCCGGCCAATTGACACAGCTTGATGTAGATGATGGTGCGAAGGAATCCGTAGCGTGGATAGCGTGAGCCGTGGAACGGCGCTTCCACGATCATGAGGCTGCGAAACAGTTCGGGCCGGTCGACCGCTAGGGCCAGGGCCACGTTGCCTCCCGAACTCCACCCGAGTACGTGTGCCGGACCGATCGTCTCCAGTATCACCGCGAGATCGGCCACGTGGGTGTGGTAGTCAGTTACCGGCGGGTGTTCGCTGCGGCCGTATCCTCGGCGGTCATAGACGATCACCTGATGATGTTCGGCCAGGTCCGAGAAGACCGGCTCCCACGTTCTGGAGTCAGTCCCCGTACCGTGTACCAGTAGCAGAGGGGAACCGGTGCCCGCTTTCCTCAGATACAGCCGGGCACCTTCGACATCGATCCAGTCCGACTGTTCCATCATGGCATCCTCTTCTGTTGATATGCGACTTCTATTGATGTGCGACGAATCTTTGTCGCTCGCGTCGGTAGCTGTCAAGGCCAAGGCGGCAGGGGCGCACGCCGCTCGCGGCCGGCCAGATGCTCCTGCACCCGGCGGACGAACTGCTCGTTCTCCTCGACTAATGGTAGATATCGGCGGTGGTACTCAGATGAACGTGACCCGTGATCGTCTGCACGTTGCGCAGCGTCAGCGCCTCGTCTCGGGACATTCTCAGCGCCGACGTATGTCTGAGGTCGTGCATCGACCAGTTAGTGCCCACCAACAGAGCATTGACGCGGCGGAACACCCCGCGCACGCCCAGCAGTTCACTGGCCCGCGCGCCGTTGCTCACGGCCAGCGCCACGATCGCCCGGTCCCGGTTCGAGCGCAAAGCGGCGAACAACTCGCTCCACCGCTCGTCCGGCATCTGCCGAGGCCGACGGACCGGAGCCTTCGGATTGTAGCGCAGCTGCCCGCCACCGCGGTACGGCTCCAGCGGATTGTGATGGGCGTGCGCCCGGCGCTGCTCGGCCCGCGCCAGCGGGACCGGGTTGACCAGCGGCCCGGCACCCTCATCGATCCAGAACTCGTAGAAACTGCGCAGCACGGCGTTGCTGTGCCGGATCGTGCGCGGCTTGTACCGGTCATCCAGGTACGCCTTCTTGGTGATCGGGTTGATCGTGCCCGCCGTCGCGGCCGGGACCGTCCGGCACGCCCCGCTCGGCTTGGTCGCGCATCCCATCCCCAGCACGCCTTCTGTGGTGTGCGACGGCATGGGGAGCACCACGCCGCCACGGCTGCGGTGTTGGATGGCCTCGACGTGCCTGTATACGTACTGTGTGCGCCGCGACGTGCTCCTGCAAGCCGCTCACGTCTGGCGCGGCGGGTGGGGGCAGGACCGTGTGTTCGCGCATTTCATGATGACGAGGTTCCCCGCGTTTGACTGCACCGGCCGCTACACGGTGCAGTAATGCCTTGGCGGCAATGCGGGCTCGGTCAAGAGCGCGTTCTTCGAGCAGGGCAACGCGGTGATGCGGCAGCGCCACGAGCGCGGTTTTCCCTGGGTTCGCCCGAGCGCGGCATAGGATTCGGCGGCTCCGGTGGACCGGATGGACCACGCGAACTGCCGTGTTGGAGTCCGTTGGTGCAAAACGACGCGGCGGGACTGCACGGGCGGCTCGCGGCGTGAGTATGGTCGGGCTGCGAAACATTCGGATCGGGAGGAGCGGCCGCTATGGGTGCAGAAGGCATTCAGATGCTTGGCCGACCGGCAGCGGCCGGTCCGCGGCCGACCGTGTCCGTGTCCGACCTCCCCGAGGCCGATCCCGCCGAGCTGATCGCCCACGCCCTCCTCGCCGGGTACGTCCTGCCGGACCTCCAGGAGCGCGGACTCAAGGCCTCCGAGCTGTGCCGCGCCCGGCTCGGCGCGATCCGGACCGCGGACGGCGCCGCCGCCCCGGACGACGAGGAGCTCGCCCGGCTGCTCGCCGACGCCGACACGATCACCCTGCTGAGGTCCTCCGGCCGGATCGAGCGCGCCAAGGCGGCCGCCGCGCGCCACGTCCGCGACGCCTTCGCCGCGGTACCCGGGCAGTTCCCCAGGGAGCTGATCCTGCGTGCCGCGCAGGCCGCGGGCACGGCGGCCGGGCTGCGCTGCATGGCGCGGGCCCTCGACGCCCCCGCGCACGCCGACGCGGTCTCCCGGCACGTGGTCGCGATCCGCGATGCCCGCCAGGCCGGACGGGCGCCGTCGCCGGAGAACGCGCTCGCCCGACGGGAGGTCGCGGCCGCGGCGATCGCCGCGGCCCTGGCGCGGGCCGGCGCCAAGCGGCTCGACGGACGCCTGTACCGCCTGCACGGCACGCACGACCTGATCGCCGGTCAGGTCCGCGACGGCCGCGTGCACGCCGGTCCGCTCACGGTGCCGGGCGCGGCGCTGATCCGCGAGCGAGTGCAGGGGCGGCTCGAGGCCGCCGCGCACGCGCGCCGGGTCCGGGCCGCCGGGCTGGCCGCGCAGCTGATCGCGCAGCTCAGGGTGGACGGAGCGCCGGTCGTGCTGAACCGCCCGCCCGACCAGGAATGCCTGGACTGGCTGCACGCCATCATGAACGACGGCCTGTATTCCCCGGGCGACGATCTGCACACGCTGCACTGGCTCGGCGCCGATCCGTTCGGGCTGCGCATACCGCCGCCGCCCCCGCCGTTCCTGGCCGACGTCGACTTCGCCGAGCTGCGTCCCGAGCATGTCGCCCCGCTGTTCCGCCGGCTGAGCCTGACGCGCGAGGCCCCGGACGCCGCGGACCTCACCGCGGACTCGCTGGAGCGCGAGCGCGGCGAGCTGAGCGTCGCGCAGCGCACCGAGGAGCAGCGCAGGTGGGGCCGGGAGGCGGATTCCGGTGCCCCGTTGCTGGACGCCGAGACCCGGATCCCGCGGGTGCTCTCCAGCATCTGGCTCGGCGATCCGCCGGCCCTCGACTCCGAGTTCCTGGACAACGTGGGCTACGCGGCGCGGCGGTACGCGGGCGAGATCGACTACGTGCTGTGGACGGACATCCCGCGCTCGGCGTTCTCCGACGGGGCCCAGGGCGCGGAACGGGCGCTCGGGGAACGGGCCCGCGATCTGTACGAGTGGGCCGAGGCCAACGGCGTGCTGCTGGTGAACATCGCCGAGGTCTTCCACCGGGACGCGCCGATGGTCTGCCACGCCCAATACGTGGTGGAGATGAGCAAGCGGCGGCCGCACGGGTACGCGGCGGCGAGCGACATCGTGCGGCTCGAGGTCATCGAGCGCTTCGGCGGCTTCTACATCGACGGCGATCTGCGGCTCATCGAGCGGTACGAGGAGGCGCCGCCGGACGAGCCGTACGAGAGCCTGACGGAGATGATCGACCGGATCGCGGGCTCGGAGCTCGGCTTCACGATGGACCCCATAGCCAAGTGGAACAACGCGGTCAACAACGATCTGGTGATCGCCCCCGCGCGGCACCCGGCGATCCGGCTGTGGCTGGAGGACACCCGGGTCAACTACCTGATGTCCCAGGCGTCCATCATCGGCGGTCTGCGGAACATGGCCAAGCGGCTGGCCGGCATGGAGCTGCACGCGCTGCGCTATCTGGCGCCTTGGCGCACCGGCCGGATACACCACAAGGTGCTGGCCCGGCTCCGCCTCCACGGGAACGACCTGCCGGCGACGCAGCCGCCGATCCTGTACCACAGCACGTGCACCTGGATCCCGCTGCGCTCCGGCGAATTCGACCCGGCGGCGGTGGTCGACGAAGCTGAAGCTCCGGCTTCGGACGAGGCGGTTGGTCTGGACGAGGCCGTGGACGCGAAGGAGACCGCCGGCTCGGACGAGCCCGCGAGCACGACCGAGCCCGCGAAAGCGGTCACGTCGCGCGCCGGGGACATGGACGAGGCCGAGGTCGTCTCGATCCTGAAGCAGTGTCTGACCATGCTCGACTGGCAGTTGCGGGCGCGCGAGGGAAACCTCTACCTCACCGCGGTCGACCGGTTGGTGCGCAGCCTGCCCGACCCGGATGCCGCGTGGACCGCGATGCTGATCGCGCTCTCCTTCATGCCGTCGTCCGGTCACGCGAAGGCCGGGTACTACCGGTCCGCCGGGGCCACGGTGACCTCCGTCACGTACCGGCGCAGGTCGGACGACGGCAACTCGTTCGAGCACGTCGACCTCCCCCCGGAGGCGGTGGAGCTGTTCAAGCCGCACCGGGCCCCCTCGGGCTGGCTCGGCGCGTCGCTGTCCACCGACGGCGACCCGGTGTGGATGCTCGACGAATGCGTGCAACCCCTCGTGCTGCGCGATGCCTGCGCCCCCATGCCGGGATTGCTGAGCGCTGCGGCCCCGTTCGCCGAGATCGCCCTCGACCTGCTGGGCCGTCCGCTCGGCTTGTGGTTCGGACCGTACTCGGCGCCGGAGCCGAGCGCTGCTTGCGCCACCTCGATGCCGCAGGAGTCGGCGCAGGCGCACGGCTTCACGACGCTGCCCGAGGGTTGCTTCGGCCTCAGCCTGGCCGGAAGGCCGGACTGGAGCTGGACTCAGGAGCCCGCGCTGCGTCCGGACACGGTCGCTCCGCTGCTCCTGGCGGCCGGCGCGGCCGGTCGGCCGATCCTGATGTCCGTGCCGTATGGAACGGCCGAGGAGGCGGGGGAGTTCGCCGCGGCTCTGGCCGAGCTGCTCGGCCAGCCGGTCGAGGTGATCGAGGGCCCGTTGCGGCCCCCCGGCCGGCCGCTCGCCCCGGTGATGGTCCCGAGCACCGTGCTGCCCTACGGCGAGTGGCTGGAGTACGAGGCCTGAGCCCGGCTCGGCGGCCCTCCGCGCGACATGGAGTCCATGAGGCTCTCTTAGTCCCCAGTTTACGAGGAGCTCTTGGGCCCCGCGTGCAGTCTTCGGTGCGCCGGGGCGGCACCCGGCGTGTCCCTCGACGACCTGTCGGTCGACACGGACTGGAAGAGCCCGAACACCTGGAACGGCTGGGAGTGGAGCTCCTCGGTGGGAGAGCAACGCTGTTCGCATGCTGCTCCTGGCAGAAGGGGATCGTCGTTGATCCTCAGCGTGGGTAGGGGGGCACGCTCGACCGGTCGGGCAGTGGCCTCCTGAGACAACGTAGAGCACTTCCCGCGCGGCATCGTGCCCCCCGGGAACCGTCCGTGGCTCCCAGAACACTGACGTACTCGGGCCGTGCATCACCGGCAGTCCCGCTCAGCGGGACTGCCGCTTCGCCGCGGGACCACGCGGCAGCAAGATGATGACACTGAGGATCCGCGGCCGGACCGCGGACGCCATCACCTAGGAGGCACTCATGGCCACGGTTGAGACCGTGCGTACGCATGACACCGACGACCCTGTGCTGAAACTTCCCGGGTGCGGCGAGAGCCTCGGGGCGATCGGCCTCGGCATCCGGCTCCGGCTGGACGGTGCGGCCACGAACGGCGCCTACTCGCTCTTCGAGTACATCGTGCCGGCGGGCCTCGGCGGCCCGCCCACGCACATCCACGAGTTCCAGGATGAGCTGTTCATCTGCAGCGCGGGCGAGATCGTGGTCGAACTCGACGGCGTGGCCCGCACACTCACCCCCGGCGCCTCGATGCTGCTGCCGCGCAAGGTGCCGCACGTGTTCTACAACCAGTCCGACCAGGAGGGCTGGATCATCGCGGTCGTCTCCCCGCCCGGACTCGAGCAGTATTACCGGGAGCTGAGCTGGCTGCCGCCCGGCCCGCGCGACATGGTGAAGATCGCCGAGGTGATGAAGCGCCACGGGCTCTCCCTCGTGCCCAAGGGCGCCGGGTGAGCGCGCCGACCGCCGCCGACCACGACGAGGCGATGGTGCGCGCGATGTGCGCGGCTGCCGATGCGGGAGACGCGGAGCGGTTCGCATCCTTCTTCGCCGAGACGGCCGTGTACCGGTTCGCCAACCAGGAACCGATCATCGGCCGCGCGGCCATCGCCCGGGCCACCGCGTCCACGGTCGGCGCGGTGTGGCCGGTGCACCACGAGGTGAATCAGGTGGCGAAGATCGACTCGCAGCTGTTCTGCCGGTTCACCATCGAAGCCGAGAAGTCGGACGGGACGAAGCTGGCAATGCCCTGCGTCACTGTCATCGAGTTGTACGGCGGCCTGATCGTGGACTACCGCGTACACATGGACATCTCACCCGCGCTGCGGGGCGTGAACGAGTGACCGGAGTGGGACATCCGGCGGGCGGACTCGAGCGTACGCGCGCACGGCGTGCGGCGCGGTCCGCGCAGCGCCCACCGCCGCGAGACGACCCGATGGGGCGCGCTGACGGTGAGTGAACGGCGCATCGCGCTGCTCGTCGGACGTAGATGGTCGAACACTGATATAGCGGCCGAGCTGATGCTGTCCCGGCACACGGTGCAGACGCACGTGTCGAACATCCTGACCAAGCTTCAGCTCGGTTCGAGGATCGAGATCGTGCGGACGGTCGCGGAGAACGCGGCAGCTGATGAGGGCGGCGGAGCCGCGGCCGAAACCTCGGCCGCTGCCCGGGAACCGCTCCGAACACTGCTGCGACGGCTGCCGGGAAAAACCTCACAACCGCCGGAAAAAACCTCACAACCGCCGGAAAAAACCTCGGCGCGCATTGAACGACCCGTGGGCGTCTTCCGTTACCCCTACCGGAAGCGTCTGACGGAGCTTTGACCACGGTGTGAACCGACCGTGAGCCGGAGACGTCGGTGATTCCGCGCGGTGCCAAAGCCTACGCATCCTCGGCGATGTCTCGGACCGGTGCCGCACAGCAGGATTAGGGGTGGAAGCTTCTCGGCACGGCGCGGTCCGCCGCCGGGAGCGTTTACGGAAGTACCTCGACAGCAGACCGCGTAAGGAGCGGAGCGCCGTGCCTGACACGCGTATCACGACCCACAGACTGACTCCGGCCGGTTCGCGCATCGCCTCGGCGGCGGTGGCGACCGCCACGAGCACACCGTCCTCGGCCGCCTTCCGGGCCGCGGCGTCCGCGGCCTCCGCGCAGTCCGGCCTGCCCGCTCGTACCCTGATTCGCGACGGCGCGCCGGTCCGCCCGGTCGCGCTCGCGGTGCTGGCCGGCGACCCGCTCACCGGCCAGGGCGCCGTCGCGCACCTGCGGGCCCGTCCCGAGGTGCGCATCCTCGGCGCCGAACAGCAGCACGAGGCGGAAGTCGTACTCATCGTCGTGGACCGGATCACCGAGGACACCCTCAAGCTCATGGAGCGGGTGGCCGAGGGATCGCTCAACGAGGACGCGCGCTTCGTCCTGGTCGGCGACGGGGTGCGCGAGCACCACATGCTGCGCGCGGTCACCTGCGGCCTGGTCAGCGTCATACCGCGGCGGGAGGCGGATTTCGACCGCATCCTGCGTGCGATCGTCGACGTGCGCGAGGGCCGGCTCGAGATGCCGGGCGTCGCCCTCGGCTGGCTCGTCGGACAGCTGCGCACCATCCACCAGGACGTCCTCGAGCCGAACGGCCTGACCGCCGCCGGCCTCGAGACCCGCGAGGTGGACGTGCTCGCGCTGCTGTCCGAGGGCCTGAGCACCTTCGAGATAGCCCAGCGGCTCAACTACTCGGAGCGGACGGTGAAGAACATCATCCACGGCGTGCTCACCCGACTGAAGCTGCGCAACCGGACCCACGCCGTGGCCTTCGCCGTGCGGACCGGTGCGCTGTGAACCGCGCCGCTGGAAGAGGCACCTGCGGGTGTCCTAAGGGGCAGACTCCTACGGCTGATCGGGTCGTTCGGCAGCACGCTTCCGTACCGTTGACGAGGACGAGCAGGGCACTGAGGCTCTCGGACAGCGGCGCGAGCACATCCACCAGTTCGCGAGTCGCGATGCCGCCGGCAGGAGAGCGAGTCAACTCATGAGCACCCAGATCGTCAAGCGGGCACCGAGGATCTCCGGGCCGCCCATGCCGGAGGGCCGGGTGGAGATGGCCGAGCCGCCGGTGCTCGGCGAGCCCGCCCTGACGGACCTCGGATCCATGGTCGGCATGCTGCCGATGGTCCTCGGCATGGGAACCATGGGCCTGATGTTCTCGATGTCGAACGGGTCTTCGAGCACGTACATGATGTCCGGGATGATGGGCACCTCCATGATCACCATGGGCGTCAGCCAGTTCAACCGCAACAGCGGGGACCGCAAGAAGCGGATGCGCGCCGAGCGGCGCGACTACATGCGCTACCTCGCCCAGCAGCGTAAGCTGGCCCAGACCGCCGCGGACGAGCAGCGCCTCGCCGTCACCTGGGACAACCCCGAGCCGGTCGCCCTGTGGTCGATCGCCTCCGGGCCGCGGCTGTGGGAGCGGCGCGCCGCGCACGACGACTTCGGCCGGGTCCGGATCGGCCTCGGCCGCCGACGCGCCGTGTTCGAGGTCGTTCCGCCGCAGACCAAGCCGGTCGAGGACCTCGAACCGCTGTGCGCGGTCGCGCTGCGCCGCTTCGTGCACGCATATCAGACCGTTACCGGTGTGCCGGTGACGGTGGGCCTGCGCAACTTCACCAGCGTCGAGTTCACCGGCGAGCCGGAGGCCGGGCTCGGCCTGCTGCGCGCGATGGTCGGGCAGCTGGCCACCTTCCACTCGCCGGACGAGCTGCGCATCGCGTTGCTCACCGACGAGGAGGGGCTCGCCGAGTGGGACTGGCTCAAGTGGCTCCCGCACACGGCGCACCCGCGGCTGGAGGACGGGGCCGGGCCGCTGCGCCTGGTTGCCACGGACCACGAGACGCTGATCACCCTGCTTGGCGGCCCCGAGTTCGAGCAGCGCGGCGAGCACGAGCCGCGCTCCTCGCCCGGATCCACCGAGCCCTTCGTCGTCGTGATCGCCCACCGCACCCGGATTCCGCTGTCCTCCCGGCTGCTCGGCTCCGGGCTGCGCAACGTCGTCCTGCTCGACGCGACCGGCTTCATGCCCGGCGGTCCCACGGTGCTGCGGCTGGTCTCCGAGGAGGACCAGGTGCGCTACCCGATCGGCGAAGCGGAGGCCTCGGCGAAGGCCGACGAATTCAGCCGCGGCGGCGCGGACAACCTGGCCAGGCTGCTCTCGCCCAAGCGCACCGGCGGCAACGTCGAATTGGCCGAGAAGCCGCTGGAGAGCGACTTCGAACTGACCACCCTGCTCGGCATCCGCAACCCGCGTACCTTCGACGTGGCGGCCAAGTGGCGCCCGCGGGTGGCGCAGAACGCCCGACTCACGGTGCCCATCGGCGTCACCGAGCAGGGCGAGATCGTGGAGCTCGACCTCAAGGAGTCCGCGCAGGGCGGCATGGGGCCGCACGGCCTGCTCATCGGCGCGACCGGCTCCGGCAAGAGCGAGACGCTGCGCACCCTGATCGTCGGCCTGGCCGCCACGCACTCCTCGGAGATCCTCAACCTGGTGCTGGTGGACTTCAAGGGCGGCGCCACCTTCATGCACATGGAGCGGCTGCCGCACACCTCGGCGATCATCACGAACCTGGCCGGCGAGCTCGACCTCGTCGATCGGATGCGCGACGCGATCAACGGCGAGGTGATCCGCCGTCAGGAACTGCTGCGCGAGTCCGGCCGGTCCTCGCTGTTCGACTACGAGAAGGCCCGCGCGGCGGGCGCCCCGCTCAGCCCGCTGCCGACCCTGCTGGTCGTCGTGGACGAGTTCTCCGAACTGCTGGCCAGCAAGCCGGAGTTCATCGATCTGTTCGTCACCATCGGCCGGGTCGGCCGCAGCCTCGGGGTACACCTGCTGCTCGCCTCGCAGCGCCTCGACGAGGGCCGCATCCACAAGGTGGAGGGCCACCTGTCCTACCGCATCGCCCTGCGCACCTTCTCCTCGATGGAGTCGCGCAGCGTCATCGGCGTCTCCAGCGCGTACGAGCTGCCCACCGCCCCGGGCAACGGCTTCCTGAAGATCGACACGACCAACCTGGTGCGCTTCAAGGCGGCGTATGTGTCAGGGCCCTGCGCCATCCCGGCCGAGACGGTGGACGGCGGGCCCACCGCGGAGACCAGCGAGGCGGTCGCCTTCGGCCTGCACCAGCGCCTGCCGGTGGTGCAGGAGGAGGCCGCGCCCGAGGCGGAGTCCGACAAGCAGGCCAAGGATCACTCGGACGGCGGGCACGAGGAAGAGGAGGGCGACAGCCTGCTTGAAATCCTCGTCGACCGGCTCGCCGATGCCGGACCGCCGGCCCGGCAGATCTGGCTGCCGCCCCTGGACGAGTCGCCGAGCCTGGACCAGTTGCTGCCCGGCATCGTTCCCGACGCGGAACGCGGCATGCTCGCGACCGACTACCCCGGCCGCAGCGCCTTCATCGTCCCGATCGGCGTCGTCGACCGGCCGTACGAGCAGTCCCGCGAGCTGCTCATCGCCGATCTGCGCGGGGCCGACGGGCACGTGGCCGTCGCCGGCGCGCCGCAGACCGGCAAGTCGACCCTGCTGCGTACCCTGATACTCGCGCTGTCGCTGACCCACACGCCGCGCGAGCTGCAGGTCTACTGCCTGGACTTCAGCGGTGGCGGCCTGTCCTCCATCTCCGGCCTGCCGCACGTCGGCTCCGTCGCCACCCGGCTGGACCGCGACCGCGTGCTGCGCACCGTCGAGGAGATCGCGCAGCTGATCGAGGCGCGGGAGCGGCGCTTCACCGATTTCGGCATCGAGTCGATGAGCGCCTACCGCACCGTGCGCGACCGCGGCGACTTCATCGACCACTTCGGCGAGGTGTTCCTCGTCATCGACGGCTGGGCCGTGCTGCGCCAGGACTTCGAGGAGCTCGAGGGCCGGATCAACGAGATCGCCGCCCGCGGCCTCTCCTTCGGCGTGCACCTGATGATGAGCGCCGTTCGCTGGTCCGAGATCCGGGCGCGCACCCGCGACCTGCTGAGCACGAAGTTCGAGCTGCGGCTCGGCGACGCGATGGAGTCCGAGGTCAAGACCACCGTGGCGAGGACCGTGCCGCACCAGCCGGGCCGCGGCATCACCCGCAGCCAGCACCACTTCCTCGTCGCGCTGCCCAGGCTCGACGGCGGAAGCTCCACCGAGGACCTGACCGCGGCCACGAAGGCTGCCGCCTCCGAGATCAAGGCCTTCTGGACGGGACCCGCCGTGCCCGAGGTGCGCATGCTCCCGACCCGGCTGCCGGTCTCGTCCCTGCCGCGGCCCGAGGGCAAGCTGCGGGTCTGCCTCGGCCTGGACGAGAAGCGGCTCGAGCCGGTCTGGCACGACTTCTCCAATGTGCCGCACCTGATGGTGTTCGGCGACGAGGACACCGGCAAGACCGCGGCCCTGCGGCTGGTGATCGACGCCGTCACCTCGAGCTACAGCCCCGACCAGGCGCGCATCCTGCTCGGCGACCCGAGCCGCGGCCTGATCGAGTCGGTGCCCGAGCCGTACCGGGTCGGCTACGCCATCGACACCGACGCGCTCTCCAGCCTGACCACCAGCGCGGGGGTCTCGATGACCTCGCGGCTGCCCGGCGCCGACCTCACCCCGGAACGGCTCGACCAGCGCGACTGGTGGACGGGACCCGAGCTGTTCATGGTCATCGACGACTACGACCTGCTGGTGAGCGGCAACGGCGCGGGCGGGCCGCTGGTGCCGCTGGTGCGCCTGCTGGCCAGCAGCGCGCACATCGGGATGCACGTCATCCTGGCCCGCAGCACCTCCGGCGCGGTCCGTTCGATGATGGACCCGGCGCTGCGCCGGATGTGGGAGCTCGGCACCCCGGCGCTGCTGCTGTCCTACCCGAAGGAAGAGGGCAAGTTCCTCGGCGAGGCCAGGCCGCGCACCCTGCCGCCGGGCCGCGCCCAACTCGTCACCCGGCGCGGCATCAGTCTCGTCCAGCTCGGCCTGCCGGAGCTCGACGACCAGCGCAAAGACAGCATTCCGTCCTCCGCAGCGACTCAGGGAGCAGGCCGATGAGCACCCGCACCGCACCGGTCCGGCTGGCCACGGCCGGCGTCGAGATGTGCCGACTGACCGTGCAGACGCCGGACCGGCGCTGCGACGTGGCGCTGCCGACGGCCGCGTCCATCGGCGAACTGCTGCCGCTCGTCATCGACGAGCCGCGCGACGGGGTAGAGCAGCCCGCCTGGGTGCTCCAGCGCCTCGGCGGCCCGGCGCTCGATCCCGGCGCCACGCCGGAGAGCCTCGGCCTCTACGACGGCGCGACGCTGTATGTCAGCCCCGCCGAGATGCCGATACCCGAGGCGGAGTTCGACGACGTCAGCGTCGGGGTGGCCGAGATTATCCGCGCCCGCTCCGACCAGTGGAAGCCCGAGTTCAGCCGCTATCTGCTGCTGGTCGCCGCGCTGGTGGCCACCGGCGCGCTGGTCGCCATCGCCGTGGCCGCGCGCTCGCACCCGCTGGACGTGCTGTGGTGCGCCGTGTCCGCGGCCGGCCTGGCGGCCTGGGCCGTCATCGCGCAGCGCGTCTTCGCCGACCGTGTCACGGCCCTGGTTTGCGGGTTCGCCGCCGGCGCGGCCGGCGCGCTCACCGGCCTCGCGCTCGCGAACCCCAAGGCCGGGCTGCTCACGCTCGATCACCGATCCATAGCCCTGCTGGGGGTGTGCACGTTCGTCCCGGCGCTCGCGGTCGCCGCGATCGCCCGGCTGCCGATAGCCCTGTTCGGCACCGTCGCGGCCTGGGCCGCGGCCGGAGCGCTCGGGGCCGTGCTGACGACGAGTTTCCGGTGGGAGGCGGCGCAGAGCGTCTCGGTGCTCGCGGTCTTCCTGTTCGCCACCGGCGCCCGCGGCGTGCGGACGGTGCTGCGGTTCGCCCGCTTGCGCGCACCGCTGCTTCCGCGCACGGCCCAGGAGCTCCAGCAGGACATCGAGCCGGATACGCAGACCGTGGTCGCCCAGCGCAGCGGGCGCGTCGTCGCGTATCTCAATATCCTGTTCATCACCACGGCACTTCTGACGGACGTGGCCAGCGTGCTGCTCACCCGCCAGGTCGGCTGGATCGGCTGGACCCTCGCCCTGGTGCTGAGCTCGGCCGTGCTGCTGCGTTCCGCGGCGGTCACCCTGGTCTGGCAGCGCGCCCCGCTCGCGCTGGCCGGGCTGCTGGGCGTGGCGGTGGTCGTCGTCTCGCGCACCTCGGGCGCCGGTGCCTCGGCCCGGGTCCTGGTGCTGCTCGGCATCCTGCTCGGGAGCGCCGGCCTGTACGCCGCCTCCCGGCTGATGCCGGGGCGCCGGATGCTGCCGGTCTGGGGACAGCTCGCCGACCTGGTGGAGATGTGGACCGCCGTCGCGCTGGTGCCCCTGCTGCTTCAGCTGTTCCACGTGTACGCACACATCCGCTCACAGATCCACTAGAGACGACAAGGGGAGGAGGGCACCGTGCAGAGCCGGCGCGACCACCTGCAGGCCTATCAATTCGCCGTCGAACGCCTCGCCCGCGCGGCCGTGGCCGGGCCCAACGAGGCGAGCGCCGCACCCGGCGCCCCGCTGCGCCGCTCCAGCCTCGGCGTGTCGATCGGGATCGTGCTCTCCGTGCTGCTGTGCGCCGGCTCCCTGGTCTACGGGCTGATCTCGCCGACGCCGAGCGAGGCCTGGCGCAACGCCGGGTCCATCATCGTGGAGAAGGAGACCGGCACCAGATTCCTGCTGCTGAGCGGCGTGCTGCACCCGACCGCCAACTTCGCCTCCGCGCTGCTCGTCGCCGGGCAGAACGCCTCGGTGCAGATCGTCCCGCGCGCCCAGCTCGCCGGCATCCCGGTCGGCGCCTCGATCGGGATCGCCGGCGCTCCGGACGACCTGCCGACCGCGACCTCGCTGCTGAGCGGTTCCTGGGCGCTGTGCTCGAAGCAGAGCGGCGCCGTGGTGCTCGACCTCGACCCGGCCGGGCACACCAAGACCGGCCCGGACGGCGAGCGCGTCTTCGTCGCCTCGACCGACCCGTCCGACCCGGCCGAATACCTGGTCTGGGACTCGGTGAAGTATCCGCTGCCGCACCAGACCGTGCTCTCCGCGCTCGGACTCGGCGACCAGCAGCCGAGCCCGGTCGATCCGGCCTGGCTGACCGCGCTGCCCACCGGGCAGGACGTGGAGGCCCCCACGGTCCCAGACCTCGGGGCGCAGGGCCCGGAGATCGCCGGCCGCGGCGCGCGGGTCGGCACCCTGTTCGCCACCGCCGTGGGCGGTTCCGAGGAGAACTACGTCCTGCTGTCCGACGGCCTCGCCCCGATCACCCGGACCGAGGCGGCGCTGTTCGAGGTGGCCGGCCGTTCGCCCGCGCGGCAGGTCAGTACCGCCGCCATCGCCGACGCCCCCGCCTCCGCGAACCGCTCGCTGCTCACCACGCTGCCGGACTTCCTGGCGGGACCCGTCTTCAACCCGAGCAGCGCGGCGCTGTGCGTGCGGGAGTCCTCGCCGGGGTCGACGTCCAGCTCCAAGGTGGTCACCGAGGCAGCCTCGACGGTCGCCGCGGACCCCGCGGTCGTGGTGCCCTCCGGCTCCGGGATGCTGGTGGAGCCGCCCGGGCAGAGCTCTTTCTCGGAGAACACGACCGTCTACCTGGTCACGGACACCGGTCAGCGCTTCCTGATCGACAGTTCCAACGCGCTCAGCGCGCTCGGATACTCCTCCGCGGGCAAGGTCGTCATGCCCGCCTCGGTCCTCGGGCTGATCCCCTCGGGACCGGCTCTCGACGTGAACGCGGCGGAACAGGCGGTGACATGAGATGGCAGTCAAGCTGAGGCCCTTGCGCCAGACGCGCACCCAGTTGCGCTGCACCCGGTCCGGGTCCAGGGTGCTGATCCATCCGAAGGGCCCGCACGAGAGCGCGCTGTTCGACTTCGTCCGGTGGTGCGCCGCGGAGCCCGGGTACACCGTCGTGGCCATCTACACCCCGCCGAGCACCCCACCCGAGGCGCTCGAGGACGTGCTCGAAGACCTCGCCGCGTGCCCGGGCGTTCTCGGGCTGATCCCGGCCCAGGCGGGCAGCGAATCAACCCTCGAGTTCGCCACGTGGCTCGCCCGGCGCCTCGGCCGGCAGGTGGTCGCGCACGAGGGCCGGGTGACGATCGTGCCAGGCGGCGGCCTGTACGTCCCGCCGGGCGAGGGGGCGGGCTGGCTGCGCGTGCACCCGGGCAGCGCGCCGGTGCCGCATTCGCGCCGGTTCCCGCGCCCGAGCTGGGATTGCCCCCCGTTCGCCGAACCGCGGGCGTTCGGCCCGCACGCCGTGCTCGATCCGCTGCCCGCGGGCGCGTGGATCCGCCCCGCCGGAGACTCGCCCGACGTGCTCGCCTTCCGTCGCTGGCTGATCAGCAGCTTGGCCCAGGATCAGCTGCTGCCCAGGGTGGTGCTGGGATATCCGGGTTCGCCGATGCCGCCGGTCTCCGCCGTCGCGGAGTTCTGGCTTTCGCTGCCCGGCTCCCGGCAGCCGGCGGTGCGCTTCGCCGGCTTCGGCGGGAACGACGACGAGATGGCTCCGTTCGGCCAGATGCTGGCCGACGCCCTGGACGCGCCGGTGGTGCTGGGCGACGGCGTGCAGCTGGCCCAGCCGTCCCCGGCCGACGGATACGAGATGCGCACGGTGCTGCGCCGGGGCGTGATGGCCTGGGCCCCGTACGTCGGCGACCTGGGTTATCTGCCCGTCCGGTCGACCGGCGGCATCCCGGCCGACCCGGTGGCCATCGGGCATCGCGCGCCGATCGCCGGTCTGCAGGAACGCGAGCCGGGCGTATACGAGTACAGCCACGACGCGGTGCTCGAGGTCACCCAGAGCGGGCTGTGGGTGCGGCCGCCCGCCCTGCCGTCCGACAGTTTCCTGGTCCGCACCGAGCAGGCCGACCCGACGTACACGATGGTGGTCTTCGACGCCAGCACCCGCTCGAGCGCCCACCGGATGCAGTTGCTGGCCGCCGAGATGGTCGAACGGCTTGAGCCGCGGGTGCGCTCCGTGGCCCGGCTGCTGGCGTCCAGCTCGATCGGGGCGTCGCGTCGGTCGCGGGCCGCGTCGTCGGTCGCGATCATGGATCCGTCGCCCGGACCCCGGGCCGTGCCCGGCGCGTCCGGCCTGAACGCGACGGCGCTCGGCGGAGATCCGGCGACGGTCTCCGCGGACATGGCCACGATGCACGTTCCGATCGAGACGCTGCTGGCGACCCTCAAGGCCGCTGCCGGGTCCGGCGCCGGGCTGGGGCTCGGGCCCGGCTCGGCGCCGGGTTCCGACGGACGGAACTGGGGCAAGGAGTTCGACGACGCGCCCGTGCCGCCCGCCGTCGCCCTCTACGCGCTCTCGTGGCCCGCGCAGGCGGATGCCGAGGGCACGGAGCCGGAGGCCGATCTGGTCCGCCGGACCGTCGCCGAGGCGCCGGCCCGCCGGCCGAAGGTCGACAGCGAGCCGACGATGGCCTTCCGGGCCGTGGTCGAAGACGAGATCGTCATGGTCGCCGACACCGCCGCCTCCGCTCCCGCGGCGGCCGCCAGGCCCGCGTTGGTCTCCGACTCGGTCGTTGAACTCGAACGCCCGGCCGTCTCCCGATCCCCGGTGGCCCTCGAGACCCCGGCCGTCGGCGCGCCCCCGCTGGTGTCGGGGCCCGCCGTCGCCGGTGCGCCCGCGGCGCTCGCCGGGGGTCCCCTCGCCGATCCCCGGCCCCAGGCACCCGCCGGCTCCGCGAGCTACTTCGAGCTCGCTCCCGACGCCCAGCTGCCGCCGCCGGAGGCCCAGCCCGAGCGGCGCGGCGGCGCCGGCCGCCGCAGGCAGCGGCGCGGCCGGACG
>Ga0302314_10003998_pt1 | contig 27121 bp, 19 predicted proteins | sample III_Palsa_N2_3_FD_200533 | JGI IMG/M metagenome (GOLD analysis project Ga0302314, IMG submission 200533) | Peat permafrost microbial communities from Stordalen Mire near Abisko, Sweden - III_Palsa_N2_3 | ecosystem: Environmental > Terrestrial > Soil > Palsa > Peat permafrost | place: Sweden...
GGAGCGGCATGATGGCCCAATCGCGCCCCACCGCACCCTGGCACCTGGCCCGACGCTTAGTCGAAGCAGGCTGGTCGATCCTGTGCTTTCTGGTGTTTCTGTTTCTCTTGCTGCCGACGATCGTCGTCATCCCGGCATCCTTCAGCGCCACCAAATATTTCAGCTTCCCGCCCGCACCATGGTCGGTGCGCTGGTACGAGACCTACTTCCGCGACGCCGGCTGGCTGTCCGCGACTTCGTTCAGTCTGGAAGTCGCGGTGCTGGCCACGATCGCCTCGCTCGTCCTCGGTACCTTGGCGTCGCTGGCACTCGTCCGCAGCCAGCTGCCGGGCAGGTCCGCAATCCGGGCGATCGTGCTCGCGCCGATGATCGTGCCCCATATCGTCATCGCGGTTGCGATGTACCTGGTCTACATGCGTTGGAACCTGGTCGGTACATTGCCGGGTTTCGTGCTCGCCCATACCGTCGTCTGTGTACCGCTGGTCGTCATCAATGTTTCGGCCGGCTTGAACAAGATGGACCCGAGCCTGGAGATGGCCGCAGCCAGTCTCGGTGCCAATCGGGTCACCGCATTCCGCTGGATCACGCTGCCATTGCTGGCGCCCAGTGTCGCGACCGCGGCAGCCTTCGCCTTCATTACCTCATTGGACGAAGCGGTCATCTCGTACTTCCTCTCGGACAGCCAGGGCAAAACCCTGACTCGGAAGATGTTCGAAGATATCGATTTCGACCTGTCGCCGATCATCGCCGTCGTTTCCACGCTCATCATCCTGGTGTCCGTCGCCCTGATGGGCTCGATCGAGCTGCTGCGTGTCCGCAGCGCTCGGCGCCTGGCGCAGTAGGGGGGCGGAAATGAGCTCGATCATCAGCGTCCCAGGATCGGTCGACCCGACGCGTCAGGCCGCAGACTGCGATTTGGTCCTCCGCCACGGCACCATCGTCGATGGCTCCGGCGCACCCGCCCGCGTCGGCGATGTCGCCCTCAAGGGCGATAGGATCGTGGCCGTGGGCTACGTCAGGCCGTCGGCCGATGTTCCGGAAATCGATGTGGGCGGCCTCATCGTAGCCCCCGGTTTCATCGACGTGCACACGCACGACGACCGAATGATCCTGCGCGCGCCGCAGGCGCTGCCGAAGGTGACCCAGGGCGTCACCACCGTGGTCACCGGCAATTGCGGCATCAGCTTGGCGCCCTATTGCGCGCCCGGCGCGGTCCAGGCGCCGCTCGATCTCCTGAGCGACGACCCGGCCGAATTCTTCGAGAGCTTCGAGAGCTTTCTGTCGGCCGTCGAGGTCGCCTCGCCTGCCGTGAATGTCGTTCCCCTGGTCGGCCATATGGCCTTGCGCGCCTCCGTCGGCGTCACTAAAGGCGAGCCGGCAACCGACGATGACGTTGCTCGGATGCGGGATATGCTCGCAGGTGCACTGGCGCAAGGAGCCTTCGGATTCTCTACCGGGCTCGCCTATCCCCTGAGCCGCCATGCCTCGACCAGCGAAGTCATCGCTCTTGCAGCCGAGGCCGGCAGGGCCGGCGGCATCTACACGACCCATATGCGCGACGAAGGCGTGGGCGTTTCCCAGTCGCTGGAAGAGTCGTTTCTGACAGCCCGCGAAGCGGGCGTTCGGCTGGTCATCTCCCATCACAAATGCTTAGGCGCCAAGGTCTGGGGCCGCAGCGTGCGAACGCTGGCCGCGATCGACGAGGCGCGGCAGACCATCGATCTGGCGATCGATGCCTATCCCTACACGGCCAGCTCTACCGTCCTGCTGCCCGGCAAGCTGAAATGGTCGAAAGAGACCTTCGTCACGTGGTCGACGCCTTTTCCTGAGGTGGCCGGCCGGCGCGTCGAGGAGATCGCGGCAGAGTGGGGCTGCACGCAGGAGGAGGCCGCCGAGCGCCTCATGCCAGCAGGTGCCATCTATGTCACCATGGACGAGGCCGACGTCCGGCGAATCCTGCAGCATCCACTGTGCATGATCGGCTCCGACGGCCTGCCCCACGATCGCCACCCCCATCCGCGGCTTTGGGGGACTTTCCCAAGAGTGCTGGGTCATTACAGCCGCGACGTCGGCCTGTTCACCATCGAACAGGCCGTGCATCGGATGACCGGGTTGCCGGCCCGGCATTTCGGCATTCCCGACCGGGGCCTGATCCAGGCCGGGTTCAAGGCTGACCTCTGCGTCTTCGATCCGATCCATGTCGCCGATCGGGCGACATTCCGGGATCCGACGCAAGCGGCGGTCGGCATCCTGCATGTGTTCGTCAACGGCGTTCCCGTGCTTCGCAACGGCGTCCCGACAGGCGCTGGCCCAGGTCACGCCATCCTCAATCCGAACCTTCGTGATCCCAGTGGAGGCCCCCCATGATCACCAGACCGACGCGGCTCGCGACACGGCTCATTCAGATCTTCGGCATCTTCGTCGCCGTTTCAGTGCTGACGGCGGGGTTCAACCTGCGCGGACTGCACGCGATCGGCGGCGGTGCCACCGAGATGACGCGGAGCTGGGAGACGATGGTCCGCCTCCAGCGGATCCTGCAAAACGTCTCGGAACAGGAGATGTCCGTCGGCCTCTATCTGGCTTCGGCCGATCCTGTGGTACTGGCGCCGTTCAAGGGGCCGCTCAAACAGCAGTTCGACGCTCTGGTCGATGAGACAACGGCGCTTCGTCCGAGCGATCCTGCCCACAAGGAGCGGCTGCAGCAGGTCCGCAACGCGACCTATAAATGGCGCGATGCCGTGGCGACGGACATCCGGATCATGACCGCCAGCGATGCCGCCCGTGCGGCGAACGAGGCGATCCGTCAACAGGTCGGGACGATCATCGACGGCGAACGCAAGGCCTTGGACGGCCTTACCGAAGACGCGCGGCATCTATTTCTGACGCAGACGATCGTGATGATCGTCGGCGCCGCAGCTTCGGCCCTCGGCGCCTTGGTCGTGTATTTCGTGGTCGCGCGCCTCGTCTCCCGCCCGATGGTCCGGATTGCGGCCGCGATGCACCGGCTGATGGGCGGGGAGACCGCTCTCGAGATTCCTTACGGCGAGCGTGGCGACGAAATCGGCATGATCGCCCAGGCGGTGATGGTGTTCCGAGACACCATGATCGAGCGCCAAAGGCTCGAAGCCCATAACGCGCAGTTGGCGACCCAGACCGCTCAAGAACGCCACAAACTGCTCGAGGAGATCTCGACGAGCTTCGAGGGCGATGTCCAAAGCGTCGTGGCCTCGCTTCAGGAGCAGGTCTCCCAGCTGCATGAGCGGTTCGATCTGGTCTCAGACGCCGCAGACTCCTCCAGCCGAGAGGCGATCAAGGTCGCGTCGCTGGCCGATGAGGCCATCCATCGGGTCGACGCCGTCGCCGGTGGCGCCGCCGAGCTCTCTGCCTCGATCACGGAGGTTTCGGCGCAAGTCTCGCGAGCGGCGGACATCGCGCGGGAGGCCGACGACAAGGCCCGCCACACCAATGCGCTGGTCGGAAGCCTCGAAGTTGCAGCCGAGCAAATCGGCCGGGTCGTGGCCCTGATCGGCGAGATCGCGCACCGGACCAACATGCTGGCGCTCAATGCCACGATCGAGGCGGCGCGTGCCGGCGACATGGGGCGTGGCTTCGCGGTCGTGGCGTCGGAGGTCAAGAACCTTGCGGTTCAGACCGCCAAGGCAACCGACGAGATCAAGGGCCAAGTCGATCTGATGCAGACGAGTACCGCAGACGCCGTGACCGGCATCCGGGAAATCGCCGACATCGTCGGCACGATGGAGCGGATCTCGGCGGCGATCGCCTCGGCGGTCGAGCAGCAGGGCACCGCCACCGCGGAGATCGCCCAGCATGTCCAAGGCATTGCGAATGGGACACGTGATGTCTCGCGCCATATCGCGGACGTCAGCGTCGCGGCCGAAACCTCCTCCAGTTCCATGCGAGAAATCAAGCAGGTCGCCAACGACTTCACCAGTCAGACCGGTAGCTTGAGCGACGCCACGGATCAGTTCCTCAGCCGCCTGCGGGCAACCTGATCGGCCTTCGAAAAGACAAGGAGCCAATCATGCATGTCATGGTCCTCGGCGCCGGCGTGACCGGACTGACCACCGCCCACTGCCTCGCCAGCGACGGGCATCGCGTCACGATCGTCGATCGCGAGAGCGGTGCCGGGCGGGGTGCCAGCTTCGCCAACGGCGGACAGCTGAGCTACAGCTACGTGGCGCCGCTGGCGGGGCCGTCGGCGCTGCGCGACCTTCCGGGCTGGCTCGTCCGGCGGGATTCGCCCCTGCGCTTCCGACCCCGCCTCGATCCCCGGCAATGGGCCTGGTGCTTGAGCTTCCTCGCAGCCTGTACCGGCGCTCGCAGCAGGATGGGCACCAAACGATTGCTCACGCTCGCTACCTACAGCCGCCTTGAATTGGACCGCTTGCTCGAAACAGCATCTCTCGCGTTCGATCATAGCCTGACCGGCAAGCTGGTCGTCTATTCGAGCCAGGCAAGTTTCAGCGCGGCGCAGCGACAGATGGAGTTCCAGCGGCACCATGGCAGCGAGCAATCCGCCCTGGACGCGAATGCATGCCTGGACATCGAGCCGTCGATCGCGGGAATCCGCGGGCGCGTCGTCGGCGGGATCTATACCCCCAGCGAGCAGGCGGGAGATTGCCGGATGTTTTGCCTGGCGCTTGAACAGGGCCTGCGGACGATGGCGGCGCCGACCACGTTTCTCTATGGCCGCGGCGCCAATCGGCTGCTGACGGCCGAGGGGAGCGTCATCGGGGTGGAAACCGACGATGGCGTGCTGGAAGCCGACGCTTACGTGCTCGCGCTTGGCACGGGCAGCCCCGTCCTCGCAGCGGGCGTAGGCCTTCGACTGCCGATCTACCCCCTGAAGGGCTACAGCCTCACAGTCCCGGTCCTCAACCCGCAGGCCTCGCCGCGCCTGAGCATCACCGATTACGCGCGCAAGGTCGTCTATGCGCCGCTCGGCAATCGTCTCAGGATCGCGGGCATGGCCGATCTGGTCGGATGGGACGACGCCGTCGATCAGGGACGGCTCGCGCTGCTGATCCGCGAAGCGAAGCAGGCATTTCCCGATGCGTCGACCTACCTGCGGGTCGAGCCATGGTGCGGGCTTCGTCCCGCGACACCGACCAGTCTGCCGATTCTCGGCCCCACGCCGCTCCGAAACCTTTTCCTCAACGTCGGTCAGGGGGCGTTGGGGTTCACGCTCGCCATGGGCTCGGCCCGCATCGTTGCGGACCTGATCGCGAGACGGTCTCCCGCCATTCCGCTCGACGGGCTCACCCTGCCGGGCTTTGCGGCAAACGACGGCCGCCCATTCGAGAGGGCCGCGTGATGGGGCTTCCCGCGACCAGGATCGTGACCGACGAAGAGGTTCGGTCCGTGCTGACATTCCCCGATGCGGTCGAAGCGATCGAACGCGCTTTTCGGCAGTTCGGCCAGGGTGAGGGCGCCGTGCAGGATCGCGTGCGGACCCTGGTCCAGAATTGCTCTCTCAGCATGATGGGCGCTGTGCTGCCCGAGGCCGGCGTTATGGGGACGAAGATCTACTCGACCGTCGGTGGCCGCTTCGACTTCCTGCTGACCCTGCATTCGACCGAAACCGGCTACCTGCTGGGCGTCTTGCAAGGCAATGCCTTGACGGAGTTCCGGACCGCCGCCGTTACCGTGCTGGCAGCCCGCTATCTGGCACCCCCAGCAGCGGATCGATTGGCGATCTTTGGCACCGGGACACAGGCTGCCGCCCATCTCGCGGCATTCGTTTCCTGCCGCAAGATCCGCCATGTTCTCGTGGTCGGGCGGGACGGCGCCCCCGCGTTCGCCGAGCAGATGACCAAACGCCATGGTATTCCGGCCTTCTCCGTTCCCGCCGAAGCGGCATTGGCCGAATCCGATATTGTCGTCACAGCGACACGGTCGCCGACGCCGCTCTTTCCCGGCAGGCTGGTCACGCCGGGCACCTTCATCGCGGCGGTCGGCTCCAGCAAGCCGGCGGCCCGCGAAATCGATGATGAATTGCTTGGCCGTGCCCACCGTCTGGTCGTGGAATGGAAACCGCAGGCGATGCGCGAGGCGGGAGACCTGGTCCTGGCCAAGCCCGGCTTGGTCGATTGGGACCGAGTCGAGGAACTGGGTGCCATTGTCGCGCGCAAGCCTGTGCCACCGACCGATGATCGCGCGATCAGCCTGTTCAAGTCGGTCGGAATCGGTCTCGAAGACGTCGCCCTGGCCCATCTTGCATTGCGCCGTCTACAGACCTCATCGAAAGCCGGGCAAGGGTCGAAGCGCGCCGACGAGTGCGGGGGCTGAGGCGCCGAGATGGCCTCGCAGACGCTCTCCGCAACGACCAGACGCCCAGCAGCCGGACCGCAGCTTGGTCAGTCGGCTTTACCCGTAGGGACGACCGTTGAACCCCCAGCGGACGTCCATACTGCCGGGGCGCTCGTTTCACTCCCGAACGAGGGCCCCGGCACCCCCCTTTCCTCAGCACCGCATGAATAGGATGTCGATCCAACCCTGACCAACGAATGGCTTCGAACTGGAGATCCGGAAATGGGCGACGTAGTTAGATTCCGCACAGGCACACCTATGCGCCCGGCTACGCCGGCTACTCACGGGACCGTTTTGGCGAAGGAATTTGCCGCAACGCCTGAACTGAAGCGCGTTCTGATCAGGATCAGCGGTTTCGAAGCGATCGTCCTCGTCTCCCCAGAGCGCCAACACTACTACCGGAACCTGCTCCGATGGACGAGAGCCTTTTGCGCCCAGCTCGGTAATGCGACGGAGCTTCACAATCTCAAGGAGCTGGCTGGGGCCCGTGAGCAGCTGAAGATCGACCTCATCGAGATCGAACGCCACTGGTCAAAGCCGTGAGCCCCGCCGCCAGAAGGAGGGCCGAGGCCGTGGACGAAGGCGTAGTGCCCGAGATGTTCGAGCACGCGGTCTGGGGCATGTTCCAGACGACCGCGACCGGTCAATACCTTGCCGCCAATACCGCGCTCGCACGCATCTTCGGTTATGAATCGGCCCAGGATCTGCTCATTGCCTTGAGAGACATCGCCGGCCAGCTCTACGTCGACCCGATCCGACGGGCCACGTTCGTTCAATGCATGCGCGATCACGGCGCCGTTACAGGGTTCGAGTCCGAGGTCTTTCGCCGCGACGGCACGATCATCTGGATCTCGGAAAGCTGTCGGGAGGTGCGATCCGGTGACGGTCGCCTACTCTACTATGAGGGGTCGGTCGAAGATATCTCGCGGCGCAAGCGTATCGAGGCCGATCTGCTTGCCGCGAAGGAACAAGCAGAGCAAGCCAATCGCGCCAAGATCAAGTTCCTCGCGCTGATGGGGCATGAACTGCGGACACCGCTCAACGCGGTCATCGGGTTCTCCCAGCTCATCCGAGATCGCTCGCTCGGTCCGCTTGCGCCGGGCTATGCCCAGTACGCGGCCTTCATCAACGACAGCGGCATTAATCTGCTGAACAGCATCAACGATGTGCTCGAACTGGTCGCGCTCGACTCAGACGCGTTGATCGTCGCAAACGATCCGATTCCGCTCGATCGGCTGATCGGGCTGGCCGTTGCCGAACAGGCCACCAAGGTCCGGCAACGGGGATTGGACCTGCGGCTCGACATTCGGTCGGAGCTGACTGCCTTGGTCGCGGATCCACGGCTGATGAAGAAGGCCTTGAACAACCTGCTCTCGAACGCCATCCGGTTCACCGAGGCTGGCGGGAAGATCGTAGTCTCAGCACGCGATACCGAGGCGGGTGGTCTGGCCATCTCGATCGCCGATACTGGGTGCGGGATGAACGAGACCGAGATCGCGCGCGCGTGCGAGCCATTCTCACAGGCCGAAGCGCTCATGACCCGGCGGCACGAGGGCATGGGCATCGGTCTCGCCATCGCCAAGGCTGCGATCGAACTCCATCAAGGCATCCTCGTCATTCGGAGCGACCCGGGCTTGGGTACGGACGTCACCTTGGAACTCCCGGCTCTGCGCGTCCGCCGGAACTCAGTCGACTAACACCAGCCGATCGAGACCAAAATTCGCAACATGGTCAACACATCCCGCAGAACCTCCAGCGGTCAAGGGCCTTAGTCTTCAGGTCACTGGGCGGCCGTGGATCCCAACAGCTTTGCCCAGTCTCGGCCGGCATTCCACCATCAATAAAGAGATAATCAGCATTCTGACAGCCCAAGGGGGCACCGGCACACTGATCCTATGGTCGGTAACTGTCGTTCTCGAAACTGGAAGGTTCCAATGCAGCAGAACGTTCAATCTGGCCGGATGCTTGGTGAGCCAAGCGGCGGATTTCGCAGCCATTTCGTCTATCCGATCCTGGCGCTCACGGCGTTGATCGTCGTGGCTCTGCTGGCGGCCTTCGGCGCGTTTTCCATCAGCTCCGCAACGACGGCACTAACCCAGCAGATCGAGCGGCATATCAACCAGGTCGGGACCGGTGCTGCATCCGGCGTCAATCTGTGGCTCGAAGGCCAACTGCGCCTGATGCAGAATCTGGCAGAGAACGTCGGCGCCCAGGGCGTAGAGGCTGCTCCGGCTTTGATTGCACAGAAGACGCTTCAGGCCGAATTCTCTCTGGTTTCATTCGCTGAGCGCAGCGGCGCCTATACAAGTGTCCCGAAGGTCGAGATGCCGTCGGGTTACGATGCCCGTGCCCGCCCCTGGTATAAGGACGCCTTGGCCACCGACGGAACGGTCCTGGCGAAGCCGTCGATCAGCCCTTCCACAGGCGTGCTGGTGATGCTCGTTTCGGCACCCGTTCGGGTGGGCAGCGACCTCGTCGGCGCCGTCGGGGCCAATCTCAGCCTCGGCGCGGTGAGCGCCTTTCTGAAGTCACTCAAGCTCGACATGAAAGGCTTTGTCTTCCTCGTCGATAGCGATGGGATCGTGCTGGTGCATCCCGACCCTGAGAAAGTGATGAAGCCGCTCGGTGGCGCATTCCGGGTTGATCAGGCCGGGGTGCAGCAAGGCGAGCACGAGATCGTCTCATTCGTGCAAATCCCCGTCACCAAATGGTATGTCGGCGTATCGATCGATCGTGACGACGCCTTCGCCTCACTACGTAGTTACCAGACCTGGGTCGTCGTCCTAACCGCTGCGATTCTGGCACTAATTCTGGCCCTGTTGGGCGTTCTGCTCGTCCGCCTCGTCGCTGGTCCGGTGCGACGGATCACGGCGTCGATGGCGCAATTGGCGAACGGAGACGTCTCGGTTGCGATTCCGTTCGGCAGCCGTTCCGACGAGATCGGCGAGATGGCCAGAACACTTGAGGTGTTTCGCGAAAACCTGATCCAGAACGATCGCTTGAACCGCGAACAGACGGAGATGAAGGCCCGAAGCGAGGCCGAGAAACAGGCCGCGATGAACCAAATGGCCAACGAGTTCGAACGCAACGTCAAAGGCATCGTGCAGACGGTCTCCTCTGCGGCGACCGAACTGCAAGCAACCGCCCAATCCATGGCGGGCACCGCGGATGAGACGAGCCGGAGGTCGGGGGCTGCGTCGGCCGCGTCCGAGCAGGCATCAGGTAACGTGAACACAGTCGCCGCGGCGGCGGAGCAGCTTTCGGCATCGATCGCGGAGATCGGCCGCCGGGTCGCCGAGTCGTCGATGATCACGACCCAGGCAGTGGCGGAGACCGAACGAACGAATAGCCAGATCCAGGCCCTGGCCGAGGCCGCTCAACGCATCGGCGACGTGGTGAGGCTGATCAACGATATTGCCAGTCAGACCAACCTCCTGGCCTTGAACGCGACCATAGAGGCTGCACGCGCTGGCGACGCGGGGAAGGGTTTTGCCGTCGTCGCGTCCGAGGTCAAGTCGCTCGCCAATCAGACCGCCAGGGCAACGGAAGAGATCGGCGCTAAGGTCGGCGAGATGCAGTCGGCGACAAGCCAGTCGGTCGATGCAGTCATCAACATCGGACGCACCATAGGCAAGGTCAACGAGATCGCGACTTTAATCGCGGCGGCAATGGAAGAACAAGGTGCGGCGACCCAGGAGATTGCTCGGAACGTTCAGCAAGCGGCAGCAAGCACCTCAGAAGTGTCCTCCAACATCGGCGGCGTTTCTGCGGCGGCGAAGGAGACCGGTGTTGCCTCGGGTGACTTACTCCAAGCCGCCGGCGAGTTGTCTCAACAGTCCGAAACTTTACTCGCCCAGGTCGATGGGTTCATCGCGAAAATCCGGTCGGCCTGAGCGCTCGCCAGGATCACTCGGTTGGACTTTAGCGCGTGGCGGTCGTGTCGAAGGCTCGGTTCAGGACCTGCGCGATCATAGCTCGATCCGGCAATGCCGAACGGGCGCCTATCGCGGAGACTGAGAGGCTCGCCGCGGCGCACGCAAATCGCAGTCTGAGGCGCAACGCTTCACCATCTTGCAGAGCCGCCAGAAACGCGCCGGCAAAGCAATCGCCGGCGCCAGTGGTGTCGACCACCGCTGCGGTGAACGCGGCCTGCTCCGCCTTCTCCTCGCGGGTTACCGCACGGGCGCCTGCGGCACCTAACGTGACCACCAGCGTGTGCGGGCCCCGTTCCAGCAGCCGCTGCATGTTCTCCAGGCTCGGCGCCATGCCCGAGGCTGCTTGGAAGACATGTTCGTTGAAGAACACCAGATCGGCGTGGGGCAAGATGGCCTCCAACCGTTGATGATCCGGTGACGCCGCATCCTCCATATCGAGTGCCACCATCGTTCCTAACTGTCGCGCCAGTCGGCTCAAGACCGAGAGTTCGTCGAGGTCGTAGGGTGTCGCATAGACAGCGCGGCTTTGGGCCAAGGTAGCGCCCAGCGTCGAGGGGTCGATCAAGGTCCCGGGCATGGGTACATACATCAGCGCTTTTTCGCCGGATGGCTCGACCATGATCATCGCCGTCGAGGAGGATTGGTCGGGCACGATCCGAATACGGTCGGTCGAGACCCCGAAACGCCGGAAATCCTCGATCAGAAAATGGCCGTCGGCGTCGTCGCCGACGCGGCCATAGGCGGCGACCGCAAGACCCAGCCGGGCGGCGGCACAGCCGACGTTCGAGCTGGTGCCGCCGCCGAACCGACCGAGCCTGCGGCCGAGCTTCTTTTCATCCGCCCTTGGCGCCCGCTCGACCGCGAAGACGAGATCCAGATTGGGATCGCCGTAGGTCAGCAAGTCGATCGGCTTGTCGGATACCCGCATGTCACCAGCTCGTTCGGTAGGAAGCGGCAAAGGATCGATGGCGAAAGGGCTGCAGAGGATCGTCGGCGACGGACAGCCCGGCGTCGAGCGCCATCTGTTGCAGCAGTGGCAGCAGCAGCAAGGGACTGAGCGCTTCGAGCGTGCGCGGTACCGGCAATTCCGACGTCCCGCCCAGACCGTCCCTGCCCAGCACCACGACATGGGCACCGCGCGCCTTGGCGGCCAAGACCGTCTCGGCCAACCGCGCCTCAGCCCGGCAGGACGGCGGTGCCAGCACCAGCACCAGGTCGCGGTCGGTCAAGCCCGCCAGCCTCAGCGCATGGTGAAATTCCTCGACCGCGTGGGGGATCGCGCTCAGACCGGGCCCGGCGGAAAACAGCAAGGCCCCGGCGTGGGCAGTACCGACATTGGGCCCAGTGCCGACGATATGGATCTGCCGCCAGCTCGTAAGCGCCGCACCGATCGCGCTCGCGGCGGCGGCATGGGCATTGACAACGGCGCTCAGCCGTTTCGGCATGATTCGCAATTCCTGCAGCGCAGTTTCGGACCGGACTTGCCCCTGCACCAGCCCCCATTCGATCGCCAGCATCAGCAGGACCGCCAGGGTGACGCTGGTCGATTGGGTCGGCATGCCGCGCTTGGCAGCCCCCGGGCACAGCGTCGCCCCCGGCCGGCTGAGGAAAGGATTGTCGGGACCGGACCGGTCGCTGATGCCGATGACGAAAGCGTCGCCGGCAAGCGCACGCGTCAGGGCATCCCGGGTCGGCGAAGAGCGGCCGCTGGAGCTGATCAGGACTGCCGCCCGGTCCGCGCCGAAATCGGCATGGCCGTAAGTCGCATATTCATAGGCCTGGACGGCATCCACCGGCTTGTCCGCGAACTGGGCGAAGCCACAGCTCGCCATCATGCCGACCGCCAGCGAATCGCCCGAGCCGACGACGGCGACCCGCCCGATATGCCGAAGTACCAGCGCCGTCGCCAGATCGCGAACCGGCTCTGCCAAGGACTGGAGCGCGCGCGCCATCGCGGTCGGCGTGTCCTCGAACTCGGCCCTGGTCGCGTCCAGCGGCATCAGCCGGTCGGCCTCGGTCGGTGCCGCCATCTCAGGCGAGTTGCCGGAAGGCAAGATCGGCAAGCCCGGCGGCTGTCTCTTCGAGCCGATAGAAGTCGGCATTGACCGCGCGGAACTCGTCATAGAGCGGCTGGGGCAGAGCATCGACGCCGTGAATGGCGCCGGCGAGCGCGCCCGCCATCGTGGCGATCGAATCCGTATCGTTGCCGATCGAGGCGGCGAGCGAGATCGTGCGCATCGGATCACCGCCGGCATAGGCCAGGATGCCGATCGCGGCCGGGACGGATTCGGCGGCCAGCACGGAGGCGCCGACGCCGGATTCCATCGCCAGCAGAAAGGCGCGGTCGTCCGGCGCGGCCCGCGCGATCTCCAGCGCCATCTCGAGCCGCGCCAGGAAGCGTGGGCCCGGCAGCATCCGCGCCCGTTCCTGCGCCAGGCGCACGCCGATCCGACCGCCTTCGCGGCAGGCATCGATCACGGCCGGCAGCGACGGTTCGACCAAGGCGCGGGAGACGCCGGCCGCGATGGCGCAGGCCGCCGAAATCGCCACATCGGTGTCGTGCGACGGCAGGCAGGTGACGAATGCCTGCTCGCACGCGGCGTCGATGTTGCCCGGGTGGATCAGCCCTGCCGGTGCCACGCGCATGGCGGCACCGTTGGTGATGCCGAAATTGGTCATCTTGCGGCGGGAGTTGCCGATGACGCCAACCAGCGCCGGATCCGTGCCGGCGCGCAGCGCCTGGACGATACCGACCGTGCTCGGCCCCATGAACCCGGCCTTAGGGGAATGATCGGCCCAATCGAGCAGGCAAGCGATCCAGCCGGCCTGATCCAGCCGCCCCCCGGCGCCGATCAACGCCTGGGCCAAATAGTACATCTGGCTGGCGTCGTCGGTCACCTCGGCACGCTTCCCGCCGTTGGTCCCGGCGAAGGTATCGCCTGGCGGCTCGATGAATTGAATCACCAGCGGGCCGTGGACCGCCGCGATCTCGTCGATCGTCCATTGCTCGGTCGAGGCGCCGAGCGCATCGCCCATGCCGGCCAGTCCGAGACAGCCGAGAATGCGGCCATAGAGTGCTTGTCTGGTCATTCGATGATCCGGGAATGAGCGAAGATGGTGGCGACGCCGGCCTCGACCCGGCGCCGTTCGGCGCGGCGCCGCCGCAGGCTGAACAGAACCAGCGCCGCGATCGTCACCAGCGGCGGCACCATGAACACGACCTGGCTGGGCACCGCGTAGAGCCCCAGCTGGGCCGCGAACACTTGGGAAGCGCCGAACAGCAGGGCCGCCGCCAGAATGCCGGCCGGGCGGCGCGCGCCCAGGAACACGGCGGCCAACGCCAGGAAGCCGCGGCCGGCGACCATGTCGGTCTGGAACAGGGTAAGATAGCCCATGGCGAGGAAGATGCCGCCGAAGCCGGCCAGCAGCCCGCTCGAGAGCAGGCCCGCATAGCGCATTTTTCGCACCGAGATCCCGGCCGACAGCGCCGCGTCGCTGCTCTCGCCGACGGCGCGCAGATGCAGGCCGAAGGCGGTGCGGTAGAGCAGGAAGCGCACGAGCCCGGCGGCGGCGAAGGCGCCGTAGACCAGAATGTTCTGGCCGGCCAGGCCGTCGCCGTTGACCAGCACGCCCAGCACCGGCACCGCATCGACGAGCGGCATATGGAGCCGCGGCATGGCGAAGCTGGCGAGGCCCGCGGTCGATCCCTTGTCGCCGGTGATCGCCATCAGCAGGAACATGGTCAAGCCCTGGGCCAGGATATTGATGCCGATGCCGGCCAGGATCAGGTCGGCACCCAGCTCCAGATGGAAGACCGCCAGCAGGCCGGCCAGCGCGATCGCAGCCGTGAGGCCGGCGGCGCAGCCGATCCAGGGATAGAGCCCTGGCGCGCCCGGAAGCCAATGCGGCGCGAAGGCCGAGGCGATGACGCCGAAAAAGGCTGCGATCAGCATCATGCCTTCGAGCGCGATATTGATGCTGCCGGCCAGTTCCGAAACGAGGCCGCCCAGCGCCGCGAACAGCAGCGGGGTCGACGCCCGGAGCGTGGCGCCGACCAGCGTCGCCACGAACAGCAGATCCGCCGTCATGCCGCACGCCGCCGGAACGGGCGCGTGCGCCGGAAGGCATGCAGGCGGGGACCGAACCGGTCCGACGCCACGAACAGGACGATCAGCGCCTGGAGGATCAGCACCATCTCGCGCGACACGTCGCTGGTCCGCTCCATCACCTGGGCGCCGACCTGCAGATAGGCATAGGCCAAGGCGGCGAACGGCACGGCCAGCGGGTTGTTGCGCGCGATCAGCGCCACGACGATGCCGCTGAAGCCGATGCCGGGATTGAGGTCGACCGGCAGCCGCTTCAGCAGGGCGTTGGAGATATGGAAGCCGGCAAGCCCGGCGAAGACGCCGCCGAGGGCGATCGACAGCACGGTCGTGCGGATGATCGGCACGCCGGCGCGGGCCGCGAACAGCGGATTTTCGCCCATCAGGCGGATCTCGAACCCGAGCGTGGTCCTGCGCATCAGCAGCCAGGCTGCAAATGCCGCGACAGGCGCCCACAGCAGCATCGCGGTGACGTTAGTGCGGGCGATCATAACCTGCAGCACCGAGGGCAGCGGCAGCGCGGGGGTGGTGAGGAAGCCGGCCGCCGGATCATTCATCAGATCCATGATCACCAGGCGGTAGATCTGCACGGCGACGATGTTCAGCATCAGCGTCGTCACGATCTCGTTGGCATCGAAGCGCGCCTTGAGCAGGCCCGGCACCAGCCCCCACAGGAATCCCGCCGTCATCGCGGCTAGGCAAGCTGCCGGAATGACGACGAACGGCGGCCCGCCGATGGCGAGGCTGACCGCGGCCGCGGCAAGAGCGCCCAGGAAGACCTGGCCGTCGGCGCCAATCGAGAATTGCCGCGCCTGGAACGGGATCGCGACGGCGAGGCCGACGAAGGTCAGCGTGATCGCCTCCTCCAGCACGGCCCCCATGCGCGTCACCCGGCGGACCGCCCAGCCGCCGTCGGCGCCCCGGGCGAATTCCGGCAAGGCGCCGGTCAGCAGCGCGCGATAGGCCTTGAGCGGTTCGTGGCTGACGAGCGCGGTCACGATGAAGCCCACGGCCAGGGCGGCGGCCAGCACCAGCATGGCCCGCAGGATCTCCCGGCCCAGCACCGTCATGCCACCACCGCCGGCCGGCGCTGCAGCCCGGTCATATAGAGGCCGAGTTCGCGCTCGTCCGCGGTACCGGCCTCGAACTCGGCCGTGATCTCGCCCTTGAACAGCACCGCGATGCGGTCGGACAGCGCCAGGATCTCCTCCAGATCGGCCGAGATCAGCAGGATCGCGCCGCCCCGGTCGCGCAGCGCCAGCAGTTCGCCGCGCAGGAAACGGGCGGCCCCGATATCGACGCCGCGCGTCGGCTGGCTGGCGATCAGGAACGCGGGCTCGCCCGCAAGCTCGCGGGCCAGGATCAGCTTCTGCATGTTGCCGCCGGAGAGCGCGCCCATCCGCACCGCGGACGATGCGGCACGGACGCTGAAACGCTGGATCACCTCCTGAGCCTTGGTCGCGATCGCGCCGGGCCGCAGAAACCCCAGCCGGGACTGCGGCGGCTTGAAGTAATCCGTGGCGATCAGGTTGTCGGCAATGCTGAATGCCGCGGCGGCGGCGTCATGCAGGCGATCCTCGGAGACGGCGGCGACGCCCAGGCGTCGGGCATGGCGCACGCCGCGGCCGGTGAAGGCGTGGCCGTGAATCCGCGCCTCGCCCGCACAGGGATCGGCGATGCCGCTCAGTATCCGCGCCAGCGAATTCTGGCCGTTGCCCTCGACCCCAGCGATGCCCAGGATCTCGCCGGCGGCAATGTGGAACGAGGCGTCGCGGAGGCGGACGCTGCCCTGTCCATTGACGAAGCTCAGACGGTCGGCCTCGACCAGCGTCCGGCCTCGCGGACCAGTGCTACGGTTTGGCGGCGGCATCAGCGAGCGGCCGACCATCATTTCAGCGATGGCGGCTTCGTCGAGTTCCCGGGTCGGCGCCGTGCCGGTAACCCGTCCCGCGCGCAGCACCGTCACCCGGTCCGAGATCGCCTTCACCTCCGACAGCTTGTGGGTGATGATCACGACGGTGATGCCGCCAGCGACCAGGCGGCGGATCGCGAGGAACAGCCCGTCGATCTCCTGCGGCGTCAGCACGGCCGTCGGCTCGTCGAGCAGCAGCAGGCGGGCGCCGCGATAGAGCGTCTTCAGGATCTCGATCCGCTGGCGCATGCCCAGGGACAGATCGGCGACGTGGGCCTGGGGGTCGATCTCCAACCCAAAACGCCGGGCCAGCGCCAAGCTCTCCGCAATCGCGCGCGACTGATCGACCAGCCCGCGATGCAGCGGCTCATGCCCGAGCACGATATTCTCGGCCGCGGTAAAGGACGGCACGAGCGACAGGTGCTGCGCCACCAGACCGATGCCAGCCGCGATGGCATCGCGCGGATGGCGCAGTTCGGCCGGCACGCCGTCCAGCAGCACCATGCCGCCGCTCGGCCGCTCCAGCCCGTAGAGCAGCTTCATCACGGTCGATTTGCCGGCACCGTTCTCGCCGACGATGGCGTGAATTTCGCCGGCCTGCAGGGTGAACGAGACCCCGTCGTTGGCCAGCGTGCCGTTCGGATAGAGTTTGGAGACGTCGCGGAATTCGACCAGCGGCACGGTCATCGATAGACGCTCGGCACGTGCAGGCTGCCGTCCTCGATCGCGGCTTCGACCTGCCGGACCTGATCCATGGTCGCCGGCGGGACCAGGGTCTGGGTGAAGCGGTTGTCGGCCAGGCCAATCGCCCCTTCCTTCAGGCCCAGGGATTCCGACTTGCCGAAGGCGAGCGTGCCGCCCTTCATCCGCGACAGCGCGCGGAAGACAGCGTTGTCGACCCGCTTCAGCACCGAGGTCACGATGCGGGCCGCACGGTCTGGGGCAGCCGCCTGATAGATCGCCGCCTGATCGGAATCGACGCCGATCACATAATGACCGGTCTCGGTCGCGGCCTCGATCACGCCCTGGCCGCTTGCGCCGGCGATCTGGAAGATAAGATCGGCGCCCTGCCCGTATTCGGCCTTGGCGATCTCCTTGCCGGTCGCCGGATCGGTAAAGGAATTGGCATATTGCTTCAGCACCGGCAGATCGGGCGAGACCGAATGGGCGCCGGCCTCGAAACCTGCCGCGTAGTCATTGACCACGGGAATATCCATGCCGCCGATGATGCCGAGCCGGGTCGGCGGCGCGCCGCCGAGGGCCAGGCGGGCCGCCAGCACACCGGCCAGATAGCCACCTTCGTTCTGACGGAACAGCACCGAATAGACATTGCCGCAAGCGCAGCGGCCGTAGTCGACCGTGCCGTCGAAGAAGATGAATTTGGTTTCGGGATAGGCCGTGGCTAGCTTTTCCACCAGGGGGGTCAACGTATAGGTGCCGACGACGATCACGTCGTAGTCGCCGCCATCGACCAGGTCGGTCAGCGCCTCTTCCCAACCGGTCGGATCGGCGCCGGCCTCGACCGTCTTGGTCTCCATACCCAGCTCGCTCTGGGCCCGGCGAAGGCCGAGCGCTGCGGAGTCGAAGAAGGACCGATCGCCGAGCGTGCCGTTGATGAAAAGGGCCGCCTGGATCGGCTTGCCGACCGCAGCAGCGGCCGGCTGCGCCAGGACCAGCGCCAGAATGACGGAGCAGGAAGCGGCCAGAGACTTCACGACTATCGGGCATCCATTTTCCGGCAGCCGGAGAGCTGCCGCCGCCATCATGGTTTCATAGAGGTACGTACCTGTCCAGAAGTTTCCTATGCTGACCGACACCACGGGGCTCGTCGCGTCAGACGTTGCCGGACGGCTTGCCAGTGATGCGGGCCTTGTACGTGTATTCCTTCACGTATTTCATGACGCAATATTCGACCGGCACGTGGCGGTCGGAAATGGTCACCCGCTCCATCAGCAGAAGCGGGCTGCCTTCGGCGACGTTCAGCAGTTCGGCATCTTCGGCGCTGGCCAGACAGACGGTCACGCTCTCCAGCGCTTCGGCGGGTACCATGCCGAAATGTTCGATCAGCAGGGTATAGAGCGAGCCGACCTCCTCGATCTGCTTGCGCGTGAAGGTCAACTCGCCCGGAATGTCGATATACGCATCCTGCACGCCGATCGGCTTGCCATTGACGAGCCGCAGCCGCTTCAATCGGGTCAAGCGCCGGCCAGGCTCGATATTGAGCGCGCCGGCGACGGCGAACGATGCCGGCACCACCTCGAGCGCCAGAATATTCTGGCCCGGCTGATCGCCGCGGTGCCTCGTGTCGTCGGAAAAGCTGCCGAGAAATCGCCGCATGCGCCGCACCGAGCTCGGTGCGGCGAAAGTGCCGCGGCCGTGGTCGATATAGATATCGCCGGCCTCTTCGAGCAGGCGCAGCGCCTTGCGCACCGTCTCTCGGCTCACCGCATGCTGTACCGCCAGATCGCGTTCCGACGGCAGGGCCTGATTGTCGCCGAAATCTCCTCCCTCGATCTGATCGCGGATGACCTTCACGAGCCGCTGGTACAGGGGGCCCTTCGCTTCTCGCGCGCCGCCGTCGTTCACCACTGACGCACCTCAATCCTTGTTTTGTCAGAATCGTGGAGGCGGGTCCGGCCGCCTCCATGCCGCTCCCGATATATTGGTCTGTACCATATCCTGATGCATTTTCAATATCGGCACCCGCCGACGGCAGGGGAGCGCGTCATTGACCGTAATATTGATGTCATCCAATCGAACTTGACGCCCGGACGCTTTCACATGACCTTTCACTGGTACGTTCCAGATTGGGAATTAGATCAGGAGCACGTGTCGTGGATGCGATCACCGCGTTCATCTCGGACAGTCAAATCCGCTCGGCTAAGACTAAGCGCCCGACGAAACGGCGAACGATAGGGGGAACTGTCCCAAGTTCCGACATGGCGTTAAACGGATTTTCGCGCTGTCTCCGGGCCGCTAGGCTCGGCGCGGCTCTCCTGATCGCCCTTGCGCCCCGCACGGCAACGGCCGAGCCCTCGCGCTCCGTTCGTCTCTGCTACGAGGACCGCCAGAACAAACCGCTGAGCCAACTCGTCTTATCCGACACGCGCATCATTCTGCTTGAGATGGTCAGGCCTCGGCTCGAGTTGCGTTTCGATTACGTGGTGCTGCCCTGGCAGCGCTGCCTCGAAGACATGCAGGACGGCAAGGTCGACGGCGCCATCGGCGCGAGCTTCCTACCGACGCGCCTCGAAATGGGGGTCTATCCACAGGTTGGCGTAGGCAAGCTCGATCCGTCGAGATATCTCGTCATGAACAGCTATCATCTCTATGTGCTGAAGGGGTCGGACTTGAGGTGGGACGGCACCCGGTTCGCCAACCTGAACGGACCGATCGCAACGACGATCGGCTATTCCGTCATCGATCAGTTGAAAGCAGCGGGCGCCATCATCGAACTAACCGGCAGCAGTGCTGATCGGACGCTCGCTCTGTTTCAGCGTCTCGCCGAAGAGAGGGTGCAGGCCGTTGTGATGGTGACCAAGGTTGGTGACGCGTTGCTGCGCAACCACCCCGACCTAGCCGAGCGCGTCGAGAAGTATCCGGTTCCCCTGGTTGAGAAGCGGTCCTATCTGATGCTGTCCCACCAGTTCGTCGACGCAGATCCGATGCTGGCCGATCGCATTTGGTCCACCATCGCCCTCGTGCGTGACTCTGTCGATTATCAAGCTGCCATTCAGGAATTGGAGAGCGAGTGATGTCGCCCTTCGCTTGTAGCGGCGCCTCTCATTTGGTACGTACCATTTATTGCAACACGGCGTTGCGGCTTTGGGTAGTATGTTGAAGTAAAAATGTCATATTTTAGCGATTTTTCGAGACTTTTAGATAAGTCTGGACAAGCCAACATCGATCACGTTTATATACTGGTACGTTCCAGTTAGGCCACTTTGGGTGAACCATGGTCGCGACGGATATCATCATCGACTGCGATCCGGGCATTGACGATGCCTTGGCGCTGGCACTCGCCGTCGCATCGCCAGAGTTGTGCCTGACGGCCGTGACCTGTGTCGCCGGCAACCGTCCGGTGGAGACGACGCAGCGGAACGCCAGAGGTCTGCTCAATCTGTTTGGGGCCTCGACGGTTCCGGTCTATGCGGGCGCGGCGCGGCCGTCTAGCGGTGCCCAGGCCCGAACCAACCTCGTCCATGGCGAGGACGGCCTGGGCGGCGTTCCAGTGGACCGGACCGGCCTAATGCCCGACACCGACGCTATCGAGGTTCTTATCCAGGCGCTGCTGGCTGATACTGGTGCGGATCTCACTATCGTCGGGATCGGGCCGCTGACCAACCTGGCCCGGGCCGAGCACAAGCATCCGGGCCTGCTGGCGCGAGCCCGGTCCATCCTGATCATGGGCGGTGCCATCGACCATCCCGGCAATGTTACGCCGTTCGGCGAGTTTAATTTTTGGGCGGATCCCCAGGCGGCCGAGATCGTGGCACGGTCCGGCGCCCGCCTCGGGATCTTCCCGCTCGACGTCACCAGCCAGGCCATCATGACGCCGGCCTGGCTGCGGCAGCTGGCGGAACGGCCGTCGGCATCGGTCCAGGCCCTGTCGGCGATGCTGCGGGTCTATGGCGCGCAGGATCCCCTGCTGCACGATCCCTGCCCGATCGCCTATCTGATCGATCCGACCCTGTTCGAGGGCGCCACCGGCGATATCGAGATCGAGTGGCGCCTGCCGGCGGAAGACGGACGCTGCCGTTTCCGGCGCGGCACTTCCGCCACCACTGTGTTTTCCAAAACAAACCCAGGAAAGCTCTTGGAGGTCATCGCGGCTCGGCTGGCGACCTTGCCGTAAATCAGGCCGCGAATACTCGCGGCCGCACAGATCCACTTGGCAGCAATCGAGCCGGCGCAACCGCTGGTCTTGAAACGCTGTCGTTCGTCCAGAATTTCCGAACCCCGAGGTCCTCTCGATGAAGAATATTTGGCATTCAGGAAGGCGGCTGAACGCATTCGCGCTCGCCGGAACATTGTCGATCGTGCTGGCTGCGAGCCAGGCCGTCGCCCAGCAACCACCGGATCCGACGCCGCCCGCGGCATCGTCCCCGGCAGCCTCGACCGAAGAGGTCGTGGTGACCGGCACGCGCATCCGGGCACCGAACCTGACGAGCGACAGCCCGCTCGCCACGATCTCGGCCAACGACATCGCGCTGCAGGGCACCAGCAACATCAACGATGTGCTGAACAAGCTGCCGCAGCTGACCGGCGACCAAGGCGGCGCCCAGGCGACCTACGGCACGCCCGGCACCGCGACGCTCAACCTGCGTGATCTCGGCCCGGCGCGTACGCTGGTGCTGGTCGACGGCAACCGGCTGATGCCGGGCGATCCGACCTATCCCTATCCGGACGTGAACTTCATCCCGCCCGGCCTGGTCCAGTCGGTCGATGTCGTGACCGGCGGCGCCTCGGCGGTCTATGGCTCGGACGCGGTCGCGGGCGTGGTCAATTTCAAGATGAAGCACGACTTCCAGGGCATCCAGGTCGAACAGGATGTCTCGGCGGCCCAGCATGACAACAGCGACACGGCCATGCAGCAGGCGCTGCGCAACTTCGGCGCGGCCGTGCCCGGCAACCAGTTCGACGGCATCACCAAGAATTCGTCGCTGATCGTCGGCAGCGATACCGGCGACGGCAAGGGCAACATCACCGGCTATTTCACCCGCGCCGAGACCGATCCGGTCACCGACGCCAGCCGCGATTTCGCCGCTTGCGGCATCGCCACGGTCAACAACGACCTGCATACCTGCTCCGGCTCCAGCAACAACGCCCATGGCCGTTTCCTGTTGAACGGTAGCGGCACCGGCTATTCGCTCAACCCGAACGGCTCGGCCGACTTCATCAAATACACCAGCGCGCTCGCCTATGATTCACAGACCGACGCCTATCTGCAGCGCCAGGATCTGCGCTACAACGCCGGCCTGTTCGCCCATTACGAGATCACCCCGGCGTTCGACGTCTATAGCGACAGCATGTTCATGAGCGACCAGACGCGGGTGCAGATCTCGCCGTCCGGCGTCTATAGCGGCCATATCTACGCGATCAATTGCGACAATCCGCTGTTGAGCGCGTCGGAAGCCCAGACCCTGTGCGGCGCCAATGCCGGCAAGGCGGGCACGCAATGGCAGGGCTATGTCGGCTATCGCTTCGCCAATGCCGATGCGCCCCGCTACGACGACCGCCGCCACACCGACTATCACGAGGTACTGGGCACGCGCGGCGACTTGGGCGGCGGCTGGAACTACGACATCTCCGGCCAATATTCGCTGGTCGACTACAATGACACGTTCAACAATGACGTCTCGATCCGCAAGGCGCAGAACTCGCTCCTGGTGAAGAACGTCAACGGTGTGCCGACCTGTACCTCGGTCATCAACGGCACGGATCCCAGCTGCGTCCCGCTCAATATTTTCCAGACCGGGCCGACCAGTGCCGCGGCCTACAATTATGTGTTCGAGCCGGCCTACGAGAATGGCCAAGTGACCGAGAAAGTGGTCAGCGGCTCGGTCAACGGCGACCTGGGCGGCCTGGGCATCCAGAGCCCGCTCGCCAGCAATCCCGTCGCGGTCGCCTTCGGCTCCGAATATCGGGTCGATGCGATCAGCCTCGACTACAGCAAGGCGCTGTTGACCGGCGATCTCGCCAGCACGGCATCGAGCCCGATCCATCCGACCAACGGCAGCATCGACGTCTATGACATCTTCGGCGAGGCGCGCGTGCCCCTGATCGAGGACAAGGACTGGATCAAGGCGCTGACCTTCGACACCGGCTATCGCCTGTCCGAATATAATCTGGCCGGCCAGACCAACACCTACAAGTTCGGCCTGAACTATGCGCCGACGGCCGACGTCAACTTCCGCGGCGGCTTCAACCGCGCGGTCCGTGCGCCCAACGTGGTCGAGCTGTTCTCGCCCGACGCCGTCACCAGCGCCAGCGGTGCCGATGCTTGTGCGGGGGCGTCTCCGACCGCGACTCTCGCCCAGTGTGAACATTCCGGGGTAACGCCGGCGCAGTACGGCACAATCGTTGCCTGCTCCTCGGGCTTCTGTAACGCGCTGACCGGCGGCAATACCGCGCTGAAGCCGGAACGGGCCAACACCTACACGGTCGGCGCCGTGTTCACGCCGACCCTGGTCAAGAACCTGACCGGCTCGATCGATTACTACAATATCGACGTCAAGGACGTGATCGGCACGCTTCCCAGCAGCCTGATCCTGTCGAGCTGCCTCACCACCGGCAATCCGTTCTACTGCGGCCTGATCCACCGCAATTCGGTGGGCACCCTGCAGGGCCAGGGCGGCTACGTCACAGGCACCAACCTCAACCTGGGCTACCAGCACGAAGCCGGCATCGATTTCGCCGCCAACTACAAGTTCGAGATCAACGACATCATCGAGCGCGCCGAACTGCCGTCGCTGGGCGACACCGGATCGCTCGCCTTCGCCTTCAACGGCACCTGGGAGGAAACCCGCCGGATCGATCCGGCGCCGGGTCAGGCCAGCTACGACTGTAAGGGCCTCTATGGACCGACCTGCGGCGTGCCGTCGCCCATGTGGCGCCATACGCTGCGCGCGACCTGGGACACGCCTTGGGATGCGCTCGTCTCGCTCAACTGGCGCTACATCGGCGGCACGAAGCTCGACTTCAACACCAGCGATCCGACGCTCAAGGCGGCCGGCAAGGGAGCGACCGACTATATCGACGGCCGCATCCCGTCCTACAGCTACTTCGACCTGACCATGAGCAAGGTGCTCTACCAGCACTACACGCTGCGCCTGGGCGTCAACAACATCTTCGACAAGAGCCCGCCGCTGGTCGATACGCTGACCTATCCGGTGGCATCCACCCTGTCCAACGCCAATACCTATCCCGGCACCTATGATACGCTGGGCCGGGTGCTGTTCCTGAATATCACCGCCAACTTCTGATCCAAACTAACGGCTTAGACGGCGCGCCTGTCCGATATCGTCGGGCAGGCGTCCGCTTTTGGAAAGCCAGTCCGATGCCTTTCAGCAGCCGCCGCGATTTCCTGAAACTGACCGCCGGGGCAGCCGCCGCGGCGGCGTTGCCGGCCTCCATCGCCCGCGCCTTGGCCATCCCGGCTAGCCGCCGGACGGGCTCGATCCGGGATGTCGAACATATCGTGGTCTTCATGCAGGAGAACCGGTCGTTCGACCATTATTTCGGACATCTCAAAGGCGTGCGCGGCTACAACGACCGTTTCCCGATCCCCTTGCCCGACGGCAATCCGGTCTGGTTCCAGCCCCGATCAGAGGCGCCCGACCAAGCCGTGCTGCCGTTCCATCTGGATACGGCCAGCACCAATGCCCAATGCCTGAAGGGGCTCGACCATAGCTGGACCAAGAGCCAAGCCGCCATCGACGCCGGACGCTACGGCCAGTGGGTCGCGACCAAGACCGGCATGACCATGGGTTATCATCTGCGCGCCGACCTGCCGTTCCACTATGCGCTGGCCGACGCCTTTACCGTCTGCGACCAGTATTTCTGCTCGGTCCCGGGCCAGACTCATCCGAACCGGTTCTATCTGATGACCGGCATGGTCGATCCGACCGGCGCAGGCGGTGGCCCGATCCTCGACAACAACGACATCGTCGATTTCCCGAAGTTGCCGCCTTTCACCTGGACGACCTATCCGGAACGGCTCGAAGCGGCCGGCATCACCTGGCAGGTCTACCAGCAGGGTTTGGATTTCGACGAGCAGGACGGCAATTATGGCACCAACGTCTTGGCGAATTTTCAGCAGTTCATCGACGCGCCCCCGGGCTCGCCGCTCCATGAGCGCGCCATGACCGCGCGCCGGATCGAGGCCCTGGCCGAGGATGTGAAGGCCGATCGACTGCCCCAGGTCTCGTGGATTCTGCCGCCGGCCGCCTTTTCCGAGCATCCGCATTTCACCCCGGCCTATGGCGCCGCCTATACCGCGCGCATCCTGGATGCGCTGACGTCCAATCCTGCGGTCTGGTGCAAGACCGTGCTCCTGATCATGTATGACGAGAACGACGGGCTGTTCGACCATGTGGTACCGCCGCAGCCGCCGACGCCGGTGCTGCCGGGCAAGAGCACGGTCACGACCGCGGGCGAGATCCATGACCTAGTCAATCCCGCCCATCAGCCGCTCTATGACACCGATCAGTTGCCCTATGGTCTCGGGCCCCGGGTACCGATGACCGTGGTCTCACCCTGGAGCAAGGGCGGTTTCGTCTGCTCCCAGGTCTTCGACCATACCTCGGTCATTCGCTTCATCGAGGCGCGCTTCGGCGTCGTCGAGCCGAACATCACGCCCTGGCGCCGGGCGATCTGCGGCGACCTGACCAGCGCGTTCGACTTCTCGAAATCCGACGCCGCACTTCCACCCCTGCCGAATACCGCCGCCTATCGAGCTATGGCCGACGAGCAATGCCGCCTGCCCAATTCACCGATCGTGCCGGCGACGGCCGACGGCATCGCGCCGCAGGAGCCAGGCGTCAAGCCCGCGCGCCCGTTGCCCTACAATCTGCATGTCGACGGGCTGGCAGATGAGAGAGGCGGCACATTCACCCTGCGCTTGCGCAACGAAGGCAGTCAGGGTGCACATTTTTACGTTTATTCCAGCAGCCATGGCGGCGGCCCCTGGCGTTATACGGTCGAGGCACAGAAGGAACTCACCGATACTTGGCCGGTGAGCGCACGGGGCCATGTCCTTAGCGTTTATGGTCCGAACGGCTTCTTTCGCCGCTTCGTGACACCGACCGGCGCCGGCGGTGGATTAGCCCTTCTGCAATCCCAATATGCTCCCGCCACGGGCGAGATTTTGCTGAGGCTTACCAACCCGAGCGATGGCGCGATCGAGTGTGTCGTTACGGACGGTGCCTATGGCCAGGCGGAACGCCTTCATCGTCTCGCGCCCGGCCAGACACATGTCGACCGTTGGGCGCTTGAGGCTAGCGGGCACTGGTACGATCTGACCATTTCGCTCAAAGGCAAACCCGGCTGGAACCAACGGATGGCTGGCCATATCGAAACCGGCAAGACCAGTACGACCGACCCGGCGGCGGACGCGCCCGTCCTGACGATCGTCTAAACCCACGGGGATCCATTCCCTCGGCGCGGTCGGGCCGTTCGCGTTTGCGCAAAGGCGAGAGTAGGGATTCTGGTACGGTCCAGAAATCCCTTTCCGGTCGCGGGATGAGAGAACTCATTCCCACCGATTTCCCAGACAAACGGCTAGAATTTCAAGGTCTTTGAAAGACTGCAATCAAAATGAGGCTTATAGGTACGTACCAAAAACCGACCCTGGTGGATGGATCGGGGCTTGACTTTGGCAAAGTGCAAATATAATTTCATAATATGATATAGAAGCAATAATCGTTACATTCAAGTTTATGGGCAGGGAGGTGTCGATATGCATGCATTTTCGTCCAAGAGGGGATGGGCAGCGGCTGGCGCCTTGGCCCTGCTCGCGTTCGCGCCCGGCGCCCGGGCCACCACGCTCAACGAGGATATTGTCGTCACCGGTCAGCGGCCGACGGCGCCGAATGCCAATCTGTGGTTCGAGGATGGCTTCGCCCAGTTCCCTGCCCTCGGCCCCCAGTTCGCCAAGGGGCTGGTGATCTGGAACCACCCGGTGGCGGCCGGCGGTCAGGGCGTTTCGGTCGCGACCGTGCCGGCGATCGGCGGCATGGCGGCGCTGGGCTGGGATGTCATCCGCCTGCAGCGCAATCCGCGCCTGCCGGCCGCCTGGGAGAACCGGCTGACCGAGGTGCGCGAGACCCTGACCCAGCAGG
>Ga0302314_10003999_pt1 | contig 27109 bp, 25 predicted proteins | sample III_Palsa_N2_3_FD_200533 | JGI IMG/M metagenome (GOLD analysis project Ga0302314, IMG submission 200533) | Peat permafrost microbial communities from Stordalen Mire near Abisko, Sweden - III_Palsa_N2_3 | ecosystem: Environmental > Terrestrial > Soil > Palsa > Peat permafrost | place: Sweden...
GATGCCTGTGAGCTAAACGATGCTAAACCTGCGGGTTGGCAGGATGCTGTCGCCGCTATGCGCACTCAGCATGTCGATATCGTTATTATTGATTTCGCGATGGCACCGATGGGTGGCATCGAATTCGCACGGCTCCTGCGCAACTCGCTCGACAGCCCAAATCCCTTGGCGTCGCTGATCATGACAACCGGTCATTCAACCAATACCGTGTGGCGGACGCGCGCGACGCGGGGGTTAACGAAATCCTTTCCAAGCCGGTGACCGCCAAGGGCGTGCTGGACCGCATCTTAAGGGTGATTGAGCATCCCCGAAGCTTTGTGATGACCGGAATGTATTTCGGCCCGGCCCGGCGCAGGCGAAAGGTACGGACCACCATGGTCCCTGGCGGCGCAAAGCCGACAGGCCTGTGGGTGATCCGTAACGACGGCCGGACACCGCGCATTGATCGCAGCCGCCGCCCATTGCGATTTGCGGGCCGCCAAGCGCAAACCGCACGTTGCCTTCGGCGGCGGCGCCCACATTTGCATCGAGCTCCCTGGCGCGGATGGAGACGCAGGTAGCGCTTACAAAGCTGTTCGAGCGTTCGCGAAGCTGCGTCTGGCTGATCCCGACGCAGCGCCCGAATTGCGCCGATTGCCATTCTTCCGCGATCGGAAGCGACTGGCCTTGGACGCGTAGGCCGGGCAAACCGGCATCGGCGGCGTCAAGGCTGGCGGATTGATGCCCGACCGCATGCGAAAACTCCTGCTGGCGGCGTGTTCTCCCTGGAGGTTCACCTGAAAACCTCAGCTGTGCGCGCTCTTGCCCCTCAACGCGAGATAACTGAGCGCCCCGCCTGCAGATCGAAGTCGTTTCGCGCGGGTGCTCGACGCCCGCCATCCTTCCCGGCGTCAGGAGGCTTGACCCGACAGCCGAGCTGCGGCCGCAACCCTTAAATCCGCCGCGGAATCAGAACCCGCATGTCCTCATAGCCCTTGATGAAGATCGAATAGCTGCGTTTCGGCTCTTCCAGCAGCTGGATGTCTGGGAAGCGTTTCATGATCTCCTCCCAGATGATGGTCAGCTGCAGTTCGGCCAGGCGGTTGCCGACGCACCGGTGGATGCCGAAGCCAAAGGACATGTGCTGGCGCGGCCGGGCGCGGTCGATGATGTAGCTGTCGGGATTTTCGATCACCGACTCGTCGCGGTTGCCGGAGACGTACCACATCACCACTCGGTCTCCGGCCTTGATGGTCTTGCCGCGGAACTCGAAGTCCTGTGTCGCGGTGCGCGCCATGTGGGCCAGCGGCGTCTGCCAGCGGATGGTCTCGGAGACCATCGATGAGATGAGGTCGGGATTGGCGCGTAGCTTGGCGTACTGGTCTGGATTGCGGTTGAGGGCGAAGATCGAGCCGGAGATGGTGTTCCGCGTCGTATCGTTGCCGCCGATGATCAGCAGGGTCACGTTGGAGAAGAACTCGTCGGGGGTGAGATTGCGGGTCTCCGCCCCGTGCGCCAGCATGGAGATCAGGTCGCCGGCCGGCTCGGCGTTCACCCGCTCGTTCCACAGGCGAACGAAATAGTCCTTGCAGTCGGCCAGCGCTTCGCGCCGTTCCTGCCAGGTGGCGACGGGTCCGTGGCCCGGTCCGGTGGTCATGGCGTCGGACCAGAAGGTCAGCTTGCGGCGCTCCTCGAATGGAAAGCCGAACAAGGTGGCCAGGGTCATCGTCGTCAGTTCCTTCGACACCAGGTCCACCCAGTCGAAGGGCTCGCCAATCGGCAGGCTGTCGAGAATCTCGCCGGCGCGCTCGCGAATTTGCGGCGCCATCTCGATGAGCCTTGCAGGCCCGACCGCGGGGCTGACGGTCTTGCGCTGCACATCGTGGTCGGGCGGATCCATGCCGATGAAGCTGGGCGCCGCGGCGCGGGCGACCTCGATCTGCGCCTCTGGCGGCAGCACGCTGGACTTGGGTGGCAGGCCGATGCCGAGGGCGGAGGAGAACACCTGATGATTGGTGTCGATCTCCATGATGTCATTGTATTTGGTGATCGACCAGAAGGCGCCGTAGTTGCTTTCGGGCGTCCAGTGGACCGGGTCCTCAGCCCGCAGCCGCTCGAAATAGGCCCAGTGCGCGTCGTCGCGAAAGGCCGACGCCCAGGCGGGGTTCAGATCTGCAAGAGGGGTTTCAAAGGCTCGCTTCCGGGCCAGGGCCTGCTTTTCGCCCAAGATATCGACCGCGCCGTCCGCCATATGCTCGCTCCTAGGCTTGCCTGATGGCAGCTAGGGTCTTCGAACATTGTTCGACAAGTCGTTTGTCCTCCGGCCCTGACGCGCCAGTTCGGGCGAACGTCTCCTGCAGCAGGCTGCATCCATTGGCTGCGCCGAGCCAGGCGCCTGACGCACGCGCGCTTTCCTGCCAAGGTGACGTAAGACGACCTAGCCGATCGCGGAGCCCCGGATTGTCATGACCCGCCCGGCGGACCCAAACCTCTCCAGCGGCGGCGCCACGCTCAGGCGTCGCGCCCTGGACTCCGCGCGAATGCTTCTGGAGAAGACGGGCGCCGAGGGGCTGCACCTGCGGGATATCGCTGACAAGGCTGGCAGCGCGGTGGCCAGCCTTTACTATCATTTCGCGGACAAGGACGAGCTGCTCACGGAGTTGGCGATGCAGGGGTGGCGGGACTTGGCCGCCAAGATCGCGCGGGGGATTGAACGCGGCGCGTCTGCCCATCGGGTCGACGACGCCTCCTCGGCCTATCTGACCTTCATCCAGGGCCATCCGCAGCTCTATGCGTTGATGCAGTCTCGGTTGATCCTGACCGGCGATGGGCAGGCGCGCGGAGCCGAGCAGCAGGCCTATGCGGTTTTTCGCAGTTCGCTGGATGGCGATGGCCGCATACCCGCGGCGCAGGTCGAAGGCGTGGCGCTGCTGTTATGGGTTTTGGGACGAGGAATCGCGGCCGCTATGTTGACGGCCAGCGACCAAGACGCCGGCGCCGCGGAGCAACTCCGGGCGAAGGTGCTGAGCGGGTTCGGGTTTTTGCTGTCGACGGGTTTCAGGGTTTGACCGCGCGAACTAGTGCGGACAGGAGACGGGGCGACATCTCGATTTGGCGTGGTCATCGTCGGTCCTCTGACCAGGCAATATAACATGTTCCGGGCGTCGAGCCATCTTCGCACTCGGATAGACTGACAGGTGAAAATCCGTAGACGCAACGGTTCGGCGCCTGTGATGTTTCGCGTAGGGTCCGATCGCGCGGCCTGCCTGAAACTCGTTCAGATTATGAGCATCCCCGTTCCGGCTGTCACGACCCGCCTGGACCAACTGTTCCACGCGCAGGCCGCAAGGACGCCGGACGCCCCCGCCATCTACTTCCAGAATCAGGTCGTCAGCTATGCGGCTTTGGCTGCGACCGTGGAGCGCCTCGCGAGGGGACTTACCGCCTCTGGCGTTGGTCCAGGCGTTTTGGTGGGACTTAGCCTGCAGCGCAGCCCCGATCTGGTGGCGGCGCTCCTTGCGACCTTGACGGCCGGTGGCGCCTACCTGCCGCTGGACTCTCGCAATCCACCAGTGCGTACGCGGTTCATCCTCGAGGACAGCGGCTGTTCAGTAATGCTCGGCGACAGCGCGTCGCCGAGCTTTGAGGGTTTTGGCGGCACAGTCCTGGAGCTGTCAAACGGCTCGCTTACCGAAAGGGCGTACAGGTCGCCGCCGGCGATCGCGGCGCCGGCAGAGCTCGCCTATGTGATCTATACGTCCGGCTCAACAGGCACGCCCAAGGGTGTGATGCTGGGGCACGGCGCGGAGCACCTGGTGCGGTGGGCCGAGCGCGTTTACTCGCCCGAGGACCGAGCGCGGATGGCGGCGACGACTTCGCTCTCGTTCGACCCTTCGGTTTTCGAGATCTTCGTGCCCCTGTGCACGGGCGGCGCCATCATTCTCAAACAGAACATTTTGGAGCCGTTCGGCCCTCATGAACGGCCCACCATGCTGGGCACGGTTCCTTCGGCGCTCGCAGAGCTTTGTCGGACGAAAAGCATCCCGGACAGCGTTCGGATCCTGAACGTCGGCGGCGAGACGCTCCGTGCAGAGCTTGCGAGGGAGGCCTATCGCGGCCGTCCTAAAATGGTTTTGCACAACCACTACGGCCCGACCGAAGCCACAACTGTAGCCGCCGTGGCGTGTGTTTCGCGCGACGTCGAAGACGACCCTCCTATCGGGCGTCCCGTTCGGGGCGCGGAGATCGTGCTGATGGGCGACTTCGGCCAGGCGGTTCCCGATGGGCATGTCGGCGAGATCTTCATTGGGGGGCTAGGCTTGGCGCTCGGCTACCTGGGGCGGCCGGACCTCACTGCCGCTCGTTTCGTCGCGGGACCCGTTGGCCCGCTGTACCGGACGGGCGATCTCGCTTCCTGGCAGGACGGACAGCTGCACTTCGCCGGGCGGCTGGACCAGCAGGTGAAAATTCGCGGCTTCCGTGTTGAGCTCGGGGAGGTCGAACTTGCCCTCATGCGCCTTCCGCAGGTCGAGCAGGCGCTGGCCATTGTGAGGTTGGCGTCTGGCCGGTCGCGGCTGGTGGCCTACGTCCAGTCGCGGCAACCGATCACGCTGGTCGAGGTCCGAGCGGCGTTGGCGGTCTGGCTGCCCGACTACATGCTTCCAGCCCAGCTTGTTGTGCTGCGCGAATTTCCCTTGTTGGTCTCGGGCAAGATCGACCACGCCCGGCTCCCTGACCCGATTGACGCCCCCGGCGCCGACGACGCTCCCAGAGCAAACCTAGGTCTGGCGGATAGCCCACCCGCGGCGTCGCGAACGGAACGGCCGATCATCCACGTCTTTGAAGAGGTGCTGGCGCGTCGCGGCGTCGGCCCGGATGACTCCTTCTTCGATCTGGGCGGGGACTCGCTGGCAAGTATCGAGGCGGCGCTCAGGCTTGGGGAGATTTTCGGGTACGATGTGCCTGCGGCGCTGATCCACCAGTCCCCCACACCTCGCAGCCTGGCACGGAGCCTGGAGCACGGGCGGGTGCGCACCGACGGCCATGTCAGCCTGCTCCAGCAGGGTGGTAACGCACCGCCGCTGTTTTGCGTCGCCGACCTGTTTGGCCAGCCTTTCAACTACCTCAGTCTCGCTCGCCGCCTGGCCGTGGATCGTTCAATCTACGGCATCGCACCGGGCCCGCTTCAGGCGGCTTTCACAAGCAACGGCGACCTTACCGCTCTGACCCAGAGCTTCGTCGCGGAACTTCGCCTGCGCTGGCCACAGGGCCCCTATCTGATCGCCGGATACTCATCGGGAGGCATGTTGGCGCTTGACCTCGCATGCGCCCTGAAGTCGGCGGGCGAGGTGGTTGGTCTCGTATTGCTCGACGCCTCGCTTCAATCGAGGTGGCCGGCGATGGGCAGGGTCTTCCGGTGGGCGCTCGCTCAGATGCGGCGGGCTTCCGTCCTTCGCGTTCTGGCCGCGCTCGCCGGATTCGGGAGACTAGCTGTAAGGACGGCGCGGGGCGCGCCGCCTGAGTGGATACCCCGCGCGCAGGTCGCCTTCGCCGCTCGCATGATCAAGGTTGGGGCCTCCTATCAGCCAAGTAAGTTCCTGGGATCGACCCTGATCATCAAAGCGATGGAGCGGGACCCGATCGATCAGCTGTTTGTTGATGACGCTCTGCTGGGGTGGTCAGACGCCCTGAAGGGGCCGGTGCTTCCGGTGTGCGTGCACGGCGGCCACCACAACTTCATGCGCGAGCCTCTCGTCGCTGAGACGGCGCGTGAAGTCGGCCGCTTCCTTTCGACGATCAGCTAATCGGCGAGACCCGTGTCTGCTCTCTGGACTTTAGCGCGCTAGCGCCCCTCAATCTGTCGTACACGCCCGAGAACCGTCTGCATGGGGGCGGAGGGGACCGCGTCAACCGAGGGAGGCGGACCAAAGCCCTATCGCGGCTGGAGCTGTCCCAAGACTCAGGCTGGATCCAGGCGCTCCAAGAGAAGCGATAGGTCGGCGTGGCGTATGGCGGTGGTCGCCCGGTGTTGCTCCGCCTTTCGCAACTCCTTAGCGACCGTGCGCGCGATCAACCCGATAATTGCGGCGGCCTGCGCCCCGCGGGCGCCGCCGTTTTTCAAATAATGAGTAATGGATTGGCGAGGTACGCCAATCGCCCTGGCCATGTCGCCCTGCCAGGACGATCCGTAAAGCGCCTCGCCAATTTGGCGGATTTCGACGGAACTCAGCGTGGGGTCTGCGGCCATATAGACTGTTAGCCATAGCCTCAACGGACTGTCACGATCGGCTTTCAGCGCTTGCGCGTTAAATACTGACGACATGGAAACTAATAAATGTAGTCAGATTTGCTCTGTTCTCCGGAAACTGAATGGCTACGTGACAATTAGTTCGAAAACTGGCATACAGGGTGGCCTCTGATTAGTCAGAACGGGCGAAGTTTTTAAGCCAACAACTAAGGATACGCTGGCGCGAGCCGCCCCCGTCGGTGGAGAGCCTGTGAGAAATCTCACCGTGTCAGTTTTGATTCGCGGGCGGAGAGGTTCGGCAACGCCGACTGGCGCCGGCCATGACCGAAATCTGCTTCTGCCGGTCCGAGGCAGCCTCGCCATGGCGGTGGTGGCCTCCTCGAAGCGCCGCTCGTGCAGCTTGATGATTAGCTGTTGAGCATCGCCGCTAGCACATCCTTCTACCAAGCGTTTCAGATCGACCCGCTGAGCGGACCGCGGTCGATGACAGTGGGACCAGCGCCGACATCTCCGTCAGCATCGGCTTGATCGTCACCGAGCTGTGATCAACGGCCTGAAGCACGCTTTCCTGACCATCGAAAGGGAACCATCAAGGTCAGCTACCAGTCGGGCAGGGAGGCTTGGACCGTGGATATCAGCGACGATGGCGTTGGGATGTCTGAGAATGCGGAAACGCAGAAGGCCAGCCTGGGTACTAGCATTATCCAGGCCCTCGCACGCCAGTTGCGTGCTAACGTGCGGATCGCTGCTGAAAGTCCAGGGTAAAGACCTCAGTCGTAGGCCACCAGGTCGGCGCCGGCCTTTTAGGGTCGCAATTCGCTTGGCCTGTATCTGAACGCGCCCAGGCCGGCGACCGCGATTTGAACCAGGGCGGCGAGCGACGAGACGCCCATCTTCTTCATGATGGCGGCGCGGTGATGTTCCGCCGTCCGTTGGCTGATGCTCAGATCGGCGGCGATGATCTTGTTCGGCTGACCTTGGAGCAGCCTGTTCAGGATTTCCTTCTCCCGAAGTGTCAGGGACGCCAGGGCCTGGGCGGATTTGTCCACGACCGCGTGCGAAAAACCTCCGACAGGCGGGGCAAAAATTTGCAAGGAGGCGAACGAGGCCACGCTGACCAGTAGCCGCATGTCCTCGGCCATGAACCTCCGGTCAGGGTCATGGGACAACGCCCAAACCGTGCCGACAGCTCTCCCGCGGACATGGAATGGGGCCAGGATGACCTCGGCGATTTTGGGGTCGAGGTCGGCGGTGACGGGGAACCGCTCGACGAGATCTTCGAACATCAGGAAGGCATCAAGGTCGACCACCAGGCCGCACGGACTGGCGTTGCGTGGCATGACCCCTCCGAGATGGTGCGCAAATTGTCCGGCGACAGCGACCCATCTGAACATTTCATCCCCCGCACCGTTGAGTTCCAAGATGCTGATGCCCGCAGACCCTGCGCCGCACAGGTCGACCACCAGCTCTGCGACCGTCTGCAAAACGGCGGCGGGGTTGTCGGCCATTTGGCAAGCGAGCGCGATAAAGGCTTGGTTTTCAGCCCGGTAGTCAGGCGCGCGCGCAGGCCGGCTCAGCATCGTCTCGGCGGTCCAGCGCTGGAGTTCCCCAACTGGGATCTGGCCTGTCGCGCCCGCGAGGGCGCGCACCCGACTGTTGGCCAGTATCGATCGTTGCATCTTCCCGCGCCTCCGGTCCCAGAATTGCAACGCGGCGCCGGCTATACCGTTCCGGTAATTGCCCGCGAACTGTCATATCAGTATGACAGAATTCCAGTTTTCAGCTGGCTTACATCATATTTGTCCCCGGGTCGGGACCAATTTAGCGCCCCGCCCACAGGTCTTTGAGTCGCCTTTAGCCCGGGTTTCTTGGCGAATACGGAGAGCGGAGCGCTGACGAACTCGCGCGCATCGGACGCTTGTCATCCGACACTTTTGGCAGCTCGCCGAATGCATATGGGAATGCCAGGGCCTGCGAAAAAAAGCCGAGCGTGGACTGCCGGGGAAAGCAGACCTGCGCTCGGCTCGCCTAATCCTTAACGGCGCAGGTTCGGGAGACGACGATCGCGCGGATAGGGCGATCACGATCGGTTTGATCGCCGCGACGAACACCTTCGCACGGCGGGTCAAGCCTGTGACAACTACATCGTGCCATAGCCGCGTTCATCATGGCGTCGCCGGACATGGCCATGCAAGACGACACCATCTTATTGTCGTGCATCGACATCGCCATCATCTGGGATGACGCCCCTTGTGCGATGCTGACCATGCCGAGGATCAGGGCGAGGCCGAGGGCGGCGGATTTGAACTGAGTCATCTGGTATCTCCTGACGCCGAAGCAAGCCCGGAAGGGCCTCTGCGGTCGCGGAGAGGCGGCAGATATTCAACTTTTGCGAAAGTATAAATGTTCCAGAACTTAAGTAAAAATAGCTAATACTGTCATTTATTATAAATCCCGCTCCTGGGGCGCCCACACCTTGCCGCTTCGGCAATTCAGTAAATGAGGCGGATAGAACTGCTTAGTGACTTGAATTCGTATCCAGGCTTTTCAAAAAGGTCACTAGGTCAGCGCGGCGAGCGGCATTGGGTACATAGAATGGGTGTGGCGCATCAGGTCCGCGCCCAGGCTCAAACAAGTCATCAAGGCTGGGCACGGAGTTGTCGTGGAGGAACACCGGCTTGCGGGCTAAGTCGAGCAGAAGCGGCATGGCGATGCCGCGCTTATCGCCGCGAATACTGGCGTTGAACACCGCCATCTTATCATCGAACACTGAATCCACGGTGTTCATGACCGGATTCAGCGGCGGATCCCGCTGGGCCAGGATGACAGGGTTGTCACCTGGGAAAATCTGCTTCATCGGGTGAACGGTCGAGGGCACGCGCCGGCTCTGATCGATGTTGTGGCAGTTGGCGCAGCCGTATCTCCGGAAGGTATCGCGTCCTCGCATCAGAACCGCGCGCGGCGCCTGAACACCGGCCGGGGCCTGCATCCGGACCATGTAGGCGTTAAGCGCAAATAGCTTGTTGTCGTCCACGCGCACGCCGATCGGCGCGTCTTCAGACCCAGGACGTGCATTGGGCGAAGCGTGGACATAGGGGTAACCGCGAACGCCCGTCGCGGCGAGCACCCTGACGTAATTGTCGGCGATCTCGTCGCCGGCCGCGCCGCCTACCTTGTGCAGGAAGGCCCGGCCGCCGGGCGTAGTCAACATGGTCTGGTCGAACAGCGTCGTGTAAACAAGGTTGCTGAAGTTATCGAGCCGCGCGATCGTGCCTTCGCTGCCGTACGGTGCCGCAAGATCCTGGCGGAATAGCGGCGAGTTGTGCATTGGATCGCCATTACCGTCGAACGTGTCGTCGAACATTCCCACCGGATAATAAGCCGGATTGCTGAGGTAGGCGTCTACGTCAGCCTCGCTGGAGAATTCGGTCAGGCCTGTTGGCGCCCGCCCCAGCGTCTTGCCGTGATTGGCGCGCAGCGTGAGCTGCAGGATTGGATATAGCGCTCTGGAATTGGCCGCGGTCGCGAATATCTTGCCGACGTTGAGGCTGTGATTGGCAAGGCCATCCAACCGGTGGCCGATCGAGCCGCCTTCCGGGACTTTGAGCATTGAGGCGTCGGTCATGGTGTGGCAGAGGGCGCAGGAGACACCGACGCGGTCTCCCTTCGGCGGCATTCCAATGACGGCGCTGGCTTTGATCAGCACCGCCGTCATCTTCGGATCGTTAAGCAAGGCCGAGGTTTGACCGGACGGGTCCGCGCGCAGCTGAGCCGCAAGCTCGCGGCTAGTGGCGCGATCGATGGCGTCCGCGTCGATCTGCAGCCCCAGCTGCAAGGCTTGCAACGGCGTGATCTTCGCTGCCGCGATGCCCTGTGGCAGCCTCACCGCATCGGTCCAGAAGCCTTCGTTGCCAAAGGTCTCATTGCGGAACACGTCTCGGCCAAGCACCGGGTCTCCATCGTGGCGAGCGACCACCGGGCCCTGGTCAGCGGGGCCGTTAGGAACCGTGGAATAGGCGCGCGATGCCCGAGGCGTCGCGATAATGCCAAGCAACAAGACTAGGGCGGCGGTAACGACCGGCGCCAGAAGGGTGGATCTGGCCAGCGGTGTCATCAAAGGACCGCGCATTCGAGTGAAAGGGGTGGAGGGACCGCCGCGCTGCGAGGGGAAATGCGGTCCCTCCGCGCACGGCTGGGGGAAGCCGTGCGTGTGACAATGGGATGGCGAGCCCGGCTCGGCGAGACCCTCGACGAACAGGGACCTGTGGGGGGAGCTATGGAGCTTTGCACAGTTTGTGTCTCCAGCCTGAGGGCGGGAGCGCACCAAGGTGTCTCTCAGTCGTCGACGCCAAGCGACTTCAGTCGACGATGAATTGATGACGCGCCGCAGAATGACACTCGTCGAGTCAAATGTATCAGCTATAGGTACATTCCGAAGGCTTTAGGCACATTGGGCCAAGCCTTGCTTTGCAATTTATGCGGGGAATGCCGCGCGGGCGTGCTAAAGAGCCATTAGGCCGATGGCTATGCACCGCACACTCAACGCATTGGAAATACGCGAAATAGGCGAAGCGCTCTACGGCGCGTCTTGGCAAGGCGAAATGGCGAGAGTTCTTGGAGTGCCTCGCCAATCGATCGGCTACTACATGAAGGCGGGCGGCGCCAAGGGCGCGCAGTCGGCGGCCATCGTGGGTCTTGTGGCGCGCTCAGTTGCGCGTGAGGTTCAAACGGCGAAGGATCAAAAGGACACCAGCGACGATCGCCAAGCCGAGCTGCTCAAGCTGCTGCGGCGTTTCGATCCCTGTTGAGCGATTTTTTGCCCAGCTGGTCAGCGGCGCGCGGTGACGTGGTGACCTCAGGGTCGTGCGAGCTCGCTGTCGCGGCCAGATCGTCTTATCCCTTTGCCCCTAACAGCTTGGAGCCGCGACTGTAAGGCGGGCGCGATCCCTAGAACGCCATATAGGGTCCGACTGTCGTTCCGGCGCTCCTTCCCTCCAATGCGGTGTAGACATTTCGGCCGAAAAAAAACGGCAGGCCGAAATCGAAGCTGTTCGGGTAGAAATCGGCATTGGTGATGGCGTTCGGGTTGGCTCCGATACCGGCCGCAGCGGAGTTTGTGCCCTCAAGCAGGGTATAGGCATTGTAGAGGGTGAATGCGGCGGAGGCGCTGACGCCGTTGGAGCCACTTAAGGTTGGGCCTAATGAGAGCGGTGAGCTCGGACAGTAGAAGCCCGCAAATCCGGCTTGGGCGCACAGGGCGATTGTCGAATCTATGAAATAATAGGCGTTGCTGCCGCTATCTATAAAGCTCTCTGGCAGGGTCTGGCCTTTGTAAGCAGCCGTCAGCAGGCCTGGTCCGTATGGGCTGTTCGAATTTGTCGTCGTCAGGATTGACTGGGCCCCAAGACCATTGTTCGCTTGGGTGCCAATCCCAAAGTAGAGCGTGCCTGTAGCCGATATCTCGCCGCTCGGCGGAACCGTGGGCAGCTCCAGAATGGTCCCGTTGTTGTCGACGCCCATCGCCGCGACCGGATTGGGCAGTTGCTGGAAGGGCGCCGAGGTGGAGGCGTTGCGGGTGATGATAGACGAGCACCCGGAGGTCGGACAGTCGTAATAGATGGCTGCGGAATAGCCTCCCGCGGTCTCGCAGAGACTGCCACAGTCGGTGGTGGTCACCCCGATGCCGATGATCCCATTGGCGCCGATTTCCTGGACTGTGCTTAGGCTGGTCCCGCCTCCGGACGAACAGCTGGATGGCGGGTTTGCGAAGGCGCCGCCGTCACCGATCAGCTGCAACGGCATGCCCGAGACGGATTCGCCGCCAATCTGAAAGTCCGCCGAACGAACCGAGCCAAAGACGTAGCCGTCGACGAACCCGTAGCATTCGCCCACGGGGCTTGAGCTGGCGTCCATCTGACTAGGCAAGGCGCTGAGAAGGCTGGAATTCAGCACGGACTGGGCGATACGCAGGCCGACCGAGCCTGTATCCACCAGCACGTGGTCGATGGTCTGGCAGTTGGTGGTGCTGCCCGGCGCGCAGATTGTCACCGACACGAACGGGGCGTCGTCGGAGATGTAGGCGTTTGGGCCGGTATTCACCGCGGCCGGGCCGGCGTCGACGGTGACCGACGCGAAGTTGGTCAGGGTCGGGGGGGTGACGGTCGCGCCGCCGCCGGATGATCCACCGCCTCCGCCGCCACATGCGGACAGGATGAGACCGGCCGCGATAATCCACAGAGCGTTACGCATCGCCCGGTCCCTACTGAAGCGGATTGACGGCGCAGCCGCTCGGCGCGGCTGGCGGGAGCATGGCGACGCCCCAGAAGGCGCCCGAGTGGCCGCCCGTGCGGACGACAAAGTCAGTTCGGCTCACCGACGGCGCGCGCCTGGGACGCCGCCCGCCTGCGGCGGCGTTGTCGGATTGGAAGGCGTCGAAATAGCCACCGAGCAACTGCCGAAGGTTTGCTCGCGCCGGCCCATGCCAGGCGACCGCGAATACGAGTCCATCGGCGCGGGCATATTCCGACGCCACGCCGTTTGGTAATGTCAGGGTGTGGATCGTGCATTCGCCCGAAGGCGCTGAATTCAACCTCGCGGCGAGCCGCGTGCGGTCGGTCTGGACACTTGATATGTCTCCGCCAAGCGCGGCAAGGGCAGGGCTGGCGAACACTGTCAGAACCAGGCTCAAGGCCAGCGGCGCGGCGGAGTGTCGGGAGAGAGGACGGTTTAACAGCGCCAAGGCTTTAACTCCGCATCTTGTCCGGACCGCAATCGGTTCGGAGCTCGCAGGACGGGCCCGCAGGTCGCATGGTTCGGCCTATGCGTCGTCATACTGTCACTCCGCCGCCTCAACGCTAGCACATGTCGCGCCTCGCTGGGCCAGCGCGCGAGGCGGGTCTCTAGAATTAATTAATCATCGCCACCGGAATGGGTTGCTCTAGCAATCCCGTATGGACCGACGGTAGGGTCGGCTGACTTGAAATATGCACTTGAAGATGTGTGAAAAAGTAAGCTGAGCATTGCGTAAAAAGAGCCTAAACATAGCTAATTTTTCTAGATTTTCACCGTCGTCTACAGGCGAATTTCAGCCTCGAAAGATCTCGTGACGGCCGACATCGTTTGAAATTGAATCTGATATTATTCAACCTTCACTGTCGAAAAATTACAATGCGGCGATCCGTCTGACCCCCTGGTCCGTATACGCAGGACATATGGTGAAACGTCCTGCTGCCTCATGACCCCAGTCGTGTCGCAACGGTGATCGGCCGGTCCAGCAACTGGCGAACAACCTCCAAAGCTCTTGCCGAACAAGACGTGGACAGCGTGCGATGATCGATTCGATGAACGGAGGAGGGGAAGATCGACCCGACATAGGTCCGCTTATCGAGCGGCTGCATCTTCTGTCCGGGTTGGGCGAAATTGAACGAACAGCCCTGCAGGACTTGTTTCAAAGCTCCGAGTGGTTTGACCCCGGCGCCTCGATCATCGAGGGCGGGACGCAACGGTCTGTCGCGGTTCTGACGTCCGGCATGGCCAGCCGGTATACGAACGTTGGGGCCGACCGGCGGCAGATTACAGCCCTGCTCGTTCGGGGTGACCTTTGTGGCGGCTACAGCGACCTTTTCCGCCCCACCCACTTTGCGGTCACCGCCCTGACCCGGGTCCGTTTGGCTAGGGTAGGTGTCGAGCCGTTCGGAGATTTGGTGGATCGCTATCCCGCGATCGCCATGGCGCTGCGCAATGCCTCCCTCGTCGATGAAGCCATTCTGCGGGCATGGGTCACCAACCTCGGTCAACGCCCCGCTAAAGAGCGCCTGGCGCATCTGCTGTGCGAGCTGGAACACCGCATGCGGACGGCTGGTCTTCTGATTGCTCCCGATCAGTTCGAGCTGCCCTTAAATCAAAAGGAGCTTGGCTCGGCGCTGGGCATGACCAGCGTTCACGTCAATCGGAGCTGGTCGCGTTTCACAGCCGGACGGTCCGCATCAAGGACCTCGCACGTCTGCACGCTATCGCCGAGTTCGACCCAGCCTATCTCGACCAGAGGTACGAGGACGGCTAGCCCAAGCCAATCGTCTAGCTGCGCATATTGAATGAGATTTCGGTGACCAGGCGCTGGTCGGCCACGCGCGTTAGCTGGATCGCAACATCCACGACGCCGGACACATATTCGATAATTTCGCCCCGGCTGAGGTTGCTGCCTCCCTGCAAGACCATCAGGGCGATCTGATCGACGGCGGCGCGGGGGCTGTCTGCGTGGACGGTGGTGATCGATCCGGGATGCCCGGAGTTGACCGCCCTTAGGAAGCTGTAGGCTTCCGCGCCGCGCAGTTCACCGAGGATGATACGATCGGGGCGCATGCGCAAAGACGCCTGAAGCAGATCGTCGACACTGACGTTTGTCTCGCCCAGGGATCCGCGCACCGCGACAAGGCCAACGGCGTTTTGCTGCTCGAGCCGGATTTCCGGAGTGTCCTCAATGACAACCAAGCGTTCGTGGGACGGAACCTCCTTCAGCAGGGCGTTCAGGAAGGTTGTCTTGCCGCTGGATGTACCTCCGGACACGATAATGTTTTTGCGCGCGCGGACCGCGCCTTGAAGAAAGTCGGCGATGCGACGTTCGTCGAGCGCCGCCTGCAATGACAGATCGCTCTCGGAGCGCTCGTCCAGGTTCGCCCGCCGGGCGTGCTCGAACGCGCCCGCCAGCGCGTAGTCCTGCAAGGACAGATTGCTGACCACGTGTTTTCGGATGGCGATGGCCATCGATCCTCGCGTCGCCGGGGGCGCAATGATTTGTACCCGGGCGCCGTCCGGCAAGGTGGCGGCGAGCAAGGGATGTTCGCGGCTGACGCCTTGATGCGATGCGGCGGCGATCTGCGTCGCCAGCCGCCACAGCGCCGTCTCTGTCAGCTCAGGAGCGGGATACTTCCGGGCCTGCCCGCCCAGGGTTTCGACCCACACCTCGCCAGGCGCATTGATCAAGATGTCGGTGACGTCCGGCTGCTCCAGCCAGGTCCCCAACGGACGAAGATAGGCCTCCAGATAGACTCCGAGCCCCGGACTGGCGACTTTCATTGCCCGTGTCCCTCGACAGAGCCAAAGTCCAGATCACGTGCGACGAAGATGCGAATGGGTGTTCCCTGAGGAACCTTGATTGTGGGCGGAATGACCTGCGGCGCATAGGCCGACACCGTGGAGGCAAGGCCTGTGGCGGCCTGGCTCGAACCGATCACCACCTCGGTGCTCGGCGTGCCCGCAAGGGCCGAGGCGCCCGCATTGACCACTGAGAGCAGGATCGCCCCGCCGAAGGTTTGAAGAAAATGGTGGTCCACCGAACCGCTCAGGCCCGCGCGGCCAAGCTGGTCGGTGGCGGGCGAGCCAATCTGTACCGAAACTCCATCCGCGCGCAGCACCCGGGTCCAGATGATGAAGGCTCGCGACTGGCCGAGAGCGACGGCGCTGCGGTACTCGCCAATCAACCGGCTACCCCGTGGGATGAGTACGGTGGATCCGTCGAAGCTGCGCACGTCCCGGCTCACCACGGCGCGGGCAAACCCGGGCAGGTCGGAATCCAGCGCGGTCTCCAGCACTGCCGGGATGATGGCGCCCTGGGCGACGACGGAGCTTCGTCCGTGCAACACTGTGGCGCGCGCCCGGTCGGGCTCGGCGTTCGACACCCGCGCGGCGAACTGTTCGTCGCCATTCAGTCCCGTGGTCTGGCCCGGTCCGGCCGGCGCGCTCGCACCAGCTTGGGCGGCGCCGGGCTTTGCTGGCGCGCCAGCCGCCGCAGGCGCCGCGCCCTCCGCTGAATCGGCGGCATAATCCACCACCAGCACCGGACTGCGGGGCGCTGGCGGCAGAGGGGGCGTGGCAATGGGAGCCGGTCCAATAACCGGAGGCGCCGTCGTCGCTGTCGCCACGGGCTGTGGCGCCGGTGGCGGCGCGGTCCCGGCCGCCGCCATGGCGGCGACCTCTGGTGGAACCGGCGGGGCAGGGGGCAGGGGCGCGACGGCCTCCGCCGACGAGGGAATGGCGTCCGCGTCATGAGCCGCATGCGGTCGGTGTAGACTCAGCCACAAGAAAACCAGCAGACCCGCCAGAACCGCTCCGCCGCTGACCAGCCACAGCCTGCCGTCATTGCGTGTGCTGGCAACCGATGATCGCAGCTCGCCGCCGGAGTCCACCGACGGCCAGTCGTCGCGGGGGGGCGGCCGGGGATCGCCGCGCCAATCGGGATCAAGATTGCTCATCAGGGTTGTCCGTCGGGATGACGCGCGGCGCGCGCCGTCTCGGCGTCATGAGGTCTGGGCGCCTGGGCGCCAGGTGTTGGGTCCCGCCAGGCTTCGTTGATCACCGTCGTGATCTCCTTGCCGTTCCGCAACCGGAAGCGCGGCGCGACCTGTTCCACCACCTGGTAGCCGTCACGGTAGCTGTAATCGACCAAACTCTCCGAGCCGTCCTTGGCTAGCAGGAAGACGGCGGGGGTCGACTCGCTGTCGGGCCATTTGAAGTAGGTGAATTGACCGTCGTCGAAGACCAGGGAGGGCAGCAGGGACCGCGAGCCGGTATAGGTGTAGGCGCGGTTCCGCTGCTCCGGCGGTGGAGGCGGAGGTGGTGGGGGCTGGACCGCGACGACCGGCTCTGGGGGATAGGAGAAGCGCACGACATAGGTCATGTCCGCGCCGGCGCTGTGGGACGCCGTGGCGATCAGGTCAAAAAGGTAGCTTCGCCGGTCGGTGATGACGGTCATATTGGTCCGCACCGCGTGTTCGAAGGGTTTGATGAACAGGAGATTGGCGCCCTTGTTCGGCGTGATCTGCCAGGTCGCACCATCGCCGATGGCGACGTTTTCGATTCGCTCATCCGCGCCGAACTGGATCATCATCTGATAGCCGAAATGCGCGTCGAGCAGCACGACCTGATTGGGGTCGTAGAAAATGGTTCGGATACGGGAATCGACCGTCACGCCGTAGGGGGTCGCGGCCGCGCGGCCCGGCGGCGCCGCCATCGGGACGAGGCAGGCCGCCAGTCCCGCCACCCATGTCATTGCGAGGCCCTTCACGGGGCGCCAGGTCCCGAGGTCGTGGGCGACCCTCCCGATGCGCTCGGAACCGCGGTGGGCGCCAGGGTTTCGGCGTCACGGCGGTAGCGAGTGACCTGGAAGCCCAGCGGATTGACGAAACGGTCGCCCATGCTGATCGGCGCGTTGCTGTAGCGGAACGCCAGCACCGCGGCCCACGATTGTTGAGACCCTGCGGTCGATCCCGGGTCCGTTCGGGTCGTGTCGAACCGGATCAAAGCGGTGGTGGGGGACAGCATCGAGACACTCTTGATCGTCGTGGCGACCATGGTGTTGGGCGAATAGAGATTGAGCGGGCTGTCCGGCGTCGTCTTCTGCATCAGGCGCGCGTACTGGTCGCGCGCCTCGCCGGACGACCACAGCATAACCTTGTGATACTGCTGGGTAAGGTCGCTGGCGTCGAACGTCTCGCGGGCCATAACATATTGGACCAGGAAGGCCTGGGTGACCGCCTGATCCTGGGTCATAGCGCCTGGTTTCAGGCCGCTGACCGTCTGCACATAGCCAGTTTGGCGGTCGACGGTGATGGTGTAGGGCACGACCGTCTTGAGCGGGGCAAGCGCGGCCAGGGCGAAGGCCTCCAGCACAGCGATGGCTGCGGCAGCAGCCGCGATGATCCACGCAACCCTGCGAGAGCCGCGCAAGGCGCCATGGATGTCGGCCGCCCAGGTGGCCGCGTCCTGGTAGTATTCACCTCGACGCTTGTCGGGTTTCAGGTCTTTGCTGTGCGTGTTCACCATTACTCGCTTCTTACGCCGCTTCTTGCCGCGCGGGGCGTAGCGTTGCGCCGAGGCGCCTGGCCAAGCCGGCCAGAAACCGGATAGTCCCGACCCCCTTGGTCAATCGTCGTGAATATGGTCGTTCGCCGATCCAAAGCGGCCGCCACCCCCACCGCCGCGGAAGGCGAGGCAAAGCCTTCCCGGCGAACCTGGGCGGCCATGGCTTCCGCTGTCCGGTTAGCGCGGGACGGCGGGATGAGCTCCGTGTGTTGCGTACTTCCCGGCCGGGTTGGCGCCAGTGCGGCGTCCGGCATGCGACGCATTCGCGGCAGTTTATAGCCTGCGGCTATGGCCCCGGCGGCTAACACCATCCCGATGGAGACGCCTGCGAAAACGATCACCAGCACCATGACGCCGAACGCCACCCCCGGCTGGTAGGTGTTGGAATCGCGCATGGCTTCAACCTGCTGCAGCGCGGGTTCGAGCATGGTCAGGGCGATCCCGAGCATGAGCGTGATCGCCAGAGGCGCGAAGGCGAACGCCAGGCTGGCCCGAAGCCAGCCCTCAAAGACGCCGCGCGTACTGTCGAACAGCAGCATGGCGATGAAGATCGGGCCGGTGGCCAACAGCATGCCCAGGACGATCTTGGAGGCGAGTAGGACGCCGAGGCTGGACACGACCAGCACCACCGCCGACATCAGCAAGAGAAGGGCGTCGAAGCCGGACTTGCTGAGCAGGGTGGACAGCGCGCCCCCGGCGCCGGGCGCCGGATTGATTGGGCCGCCGGCCACCGTCGCGACATTCGCTGCTTGCGCCCCCGGGGGCGTGGCCGGCGAAAACGACGTCAGATCGATGAAGGCTCTCTGCAAGCCATCGAACACGTCGCCGCTGTAGGCCGAGCTCCGGGCGCTGAAATTGTGCAGGATGAGGTTGGCGACCTGCTGCGGCCCGTAGAACAGAAAATGGTATACCAGCTGCTGGTAGACGCCCCACTGTGTCGCCAGGGCGACGACCACGCCCAGCTTCACCGTGGTGAGAGCAAAGTCGGTGACGTTCAGCGGCGAGCGCCCCAGAAGCAGCTGATAGCCGATCAGGGCCACATAGAGCGTCAGCATGACCGTCAGCACGCCGGAGAAGGCGCCGCTGGGCCGGAACAGGGTGTCGTAGCCGCTGTAGATCAGCTGCTGCACATTGCAATCGACCACACCCAGCAGGCTGCGAACGAGGGGATCCTCGGGGCCGGGGGATGGACAGGAACCCGCCACTAGGCCGCCCTTACGAGATGGGGCAGCCAGTTAGCGGGCTCATCGCCGTATTGGCGACGCAGCTCGTCCAGCTCGCGAACGGTTGACTCGCGGCCCGACAGAACCTTTAGGACGTCGGGCATGCCGGAGAGGTTGAGACGCGCGACGACGCTGTCGGCGCCATGTTTGATCAGGAAGCAATGGCTAGAATCCGGCAGGGTGCGCACAAGATCGAACTCATGACTGGTCAATCCGAAGCCGCCGCAATAGTCGGCTTCCTGAGCCTTGGGGTTGATCATGAATATCTGCGTCGCCGCCTGCTCGATGATCGCGCTGGAAATGCGGCTGGCCAAGGCGTCCTGAGCGCTCTGGGTGCAGAAGCCGACGATTCCGTTTCGCTTGCGGATGGTCTTTTCCCAATCCTTGATGCGCTGCACGAAGACGTCGTCGTCGAGCGCCTTCCAGCCTTCGTCGATGACGATGACAGCCGGCGTTCCGTCCAGGCGCTGCTCGACCCGATGAAACAGGTACATCATGGCCGGCGTTCGCGCGGCGGGGTCGTCGAGAATCTGGGTCATGTCGAAACCCACGGTGCGTTCGTCGAGGTTAAGGCTGTCGACCTCATTGTCGAACAGCCAGGCGTAGTCGCCCGAGCCGTGCCAGGGCGCCAAGCGAGCCGCCAGGTCGGTGCTTGAGGGGCGCCGGCCCCCGCGAAATAGTTCGGAGAAGTGGCGAAGGCGCCGATATTGCGCCGGCTGGGCGAAGTTGGCTTCCACCGCTTCGGCGATGGCCGCCAGATCTTCCACGTCCAGGGCGCCGCCAGGTGGGGTGATCAACTTGGCGGCCCAGTCGGCCAGAAACCGCCGATTCGCGGGCTCATCGTTCAACAGAAGCGGATTCAGCCCCGTGGGCTCGCCCGGCCGCAGGACGTCGTAGCGGCCGCCGATCGCGCGAAGGAAGATTTCCGCGCCCCGATCCTTGTCGAAATAGATGGTGCGCGGCGACAGCTTTTGCGCCTGGGCCAGAAGGAACCCCAGCACCACCGTCTTGCCCGATCCAGACGGTCCGATCACCGTGAAGTTGCCCAGGTCGCCATGGTGAAAGTTGAAGTAATAGGGGCCTGCGGAGGTGGTCTCCAGGACGGTGATGGCCGGTCCCCAGTGGTTGTTGTCGACCCGCCCGGTGGGGAAGTTGTGGTAGCTGGCGAGGCTGGCGAAATTGCTGCTGGAGATCACCGCGCGGCGACCGATATCTTTGAAGTTCCCGGGAAATTGAGCCCAGAACGCCGGCTCCAGGTTCACGTCTTCCCGCACCGTGATCAGGCCAAGTTCGGTGAAGGCCGACTGGACGTCCGCGGCGGCTTCGTTCAGCTGTCCGCGGGTGTCCCCCTTGACCATCACCGTCATATGATGCTCGCCGAACGCGGCGCGGCCGGCGGCCACATCGTCCTTGGCCGTCCGCAGGTCCTGTTGCAGGCTGAGGGCCTCGTCGTCCGCGGCTCGCATCCGGCGCAGCGCCAGGTTCATCCGGTCCAGCGCGGCCTGGCGATCCACGAAGCCAAAGCTTTCGGTCAGCACCATCTCGAACGGCAGCCGCAAAAGATCGTCGAGCATGCCGGGGGTGGTCTGGCTCGGATAGTCCTTGGCGGACAGCATGGCACAGAAGGTCGATCCGCGCCGCCCGGCGGGACCAAGCTCCAGGGTGTCGGCGCCGAAGCTGACGCGCCGATAAGGCAGGTAGAGGCCGAGGTCGGATTGCGGCAGGCGCACCGGCCGCATCTCACCGTTGTAGAGTAGCGAGAAGAATTCCAGGGGCTCCGAGCAGACGTCCTGCGGCCCGTCGTAGACGGTCAGCAGGCGCGCCCCGTAAGGCGCCAGCGCGGAGAGGAGACTATCGCGGGCGTTGTTGAGGGCGCTGAGTTCCCGAGAGAAGGCTGCGGCGGTCTCCTGCCGGTCACCGGCGCCCAGGAGCGATTCTCCGACCTTCTGCAGCAAGCCGACTCGCCCCTGCAAGGGCCGACGCACAAGGGTCAGGAACAACTCGTTGACGTAAAGCTTGCGCGCGCCCAGCCGGGTGCGCCAGGCGTCATCAAGGCCGCGGCTGAAATCATCGGCGAAGGCGCCGGCCAGCTGCGGAAAGACCTCGCGCCGGACGACATGGTGGTAGATCGCAAAGCGGGAATTGGCGACGCCGCGCAGCACCGTGTCGCGGACGGATTTGCGATAGTTCAGCTCATCGGTATCGGCGGTCTCGAACGGATAACCGGCCAGGTGCAACACCTGAAGCAGCCGCCCATCGCGGGTTTCGATGGTGGCGTCGTCGACATGGCGCGCGAAAGGAAGCCGGCTGCCCGCCGCCTGTTCGCGCCGTTCGTCAGGCCGGGCCGTGCGCATCATCGAACCGGGCATGGGTTAGGCGGAGTATGAGTTGCAGCGCCAGAAGACGGCGTTCCGGACCCTGGGACAGCGACTGACCCGGATCACCCACAGATCAAAAAACCGGGGTTCCCGGAGGCAGCCTATATAGCCCACGAGGTGGATGATCAGCGCCGCGGGCAAGGCCCAGAACGAGTGGGTGACCAGGAACAGTTCGATGACGATGACCGCGTTCAAGACGAAATAGCTGTAGGTCACGCCGGCGAACATCTGCGGCCGCGTCAGGGCGCCGAACACAATGTCTCGATCGAGCTGGGCCATGGGGTCAGTTCCCCGCCGCGACGGAGCGGATTCCCGCGACGATGGCCGCAGCGCCGAATACGATAAAACAGCCGAGGATCACTGTCGCGCCGCGTCGCCAGTCGATCCGCCCTGTCAGCATCATCAGGCCGGTGGCGGCCACGGCGATCACAGCCAGCGCCGTGGCGACATTGCCCAACAAGGTGCCTTGGAGCCAGGTTACGGCGGTCAGGATAACATTGGAGCCAGCGGGATCGAGGCTGGAGGACTGGGCGTGAGCTGCTGCGGCGGCGAGGCCGGACATGGTCGCGCCGATCGAGGCTCGGGCGCCCAGTTTTGCGAGGATTCTGCTGCTCATCTTTCCCTGCCTGACTGTGGGGTAGCGCCGATGGAAATCTGCTGGCTCAAGCGCGCCATGATGTCCGCGACATAGGCCTGCGTCTCCTTATACGGCGGTACGCCGCCGTACCGATCAACCGCCCCCGGCCCTGCATTATAGGCCGCAAGCGATCGGATCAGATCGCCATTGTAGTGCTGCATCAACGATCTCAGATAGACCGCGCCGCCGTTGAAATTCTGGCGCGAATCCAGGGGGTCCACGCCGAGCGCCCGCGCGGTGGCCGGCATCAACTGCATCTCCCCGATCGCTCCCGCCGGCGAGACGATGCCGGGGGTCATGCGTGACTCCCGCCAGGCCACCGCCTCGATCAAGGCGGGGCTGAGCGCTACGGCGGCGGCGGCCTGCGATATCTCGGCTTGATCGGATTTAGACTGGGCGCGCCGCATTCGGATTCTTGGCGTCCGGGTCTGGATCGGGCTTGCACCCCCCACAGTGAAGACAGCCGGGCGGTCGTAAACCGTAACCGCGCCGCCAGCACCAACTTCGAGGACTTGGGCTTGGCTGAGTCCCGGATGATACGCCGCGCAGGCGAGCGCCGCCAATACGAGCGCTGCATTCAGGTTGGCGGACAGCGAACCACCACGTCGAGCAGACGCTCGACGTGGCTGAGCAAGGGTCGTGGACAGGAGTCCACGCATTGTGCGTCGATCTACGCACCTATTCTTCATGCGAAGATACCCGTGTATTTAGTTCGGTCATGTTGAATACATCGATACGAATGATTTCGCAACAAACTCAGCCGCTCGTATTGATATTGCCGTTGACGCCAGATGGGAAAAACCCGCCCATGGTTACGGCTGCCGCATTCAAGTAAACGATGTTCAGCACTTGAGCGGTGGTTCGAGAATAGGCGAGGGAATTGCTGTCCGCATCGACGATATTCGAGATCGTCGAGCTCGAACCCTGGATGCCCTGGTCGTCGTTGTTGGTTCCGTCCAACTTTGACCGCGCGTTTGAGATCCCCGTCGTCGCTGTATAGGGATTGATGGCCGGCGCCGGGCTTGCAATGCCCATGGCGTAGAGGGAACTTCGGATTAAGCCGGCGTGATAAGCTTCAACCGCCAGGATGCCTGCGGCGGCTTCGAGGTAGGTCTTGCTGCTGATCAGCCCGGCCGCGCCGTGATAGGCGGTCACACCGACGTCCTCGAAGATATAGGCGCCGAGCAGGAAGGACTCGTCGTCGGCGTAGGGATTGAAGGTGCCGCCCTGGGGAATTACGCCGGCCGCGACGGCCGCCAGCGAAAACGCGCTGGTGGCGCTCACGGAAATGTCGATCGCCGGCTGGGCGACGGCCGCACTGGTGAGCTGCGAACGCAGGAAAGCCACATGATTGCTTTCGTCCTTGGCGATCTCGTTCGCATAGGCGATCACCGCCGGATTGGTGAGGTTGGCCTTCTGTCCAGCCTTGACCGCACCCTGGGTTCCGGTCCCGGATAGCATTGATAACGGAAGGCCGAGTCCAGTTGCTGCATAGGAATAGAACTGCGCTTCCAGATATTCCAGATTTAGGGCGAAGTTCAGAATGTCTTCGTCGCTCGGGCCGCTGGTCGTCGTGGTCTGGGCGCCGGCATGACTAAGGTTTCCACCGCAGGCCGTCAACGCCAGGGTGCCCGCGGCGCCAGCGGCGAAGCCACCGGCGGATCGAAGGAAGTTTCGTCGCTCGGATCGTCCCTGTTCTCTCGAAATGGCATTCTTTTTCAAGGAATTAAGAATCAACAACGCGTCCATGTGGGGTTCCTCCTGTGAGACGAGCTCGCCATGGTCGCGGATGCCAACCATCGCGTCTGTGACGCCGCGGTCCGACCGCCCAGACCATCCCCTCCAGGATCAGGCTAGACGTTGTACCCAAGCAGATCACCCAACTCGTATTGGATAACGTTTGTTCCTGAGGTTATCAGTAAAAGGCCAGTATTTAACAATTGTTATTTGCGTTGCGGAGGTGCCGACTTCCGTATTTGGCCTGAGGCAAAAAGGAAATGAGGGCAAAATTAACAATTGTTATAGTTAAAAATATTGCTCTATTCTAACATTTGTTAGGCAACCTACTTTGCTTTCTGCGGGTTAGGTCAAGACGCAGAACTCATTGCTGAGAATTTCATGTCCCATCCTCCCGCTGAACAGGCCGTGCTGTCAGCATCCGGCGGCGCCCTCAGCGGCGGCGTTGCGCCCAGCATGCCGGAAGCCTTCAGGTCGATCGCCATTCCGGCAAGCGGCAAATATTGGCGCAAGCTCGCCGCTTTTGCCGGGCCAGGCTACCTTGTCGCCGTCGGCTATATGGATCCAGGCAACTGGGCGACCGATATCGCCGGCGGCTCGCGTTTTGGCTATGCCTTATTGTCGGTCGTGCTGCTGTCCAATTTTGTGGCGATGTTCCTGCAGTGGCTATCGCTGCGGCTGGGGATCGCGTCCGGACGCGACTTGGCCCAACTGTGCCGCGAGCGCTTTGGGTCACGGGTATCGGTCTTCCTTTGGGCCACCTGTGAAATCGCCATCGTTGCGTGCGATCTGGCTGAGGTGATCGGCACCGCCATCGCCCTGAAGCTGCTGTTCCATCTCCCCCTGCTAGCCGGCGTTTCAATCACCGTTCTGGACACCTTGGTGATCATGGCGCTGCAGAAGCGCGGCTTCCGCTATGTCGAGGCCCTAGTAATCACCTTGATCGGCGCTATCGGCGCTTGCATGGCCATTGAGCTGTATTTCTGCAAACCAGACATGGCCGGCATTCTGGGGGGGCTGGTGCCGACGCAGAGTCTCTTCCGAGATCGGGACATGCTGTACATCGCCCTGGGCATCTTCGGTGCGACGGTCATGCCGCACAATCTGTATCTACACAGCTCAATTGCCCAGACCCGCAGCTTTGACACGACGGCAAAGGGCCGCCGCGAGGCGATCCATTTCTCGACGGTCGACTGTTTTGCGGCGCTGGGTTTCGCGCTCTTTGTCAACGCCGCCATTCTTATTCTGGCGGCGGCCGCCTTCCATCACGGACATCGGGAAGTCGCCCAAATCGAAGACGCTTACAAACTCCTCGCGCCAGTCGTCGGCGCGGCCGCCGCGAGCGTATTGTTCGCCGCAGCCCTTCTCGCGTCGGGACAGAACTCGACCTTGACCGGAACCATGGCCGGTCAAATCGTCATGGAAGGCTTTCTCAACCTACGAATAAACCCCGTGGCGCGACGCTTGGTGACGCGTGGCCTTGCTGTGGCGCCGGCATTTTTGGTGATCGCAATCGCGGGGGAATCCAGTGCGACCAAATTGCTGATCCTGAGCCAAGTCATTCTCAGTCTTCAATTGGGTTTCGCGGTCATTCCGCTGGTCATGTTTACGAGCGACCGAAAGATCATGGGTATCTTCGTGAGCTCGCGCCTGGTGCGCGCCGCAGGCTACGCGACGGGCGCCTCGATCGTGATCGCCAATATCTGGTTGGTTATTCAGTCGCTAAGCTTCTGATTTGGAAGCGGCGGTCGGACATGGAGCTGATGTCGATGTCGACGTTCAAAATCTTATTATTGTCAGCTATGCTCTCGATTGACGCGTTTGGCGCGGTGAGATTTTTGGCTGTACACAGCCCGTTTTCGAGTGTGTCGACGCGGGCGCCCATGTCCCGCTCCAACGAGCCCAAGGCCTTAAGCTAAGCAATGAATTGCTCGGCGCGCGATAGAAGCGCGCTATTTCAGGTCGAGCAGGGCAAGGGTGGACGGGTCTTCCGTCCAATCCAGGCCGTGGCCTCATCCAGTGTCTCAAAGGGCTCGCACTTCATCCCGTCCAGCGGGCCAAATCCGGCTTCAAGATGCCAATATCCCTGAAGCGGCGCCTGTTCCTCACCAGCCAATCGGACCAGAACGCCAACCAAGCCGCCGCCGAACATGACGAGGCGTCCATCCACATCTGCGCTGGTTGTATCAATGCGGATAGGCCGAAGCTCGATGGCCGACATAGCCAATTTCCCGTAGGCAATCTTCAAATGTGAGTGCGATAGGATCCCTGACGGAGTCGTGCAGACTGTCATCCGGGCCGCTTCAAAGATTGATATCGGTCTCGATGCAAAAAATACAATATCTACTAAGTAGTTTTGGAGCGAATTATAGTCGTTAATGGCTTATATTGTCATTTCAATGGAAATTGACATGGGACTATGCGTAGGAACGGAAGAGTCCGCCGGTTACGGCAGTAGGTAGTCGGGGCTAAAGTCCGAGAGCGCTTGGAGCCTATTCAGGTCATGCAGCCGCATGACTCCGCGTCGGAATTCGATCAGATTCTCCACGCGCAGCTGCTGCAGCACCCGGTTGACGTGGACGCTGGTCAGCCCCAGGACAGATCCTAATTCGTGTTGAGTAAGCGGCAATTTGAAACTGTCGCTGGCAAGAAGCAGGCCGCAATCCGTCATCCTCTGAGCCAGCTCGCACAACAGATGTGCGACGCGTTCACGAGCGTGCCTTTGACCCAGATTGACGATCCAGGCCCGCAAGACCGCTTCGTCGACGAGGGAGGACTTTTGGAGCGCCGAGGCGATCGCGGGATGGTCATCGAGGGTCATCCGAAACCGATCGATATTGATCCTGGCGATACGTGCCTTGGTGAGCGTTCGAACGCCATAGTGAACCGGTCCGCTGAGCCGCTCGCGGGCGCCGCAGATGTCGCCGAGCATGAGCAGGGTGATGATCTGCCGACGCCCGTCTTGAAAGTCTTTATGTCGGTAGGCGAAGCCGTCGAGAAGAATGATGACTGTCTTCGACGTTTCCCCTTCGGAGGAGACCGCGGTCCC
>Ga0302314_10004001_pt1 | contig 27100 bp, 11 predicted proteins | sample III_Palsa_N2_3_FD_200533 | JGI IMG/M metagenome (GOLD analysis project Ga0302314, IMG submission 200533) | Peat permafrost microbial communities from Stordalen Mire near Abisko, Sweden - III_Palsa_N2_3 | ecosystem: Environmental > Terrestrial > Soil > Palsa > Peat permafrost | place: Sweden...
TGCGGGACCGCCGCGTACCGCCGGGAGATGGTGGTGGTCAGCGACATCGCCGTGGATCCGCTCTGGACCGACTACCGGGACCTGGCCCGCCGGGCCGGGCTCGCGGCCTGCTGGTCGTCCCCCATCAAGTCCGGCACCGGGGAGCTGCTCGGCACCTTCGCCATGTACCACCGCACGCCGTGGGCCCTGAGCGAGGACGATCTCGACCTGAGCATCGTCTTCACCCGCACCGCCGCCCTCGCCATCGAGCGCCACCGGACCGAGCAGGCCCGCCGCCGGGCGCACGAGAGCGAGCAGGCCCTCAGCTCCGACCTGGCGTTCCTGCTGGACTCCAGCACCGCGGTCAGCGAGGAGGCGCACTACCCGCAGAACATGCAGCAGATGGCACGGATCGCGGTAGCGGCCCTGGGGCCGGTCTGCGTCATCGACGTGCTGGAGGACGGCCGGATCCGGCGGGTGGCTGTCGGCGTCGCGCCGGAGCTGCCCCGCCGGGCCGCGGAGCTGCTGGCGGCCGAGACGCCGGCACACTCCAAGGCCTCCCTGGTCGGGCGGGTGCTCGCGTCCGGCGCGAGCGAGGTCAGCCGGACCGCCCCCTCGGGGCCGTGGCAGGACCTGGGCCTGCGGATCACCGGGCAGGCCTGTTTCCCGCTCACCGCCCGGGGACGTACCTTCGGTGCGCTGACGCTGGTGGCGACCGAGAAGCAGCCGTTGGACGCGCGGGCGATCGCCCTCGCGGAGGAGCTCGCCCGCATCGCCGCGGCCGGCGCCGAGACCACCCGCCAGTACGACCAGCGGGCGCGGTTGGCCCACGACCTCCAGGCCGGGCTGCTGCTGGCCGCCCTGCCGGAGGTGCCCGGCGCGCAGCTGGCCGCGTTCTACCGGCCGGCCGGCGAGGGACTGGACATCGGCGGCGACTTCTACGACGTCTTCCCCCTCCCGGGGGACTGGTGGGGGCTGATCATCGGGGACGTCTGCGGCCGGGGCGCCTATGCGGCGACCACCACCGCGCTGGTCCGGAACACGGCCCGTGCGGTGGCTCCGCTGCTGCCGACCCCGGGCGCGGTGGCGCAGGCGGTCAACGACGCGCTGCTGAGCCGCGAGGACAACGGCGAGAGCTTCGTCACCATGATCTATGCCGAGCTGCGGCGGACCCGCGAGGGGATCGCCGTGAGCATGGTCCGGGCCGGGCACCCGCCCCCGGTGCTGCGCCGGGCCAACGGCGTCGTGGTCAGCCCCACCCCGGCCGGCCAGATCCTCGGCGTCTCCTCCGACCCGGAACTCCTGCTGGACTCGTTCACCCTGGGCAGCGGGGACAGTCTGATCCTGGTCACCGACGGAATCCTGGAGGCCCGCAACCCGGCCGGGGACTTCTTCGCCGAGGACCGCCTGGCCGACGCCATCCAGTCGACCACCGGCATCAACGACGCGCACCGGATCCTCGACGCGGTCACCAGCGCCGTCGACGCCTTCACCGGCAGCGTCACCGACGACGACCAGGCGGTGCTGGCCCTGGTCGCCGAGTAGCCAGCCGGGTCGCCTGGCCGGGCCCCCTGAACAGGGAGTCAGTGCCGTTCCGGCTTCGCGGAACGCGCCATCAGTTCCTTCACCGCCGCCTGCGGGCCTTGCCGCGGTGGACGATCTCCACGACCGTCTCGGTGATGGGCACGTCGACGCCGGCGTCGACCAGTTCCGGGCGCCGCCCCCACAGGGAGACCTCACAGCCGGCGTCGGCCAGGACCATGGCGAACGCGGTCCCCCAGGACCCAGTACTGAAAACAGCGGCGCGACCTGTCACCGGCCAGCCCCCTCCGCGAGCGTGATCGAACAAGACCGGGCGCGGCCGCCCGCCGGGGTCCGGGCCCGCGCGGGGACGGACCCGGCGTCCCGCCGCTCAGGCGCTCGCCTCGGCTGTCCGCCGACGCAGGCTCAGCGGGCGCATGTCGGTCCAGACGGTCTCGATCCGGTCCAGGCAGTCCTGCCGGGGGCCGACCGTGCCCTCGGCCTCCCAGCCGGCCGGCAGCGGGCGGTCCGCCCGCCAGATGGAGAACTGCTCCTCCTCGTTCCGCACCACCAGGTAGCTCGTCTCCTGAGTGTCACCCATGGTCATGCTTCCTCCTGCGTCTCGCTCACTCGTTCCTTCGACGGGTCCAGCCTGCGTCGCGCGAGGCCCGTCGGCCCAGGGCAGAACGCGCCGCTCGGGCAGCGCGTGTCGCTGCCGGTTCTTCTCTGGTGAGCCGTCCGGCGCCACGGCAGTGTGCTGAGGGGCCGGAGCGATCGGCGCACTCGTCGACCCGAGGCGCCGCCGGACCCTGGAAGGAGTTCAGCCATGTCGGAGATCCCGGTGAATGTGCATCTGCCCGCCGAGGGGTGGCGTCTGTGGGAGCACTTCGCGCTGCGTGGCCCCGGCTTCCCCGCCGAGGGGGTGTTGCGGCTGGCACCACCCGAACTGGCCCTGGCCGCCGACAAGTTCGGCCCCGATGACAAACTCGCCGGGCCTGCCTGGGAGACCTTCACGGAGGCGTTCGACACGGCCGCCGTGGAGACCGCGAAGCTGCTGCAATCCATCGCGGCGATGCCGCGCTTCCGGGCGGCCGTCGCCTGGCAGAACCCGGCCGTGCTGCGTACCGGCATCGCGCCTTTCCTGAACTGGACGCCCACCGCGGCCGGCCGCACCAGCATGCCGCGTCAGCGCGAGGAGCTGGTCGCCCACTACTGGCAGCGCTTCTGCGTCAAGAACGACACCATCGGCTTCTTCGGACCGGTCGGCTGGGGCCGCTGGGACCTGTCGACGCGCGGTGTCACCATCGACAACGGCTCCGGATTCCTGGCCGACTCGCGGGTCTACTTCGCGAGTTGGGCGATCGACGCGCTGGCGAAGGCACTCGGCGAGGACCAGGAGCTGATGGCCTGGATCCCACCGGTGCGGGTGTCCTTCGTTCCGGTGCCGGAGTCGGCCGAGGGGACGCAGGGAACGCCGGGGACAGGGAGGTCCGAGTCCACCGTGCGGCTGCCGGGGCGGCCGCCGCAGGCGATTCCGGAGGACGCCCGCAAGGTGCTGGAACTGTGCGACGGCAGCCGGACGGTGGCGGTGATCGCCGCCACCCTGGGAACCGGGACGGCGCAGGTCGTCGAGACCGTGCGCTGGCTGGTCGGGAAGCGCTGGGTGCACTGGCGGCTGGAGGTGCCCGCGGGGACGTATCCGGAGCGGGAGTTGCGCGCCGTGCTGGACCGCGTCGGCGACGCCCGGCTGCGCGAATCCGCCCTGGCGAAGCTGGCGGTGCTGGAGCGCGGACGGGACGCGGTGCACGCGGCCGGGCTGGACGCCGAGGCGCTGACCGCCGCCGTGTCCGCGCTGGAGGCCGACTTCGCCGAGCTGACCTCGACCGAGGCCCAGCGCGCCAAGGGGGCCCGGACCGCACCCTGCCGCGGACTGGTCTACTCCGACAGCAGGCGGGCCGCCACCGCCACCGTCGGCACCGCCGTGCTGGACGAGCTGGCCCCGCTGGAGCTGTGCCTGACCGCCGCCCGCTGGATGACCAACCGCTTCGCGGAGGCCATGAGCGCCCGGATCGGCGCTGTCCACGACCGGCTCAAGGCGGCGAACGGAAGCGTCGACCTGGGCTCGCTGTGGCTGGAGTGCCTGCCCTCCCCGCACCCGCAGGCCACCGCCGAGATCACCGCGATCCAACAGGAGCTGCGCGCCAAGTGGGCGCGGATCCTGGACGTCCCCGAGGGAGCCCGCCGGGTCCGCCGCGACGCGGCCGAGATCGCCGAGCAGGTGCGCGCGGAGTTCCAGGAGCCCGGGGCCGGCTGGTCCCTGGCCCGCTACTTCAGCCCGGACCTGCTGGTGCTGGCCGAGGACCGGGAGGCGGTGGAACGCGGGGACTTCGAGCTGGTGCTCGGCGAGATGCACTCCGCCCTGAACACCATGGGCGCCTCGCTGTTCGTGCACCAGCACCCCGACCGGAACCAGCTGGTCGCCGAGACCACCCGTGACTTCCCCGGGCCCCGGCTGCTGCCGATGCTGGCCAAGGAGCTGCCGTTGAAGTGGTCGGCACGCAGCCGTCCCTCGCTGGACCGGCCCGAGGACTACTACGTCGCCCTGGTCGACCAGACCGGCGACCCGCACCGGCCGAACACCGTGCTCAGCGCGGACGTGAAGGTCGAGGAACGGGAGACCGGGCTGGTCGTGGTGCTTCCCGACGGGGCCGAGTTCGGGCTGCTGGACGCCTTCGCCAACACCCTCACCCAGCGGGTGATGGACCGCTTCACCCTGCGCCCCGAGGGCGCGCACACGCCCAGGATCACCATCGACAAGGTGGTGGTGGCCCGGGAGACCTGGCGGTTCCCGGTCGCCGAGCTGGCCTTCACCGAGGACAAGACCGAGGCCGGCCGCTTCGTCCGGGCCCGGCACTGGCAGCGCGAGCACGAACTGCCCAGGTTCGTCTTCGTGGTCTCGCCGACCGAGCCGCGACCGTTCTACGTGGACTTCGAGAGCCCGGTGTACCTGACCATCCTGGCCAAGGCGGTGCGCAGGCTGGCCCGCAAGGACCCGGATGCCCGACTGACCGTCAGCGAGATGCTGCCCGACCCCGAGCAGGCCTGGCTGACCGACGACGAAGGCCACCGCTACACCTCCGAACTGCGCTTCGTCGCCGTCGACCGGACGGTCACCGGCCAGCACACGCCGAGGACGGGGGAAGCCTGATGCGGAGCTTCGTGGACGACATCGCCGCGCACGCCGCGCGCGAACCCGACCGGGTCGCGGTCAGCACCCCGCAGGGCGACCTGACCTACGCCCAGCTGACCCGGCGTATCGAGGCGGCGGCACGGATCCTGGCCGCCCGCGGGGCCGGGCCGGAGCTGGTCTGCGCGGTGGCGGTGGAGCGCGGCGTGGACGCGGTGGTGGCCATGGCCGCCGTGGTCCGCTCGGGTGCGGCCTTCCTCACCCTGGACGTGGAACTGCCGGCCGAGCGGCTGGCGGCGCTGGTCCGCAGCGGCCAGGCCGACCTGCTGCTGACCACCTCCGCGCTGGCCGGCCGACTGCGGCTGCCCATCCCGGGCACGCCGGTGCTGCTGGACGGCACCCCTCAGGACGGCACGCCGGTGGACCGGCCCGAGCCCACCGCCGCCGCGCGAGCGGTGCCGTCCGGGCCGCCGTGGCCGGACGCGCTGGCGTATGTCAGCCACACCTCGGGGAGCACCGGCGAGCCCAGCGCCGTCCTGGTCGAGCACCGGGGGCTGGACTCCTACCTGCGCTTCATCGCCCGCGACTACCGGCTCGGTCCCGACACCGTGGCGCTGCAGGTCGCGCCGCTGGGCTACGACGCCTCGGTCCGGGACACCTTCGCGCCGCTGCTGGCCGGGGGCCGGCTGGTGGTGGTGCCCCGGTCGGAGCTGCTGCGGCCGGAGTCGCTGGGGGCGGTGGTGCGCGAGCACCAGGTCACCGCGCTGCTGAGCGTGACGCCCTCGCTGCTGTCCTTCCTCGCGGGCCGTCCCGACGGCCCGGACCTGCTCGCCGGGGTGACGCTGGTGGTGTCCAGCGGCGAGTCGCTGCGGCCGTTCCTCAGTGCCGGCGGAAGGGGGCTGGTCCAGGGCGAGCTGGTCAACCAGTACGGCCCGACCGAGTGCACCATGACCTCCACCCGTTTCCGCGTCCCGGCCGAACCGGACACCGGCCACGACCACGTCGGGACCGCCATCGACGGGGTGGTGGTGCGGCTGCTGGACGCCGACCTGGCACCGGTCCCGGACGGGGCGGCCGGCGAGGTGTTCATCGGCGGGGTCGGCGTCGCCCGGGGCTACCGGGGCCGGGCCGCCCGCACCGCCGAGTGCTTTGTCCCCGACCCGCTGGGGCCGCCCGGCAGCCGGCTGTACCGGACCGGGGACCTGGCGACCGCCGGACCCGACGGGCTGCGCTACCTCGGCCGGGCCGACCGCCAGGTCAAGATCCGCGGCTACCGGGTGGACCCGGCCGAGGTCGAGGGCGCGCTGCTGGCGCACCCCCGGGTGGTCGGCGCGGTGGTCACCCCGGCCACCGACGCCCAGGGCCGGGTGCACCTGGTCGCCCATGTGACCGGGGACCTCGCCGAGACCACCGATCCGGCGCTGCGCACCCATCTGGGCCGCACCCTGCCGCCGCATCTGATGCCGCGCCGGTTCGTCCGGCTCGCGGAGCTCCCCACCACCCGCGGCGGCAAGGCCGACCGCCGGGCCCTCGCCCACTCGGGAGGCATCCAGTGACCACCAGCGTGACCACCACCACCGTCTCCGTCCTCGGTCCGGCGGACGTGCGGGCCGCGGCCGAGCGGATCGCCGGGCAGATCCGGCGCACCCCGCTGCTGCCGCTGCGCCCGGGCCTGCTGCTCAAGGCCGAACACCTACAGCTCAGCGGATCCTTCAAGCTGCGCGGCGCCGCCAACGCCGTGCTAGCGCTGGCGGCCGAACGGATCGTCACCGGCTCCTCCGGCAACCACGGCATCGCCCTGGCCCGGTTGTCGGCCGGCCTCGGCCTGCGGCTGACCGTGGTGCTGGCCGCCGGCGCCAGTCCGGCCAAGGCGGCCCTGATCAGGGCGCTCGGCGCGGAGACCGTCGCGGTGGCCGGCGGAGTGGCCGAACGCGAGGCCAGGGCGCTCGCCCTGGCCGAGGAGACCGGCGCGGTGTTCGTGCCCTCCTCGGACCACCCGCTGGTGGTCGCCGGGCAGGGCACGGTCGGCAGCGAGATCCTGGCCGCCGCGCCCCGCACGCACACGGTGTATGTGCCCACCGGCGGCGGCGGCCTGCTGGCCGGCGTGTGCCTGGCCGCCGAGGGCCACCCGGTCCGGGTGGTCGGCGTCGAGCCGGCCGCCACCCCTCGCTACGGCCTCTCGCTGGCCGTCGGACGACCGCTGCGGCTACCGCCGAGCGACACCGTCGCGGACGGGCTGCGCGGCCAGCAGCCGGGGTCCGTGCCCTATCCGATCATCCGGGACCGGGTCGACGACCTGGTCACCGTCTCCGACACCGAGATCCTCGCCGCCGCCGACCTGCTGGGCCGGTACGGGGTCGAGGCCGAGCCCAGCGGAGCGGTCGCGCTGGCCGGGGCGCTGCGGGCCGGCCGCCGCCGCGACCGCGCCGTCGCCATCGTCTCCGGCGGCAACACCGGTGCGGCCCTGCGGGCCGCGACCAGGACCATCAGCCCTTCCACCGCCAGCCCTCGCACCCCGTCCCTTCCGGAGGAGAACCCATGAGCATCACCGAGACCACCGTCGCCGCCGGCACCACCGAACTGCTGGTCGCCATCTACCGGGACGCCCTCGGCGCGGACGACCTGGACCAGGACAGCGACTTCTACGAGTCCGGCGGCGACTCGCTCACCGCCTTCCAGATCACCGGACGGCTACAGCAGGCCCTGGGCGTGGAGGTGCCGGTCTCGCTGGTCTTCGTCTACCCCTCCCCCGCCGACCTGGCCGCCGTGATCGACTCCGACTTCGCACAGGACTGAGGGGAACGGCTGTGAGTGACACCTATCTGCCGGGCGGCCGCTGGCGGTTGTGGGAGCAGTTCGGGCTGCGCGGGCCCGGCTTCCCGGCCGACGGGGTGCTCCGCCTCGCCCCGTCCGGACTCGCCGGCGCCGCCGACAAGTTCGCCCCCGGCGAGCCGCTGGCCGGCGACCGCTGGGAGGAGTTCGCCGCACTGTTCGCCGACGCCGCGGTGGAGACCTCGCACGCGCTCCAGGGGATCGCCCGCACCCCCTCCTTCCGGGAGGCGGTGGCCTGGCAGAACCGGCCGGTGCTCGACTCGGGCCTCAAACCGTTCCTGAACTGGACTCCCAGCGCGGCCGGCCGCACCAGCATGCCGCGTCAGCGCGAGGAGCTGGTCGCCCACTACTGGCAGCGCTTCTGCGTCAAGAACGACACCATCGGCTTCTTCGGCCCGGTCGGCTGGGGCCGCTGGGACCCGGAGGCGGACGGGGTGGAGGTGGCCACCGGCACCGGCCTGATCGCCGACTCCGAGGTCTACTACGCGAGTTGGGCCATCGACGCGCTGGCCGCCAGCCTCGGCGCCGATCCGGCGCTGCGGGAGTGGACCGCCCCGCGCCGGGTGCCCTTCGTCCGGCTGGACGGGGAGCGGGTCATCCTGCCGGGACGGCCCCCGCAGCCGCTCGACGCCGCCACCGCCGCCGTACTGGCGCTGTGCGACGGGGTCAGGACGGCGCGAGAGATCGCCGCGGCGCTGCCGGGCACCGATGTCCCGGCGGCGCTGGAGACGCTGGTGGCGCGGCGCTGGGCGGTGTGGAAGCTGGAGGTGCCGGCCGGCACCCGTCCGGAGCGTTCGCTGCGGGCCTGGCTGGACGGCGTCGGCGACTCGGGGCTCCGGCAGCGCGGGCTCGACCTGCTGGCGCTGCTGGAACGGGGACGCGCCGAGGTCGGGGCCGCCGAGGGCGCGGAGGCGCTGGTCGCCGCGCTGAGCGCACTGGAGCGGGACTTCGTGGCGCTGACCGACACCGCCGCCGTGCGGGAGAAGTCGGCCGGCACCGCGCCCTGCCGCCAACTGGTGTACGCGGACTGCCGTCGTGCCGCCACCGCCCGGCTGGGGCCGGCCGTCGCGGAGGCACTGGCCCCGCTGGAGCCGCTGCTGACCAGTGCGGGGTGGCTCACCGCCCGGCTGGCCGAGGCGGTGATGCTGCGGGCCCGCGAGGTGTACGCGGACCTCGCCGCCCGCGGACCGGTCGACCTGGCCGCGTTCTGGTTCGCCTGCATGCCCGTGCTGCACGGCGACGCCCGTACCGCCGCCGCCGCGCTACAGCAGGAGTTCCGCGAGCACTGGGCGGCCATCCTCGCCGCCCGGCCGGGCGAGCGGCGGGTGCGGCTGGCGCTGGCGGACGTCGCCGGCCCGGTCCGCGAGCGCTTCGGCGGCCCGGGCGGCGGCTGGACCGCCGCCCGGTACCTCAGCCCGGACATCATGATCGCCGCCGAATCGGCCGAGGCCGTCAACCGGGGGCAGTTCGAACTGGTGCTGGGAGAGCTCCATCTCGCCGCCAACACCCTGGGCGCCTCGCTGTTCGTGCACCAGCACCCCGACCCCGGCGAACTGCTGGCCGCCACCGACCGGGACCATCCGGGGCCGCGGCTGATGCCGCTGCTGCCGAAGGAGCACCGCTCCCGGCTCTCGGCCCGGGTGCGCCACGCGCTGCTGCGTCCGCAGGACTACCAGGTCGCCCTGGTCGACTCCACCGCCGACCCGGCCCGCCCGCGCACCGTGCCCAGCGCGGACGTGACGGTGGCCGAGGAGGACGGCGAGCTGATCGTGGTCCTCCCGGACGGGGCCCGCTTCCCGGCGGTGGACGTGTTCGCGCACGCGCTGACCACGCTCGCCATGGACCTGTTCCAGATCCTGCCGGAGACCGACCACTCGCCCCGGGTCACCGTGGACCGGCTGGTGGTGGCCAGGGAGACCTGGCGGCCGCAGGCCGGGGAGCTGGAGTTCGCCGCCGAGAAGGACGAGGCCCGACGCTTCGTCAGGGCCCGTCGCTGGAGGGAGGAACAGGGACTTCCGCGCTTCGTCTTCGTGGTCTCGCCGACCGAGTCGCGGCCGTTCTACGTGGACTTCGACAGCCCGGTCTACGTCACCATCCTGGCCAAGGCCCTGCGCCGGCTGGCCCGCAAGGACCCGTCCGGCCGGGTCGTCCTGACCGAGATGCTGCCCACCCCGGAGCAGGCCTGGCTCACCGACGACCAGGGCCGCGGCTACACCTCCGAACTGCGCTTCGTGGCCGTCGACGACGGGCACTGAGCACCCGACTGAGCACCCGTCCCCGCGCCCCGCTGCGTCTCCCGGCGGCTTCCCGGTGCCCGAAGCGCAGCGTTCACTGCGTCCGCCGCTGCGCTTTCTTCCCTGTCGAGGTGCCCGCCCCGAACGGCACTCTTCAGGAAAACACCGTATGGAGGCCCACAGTGACAGCAGCAGGCGCTACCCCCGACGGATCGCGGCACGGTGACCGGAACCGCCCGGCATCCTTCGCGCAACGGCGGCTGTGGTTCATGGACCAGCTCGCCCGAGGCTCCTCCGGCTCCCTGCTTCCGCTGGCACTGCGCATCCGCGGTCCACTGGACGTACCGGCCCTGGAGCGCGCCCTGACCGGCATCGTGGACCGGCACGAGGTGCTGCGGACCCGCTTCACCGCCGTCGACGGCGAGCCCGTCCCCCGCGTGGACGCCCCCGGCGGCGCACTCCTGGAGCGGATCGAGGCGGCCGGCGCCGAGGAGCTGTTCGCCGGCCAGCTGGCCCGCCCGCTGGACCTGTCCGCCCAGCGCCCGCTGCGGATGACGCTGGCCCGGATCGCACCCGACGAGCACCTGCTGCTGGTCGTGGTCCACCACATCGCCGTCGACGGCTGGTCCTGGGACGTGCTGCTGCGGGAGCTGTCGGCCGGGTACCGGGGCGAGGCCGTGGCCGAACCGGAGCTCCAGTACGGTGACTTCGCCCGGGCCCAGACCGAGCGGCTGAGCGGGCGGCGGATGGAGCGGCTGCTCGGCTACTGGCAGGACCGGCTGACCGGGGTCACCCCGCTGGCGCTGCCCACCGACCGTCCCCGCCCGCGCTTCTGGGACGGCTCCGGCGACGTGGTCAGGTTCCAGCTGCCGGCCGAGCTGGTGGCCGAGGTGGACCGGCTCGCCAAGGAGCACCGGGCGACCCGCTACATGCTGCTGCTCGCCGTCTACCAGGCGCTGCTGAGCCGGTGCAGCGGCCGGACCGACATCGCGGTGTGCACCACGCTCGCGGACCGCGGCCAGGCCGGCACGGCCGCGCTGATCGGACCGTTCGTCAACACCGTGGTGCTGCGGACCGACCTGTCCGGCGGCCCCGGTTTCGGCGCCCTGCTGGAGCGGGTCAGGACCGGCGCGCTGAAGGACCTCTCGCACGCCGACGCCCCGTTCGACCGGGTGGTGGGTGTGGTCGGCGGCGAGCGCGACCTGTCCCGGCACCCGCTGGCGCAGGCGTCCTTCACCCTGCTCAACGCCGCCCACCAGCCGGTCCGGTTGCCCGGCCTGGAGGTGGAGCTGGTGCCGCCGCCGCTCACCGGCACCCAGATGGACGTCTTCCTCGACCTCAACCTGTCCCAGGACGGCGGGATCGCCGCCCGGCTCCAGTACTCCACCGCGCTGTTCGACGCGGACAGCATGGTCCGGCTCAGCGAGGCCTATGTGCAGCTGCTGCGCGCGGTGCTGGCCGACCCGCGGACCCCGGTGCGGGAGCTCGCCGCCGCGCTCGACCCGATGCCCGGCGCGGCCGACGACGCGGTCGAGCGGTGGAGCCGGGCCGAGGACCGCCCGGAGGCGGACCCGCCACCGGTGACGGTGCGCGGACCGGCCGAGGCGGTCGCCCTGGTCTGCGGCGACCGCGGCGTCAGCTACGCCGAACTGGACGGCCTGACCGGCGGCCTGGCCCGGCGGCTGACCGCCGCCGGGGTCGTCCCCGGCACCCCGGTCGGGGTGCTGCTGCGGCGCGGGGTCTGGTCGGCGGCGGCGCCGGCGGCGGTCTGGCGGGCGGGCGGCGCGTATGTTCCGCTCGATCCCGAACTGCCGATGCAGCGGCTGGAGTTCATGGTCCGCGAGGCCGGGGTGGGCTGCCTGGTCGGCGACCTGTCGACGGAGCGGCAGGTGGCGGCGCTGGGGCTGCCCTCGGTCCGGGTGGACACCGTCCGGCCGGACCCGGACGCCCCCCGGCACACCCCTGACCCGCGCGAACTGGCCCACATCATCTTCACCTCGGGTTCCACCGGCCTGCCCAAGGCCGTCGGCGTCGAGCACCGTTCGCTGGCCGCCCATGTGCAGGCGGTCAGGGCACGCTTCGGCATCACCGCCGAGGACCGGGTGCTGGCCTTCTCCTCGTTCTCCTTCGACGCCTCACTGGACCAGCTGCTGCCGGCGCTGAGCTGCGGCGCGCGGGTGGTGATCCGTCCGGACGAGCCCTGGCTGCCGACCGGGATCCCGGACGAGGTGCTGCGGCACGGCCTGACCATGGTCAACCTCCCGCCGACCTACTGGACCGAGCTGGCCTTCTCGCTGGACCGGCGCTCCGTCTCCGCGCTGGCGACCCTGCGGCTGCTGGTGCTCGGCGGCGAGTCGGTGCCGGCCGGCGCGCTGGCCGCCTGGCGGGAGGCGCTGCCGGAGGTCCGGGTGTGCAACGCCTACGGTCCGACCGAGACCACCGTCACCTCCAGCAGCTACGAGGCCGGGGCGGGCGGCGCCCCGCTCACCGGCGGGCGGGTGCCCATCGGCCGCCCGCTGGGCTCGCGCCGGGTGTACGTGGTGGACGCCCACGACGAGCGGGTGCCGGCCGGGGTGCCGGGCGAACTGCTGATCGGCGGGCCCGAGGTGGCCCGGGGATACCTGGGCCGTCCCGCCCTGACCGCCGAGCGCTTCGTCCCCGACCACTTCGCCGGGGACGGGGGACGGCTGTACCGCACCGGCGACCTGGTGCAGTGGCTGCCCGGCGGCGACCTGGAGTTCCTGGGCCGCCGGGACGACCAGGTGAAGATCCGCGGCTTCCGGATCGAGCTCGGCGAGGTCGAGGCGGTGCTGCGCGGCTACCCCGGGGTGACCGCCGTGGCGGTCCGACCGGACCAGGCCACGGGGCAGCGGCTGGCCGCCTACCTGGTGGCCGGGGGCGACGGCACGGTGGACCCGGTCGCGCTGCGGGCCTGGTGCGCCGAGCGGCTGCCGCGGCACGCCGTCCCCTCCGACTTCGTCGCCCTGGACGCGCTGCCGGTCGGCGTCTCGGGCAAGCTGGACCGGGCCGCGCTGCCCGAGGTCGGCCACGACCGGGCCGCGGGCGGGGCCGCCTACGCCGAGCCGCGCACCGAGGGCGAGCGGATCATCGCCTCGATCTGGGCCTCGGTGCTGGGCGTGGAGCGGGTCGGCCTGGACGACAGCTTCTTCGAGCTGGGCGGGCACTCGCTGCTGGCCACCATGGCGGTCTCCCGGGCGGCCGAACGGCTCGGCCGCGACCTGGAGCTGCGGACCCTGTTCGAGAACCCCCGGATCCGCGAGTACGGCCCGCTGACGGCCTCGGCCCGGCAGGCCGCGGGCGAGTCCGTGGTCCCGGTGGACCGCTCCGGTCCGCTGCCGCTGTCCTTCGCCCAGGAGCGGCTGTGGTTCCTGGACCGCACCTCGGACGTCGGCGACGAGTACGTGCTCTGGTTCTCCTGGCGGCTGCGCGGCCACCTGGACCGGGCGGCCTGGCAGGGCGCGCTGGACGACATGACGGCCCGTCACGAGGTGCTGCGGACGGCACTGGTCGAGGTGGACGGCCGCCCGGCCCAGCAGGTCTGCGACCCGATGGGCGTCCCGCTGGAGTGGCGGCGGGCCCCGTCCGGGCCGGACGAGGAGGCCCGGCTGGACGCGGTGCGGGCGCAGGCCGCGGAGCTGGCGGCGCGCCGCTTCGACCTGACCCGGCCGCCGATGCTGCGGGCCGGGGTGTGGGAGCTGGGGCCCGAGGACCAGGTCTCGGTGCTGGTGTTCCACCATGTGGCCACCGACGGCTGGTCCAAGGACGTCTTCATCCAGGAGCTGGCCGCCTGCTACCGGGCCCGCCTGGCCGGCCGGCCGCAGCCGGAGCTGCCGCCGGTGCCGGTGCAGTACGGCGACTTCGCGGTGTGGCAGCGGGACCGCGTCGAGGGCGGCCTGCTGGACCGCCAACTGGACCACTGGGAGCGGGCCCTGGCCGGGGTCCCCACCCTGGAGCTGCCCACCGACCGCCCCCGCCCGCCGGGCTGGTCCGGCCGGGGCGGAGCGGTCGAGGTGACCCTGCCGGGGGCGCTCGGAGCCCGCCTGGACTCCTTCGCCCGCGAGCACGGGGTGACCAGGTTCATGGTGCTGCTGGCGGCCGTTCAGATCGTGCTGGCCCGCTGGACCGGCCAGGAGGACGTGCCGGTGGGCAGCCCGGTGTCGGGGCGGGGGCGGACCGAGCTCGAGCGGCTGGTCGGCTTCTTCGTCAACACCGTGGTGCTGCGGACCGACCTGTCCGGAGGGCCCAGCTTCAGCGAACTGCTGGAGCGGGTCCGGGGGACCGTGCTGAGCGCCTTCGACCACCAGGAGGTGCCGTTCGAGCGGGTGGTGGAGCGACTGCGCCCGCAGCGGGACCTGTCCCGCAACCCGCTGTTCCAGGTGATGGTGGACGTCCAGGAGAGCGGCACCGGCGGACCCGGCATCGAGGGCGTGCGGGCGAGCGACTTCACCCTCCCCTGGGGCTCGGCCAAGTTCGACCTCACCGCCGCCTTCCTGCTCTACCCGGACCGCTTCGCCCTCAATGTGGAGTACGCGGCCGACCTGTTCGACGAGCTGACGGCGATCCGCTTCGCCGGCCATGTGGGCCGGGTGCTGGAAGCCGTGCTGGACGACCCGGGCACGGCGGTGGACCGGGTGGACCTGCTGTCCCCCGCCGAACGCGCGGAGCTCACCGCGGCGGCCGGCGCGGACGCGCCGGAGGTGCCGCCGTTCGCCGTCGCCGGGGAGCCGGACGCGGTGGCCCTGGTCTGCGCGGGGACGTCGCTACGTTACCGCGAGCTGGACGCGCTGACCGGGGGCCTGGCGGCGGCACTGACCGCCGCCGGGGTGGTGCCGGGCAGCCCGGTCGGCGTCTGCGTCCGGCGCGGGACCTGGTCGGTGGCGGCGATGGCCGCGATCTGGCGGGCGGGCGGCGTCTACGTCCCGCTCGACGCCCAACTGCCGGGCGAGCGGCTGCGGTTCATGGTGGCCGAGGCCGGGGTCGGCTGGATCGTCGCCGACGCCGCCACCGCCCCCGGGCTGGCCGGGCTCGGCGTGGCGCTGGTGCCGGTGGAGGCGGTGGAGCCGCGACCGGACGCGCCCCGGCACCTCCCGGCCCCGGACGACCTCGCCTACACCATCTTCACCTCGGGTTCGACCGGCCGGCCCAAGGCCGTCGGCGTGGAGCACCACGCCCTGGCCGCCCATGTGGCCGCCGCCCGCGACCTGTTCGGCATCGCCGCCGGGGACCGGGTGCTGACCTTCGCCTCCTTCTCCTTCGACGCCTCACTGGAGCAGGTGCTGCCGGCGCTGAGCAGCGGGGCGACCGTGGTGGTCCGTCCGGACGTGCTGTGGTCGGTGGAGGAGCTGGCCGCCGAGGTGCGGGCCGAGGGCGTCACCGTGATGGAGCTCACCCCCTCCTACTGGGAGGAGGTGGTGGCCCGGCTCGACGGCGTCGCCGCCGACCTGGCCTCGCTGCGGCTGCTGGTCACCGGCGGCGAGGTACTGCCCTCGGGGCCGCTGCGGCGCTGGTTCGACCACCTGCCGAACGTGCCCGTGGTCAACACCTACGGCCCCACCGAGTCGGTCATCTCGGCCACCGCGTACCGGATCGCGGGCCCGGTGGAGGGGAGGGTGCCGATCGGCCGCCCGCTCGGCTCGCGCCGGGCCTACGTGGCCGACGCGCACGGGGCGCTGGTGCCGGTGGGCGTGCCCGGCGAGCTGCTGGTCGGCGGACCGGAGCTGGCCCGCGGCTACCTGGGCCGGCCGGCCCTGACCGCCGAGCGCTTCCTGCCCGATCCCTTCGGCGACGACGGCGACCGGGTCTACCGCACCGGCGACGTGGTGCGCCGACTGCCCAGCGGGGAGCTGGAGTTCGTCGGCCGCGGCGACAACCAGGTGAAGATCCGCGGCTTCCGGGTGGAACCGGGCGAGGCCGAGGCGGTGCTGCGCCGGCACCCCGCCGTGCACGCGGCGGCCGTACTGGTCCGCCAGTTGCGCGGGGAGCCCGCCCTGGTCGGCTATGTGGCCGGCAGCGGACTGGACACCGGGGCCCTGGCCGCGCACTGCCGCGGCCTGCTCCCCGGCTACTTGGTCCCCAGCGCCTTCGTGCTGCTGGACGCGCTGCCGCTGACCGTGCAGGGCAAGCTGGACACGGCGGCGCTGCCGCAGCCGGACCTCCCGTCGCAGTCCGAGTTCGTGCCGCCGCGCACCCCCACCGAGACGGTGACCGCGCAGATCTGGGCCGAGGTGCTGGGCGTGGCCAGGGTCGGCGTGCACGACGACTTCTTCGCCCTGGGCGGGCACTCGCTGCGCGCCGTCGCGGCCGCCTCCCGGCTGCGCACCTCCTTCGACCTCCCGATACAGGTCCGCGACCTGTTCGAGCACCCCACCGTCGAGCTGCTCGCCACCGAGGTCGAGCGCCAACTCGTCGAACTGATCTCGGCCATGAGCGACGACGAGATCGACCTTTCCCTGACGGTGGACTACCAAGACTGAGATTGGACGGAAACGCCATGAGCATTTCGGAGATCCAGCCCAAGAGCGCCTCCCGCCCGACCATGTCCGCCGCCGCCCGCCGGCTGCTGGAGCAGCGGTTGCGGGGACTGACCGACGGGCCGGCGGCCGGCATCCCCCGGCTCGACCCGCGCCCGGAGACCGTCCCGCTGTCCGCACCGCAGCAGCGGCTGTACTTCCTGGACCAGATCGACCCCGGCGCCACCACCTACCTGATGCCGGCCGCCTGGCGGCTCACCGGCCCCCTGGACACCGCCGCGCTGGCTGCCGCCGTCGGCGACCTGGTCGCCCGGCACGAGCAGCTGCGGACCAGCTTCCCCGCCGTGGACGGCCTCGCCTCGCAGCGGCTGCACCCGGCTGACGCGGTGCGGCTGGAGCTGGTCGACCTGTCCGACCCGGCCGCCCCGGCCGACCCGGCCGCCCCGGCCGACCGGGACACCCCGGCGCCGGACACCCTGGTGGAGGCCGTGCGGGCGGCGGCGGTGCGCCCGTTCGACCTCGCCGCCGGGCCTGCCTTCCGGGCCACCCTGTTCCGGGCCTCCGCCGAGGACCACGTGCTGGTGCTGGCGATGCACCACATCGTCTCGGACGGCTGGTCGCTGGACCTGCTGGTCCGTGACCTGCGCGCCTGCTACCGGGCCAGGGCGGCCGGCCGGGAGCCCGCGCTGCCGGCGCTGCCGATCGCCTACAGCGACTACGCGGTCTGGCAGCGCGCCGCCGACGCGTCCGCCGACCTGGAGTACTGGCGCGGCCGGCTGGCCGGGCTGACCCCGCTCGACCTGCCCACCGACCACCCGCGCCCGCTCGCCCCCTGCCACGTCGGCATCGAGCACCGGGTCGCGCTGGGCGCGGAGCTCTCGGCGGCGGTGGCCGCCCTCGGCCGGAGCGCCGACACCACCCCGTACATGACCGTGATGGCCGCGTTCCAGGCCGCGCTGGCCTTCCACAGCGGGCAGAGCGACATCGCCATCGGCACCGTCGTCGCCAACCGGGACCGGGCCGAGACCGAGCAGCTGGTCGGATTCTTCGTCAACACCCTGGTGCTGCGGGCCGACCTGTCCGACGACCCCGCTCCGAGCGCGCTGCTGGCCCGGACCAGGGAGAGCGTGCTCGGTGCGCTGTCCCACCAGACGCTGCCCTTCGAGCGCGTGGTGGACGCCCTGAGCCCGGAACGCGACCTGGCCCGCAACCCGCTGTTCCAGGTGCTCTTCACCCAGGCGACGGTGGGCGAGGGCGGGTTCGGCCTCGGCGACGCCACCGCCAGGCCCTTCCCGATCGACCTCACCAGCGCGAAGTTCGACCTCGCGGCGGAGCTCCGCGACCGCGCCGGGCAGCTGGAACTGGTCCTCGTCTACCGGCCCGACCTGTTCGAACAGGCCTCCGTGGCCGCACTCGGCACCCACGTCCTGGCGCTGCTGCGGGCCTTCACCGAGGCCCCGGACGCGCCGCTGAGCAGCATCGACCCGCTCACCGCCGCCGAGCGGGACTGGCTGCTCGGCCCGCAGGGGCCCGCCAACCCGGACCTCCGCCGCACCGGGCCGGCGCCGGCCACCGCCCCGCGGCGGGTGGCCGGGCACATCGCCCGCACCCCCGACGCGGTGGCGGTCAGCGGCGGCGGCCGGAGCCTGACCTACGCCCAGTTGGACGCCGCCGCCTCGGCCCTGGCCAGGCGGCTGCGCGCGGCCGGGATCGGCCGGGAGTCGCTGGTCGGGGTCTGCCTCGGCCGCTCGGTGGACCTGGCCGTGGCCCTGCTCGGGGTCTGGCGGGCCGGTGCGGCCTATCTGCCGCTGGACCCGGCCCACCCGCACGCCCGGCGCGCGTTCACCGTCGGCGACGCCAGCGTGTCCTGGGTGGTGGCCGACGAGGTCGGCGCGGCAGCCGTCCAGGGGCTGCCGGTCGGGGTGATTCCGCTGGAGGCGCAGGACGACGGCGTCCCGGAGGCGGGCGTCCCGGAGGGGGAGGACGTCGCCGACGCCTCGCCCGCGCCGGACGACCTCGCCTATGTGATCTACACCTCCGGCTCCACCGGACGCCCCAAGGGCGTCGAGCTCACCCACGCCAACCTGGCCTGGCTGCTCGCCGCCGCCGACCTGTACTTCTGCTTCGGCCCGCAGGACGTCTGGACGCTGGTGCACTCCCCCGCCTTCGACTTCTCGGTCTGGGAGCTGTGGGGCCCGCTGTCCTCCGGTGGCCGGGTGGTGGTGCTCACCGAGGACCAGGTCCGCGACCCCGCCTCGGTGCACGCCGTGCTCCGCGAGGAGCGGGTCACCGTGCTCAGCCAGACCCCCGCCGCCTTCAAGGGCCTGCGCGCGCATCTGGCGCAGCAGGGCGCGGACGTCGGCGAGTTGGCGCTGCGGACGGTGGTCTTCGGCGGCGACGCCTTCGACGTCCGCGACTACCGGGACTGGTTCGCCGTCCCGGCGCGGCGACGTCCCGCGCTGGTCAACATGTACGGGATCACCGAGACCACCGTGCACGTGACCTACCGGCTGATCACCGGCGAGGACCCGGGCGGTGACGTCCGCTCGCCGATCGGCCGTCCGCTGACCGGGCAGCACGGCTATGTGCTGGACGCGAGCGGCAGGCTCGCCCCGCAGGGCGCGGTGGGCGAGCTGTACGTGGCCGGCGGCGGTGTCGCCCGGGGCTACCGCAACCGCCCGGAGCTGTCCGCCGAGCGCTTCCCGCTGGACCCGTTCGGGCCGCCCGGCAGCCGGATGTACCGAACCGGGGACCTGGTCCGGGTGCTGCCCGACGGGGAGCTGGCCTATGTCGGCCGGGCCGACCACCAGGTCAAGATCCGTGGCTACCGGATCGAGCCGGGCGAGATCGAGACCGCGCTCCGGCTCCAGCCCGGCGTGGCCGACGCCGCCGTGGTGGCCCGCACCGATGGGCACGGCACCGCGCGGCTGGTCGCCCATGTGGTGATGACCGAGGGCCGTCCGCTGGACGCCGCCGCGCTGCGCGAGCGGCTCGGGCTGACCCTGCCCGAGTACATGGTCCCGGCCCTGTTCGTGCGCCACCCCAGGCTGCCGATCACCGCCAACGGCAAGGTCGACCGGGCCGCGCTGACCGCCGTGGCCGGTGCGGCGGCGGCAGCCTCCGCCGGATACGCGGCCCCGGTCGGCGCCGACGAGACCGTGCTCGCCCGGATCTGGGGCGAGGTGCTGGGGGCCGAGCGGGTCAGCCGGACCTCGAACTTCTTCGACCTCGGCGGCGACTCGATCCTGGCACTCCGGGTGATCGGGCTGGCCCGTTCGGCCGGCCTCGGCCTGAGCGTGGCGGACCTGTTCCGGGCCCGTACCCTGGCCGACCTGGCCCGGCTGGCGACCGCGGCCACCGACGCCCCGGCCCCGGTCGCGCCTTTCTCCCAGCTCGACCCGGCCGACGCGGCCCGCCTGCCCGACGGCCTTGAGGACGCCTATCCGCTCACCATGCTCCAGGCCGGCATGCTGCACGAGATGCTGTCCGACCCCCGGCGCGGCGCGTACCACAATGTCACCGACCTCAAGATCACCGTCCCGGAGGGCTTCGACCTGGCCGCCTTCCAGGGCGCGGTGGACGCGGTGGTGCGCGGCCACAGCATCCTGCGCTCCTCGGTCGACCTGACCGGCTACCGGGAGCCGCTGCAACTGGTCCACCCCGCGGCGGAACTACCGCTGGACTACACCGACCTGCGCGCCCTGCCCCGCGAGGACCAGCGGGCCGCACTGCGCCGACTGGTCGACGAGGAGTTCGACCGGCGCTTCGACCTGACCGCCGCGCCGCTGGTCCGGATCCGGCTGCTGCACATCACCGACCACGAGCTGCGGCTGGTGCTGACGGACTGCCACATCGTGCTGGACGGCTGGAGCCTGACCTCGCTCATCGCCGACCTGCTGGACCTGCACCGGCAGGCGGTGGCGCACAGCCGGACCCCGCAGCCGCCCGCCGCGCCCGCGTTCGCCGAGTACGTCGCCCTGGAACGGGCCGCGCTGCGCAGTGCGGAGGCGCTGGAGTACTGGCGCGGCTCGCTGGCCGACCTGCGGCCGGTCCGCTTCACCAAGCGCGCCGGCAGCGGGCCGGAGCGCACCGGGGAGGCCCCGGTGCACGAGGCCCGGCGCTCGTACGCCGCGCTGGCCGAGCCGATCGGGGCGCTGGCCCGGCTGGCCGGGGTGCCGCGCCGGACGGTGCTGCTGGCCGCCTTCCACCACACCGTCAGCCTGTTCGCGGAGCGCGACGAGTCCGCCGCCGGCCACTCGGTGGGACTGGTCACCAACGGCCGCCCCGAGGTCGCCGGGGCCGACCGGATGCGCGGGCTGTTCCTCAACACCGTGCCCTTCGGCGTGGCCCGCCCGCGCGGCAGCTGGCTGGAGTACCTGCGGTCGGTGTTCGCCGCCGAGCAGGAGATGCTGCCGCACCGCAGGATGCCGCTGGCCCGGATGGCCAAGCTGCGGCCGGGCGAGCCCAACCTGGTCGAGGCGGTCTTCAACTACGTCAACTTCCACCGGCTGTCGCACGACACCTGGGACGAGTCCCTGGAGATCTCCCGCACCATGTTCCCGCTGCTGGTCAACGCCAGCGTGAACGGCTTCACCCTGGACGCCGACCCGGACTACGTGTCCCCGACCACCGCCGAGCAGCTGGCCGACGTGCTGTGCGCGCTGATCGGGCGGATGGTCGCCGACCCGGACGCCCCGGTCACCCGGCCGGCGCTCAGCGGCCCCGCGCGGACCACCGCGCTGGAGGTGTGGGGGCGCGGACCGGACGTCGAGAGCAGCCCGCTGCTGTTCCACGAGCACATCGCCGGACACGTCGCCCGTACCCCGGAGGCCGTCGCCGTCGAGCACGGGGACCAGCGGATCAGCTACGGCGAGCTGTGGACCCAGGCCGGTCTGCTGGCCGACCGGCTGGTCGGTCTCGGTGTGGGCCCGGAGACGTTGGTCGGCATCTGCGTCGACCGGGGCCCGGACCTGGTGCGCGCCGCCCTCGGCGTGCTGCGCTCGGGCGGCGCGTTCCTGCCGCTGGACCCGCAGCACCCGACCGAGCGGCTGGCGTTCATGGCCGGGGACAGCGGGATGCGCGTCCTGCTGACCCAGTCCGCGCTGGTCGGCGCGGTGCCCTTCGACGGGCCCACGATGGCGCTGGACGACCCGGCGCTGTGGACCGTGCCGGCCACCGCCGCCCCCCGGCCCCGCTTCGAGGCCGACGCGGACACCATGGCGTACGTCATCTACACCTCCGGCTCCACCGGCACGCCCAAGGGCGTGGCCATCCCGCACCGGGGTCTGGCGAACATGCTGGAGGGCCAGCGCGACCTGGTCCGTCCGAACGGGCGGGAGCGGGTGCTACAGTTCGCCTCCTTCGGCTTCGACGCCTCGATCCTGGAACTGACCTGGTCGCTGGGCAACGGCGGCCGACTGGTCACCGCGCCCAAGGACGCGCTCCGCCCCGGGCCCGACCTGGCCCGGACCCTGCGGGCGCACGGGGTCACCGCGGCCATGCTGCCGCCGAGCGCCCTGGCGGTACTCGGCGAGGACGACTTCCCCGCACTCCGGGTGCTCCAAGTGGCCGGCGAGTCCTGCCCGGAGGAGCTCGCCGACACCTGGTCCCGGGGCCGCCGCTTCCACAACGTGTACGGGCTCACCGAGACCTCGGTCTGGTCCGTCGCCGCCGAGCTCACGCCCGGCCAGGGCCGCCCGCCGATCGGCAGGCCGATCCGCAACACCACCATGCTGGTCCTGGACGAGGACCTGCAACCGGTCCCGGTCGGCGTCCCCGGCGAGATCCACCTCGGCGGGAAGGCCGTCGGCCGGGGCTATCTGGGCCGGCCCGCACTGACCGCCGCCACCTACCTCCCCGACCCGTACGGCGCGCCCGGCTCCAGGATCTGCCGCACCGGCGACCTGGGCACCCACCGTCCCGACGGCTCGGTGGTGTGGCTCGGCCGACGCGACAACCAGGTGAAACTGCGCGGCTTCCGGATCGAGCTGGGCGAGATCGAGCACGCCCTGCGGCAGCTGCCCGAGGTGCGGCTGGCCGTGGTGCTGCACCGGACCGACCTGCCCGGCGGCCAACCCGCCCTGGTCGCCTACCTGGTCACCGACGGGGACACCGCGCCGACGGTGGAGCGGATCACCCACGCGCTGCGCGCCTCGATGCCGGCCTACATGGTCCCGGCCCGCTTCGTCTTCCTGGACGAGATGCCGGTGAACCGCAGCGGAAAGATCGACAAGCGGGCCCTGCCGCTGCCCTCGGCCGAACGCGTGGACACCGGCACCGCCTACGCCGCCCCGGCCACGGCCACCGAGAAGGTGCTCGCCGAGATCTGGCGCGAGGTGCTCGGGCTGTCCCTGATCGGGCTGCACGACGACTTCTTCCGGATCGGCGGCAGCTCGCTCTCCACCGTCCGGGTCGCCGCGATGTCGGCCGAGCGCGGGCTGACCGTCTCGGTCCGGGACCTGATCGAGGCGCCCACCCTGGCGCGGCTCGCGGCCAGGGCCGAGACCGCCGCGAAGGACGGCCCGCCCGCGCTGGTCACCTCCGAGGTCCGGCTGCGGCCCGGCCAGGGGTCCCCGCTGTGGTGCGTGCACCCGACCGGCGGCAGCGCCGCCTGGTTCATCCCGCTGGCCAGGGAGCTCGCCCCGGGCCGCCCGGTGCACGCCTTCCAGGCCCGGGGTCTGCTCGGCGGGGTGGACCCCAGCACGGTGTCCGGGATCGCGGCCAACTACGTGGCCGAGATCGCCGACCACGCGGCCGACCACGCAGGCGACCTTGCGGGCGACCTTGCGGGCGGCAGGACCGGACCGCACGACCTGCTCGGCTGGTCCATGGGCGCCAACATCGCCCTGGAGATGGCCACCCAGCTGTACGAGGCCGGTCACACCGTCGAGCCGCTGGTGCTCATCGAGCCCTACCTGCCCAACCCGGCGGCCCGGGAGCGGCTGGCCGGGGTCGGCCGGGACATGCGCGAGGCCCTGCGGCTGCGCGACCGGCTGACCGCCCTGCCGCCCTCGCCCGAGCGCGACACCGCGACGGCGGAGCTCACCGCACTGCTGCTGGGCGCGGGGATGAGCGCGAGCGAGGCGTCGCTGGTCGAGAAGGCACCGATCGAGGTCTGGCACTCGCTGCTCACCGCCCTGGCCGACTACCAGGTCCGCCCCTACCCGGGCCGTATCCACCTGGTGGTGGGCACCCTGGCCGCCGGGCTGCCGGAGGGTCAGCCGATGCCCGGGCTCGACGTCGACTACCAGGAGTACCTGGCCCGCTGGCGCGAACTGGCGCAGGGCGGCCTGACCGTCCACATCAGCGACGGCGACCACATGTCCATGCTGGCCGACCCGCGGGTGGCCGGGCTGGCGGCACTGCTCGACACGATCCGTACGGAGGACCGGCGATGACACTCACCAGCATTGAACCGAGCATCGAACCCAGCACCGGCACAGGCGCCGGCAGCCGCTTCGCGGAGCGGTACCTGCTCGACCCCGCCGTGAACGCGGACCCCTACGGCTACCTCAACGCGCTGCGCGACCACGAGCCGGTGTTCTGGAGCAGCATGCACCGGGCCTGGCTGGTCACCGGCTACGACCCGGTGGTCAAGTGCCTGCGCGACCCCGCGGTCTCCGCCGACCGGGTCCGCCCGCTGATGGACGCGGTCCCCCAGGGGGCGCGCGAGGACGCCGAGCGCGCCTTCGCGATCCTGGCCCGCTGGATGGTGTTCAACGACCCGCCGCAGCACCGGCGGCTGCGCCAGACCTTCCAGGAGCAGTTCGCCGCCCGCGCGGTGTCCCGGTACCGCTCCTTCACCGAGCGGGTCACCGGGGCGATGCTGGCCCGCCGGGCCTCCCCCGGCGGGTCCGGGGACGTCGCCGCGGACATCGCCAAGCCCCTGCCGGCCCTGGTCTTCGCCCGCTGGCTGGGCGTCCCCCAGGCGCACAGCCCCTCGTTCTGGTACTGGAACGCCCGGGTGGGCGACCTGGTGCTGGGCGCGGCCCAGGAGGAACGGGAGTACCGGACCTCGCTGCAGTCCCTGTGCAGCCTGGAGGACTACCTCCGGAACCTGGTCGCCGAGCGCCGCGCCGAGCCCAAGGACGACCTGATCAGCTCGGTGCTGGCGGCCGGTCGGGTCGGCGACTCCGCCGAACACTCGGTCAGCGAGCTGGAGTTCGTCGGCATGCTCACCCAGATGGCGTTCGCCGGGGGCGAGACCACCAGCAACCTCATCGCCAACACCCTGCTCGCCCTGCTCCAGCGGCCGGAGCAGCTGGCGGCGGTGCGGCAGGACCCGGAACTGGTGGACGCGGCGGTGGAGGAGACGCTGCGGCTGGACGGCCCCTCCAAGATGTCGATCAGGAACGCGGCCCGCGACTTCGAGCTCGGCGGCCGCACCGTCCACGCCGGTGACCGGATCTTCCTGGTCACCGCCGCGGCCAACCGCGACCCCGACCGGTTCCCCGACCCGGACAGGTTCGACCTGCACCGGGACGGCAGCACCCACCTCGGCTTCGGCTTCGGCGCCCACTTCTGCATCGGGGCCGCGCTGGCCCGGCTGGTGGCGGGGGTGGTGGTCGGCACCGTGCTGCGGAACCACCCCGGCCTGGCCCTGGACGGACAGCGGCTCAACTGGCAGCTCTCGCTGCTGAACCGCAGCCTGACCGCCCTGCCCGTCCGCTACTGATCCGCTCCCGGTCGATCCCCCCGGCCGCAGCCGAGACCACTGACGAGAGGTCCGCTCCATGACCACCACCCTGCCGACCCCGGACGCGTCGGCGCCCCCGCGCCCGTCCCTCTGGGCGCCGGCCCGACACCGCTCCTTCCGACTGCTGTGGATGGGGCAGTCGCTGTCCCTGCTCGGCGACGGCTTCAGCTACATCGCCTTCGCCTGGATCACCCTCACCCTGACCCACTCCACCCTGGCCCTCGGCTACGTGCTGACCTTCCAGGCGGTGCCCCGCGCGCTGCTGACACTGGTCGGCGGGTCGCTCAGCGACAAGTGGTCCGCCCGTACCCTGATGGTGTGCTCCAGTTGGACGCGGGCGCTGCTGATGGCGGCGGTCGGCGCGGCCGGGCTGAGCGGCTCGCTGTCCCTGTGGATGCTGTGCGCGGCGGCGGCGGCCTTCGGCGCCGTGGACGCCTTCTTCCAGCCCGCCCGGGTCTCGATCCTGCCCTCGGTACTGGACCGGGACCTGCTGACTCCGGCCAACGCCCTCCTGGGCGTCGGCACCAGGGTCTCCGCGGTGCTGGGCCCGGCCGTGGGCGGGATGGTGGTGGCGTTCTCCCGGGCGCCGTTCGCCTTCCTGGCGGACGCGGTGTGCTTCAGCCTCTGCGGGCTGTGCGTCGTGGTGATCCGACCCCGGCCGCGTGGCCCGGTGGACCCGGCCGCCGCCCCGGCCGCGCCGTCCGGCGACGCCTCGCTGTTGGCCCGGATCCGGGTCGGCTTGAGCTACACCTGGCAGGACCCGAGGCTGCGGACCGTGCTGGCCCTCGATACGGCGGTGAACTTCTGCTACGCCGGTCCCTTCACGGTCGGCTTCGCCACCCTGGCCAGGGCCGAAGTGCACGGCGGACCCACCACCCTGGGCCTGCTCAACGGCGCGCTGGCGGGCGGGGCGATGCTGGGCACCCTGGTCGGCGGCCTGGTCGGCGGCCGTCCACGGGTGGGCCTGCTGGTCGCCGCCCTGGCCGGCTGGCTCGCGGTGGGGATGGGCCTGCTCGGCGTGGTCGGCAACGCCCCGGCGGCGGTCGCCACGGTGCTCGCCATGGGCTTCGGCATCGGCTTCCAGGGGGTGTTCGGCATCAGCTGGATCCAGCGCAACATCCCGCAGGACGTGCTCAGCCGGGTGATCTCGGTGGACATGGTGCTCGGCTACGCCGCGGCCCCGGTCTCCCTGGTCGCCTGCGGGGCGCTGGCCCAGGTCGGCACCGCCGCGATGTTCGGCGGCACCGCCCTGATCCTGGCGCTGACGGCCGCGGCGGTGCTCTGCTCCCGCGCCGTCCGCGAGATGCGCTGACCGCGGGCTGCGCTGACCGCGGGCTGCGCCGGCCGGGAGATGCGCCGGCCGCCGACGGGGCACGGCGGGAACGCGGGCTCAGCGGGTGGGCGGCAGCCAGCCGTTCTGGACAGCGTGGACGCCGGCCTCGAAGCGGCTCCGCGCTTCCAGCCGCTCCATCAGATCGGCGGCGATCCGGCGGGCGGTGCGGGGTGAGACGGCGAGGCGGTTGGCTATGGCCTCGTCCGTCAGCCCCTGGGCCAGCAGCCGCAGCGTCTCCGCCTCCTGGGGCGGCATGCCGTTGATGTCGCGGGTGGGCCGCTCCCCCAGCCTGGTCGCGGCCTCCCAGGTGCTCTCGAACAGGGCGCAGAGCGCCGCCACCGTCCCCACGCCCTCCAGCACCACCGCCCCGGCCCTGGCGTCGGCGGTGTCGATGGGCAGCACCGCCTGCCGCCGGTCCGCGATGACCATGCGGATCGGCAGCGTAGGAGTGGTGCGCACCTCGCCCCCGCGCTGACCCAGCCACTCGACGTGGTCCAGCGTGGGCTGATGGTTGCGGACGCTGTCCAGGTACACGGTCCGCATCGCGACCCCGCGCGCCAGCAGCGCGGCGTTGGGCGCCCGGCTGGCCTCCAGGTCGGCGGCGGTGTGGGCGCCGCCGGGAGCGAAGGTCATGATCTGCTCACGGGCCTCGTCCGCGAGCCGTTCCAGCCGGGCCCTGATCTGCTCGACCCCGACCAGCCGCTCGGAGTCGGGGTCCACGGTGCGCGGCCGCAGCGCCGAGCACTCGGCGATCAGCCGGGCGGCCGCGGCCCTGGACGCCTCCACCTTGCGCTGCTGCGCGGCCAGTTCATCGCTCTGCCGGGCCAG
>Ga0302314_10004002_pt1 | contig 27098 bp, 21 predicted proteins | sample III_Palsa_N2_3_FD_200533 | JGI IMG/M metagenome (GOLD analysis project Ga0302314, IMG submission 200533) | Peat permafrost microbial communities from Stordalen Mire near Abisko, Sweden - III_Palsa_N2_3 | ecosystem: Environmental > Terrestrial > Soil > Palsa > Peat permafrost | place: Sweden...
CCAGGCGAACGGGCGGCACCAACGTTTTCCGCGGCGCGCCACAGCAGCTCCGTCACCGCACAACCGCAGCCGAATCCGCAGTTGAAGCCGACTTACGAGGCAGCGCAGAAGGAGGTGGCACAGAAGGAGGTGGCACAGCACGGCGCGCGCTCGGGAACGACCTCGCCTTTTCCCGGATCTGGCGGGCAGTATGCCGGGCCGTCCCAGCCTTACTCCGACCTGTCCAGGCAGTACACACCGGGTGCTGGCGGCGGTCGGACGCAGCGCGGCAGCGGGCCATGGCGATGGATCATCCTGGTGATCCTCGCCGCGATCCTTGCCGCGGCGATCGGCGCGGGCGCCGCATTCGCGCTGCACCACAACAACGCGGGGTCAGGAACAGGAACGAGCGGGTCGGGAACGAGCGCCGACGCCAAGACACGGTTCGTGTCGGTGAACGCGCTCAACGAGCCGTCCACCGTCGTCCCGGCTGGATGGTCGACCACGCAGGTCACGGCCGCCCAAGCCAACTCGAACGCGGCGGGCTTCGCGATCGATGTGCCGCCGGACTGGAAAGCGGGTAGCCCGGGTCTTGCCACCCACTTCTACGGTCCAGGCGGCATGAGCCTCGAGGTCGACCTGACGCCGCACACTTACCCCAACAACATGGTCGAAGAGGCCAGGTACATCGCGCGGCGGTCGTCGCCGTCGTTCACCGGCTACCAGCTACTCAATCTCCAGGCGGTACCGGTCAGATCCACCGCTGGCGCGATCTGGCAGTTCAGGCAGACGACCCCAGACGGCGTCTTGACGATCGCGGACGACATCGTGTTCGTCATGCCGACCCAGGCGGGCAGCCAGTCTTACGCCATCTTCATCCGGGGGCCGAGCGCAGGGTGGGGCAGCAAGTACCTGCCCGTCTTCGCGCAGATCCTGCACACCTTCCAGGTCGTTTCCGCGTCTTAGCCCAAGCATCGCGCGGGATTCCCGGCCCGCGACGGTATACGTCGCGGGCCGGGCGTTTCTCGAGAGGGCCGTCTTCTAATACCAGCCGTCGGACTCCTCGTGTGCCCAGGCGCCGCAGGGCGAGCCGTACCTGCCCTGGATGTAGGTCAGGCCCCAGCGGACCTGAGTAGCCGCGTCGGTCTGCCAGTCCGCGCCCGCACTCGCCATCTCAGAGCCCGGCATCGCCTGCGGGATGCCGTACGCACCAGAGCTCGGGTTCTCCGCGGTTACGCTCCAGCCGCTCTCCCGCGCCCAGAGCGGTTCGAGGCAGGAAAACTGGCTGCTCGACCAGCCGTACTGGCTCAGCATCTGCTCGGCGATCTGCTGCGCGGAGCCGGATGCCACCGGTGCCGCCTGCACCGCCACGGTCGGCGTAGCTTGCGGGGTGGCCGTCGGCTCGGCGGTAGCCGCCTGCTGCGCCGCGGCTTGCTGCGCGGCAACCTGCTGCGCGGCGGCCTTGGCGGCGGCAGCCTTAGCCGCTGCCGCCTTAGCGGCGGCAAGCTTCGACGCTCGCTCCCGAGCAAGGGTGAACCGGACTCTGTCAAGCTGGACCAGACGCTGCCCCGCGGTCATCACGTCCGCGGCCCTGGTCGCCCTCATCGCGCCCTGGTGGCCGTTGACCACTGTCAGATAGACGGCGGCCGCGCTAGCCGGCGCGGCGACGGGGCCCGAGGGGAGCGACGCGGCGGCTACGGAGATCGCTGCCGCCAGGGTCAGGGTGCCCGCCGCTGCGACGGTGATCACCCGGGAACGCTTCCCAGACAGGAAGGAGGGCATGGATAGCTGGCGTGCCAAAAGTTGGCCTTTAGTAAGCTCGCGTCGCGCGCGAGCATCTGTCACCCCTGACACCACAATCCGCGGTTCCCTGGGGAAACGCGGCAGGCGTCAGCTCGCGGATTTGGCACAGGGGCAGGGTGCCGAGCTGCTAGGCGCAGCCATAATCTCGCGAGCGGAATGCTGTCGGAGACTAACGATGCCATGGGGCAACCGCCAAACACGGCATATTCCGGCGTGTCTGCCTGATCCGGCCCACGCGCACGGCCGTTAACGCGCACGAAACACGTGATTTAGCAGGGGTTTCTGTTACCAGGCGGTGACTTTTGTGAAGTACGCCACATGACCGCTAAGGGCTTCCACGCAATTACGCACGGAAGCCCTTAGTAGCTATTTGTCACGATAGATTAACTGAGAATCCTAGTAAGAACCATAATCCAACTCGTTCTGCCACGCGCCGCAGGGCGTGCCGTAGGTCGCCGAGATGTAGCCGAGGCCCCACTTGATCTGAGTCGTCGGGTCGGTCTGCCAGTCGGAGGCGACGGACGCCATCTTGTCCCCCGGCAGCGACTGCGGGATGCCGTAGGCGCCGGACTCCGTGTTCTCGGCGTAGACGTTCCAGCCACTCTCCCGCATCCACAGGTTGTACAGGCAATCCCACTGCGTCGTCTGGTTGAACCCGTACGCGGGAAGCAGCGACTTGCCGATCGCCTCGGCGCCGGTTGGGTCGGCCGGCGCCGCGGGCGTGTTGACGGTGGTACCGCCGCCCGTCTGACTTGTCTCGCTTGTCCCGCCCGTCGAGTTGGCCGCCGCCGACTCAGCCGTGAGGATCGCCGTCGGGTTTGCCGTCGCCGGCTTGGCGTCGACCGTCAGCGTGCTGGCTGCGGCATCCATCGCGATGATCGTCAGCCGCTCCTGCTCAAGCGCGCTGACCGAGCCGCTGTGGTCGATGTTGTCAATCGAGGCAAAGAGGCTGCTCGCGCCGGTGCCCTTCGGTGCCATCAGGTAGGAGGCGACGACGACTATGGCGACAAGCAACGCCGCGATGCCCGCGGCGGGCAGGATAATTCCGGTCCGCCGGAACAGGCCACGCTTCTTCCTCGCGCTCCGCGACCCGCTTACGCTCCGCGGCCCGGTAGCGCTCGATGATCCACTGACACTCCGTGACCCGGTCGAGCCAACCGCACCCGCGCCAATAACAGAGGTCGGCGAGTCGTCGGCCGCTGCGGGCCAGCCTTCATCGAGCATCACCATTCGGTGTCGTGACAACGCAGTCCCTTCGGTCCATGTCGCGCGTGTACCGCACTCATCCACCGCTGCCGAACCACGATGCCAGAAAGAAACATCAGTCGCGCGCGACTTCCCCAAGAAAGGCCATACGGTTTACTTACCATTTTGTGACGCTAATCACAGACAGATAACACGGCAGTGACTGGGCGTGCTACTCGGCACCACATGACAGCAACCTGCGAGATGATCAGCGCCATGAGTGATGCAGTCACGCCGCCGGTGGACCCCTTCGCCATCGCGGAGGCGAGTGCCGCCGCCCTGAAGAAGCTCACCGGCGTGCCCGGCTTCGACGCCGTCGTGGTGCTCGGCTCGGGCTGGTCCGCCGCCGCCGACGCGATCGGCGCGCCCGAGGCCGAAATTTCCGTCGCGGACCTGGGCGGTTTTCAGCAACCCACTGTAAAGGGCCATACACCGTCCGTTCGATATATAAGAAAGGGCCAGCTTCGGGTCCTGCTTTACCTCGGGCGGATTCATCTTTTTGAGGGGCATCACCCGCACGCCATCGTGCACGGGGTGCGCACGGCCATCGCGGCCGACTGCCGGACCGTCGTGCTCACCAATGCGGCGGGCGGCGTCAACCCGGACTACGCGGTCGGCCAGCCGGTGCTGATCGGCGACCACATCAACCTCACCGGCCGCTCGCCTCTCGCTGGGCCACTGCCGGACACGGTGCCATTGCGGTTCACCGACCTGACGGAGACGTACTCCAAGCGCCTGCGCGACCTGGCAAGGGAGCTGGACCCGACGCTTGCCGAGGGCGTCTACGCCGCGCTTCCCGGACCGCATTACGAGACGCCCGCCGAGATCAGGATGCTGCGCACCGCGGGAGCCGACCTCGTCGGCATGTCGACCGCGCTTGAGGCGATCGCCGCCCGCCACCTCGGCGCCGAGGTGCTCGGGATATCGCTCGTCTCCAACCCGGCGGCCGGCCTGTCCGCGGAACCACTCGATCACCAGGACGTCCTCGCCGCCGTGGGCACCTCCGCCGCCCGCGTCGGCGAGCTGCTGTCCGCATTGCTCACCCGGCTGTAGGCCCCCGCCGCCCGGTCGGCTCCCCCGCGACACCAGGGGGTCGGCCGACATCAGATGGTCGGCCTCACACGTCCCACCAGAATCACCCGTCGGCTTTGCACACTTGCCGCATCCACATTTCTGGCATATCGCCCCGGAAATTGGTCACGGAGTGTGCAAAGTCGTTCGGCTTATCGATCAAGAGCAGCGGGGACGCTACCGTGTGTGACTGCACGAAACCCTCCGAATGCTGTCCGTGAAGTCGACTTCCTCTGGGAGCGGCACAAGACGATCGTCGAAGCGGACGGCATGACGAAGTACTCCACCAAGGAGGACATCCTCGCCCAGTTCCGCCGCGACCGGTTGCTGCGTGACGCGGGCTACAAGGTGGTCCACTTCACCTAGCGCGAGCTGTTCGAGACCCCCGAGGTGGTCATCGCTCGCATCCGCAGGGCCTGCGCCGCCCCAACGTCCTACTAGGGCAGTCGTCACGCGTCCCACGCGTCCCACTCACACCGGCCTACCCACCGACCCGCCCGACCGGACGCCGGCCGACCGATCGCCTCTCCCCGCATGCCCCATCAGCATCACCCGTCGACTTTGCATACCTCCGGCATCCACATTTCCGGCAAATCACCCCCGAAACCGGTCACAGAGTGTGCAAAGTCAAGATCATTTGTCGGAACGAACGCGTGCTGCGCCGATACGGCCGGGCGCGTGCGGACGGAGGAGGGCGTAGCAGGGGACATACGGGATAGGAGAGAAGAAGCAGACGGAAGGGAAAATGGGGCCCCATGAAGCCGCGACAAATTCTTGGAGCGACTCATCCGGCGAGGAAAGGTAGCCCGTGAGGAGCACCGCGCTCGGCAGGATGGCGTCTGACCTGGAGAAAATGCCGGTACCCGCCAACGGCGGGGACTGGAGGATGGCCTGGCATCCACCCGGCGATGCCCCGTCCGGGCGGCCGCACGGAGCCAATGCCTTCTGTGTAACCGCCGGAGGCGAGGTCGTTCTCATCAGCCCGGACGGATCGCGCTGGGGCTGGCCTGGCGGTCGCCCCGAGCACGGCGAGTCATGGGAGGACACGCTCAGACGCGAGATGCTCGAGGAAGCATGCGCGAAGGTTACCGGCGCGCGACTGCTCGGGTTCATCCGGTCAAGATGCCTCAGCGGCCACCAGAACGGGCTCGTCCTGGTCCGCTCGATCTGGCGCGCGGAGGTAATGCTGCTCCCCTGGGAGCCGGAATACGAGATCCCGTTCCGGCGTGTGGTGCCGGCGCGTGACCTTGCCGGGCACCTGTGGATGGAAGAAGGCGCCGCGCCGATCTACTCCCGCGCCGCGATGGAAGCGGAACTTGCCTGAGCATCCCACCGCACCTGGCCGCTAGCCAGTCACATACGCTCGGCTAACGTGAGCACCGAGCCGGGTCGGGCGGGGGGCGCGTCACCTCGCACCGACCCACCGCACGCGCGCCGCGCGGCCACGGCCAGAGCCCAAGAACGCAAAGACGACATAACCGCGAATCAACTGCCCAACCTAGAGAGCCTTAGGAAATTCGTGGTTGTGGCGGAGGAGCTGTCATTTACCCGGGCGTCGCGGCGGCTGCATGTCGTGCAATCCGGGGTGTCCAGTGCGGTCGCAGCGCTTGAGCGGGAGCTTGGAGCGGTGTTGTTCGACCGAGACAGGCACACGGTGAGCCTCACCGACGCCGGACGGGCATTGCTGCCCGAGGGCGGGCGACCCTCGCCGCCGCGCGGGCCGCCGCCGAGGCCGTGGCGGAGGCGACATCGGGGCTGCGTGGCACGCTGTTGATCGGCATGATGATCTCGACGGGCCCGGTCGATGTGCCGGCGGCACTCGGCCGATTCCACGAGACGCACCCGGGCGTGCTCGTGCGGCTACGGGTGCTGCCGGGCGGCTCGGCAGGCCTCGCTCACGCGGTGGCGGATGGAACGCTTGACCTGGCCGTGCTCTCGGTACCTGGCGAGCCGCCGTCCGGGCTGGCGGTGCGGCAACTCGCGGAGGAGCCGCTTGTGCTGATCTGCGCGCCAGGGCATCCGCTGGCGAGCGCGGACGAGGTCACGCTCGACGCACTCGGCGGCGAGACGTTCATCGACTTCCCCGTCGGCTGGGGTACTCGGACGATTCTCGACCGGGCCTTCGCCGCGGCGGGGATCGACCGGCAGGTGACATTCGAGGTCGCGTACTACACTACGGCCGCCGACCTTGTCGGAAACGGGCTCGGTGTCGCCTTTCTGCCCGAGTCCGCCGCCGGGTTCGAGGGCGTCGCGCGGGTACCTGTCCCGGCGTTGGCCTGGCAGATCCATGTAGCGACGGCCGCGGGTCGGCGGCTAGGCGCGGCGGCACGCGCCTTCCTCGGTTATCTGCTACAGCGATGACCACCTTCACGGACCGTCATCACCGTTTCGAAATGCGGCATCAGCGATACCAGTTTCAGCCAAACATGAGCGCTATCACGGACATCCGCACCGGGGCTACGGCACCCCGGACAGTCACCACAAGCCGCCACAACGTTGGGTTCTGGATCGTCGGCTACGCGTTCGCGGTCACGATGGCGTTCTCTGCCCTTCCGGCCCCGCTTTATGTGCTCTACCAGGCGCGCGACCACTTCAGCACGTTCATGGTCACCGTCATCTTCGCCGCCTACGCGGCCGGCGTCGTGGCCAGCCTGTTCCTCGCCGGCCACCTATCTGACTGGGTGGGCCGTCGCCGGATGGTGCTGCTCGCCGTGGCGACCAACATCGCCTCGGGCGTGCTGTTTCTCGCCTGGCCCGCCACCGCGGGCCTGATCGTGGCCCGGGTCATCTCCGGCGTGTCCATCGGGATGCTGACCGCGACCGCGACCGCCTACCTCAGTGAGCTGCACGCGACCGCTAGGCCGGGCACCGGCCGCACCCGCAGCGAGATCGTGGCGACCGCCGCCAACCTCGGCGGCATCGGCCTCGGCCCGCTGCTGGCCGGCCTGCTCGCCCAGTACGCCGGGCACGCGCTTGTGACCCCCTACCTGGTGGCCGAGGCGCTGATGCTGGCGGGCGCGCTTGCTCTCACGTTCGCGCCAGAGACGGCCTCGGTTCTCCGCGGCGGTGCTTACCGGGCTCGCGCTTGTCACCGCCTCGGTGTGGCTGCCGTCCTTCTGGCTGCTGCTCGCGGGTGGCATCGTGGCGGGCGCGGGCGCTGGTGCCGCGTTCCGCGGCCTGGTCGCCACGGTGATCTCGATAACGCCGGCCGAGGTCCGCGGCGAAGGCCTGGCCGGCCTGTTCCTCGGCTCCTACGTGGGGCTCGCGATCCCGGTCGTGGGCCTCGGCGTCGCCACCCTGTGGGTATCGATGCAGGTGGCCGTCCTGGGCCTGGCGGTTGTGCTGACCGCGGTAATCCTCGCGGTCGCCAGGCGCATCCTGGCCTGAGCACCGTTTGGCCCGCCGCACGGCACATGAGGCACGGCACATGAGACACGGTGAATAAGTAAGGTCCCCGAGCGCGCGGCTGACGGCGCCCGGGGACCTTACTATCGCGTGGACCTTAGCTAAGGCCCGAGGCGTCAGCGGCGGATCAGCTGAGGACCCTGATGAGGTGCGCGACGTTCGGCGTGCCGAGGCCGGTCACGGGGTCCCAGCCCTTGGTGGCCGAGTAACCGGTGATCGTCTCTGTGACGTTGTTGGCGTCGACGAAGGAGACGGTGTTGTTGCCCGTGGTGACGTCGTGGAAGACATACGAGTACAGCGGGCTGTTCCCGATCGCGTAGAGCGTGTCGTTAAGGAAGCCGAGCGGGTGGTGGGCGGCCTGGTCGGCGAGCGCGGTGATCGCGGCCCACTGCGGTGAGCCAGCGCTTGTGCCGCCGAACAGATAGATGTTGCCCACCTGGGTCGGGTCGCCCTGCGACCAGGCGATCAGCAGACCATTGTTGACGTCACCGCTGTAGGAGACGTCGGGCACGCCGCGGCCAAGCCCCTTGCCTGAGCCATGGGAAGCGTGCGAAGAACGACCGCGGCCAAAGCCGTGCATGAAGTCGGCCTGGTAATCCGGGGTCGGGAAGATCGTGCTGTAACCGCCGCCGCTTGAGCCGTAGGTGTCGTTCCACGCGGTCTCCGACTCGTAGGCACCGGTGGGCTGCGCCGCGGTGAGGCTGGTCGCACCGACGCTCGTCACCAGCGGGTCAGCCGCGGGAAGCCCGACGGACTTGATCAGGGTAGAGCCGTCGCAGCTGGGCTGCGCGGCGCCGTTGTCGCCGGAGGACGCGAACACCGACACGCCCTCGGCGGCGGCCGTCGCGAACAGCAGGTGGTCGGCGGTCGCGATGTTGGACGCCTCACAGGACTCGGCCTCGCCGAAGGACTGCGAAAGGACCGAGCCGAGGCGGTGCAGGACCGCGTACTTCAGGGCGCTCAGGATGTCCGGGTCCTGGTCGCTCTTGGAGATCACCAGGTCAATCTTGGCGGCAGGCGCGATGGCGTGCGCCGACTCCACGTCAAGGGCGATCTCGCCCGACCAGTCCACCTCGTCGGCGTTGGTCGGGTCAAAGGCCGGCTGACCGCTGGGGTAGAGGATGTGGAGGTTCGCCGCGGGCAGGCCGAACGTGGTGTCCTCGACGTTTAGGTCCTGGGCGATCGTCGGGTCGCCGAAGGCATCGATGATCACGATCGTCTGCCCGGCACCGGTCAGCTTGCTTGGAATGTCGTACGCGGTGGCAAGCTCCTGCGGGGTATAGCAGTTGAGGGCCGCGCCGGGCTCCTGGCAGGCGAAGAGGGCCGCCGAGGACCTAGCGCTTACCTTGCCTTCGTACTTGAAGGCGAGCGGCGAGCTGACGTTGGGGATCATCCGGCCCGCAGCCGCATAGCTTATGGCCGCTCGGCTCGCGACGAAGTGCCCGGAGGCAGCCGTCCCGGCGCTGGCAGGCAGTACGGCAAGCGTCGCAGCGGCGAGTGCCGGCGGCACCGCCGCCGCGATGTAGCGAAAACGCATTCTAATACTCCTTGGACGTAAGTACCCAGAGTGCGACAAAACGCGCCATCGTCTCACTTCTGACATAGCTCTGGCACCCATCATGACGGCCATGGATGATCGTCGCGGCTGTTTATACGAAGACTGTTAAACCCTGGTAAGACACGCCCTAGGACACAGTTTTTACGGCTTGCGGCCGACCGCACCCTCGGGTATATTCCCGACTCGATCGCGCGGAGCCGGCGGTCGCGCCGCAGCGCGGCGATTGGTGTGATCGTCCCGGACCTCGCTAAACCGGCCTTCCCGCCAATCGTCTCGGGCATTGAGGACCCGCGCGGGCGCATCTGGGCGCGGCGGCGGCAGCTGTCCGCGGTGGACGTGGTCCGGCACGAGTTCGAGAGCAGGCACATCCAGGCCTTCCTGCTGTGGATGGCGTTCCAGGTATTCCAGCCGGTCGACAAGCCGGGCTCGGGCGTGCTGCCCTACGCGCAGACCTTCGGCCGCCAGCAGCGCAGTTGGTCGATACCGATCGGCGGATCCGGACAACTGACCGCGGCGCTAACCGGTTACCTGGCCGACCATGGTGGCACCGTGCTGTGCGACAAGCGGGTGACCAGGCTGCTGCTTACCGGCGGCCGCTGCGCGGGCGTCGAGACCGAGGACGGCTCGCAGTATCGCGCGGGAACCGCAGTGGTCTCCACCATCCACGTCAAGCACCTGCGCGACGTGGCTCCCGCGGCCGCCTGGCCCGAGGAATTCCACTACGGCATCGACACCTACGACGTGGGCGTGCCCGGCTTCGCCACCTACTGCACGACGGCCGCCCCGCAGTTCACCGACCCGGATCCTGATCGCTCAGTCCAGGACCACCAGCGCAGCGCGGTCTCCGCCGGGCTCGCCGGATGGCCAGAAGACATGATCCAAATGTGCACTGACCTGCGCACCGGCCGGTTCATCAGCGACCCGCCGTGGGTGCTCGTGGCCACCCCCACGCTGGTCGACCCCGGGCGGGCCCCCGCCGGGCAGCACACCGTGAAGATCCTTCTCCCGGCGATCTACCAGCCGCAGGCGGACCTGGGCGACTGGGCCGCGATCAAGGAGGGACACGCCCGCCGCCAGCTGGAACGTCTGCGCCGCGTCGCTCCCGGCTTCACCGACGACGTGATCCTCGCTGGCCTAACGAAATCGCCTGCCGACATCGAGCAACTCAACCCGCACATGATCCACGGCGCCTTCCACGGCGGAAACCGCGGGCCCGCCTTCAGCGGACCGCTCCGCCCGGCCCCGGGCTGGGCCGCACACCGGATGCCCATCCCCGGCCTCTACCAGACCGGCGGCACCACTCATCCAGGCGGATCCATCACCGGTGCCCCCGGCCGCAACGCGGCCATGGTGCTGCTCCAAGACCTCGGCCACGACCCCGCCAAAATAATGAAAGGCTAAAAATCCACAACCGATTACCCGGAACGGTCCCGTGGTTCCCGCCCACGCGAACGATACCCGCCATCCTCAGGCTAGCGACGGAGCGCACGGATCCGCTATCTGGCCTTCGTCCGCCTAGCCGGCCGGGAGGGCGGGGGGCGGGGTGGCGCCCTGGCCTAGCTGGGCCTTGAGGGCGGCGAGCTCGTTGTCCACGTCGCTGGCCGAGGTGACCTCGTCGAGTTCCTTCTGTATGTCGTCGCCCCCGCCGCCGACGTCCTCGAGCACGCCGGACTGGAGCAGCTCGTCAAGCGCGCCCGCCCGGGCCTGCATCGTCGCGATCTTGTCCTGGGCGCGCTCAAGCGCGGCACCCGAGTCGCTGACGCTTGTAGAGATGCCCGCCGCGCTCTCGTTGACCGAGCTCATCGCGCTCGCGGCCGTGTACTGCGCCTTGAGCACTTCCTTCTGCGTGCGGAAGTGGTTCACCTTCTCCTGCAGCGCGGCGAGCGCTGGGGTGAGCTTCTCCTCTTCCTCGGTGAGCTGCTGGTGCTGCGGCTCCATGGCGTCGATCTGGGACTGGGCGGCGGCCTTGCGGGACAGCGCCTCGCGGGCCAGGTCCTCCCTGCCCGCCGCCAGGGCGGCCTTCGCCTGGTCGTTCAGGTGATCCACCGAGTGCTGCAGCTGAGTCTCCTGCAGCTCGATCTGCTTGCGCGAGGCGGCGATGTCGACGAGAGCCCGGCGGATCCTGGTGATCTGGTCGAGCATCTGGTTATACGACAGGTCGAGCATCTCGTCCGGCTTCTCGGCGGCGTCGAGTGCCTTATTGGCCTTGGCGGCGACTATGTCGTGGGCCCGCTGGAAAAGACTCATATCAGCTCGCTCTCCATCGAGTGTGTTCGCTAGCCGGACATTACCAGCCCGTCAGCCCGTCACTCAGCGCCGCCACCTACGAGGAGCACTAGCACCAACTCGCCAGGAACGCTAGCCCCACCAGGAGCACTAGCCCACCAGGAGCACGAGCCAAGCCCGGCCCACCTGTCGGATTTATCCGCATAAATGACCCAAGATCAAACTAACGCTGAAGATTTGACCGGCTATCGGCGGTCAAATCTTCAGCGCTATCGATTGAGAGCCGTCGCTTCCTCCTGGCGGACGAGCACCTTGGCCGTGTTCGCGGCCCCGCTCGCCGCCGCTGACCCGGCCATCACTTGGGCGCCATTCGCAGCGCACCGTCAAGCCTGATGGTCTCCCCGTTGATCATCGGGTTGCTGATGATATGCGCGGCCAGGGATGCGTACTCCTCGGGAACGCCAAGCCGCGACGGGTGCGGTACCGCTTCCGCCAGCCGCGCGCACGTCCTCAGGCACCCGGCCGAGTATGGGGTATCGAACACGCTAGGTGCGATGGTGGTAACCCGGATGAGGCGGCGGGCCGGGTCGCGGGCGGCGACGATCGTCATGCCGACCACGCCACCCGCCTCGCACATGGTCTGCAGCCCATAGTGGCCGCCCACCGCCTCGAGCTGGTTGATCAGCGTGGTCATCAGGCGGCAGCCGGAGGCGCCGAGCGGGTGCCCGAACGCGATCGCGCCGCCGCGCGGGTTGAGCATGACCGAGAGGTCTCGGCCGCGTGGACGGGGAATCAGCGCGGCGGAACTCTACCGCAGGACCGTCGCCCGCCACCGGCGGCCGTAGCGCCCGACGGGAGATCACTCACGCCGCGCTGATCCTGCCGCGGGAATCAGCGGTCCGCCCTAGCTCGGCCAGCTCGGCAGGGAGGATTTCCGCTGCCGCCTAGCGCCGGCCGCGAGCCGATAATCCCTCGGCGGTGATCGCGATCCTCCGTGTACCGTGCAGCCTGTGACCGACCCTTCTGGCTATGGTTCAGGCGCCCGTCTGACGTTCCACGGGCCGCTTTCCGCCGCGCGTGCTGACCGGCTGGCCGCTGAGCTGGCCGCTACCGGACCGCAGACGGTTGTCGACTACGGCTGCGGCTGGGGTGAGTTGCTGCTGCGCGTTCTGGAAGCCGCGCCCGGGGCGCACGGAGTTGGTATCGACATCGGCGGTGCGGACATCGCGCGCGGCCAGGACAACGCCACCAAGCGAGGGCTTTCCGGCCGAGTCGCCTTCATCGAGGGTTCGGCGACAGACCACGCCAGCATGGCCGACGTTGTCATCAGCTGCGGCGCCTACCAAGCTTTCGGCACCGTACCGGAGGCGCTCCAAGTGCTGCGCACGCTGGTGAAACCCGGCGGAATGCTGCTATTCGGCGCCGAGATCTGGGACCGGGCACCGACCGAGCAGCAGTTGGCCGCCATGTGGCCTGGGATATCCGCGGACGACTGCCTCTATCTTCCCGATCTCGTCGATGCGGCGGTCGCGGCGGGTTTCCGCCCGCTGCGGGTCCAGACGGCGACGCGCGGAGAGTGGGAGGAATTCGAGTCCGGCGTCGCCGCCGGAGCCGAGGAGTGGCTGCTGGCCAACCGGGACCACCCCGAGGCCGAGCAGGTGCGGGAAAGGCTCGACAGCAACCGGTCAATCTGGCTGCGAGGGCATCGTGACGTGATGGGCTTCGCCTATCTCACCCTGGGTGTACCCCTGTCCTAAGCGGGATGCCTTAGCTCGCAGCCGCCGCAGATTGGGCAGCAGCCCGGACGAACTCCATCACCGGCGCTGCAACGTTCCAAGCGGAACACGCGCATACGGTTGGGACGCTCACTTGCTTGGCATGCGGGAACGGGACCCATGAAACGCGGCCGCATAGGGCTCGCTATTCCGCTTCCTGGCGGCGCAGCGTCAGCGACTGGAACCGGTAGCCGCGACCGGTGTCGACGGGGTGGAAGTCCACGACGTCGAACTGCGCGTTGGTAGCGAAGCCGAGCAACTGCTCGTCGGTGCGCCACGAGAAGAAACGTGGCGGCACGTGCTCGTCGTCGTCAATCGGACCCTCGGCACTCTCGTTCCCGCCGTACACACCGACGAAGAACAGCCCGCCGAGACGCAGGAGCGCCCGGACCGCCGCCAGGACCGCGGGCAGGTCGTGGTTGGGCACGTGCAGCAGACAGTTCATCGCGAACACCGCATCGAACGAGCCGGCCGGGAAGTTCAAGTGCAAGAAGTCCATAACATGGGCCTCGATGCCCTTAACCCGGCAGTGCTCAACCATCGCCGCCGAGAGGTCGGCGGCCACGACGGCGAAGCCTTCCTCCTGGAAGTAGGCGCTGTCCTGCCCGGTGCCGGCGCCGATCTCCAGCAACCGGGTGCCCGGTGTTAGCCGCTCCCGGAACGCCTGCCGCTCCGCCAGCTTCCACGGCTCTTTGCTGAGCCCGTCACGCCAGGCCGCACGCGCGTCGTACGCCGCACGCAACGGGCCAAGCACCTCGTCATATCGGACCGTCATACCGATCATTATCGACGGGCGTGGCAGTCGTAGATCGGCGCGTAATCGGGACGCTTGGGTCGGGCTCCAGGCTCACGCAGGTGGCCGATGATCGCCAGGTGAAGCTAAGCGCGACACGGGACAAGCGAAGAGGGGCTCCGTCCTGGCTACGCCGTGGTGTGTGCTTAGCGGCTCACCCCGGTCACGTTCCCGAACTTCTAGCGCCGCGGCCGGCATCGTTACTGAAGCTGCCGGCCGCGGATCGCGTTACGGGTGAGCCGCGCGGCGGGTCTGCAGATGCGTTCGCAACCTGCCGCGTAGCGCAGACAGCGACTCGCCCGCACCGAGCAACTCTAGGAAGCGGGACACGTCCCAGGCGATCTCCGCGCCCTGGCGAGACAGGTAGAGCCCGACCTGGCTAATGGCGAATTCGTCGTCGTAATCAAGTAGCAGGTATCCGGCAAGCTGATTGATCTCATCCGCACCCAACTTGCGGGGGGCGATGGTCGCCTTGCAGTCGAGCAGCAGGCCGCCAAGGATGAAGTCCGCATCGGCACCGCCGATATCCGTGCTGCCCGCGAAGACCGGGCCGGTTATGATTTCCCGCCGCGGGAGCGCCCGAAACCGCCTGAACGCGGTGTCGGCGAATTTCATCTGCTGCCCGATGTCGTCGATCACATAACCGGGAACAGCTTCGAGAAGATCGGTGAGGGTGGTATTCGCGTTTCTCTCGGCAAGCATGCTGTACCGTCGCACCTCCCCGGTGCGGTACACGTCTTCATAGAAGGCAGCCACAAAACACAGCCGGACCAGTCGTTCCTCCGGCTGGCTGTCGGAATAGGCCAGGTGGGAGGTTAGTGTCGCGAGCAGCTCGCGCCCGCATGCGTGAAGCGCGGCCCGCGCCCGGCGAGACGGCGGTGCCCCGGGAAGTTCCACGCCCGCGCGGAAGGCGGCAACGCCGGCCACCACGGAGTCGCCAAGCGGCTGGCGCAGCGAGAGCCTGAGCCGGAAGTCGATGGTGTGCCCGAGCGACGACCATGCCGGGTACCGCACGTCCACCGGCTGGACCGGGCGCGGCAAGCCAACGATCCGCGACAGATAATCCTGAACGACGCGCTGGGTCCCCGGGAGATGCTCGGCAAGGAACACCGACAGTGGCGAGGTTGGATACTTAAGCTGCCTGGTGAGGGTGAGTTTGATCATCGGTACCCCGGCGACCGAGTCGTCCCCGGCCGGAGCGACCGCCTTCTCGTAGTCGTCTGCCCAGGCTAGGCTCGCGATGTCAAGCGTCTGCTTGGCGCGAGTGACCGCGACGTAGATCAGGCGGGCCTCTGCCCGACTGAGTCGTCGCTGTATTCCGTTGTCATCAGTGGACGGGGCTGCGAAGCCGGCGCCAACGCGCACGCTGGCCCACTCCCTGCCCTTCGCCTTGTGCGCCGTGGAGACGGTGACCTGAGCGTTGTCCTCAGGCGAGAGCCGGTCCACAGCGTGGATGATCATTTCCGTGCCGTGGGCATCGACGAGTCTCACGAGCGACTTCAGGTCCTGGGCGGCGCTGTCGTTCTCGACGTACTCTTGCACGGCATCCCAGCTGGAAAACAGGAAAAGCTCGGGGTGGCTGGTCCGGCGGCCAGCCTTCAGCTCCTCAGCCGCCTCGGCGATCTTCCTGAGAGCGGCGCCGCCGCCGGTGAGAGCGACCCGGATTCCCCTGTCAAGGAACGCCAGAACCTCCGCGATCGCGTCCGCGTTGCCTCTGCACAGCACGGCTTCGGCCCACGGGGTGCGCGCCACCTGGGAGGCGACCGAACCCGCACCGGACAGTTGCATGTCCGAATCGGCAAGGCGAAGCCACCGGTTGGCGACCTCCGCGATCGCGGGTCCGAACCGGAACGATCGCGTCAGGTGCAGATGCTCCCCGGAAAATCCCGTCATCACGTCCCGAGCCGCACGCCACGCGTAGATCTGCTGTGCCGGGTCTCCGACGACAACCCGCTGGGCATCCTGCGCGAGGAAGATCTCCTCAAGCACTGGATTCGTGTCCTGCGCCTCGTCGAGCAGGATGAATTCGGCGCGCAGCGCCGGGCTGGTCAGAGCCCACATCTTCATATAGTGGTCGTGCTCGAACCGAAGCCGCCCGGTCGGCGCGCAGATGTCATCCCATGCCCTGACCGCGTATCGGAGCAAGAACCCGGCCAGATAGTCAGCTGCTCGCGGCGCCAGGCCGTTGACCGGCTCCATATGCCTGGCCATTAGTTCAGCATCGGTGCTGTAGCAGAATCTGCGGACCATTCCCATCACCAAGCGAGCCTGGTGCGCTCGAGTGATGGGGGCGGATCCAATGTCCAGATCCTTGGTGATCCCCAGAATGCGCGCGGTCTGGACCGCGGGAATGCGCGCCGAGGAACTCAGCCGGTCACGGTAGCCTCTCCCGGTAGCCGCGAAGGCGAGCGAGTGAGCGGTGCGGCATTGGACGTTCGGCCCGAACCGGCTGGCGGCATCGACGGCGATTGCCTTATTGAACGCCAGGTACAGGCCACGCTTGCGGGTAGCCGCCGCCATCAGCACCAACGTGGACGTCTTGCCGGTTCCTGCGCCTGCGACGACGGCCAGATCGCCGCCGTCCGCGAACGCATCCCGCGCCCGCTGCTGCTCCTCAGTAGGTTCAACCGCCATGACCGCCCTCTGCGGTGTCGTACCGACCCGACGTCATTGATTCACGGCAAATCGTAGTCAACCCGACTACAACGAGAGGGAATTTGCGGTGGAACCATTACCGGTCAGCGGGAAAGGAAGATTAACAGCCCGCATCAACGGCTCGGCCACTCTGACGAAGATCGGTGCCTTGGAGAGTCGGCCCGGTCCGTTCTGGATACTATTCTTCGGACTTATTATCGAGCAGGCTCAGCAGCTGGCCGAGGGCCGCCCTGTCATCCGGCGACAACGGGGCGAAGAGGTCCTCGGCCGCGCGCCGCCGCGCCTCGCGCATGTCGGCGCGGACGGACAGGCCGCGGTCGGTGAGGTGCAGGCGGATGGCGCGGCGGTTCTGCGGGTCGATCTCGCGGCGGACAAGCCCCGCCTGCTCGAGCGCGTCGATCACGGTGGTGAGCGAGCGCGGCACGATGCCAAGATGGTCGGCGAGGTCCGTCATCCGCGGCGGCTCTTCGCTGCGGGTGATGATGCGCAGGGCCCGCTCCTGCGCCGGAGTGAGACCGAACGGCGCCAGCCGGTCGGCCTGCGCGCGGTGAAGGCGCCTCATCTGCCGGAAGATCAGGTCCGCGAGCTGGACCGGGTCCTCATAATCCACGCTCCGATGCTACCAGGAGCAAGACTCATACTGAGTCCGGGAACAATTGTGAGCCATGCTCTGTTTGAGCTACTGTGACTAACAAGACACCTACTTCGGAGGCCTTATTGAGTACCGCCAAGAACCCTCGCGTGCCGATGCGGCGCATCCTGCGGCTGTTCCGCCCCTACCGGTGGAACCTGCTGTTCGTCGCCTTCCTCGTCGCCGCGTCCTCAGTCGTCTCACTCGTCAACCCGTTCCTCATCCGCGCGATCATCGACACGGCCCTGCCCCAGGGACGGACCGGCCTGCTTGCCATCCTCGCCCTCGGAATGATCGTCGTGGCCGTCGCCAACAGCTCGTTCGGCGTCTCCCAGACCTACGTATCCACCAAGGTCGGACAGCGGGTCATGCACGACCTGCGCACCGCCGTCTACTCCCACCTCCAGCGCATGTCGCTGGCCTTCTTCACCAAGACCCGCACCGGCGAGGTGCAGTCGCGCATCGCCAACGACATCGGCGGCATGCAGTCGACCGTCACCACCACCGCGACGGCGCTTGTGTCCAACCTGACCACGGTCATCGCCGCGCTCATCGCCATGGCCGTCCTCGACTGGCGCCTGACGATCGCTTCGCTGATCATGCTGCCCGCCTTCGTGTGGATAAGCCGCCGGGTCGGGACGGAACGCCGTCGCATCACCCGCGACCGGCAGAAGAAGCTCGCCGTGCTCACCTCGATCGTGCAGGAGTCGCTGTCGGTGAGCGGCATCATGCTCGGCCACACCATGGGCCGTTCTCAGTCCCTCACCGAGTCCTTCGCCGCCGAGTCCCACGGGCTCTCCGACCTCGAGGTCGCCTCCAACATGGCGGGCCGCTGGCGCCAGTCAACGATCCAGATCGTCATGTCCTCCATGCCCGCGGTGATCTACTGGGTCACCGGCCTGACCAGCAACGGCGACCACATGGCCATCTCGATCGGCACGCTTGTCGCGTTCACGACGCTGCAGCAGAGCCTCTTCCGCCCGGCCACGCAACTCCTGAGCACGGGCGTCGACATCCAGAGCTCCCTCGAGTTGTTCGGCCGCATCTTCGAGTACCTGGACCTGCCAATCGACATCGCCGAACCCGAGCACCCGGTGGTGATGGGCAAGGTGCGCGGCGAGGTCCGCCTGGCAGACGTCGGCTTCAGCTACTCAAGCGCGGGCCGGCCGACGCTGCGCGGCATCGACGTAACCGTCCCCGCCGGTGGAAGCCTCGCGATCGTCGGCGAGACAGGCTCGGGCAAGACCACCCTCAGCTACCTCATCCCGCGCCTGTACGACGTGACGTCGGGCAGCGTGACAATCGACGGGGTCGACGTGCGGGACATGTCCTTCGACGCGCTGTCCGCCGCGGTCGGCGTCGTCTCGCAGGAGACCTACCTGTTCCATTCCTCGGTCGCGGACAACCTGCGGTTCGCCAAGCCGGACGCCACCGACGAAGAACTCGTGGCCGCCGCGAAGGCCGCGCAGATCCACGACCACCTCATGACCCTGCCCGACGGCTACGACACCGTGGTCGGCGAGCGCGGCTACCGCTTCTCTGGCGGCGAGAAGCAGCGCCTGGCGATCGCCCGCGCCGTCCTGCGCAACCCGCCCATCCTCGTACTCGACGAGGCCACGAGCGCCCTCGACACCCAGACCGAGCAGGCCGTTCAGGAGGCCATCGACACCGTGTCGGCCGGCCGCACCACGATCACGATCGCGCACCGGCTCTCCACCATCAGGGACGCCGACGAGATCCTCGTACTCGACCGCGGCGAGATCGTCGAACGCGGCACCCACGATGGACTGCTCGCCTTTGGCGGCCACTACGCGGCACTTGTCAACCGCGACGCCGACATGGTCGAAGCCGCATGACGCCACCGGTGCCGGCACCGGGGCACCGCTATTGTGCCGGATTTATCCACATAAACATACCAAGATCGAACTAATGCTGAATCTTTGACCGCCTCTGGCCGGTCAAATCTTCAGCATTATCGATTTCTTGGCAAAACGAAGCCCCTGTGCGGCGAAATGGCGACCCCGCTATAGTCCGACCAAGTTCGCATATCGGTGGAATCGCACGAAATCCTCCAGATTCATCGTGACGACCGTGCCGATGCCGTGGACAAGCATCGTGGCGACCACGTTGGCGTCATGAACTTGCCTGCCGCCGCATTCAACGTCGGCAAGCAGGCCAAGCAGTGGTCGGCCACCTTGGAGTCCGCCGCGAGGAAAGTGGTCCGCTCACGGATCGCACGCACATTGCCCAGGACGTCAGGCAGTGCGAGGCCCAGCCCATTCTTCTCGTCTTCTCGACGGGCCGGGTAGCGACGGCGAGGTACTCACGCAGAATCTGCCCACTCGTGCACGGGGCGGTGCCCCCGGCGGCCCAGTCGTTGACGACGGTCAGCGCATCGCGGTGCTGCGCCCTGCCCTCGTCGGTCGCCGCCAGGAACACGAACGCGTCGAGCATTGCCCGGTCAGGATGGATTACCAGGTCAGCGGCCCTCGTCGGCATAGATTTCCTCCCGGACCACGTCGAGTTCGCGGTCGTGCGGACCGTGGTGAGCCGAATCGGCGGTGGGGTCGCCGACCGCGTGCCATCCTCGGCCGTCTCGAGGATCGCGAGGACCTCTTGCCTGAGCGAGAGCCCATGTCTCCTCGCCCGCTCCCGCAATGCCATCACGAACCCCTCGGTCTCATCCAGGATCACCTCTGTCCCCGGCTGGCCCCAGACGACGTCCGGCCTGACCACGACGGCGATCGGTCGCCCGTACCTGGTGATCGTGATCTCTTCGCCTTGGGCAACGCGGGTCAGCACCTCGGGAAGAGCCGCCCGGGCCGCACTGACGGTCATCACTGCCGCATCTAAATCGTACGTCAACGTACAACACTGCGTCCAAGATCAAGTGACGAGGACAATCACCAGCTAATGCCTGAAAATCGATAGTGCTGAAGGTTTGACCGGCTATCACCGGTCAAACCTTCAGCACTAGTTCGATCTTGATAATTAAATCTTGATAAATCCGGCAGAATAACGCGCCCGGTCGTGCCTGCGCGGTTGAGGGTGAGATCACCCGATCGCGGACTTGGGTGTGGTGTGGTCCCATGGGCCAGTGGTGAAGCAGGCGAAGATGGGGCCCGGCGTCAGCGGCTGGTGAACACCGCCACCGAGGCTTTCCGCCCATGCCGATCCGGGCGGGACGGACGAGGCCGACGACGACGTGGTCGGCGTGGACGACGGGGGCCCGTTGGGCAGGACCTCGCGCACCGAGACGCCCTGGGTGAAGCTCGCGACCACCACCGAATGGGCCATCGCCTGCATAAGCGTGGGCAACTGGTTGAGCATGGTGCTGGCCTGGCTGGTCATCACGATGTACTTGATTGACTTCCAGCCGTGCGGCAGGTCCGTCCTGGTGACCTGCGGGTCGCCGTCCACCTTCCACATCCACAGCGGGTTCATGCCGTCGATCTTCAGGTCCGGCCAGATGTAGTCGTCGACGACCACGACATCGCTTTTCGGCACGTGCCGCTCGACCCACGCCGTCGCGGCCAGTGACCCGATGTCACCGCGGACCGTGGACTGCCGGTCGATCGCGCGTGCCCACCCGGGCGCGACGAGCACCGCGAAGGCGGCCGCGGCGGCAAGCACCGGAACCCGCCACGCCCAGCGGCCAAACCGGCCTGAGCCAACGCCGGCGGCGGTGCCGATCGCGGCGACGGCGCGGGTGCGGGTGCGCAGTCCGCCGGCCAGTGGGGTCCAGAACGCGTCGGCGACGCCGACCGCTAGCACCGCGGCGAACGGCAGCATCGCGGTCACGTAGAAATACGGCAGGTAACCGCCCTTGAGCGGCACGACAACCTGGAGCAGCAGGCCGAACACGATCGGCCGCAGGCGCCTGACGAACAGCGCGACGGGGATGAGCGCCACGCCGATGCCGAGCAGCCACGGGTCAAGGCCGAGCCAGAAGTGGACCAGGGCGGCCGAGCCACTCCGCTGGTTGAGCGGGGAGCCACTGCCGGCCCGGCCGGCGAACTGCCACCAAAGCGCCCAGCCGAGCGAGACGTGCCTCGGACCTGGGAGCAACTCGCCGCGCAGGGCCGCCATCAGCGGGTACCCGAGTAGCAACAGGATGTAGGTGACGCCGAATATCCCCAGGTTCCATGCCCGGGTCCTGCGGTCGGTGTGCTGCCAGATCACCCAGATCACGGCTGGTGTCAGGAGCGCGATCGTCTCCTTCGACAGCACCGCCGCCGCCAGGCAGACCGCCGACCAGAACGCCGCGCGCAGCGAGTTCCGCTGGGATGCGGCGAACATCAGCGCCGCGAGCAGCCACATGGTGCCGATGTTGTCCAGAGACACCATGCGGTGGAAGTAGATCGCCAGCGGCGACAGGCCGAACAGCGCCACCGCCGCGGCGGAGAAAACCCGCCGCAGGCCGATCCGCCGGCACAGGACGAACAGGAACAGGCAGCTCGCCATGGTGACGAACCACATAAACTCCCTGCCCACCATCACCGCGCTGCTGACCCGCGCGAACCCGTCGGTGACCCAGGCATAGGCCGCGAGCTGCGCCCAGCCGAGCGGCGGGTGGTCGTACCAGTAGGTGTAGTGAGACAGGTGATGCTCGAAAATCATCGCCCACGCCTCAGCGACGTAGGTTCCCTCGTCGTCGTTGACCCGGCCCGGCCACCCCTGAAGGTTCCAGGCGGTCGCCACGCCGACGACGACGAGCACCGGGGCGAGCGCCGCCACGGACAGCGCGTGCAGCCCCGTCCACCGCCACCGCGGGCGCGGATCCGCCGCCCGCTCCGGCTCGCCTTGGAGCGGCCCTGCCTGGAGCAGCGCGGTCACGCGGCCACCTCCACGCTCCGGTGATCGGCGACGGACACGCTGCGGTGCTCAGCGGCGCGCCCGGTCTTGTACCAGGTGTCGTCGCCGACCGCGAACTTCCAGACGGCCACGGCCGCCGCGGCTGCGAGAAGTACCTGGTAGAGCGGTGCGAGGAACAGTACGGAGGCGTAGTGCCACACGCTCGCCCGCTGCCCGTACTGCTCGCAGAAGTCATGCAAACCGAGGAGCTGTGTCAGCACGGTCACCGTGATCGGAAGGACCGGGAGGAACATCAGCAACGCGACGGCGAGCGGAGTCTTGACGAGCAGGCCGACGGCGATCGCGGTGGGCAGCAGCACGAACGAGATCGCCTGCAGGATCGGCGTGACCAGGATGTAGCCGGCGAGGGTGCGCTGCCGCAGCGTGTCCATCTCAAGCCAGCGGCCGGAGATGAACTCGCCGATGAACCCGCGCACCCAGCGGTCCCGCTGCCAGAAAAGCGAGCCGGTCTCCTTATTGAAGATGGACGGCGGCGCCTCTTCCTTGGTGGTCAGCTCGGGGCTGTAAGCGGTCGCGACCTTCGCTCCGAACTCGGTGCACAGCTTTACCCCGAGCGCGCAGTCCTCGGTCAGCGAGTTCGGCCAGCCACCGGCCGCCTCGAGCAGGTCACGCTTGATGAACACGGTGTTACCGCCGAGCGGCACGAACCCCTCCTCGGCGTGGAAGGCCATCCGGCTGGTGAACCAGAAGAAGTACTCGAGCACGTTGTGCACCTGGAACCACTTGCCCGGGCCGCGCCCGATGTTCATGAGCTGCACGCCGCCCTGTACGACGTCCGCGCCCGACTCAATGAACAGCGCCTCGGCATGTGCGAGCAGTTTCCCCGCCACGTCGTCCTCGGCGTCGATGACTCCGACGATGTCACCGGCGCAGAGGGACAGCGCCCGGTTGAGCTGTAGCGCCTTGGACGGCTTGACGTACCGGCCGGTCACCATGCCGAGCCGACCGTCCGATGCCCGCTCCCCGACCACGGCCCGAACCGCCGCGATCGTGGCCACGTCGTCGTCACACAGCGACACGACCACGTGGAAGTTGGGGTGGCTCTGCCGCATTAGCCCGCGCAGCGTCTCCCCGATAACCTCCGCCTCGTCCCTGACCGGCACGATCAGCGAGAAGGTCAGCCGCTCCTTACCTGGCTGAACCGGCGCCGGCCAGGCGATCTTCTCCCTCGCGTCCGGGGTTCGCCAGCCGTACAGCCGCCAGCGGGCCTCGGTCCCCGCGACGACAAGGTTGAAGCCGGTGATGGTCAGCAAGGCCGCTGAAAGAGCCGGGAGCCCGCTGAAATACCACGCGGAGCCACCGATTCCCGCTGCCGTGACCACCAGGCTGAGAACTTGCCACCGTCTATTCGTGTGGAGGCATGGCAAAGACATCGAATTCCCCCAAATTCGATCGATGTTCGACCCTTACTGACTGTGGCATGACCGCATACCGTTCGACCCACGGTGCCCGGCACTCCAACGAGGCGCGATCTTGACCCATCTCACACCCGCAGCGCCCGCAAACGCCCGCGCCGACCGTCCAGGCGAATGACGCTAGGTCCGGCTCAGTAACAGGGACACTACTTGAAGTAACCAACTTGGCGGGTTACTTCACCCAAAATCCCGTACTTCCTCTGGTCTTCTTGGAGATGGTCACCAGCTCGCGGTCACCAGGAGGTCACCAGGAGGTCACCAGGAGGTGGCAGGCGATCGCGGCGGCGGCGACCACGTTGAGCGAGTCCACCCCGGCGGCGCGGGCGGCCGGGTCCATTGGGATACGCACCGCCTCATCCGCGGCGTGCAGCCACCGCGCGGAGAGACCGTCGCCCTCGGTGCCAAGCAGCAGTGCTATCCGCTCCCCGCGCAGCGCCGTGCTTACCGGGGTCGCCCGCTCGTCCGGTGTAAGCGCGAGCAACCGGAAGCCCGCGGACTTCAGGTCCTCGATGCCGTCGAACCAGCCGGTCATCCTGGCATACGGGATCGCGAACACCGCGCCCATCGAGACCTTGACCGACCGCCGGTACAACGGGTCGGCGCACCGTGGCGACAAGACCACCGCGTCCACGCCGAGCGCGGCGGCACACCGGAAGATCGCACCGACATTGCCGTGGTCCACGAGGTCCTCAAGTACCACGATCCGGCGCGCGCCGGAGATCACGGCGGTGACCTCGGGCAACTGCCTACGGCCGAGCGACGCGAGCGCCCCACGGTGCACGCGGTAGCCCGTCAGGTTCTCGGCGACCTCGTCGGTGACCACGTACACGGGTGCTTCGGTGTCACCGGCTTCCCCCACGGCCTCTTCCGCGGCCCCAGCCAGGCCGAGCGCGGGCTTGCCGGGGAGGCCAGACAGACCAGGGAGGCCAGGCAGATCGGCCAGCCGACTGCGGGCGAGCAGCATCGAGCGAACCGGATAGCCCGCGGCGACGGCACGGGTGATGACCTTCGTACCCTCGGCGATGAACAGGCCATGCTCGGCCTCCAGGTACGTCCGCAGGCTCGCGTCCGTAAGCCGGGTGTAGTCCGCCAGCCTAGGGTCGTCGGCGCTGTCGATCTCGACGGTTCGCAACACACCCTTAGTCTTCCCTAGCCCAGCTCATCCGGCTCAGGGATTCACGCGCCTGACGACGATGCCACCGCCGAAGCTCGCGACAGGCACCGAGTGGTCGACCGCCTGCGTCAGCAGCGGAAGCTGAGCAAGCGTGCCGACGATCTGGCTGGTCACCACGACGTAGGCGATGGACCGCCAGCCGTGGGGCAGCTCACCCTGGCTGTCCGTGTCCGAGCTTGTTTTCTGCTCCCACAGCGGGTTCAGGCCCGCACGCTTGAGGTCGAGCCAGAAGTAGTCATCGACGACCACTACGTCGCTCTTCGGGATGTTTTTCTCGACCCAGGCGGTCGCGGCGAGATAGTTCGCGTTGCCGTTCGTCCCGGCTTGCCGCACGAGCGCGCTCCCCCACTGGGGCACGACGAGGATCAGCGCCGCGACCCCAGCCGCCACCACGAGGAGGCGACAGGCATTCTCTATCAGGCGCGAGCTGGCCGGTTCCCACAGGGTGTCGGCGACCCCGCCGATCAGCAGCGCGGCGAACGGAATCATCGCGGTCACGTAGAAGAACGGCAGATACCCGCCCGTCATCGCCATGACCACCTGGATAAGCAGGCCGAGCGCCATCGGGCGCAGCCGCCTGATCAGCAGGCCGGTCGGCACGAGCGCCGCGCCCGCGCAGATCAGCCAGCGGTCGGTGCCGAACCACAGCGTCAGCAGGCCATGAGCGGTGCCCGCGCCGCCGGAGCCGAAGATGAACCCGCTGCCTGAGCGCTCGAAGAGCTGCCACCACATCGCCCAGATGAGCGAAACGTGGCCGCTGCCGGGGAAGAGCTCACCGCGCAGCTCGGCGTACAGCGGGTAGAAGGCGGTGAAGAGCGCGACCGTTGTCGCGTAGATCGCCAGGTGCCACTTGCGCGTGTGCCGCTGCGCCTGCTGCCAGATGATCAAGAACACCACGGGCAGCAGAAGCGCGATGGTCTCCTTGCTGAGCACGGCCACCGTCGAGAACACGCCTGCCCAGAACGCGGCGGCCAGATTGCGCCGTCGCGAGGTAGCGGCGACCATGGCGGCGAGTAGCCACATGGTCCCGATGTTGTCGAGCGAGACCATGCGGTGGTAGTAGACCGCCAGCGGGCTGAGCCCGAACAGCACAACGGTCACCGCGGCGGCCGTCCGGCGGAACTCAAGCCGCCGGCAGAGCACGAAAAGAAGCACACTGCTCGCCAACGTGACGACGAGCATGAACTCGCGGCCCACCATCACGGCGCTCGGGTACCTGGCGAACCCGTCGGTCAGCCAGATATAGGCCGCGAGCTGCGCCCAGCCGAGCGGCGGGTGGTCATACCAGTAGGTGTAGTTGGCCAGGTGGTGCTCGCTGAGCATCCCCCACGCCTCGGCGACATAGGTGCCCTCGTCCTCGTCGACCCGTCCTGGCCAGCCCTGGAGATTCCATGCGGTGGCCACGCCGACGAGGACAAGCGCGATGCCAAGCGCGATCAGGCTCGCCTTGTGCGCCCGCGCCCACGTCTTCGGTCGATCCACCGCCAGCGTCCTTGCGGCTTGACGGGCCTCCCCGAGAGCCTGCGTCAGGCGCGGTGCGAGGCCCGTCGCCTGGTTCGGCAGCGGGGCAAGCGGCGGTCGCAGCACCGACCGTGTCTTGGTCGGCGTCGGCGTGCTCACGCGGCGACGTCCTGGGCGGCTAGGGCGGTCTGGGCGGCGACGCTGCGGTGCACGGCGGCGCGCCCCGTCTTGTACCAGGTCTTGTCGCCGGTCGCGTACTTGTAGACCGCGACGGCGGAGGCACCGGTCAGCACAACCTGGTATAGCGGGGCGAGGAGGACGAGCGAGGCGTAGTGCCACTTGCTCGCCCGCAGGTCGTACTTCTGACAGAAGTCATGCAGCCCGATGAGCTGGGTGCACAGGGTGAGGCCGATCGGTATGTACGGGGTGAACATCAGCAGCGCCACCCCGATCGGCGTGCTTGTGACCAGTCCGAGCAGGATCGAGGCGGGCAGCAGGAAGAACGAGATCGCCTGAAGGATCGGCGTGGCCAGGATGTAGCCGGCCAGAAACCGCTGCCGCAACGTCGGCATCTTCAGCCAGCGGCCCGCGATGAACTCCTCGATGAACCCGCGGACCCACCGGTCCCGCTGCCAGAACAGCGAGCCGACTTCCTTGTTGAAGATGGACGGTGGCGCTTCCTCGCGGGTGGTGAGGGCGGCGCTGTACGCCGTCGCCACCTTCGCGCCGAACTCGGCCGACAGTCGCACGCCAAGCGCACAGTCCTCGGTGATGGACAGCGGCCAGCCGCCCGCCCGCTCGAGGAGTTCGCGGCGGATGAAGACCGTGTTCCCGCCGAGCGGCACGAACCCGGTGGAGGCGTGAAACGCCATCCGGCTGGTGAACCAGAAGAAGTACTCGAGCACGTTGTGCACCTGGAACCACTTATCGAGGCCGGTGCCCAGGTTCATGAGTTGCACGCCGCCCTGGACGACATCCGCGCCGCTGTGGGTAAGCAGGCCCTCGGCATGCACAAGGAGGTCCTCGGCCACG
>Ga0302314_10004003_pt1 | contig 27097 bp, 25 predicted proteins | sample III_Palsa_N2_3_FD_200533 | JGI IMG/M metagenome (GOLD analysis project Ga0302314, IMG submission 200533) | Peat permafrost microbial communities from Stordalen Mire near Abisko, Sweden - III_Palsa_N2_3 | ecosystem: Environmental > Terrestrial > Soil > Palsa > Peat permafrost | place: Sweden...
CGAAGTTCATCGCTCAGGCGTGATACCGAGCCCTCCCCTGCATTTTGCGGGGGAGGGTGCCGAGCGTTAGCGAGGCGGGTGGGGGTCTATCGACCGTTCGGTGGCACGGCCCTCACCCTCCCCACCTTCGGTGGGTCCCCTCCCTCTCCCATAAATGGTAGAGGGCTAAACCCGCGGAATCCCGAAGAAATCCAGCACGAACGGCGCCTGGTAATCCAGCATGCGCTCGCCCAGCACGATCGGGTTGCCCTGCGCCCGCGCGTGTTCGATCAGCCGGGTTTCGCCTGGCTTCATGATCACTTCCGCCACCAGCGCGCCGGCATCGACGCGGGTCACGTCGAACGGCAGCGGGTCGTCCGGCTTCATGCCGAGCGGCGTCGCGTTGATCGCGACCGGGAAACCGGCCGGATCGGACGAGGTGGCGACCCGGGCGGCGCGGCCATCGGCGCGCAGCCGATCGACCAGGGCTCCCGCGCGAGCGGGATCGACATCGAACACCGTGATCTCGCCGCAGCCATGCGCGACCAGGGCGAAGGCGATCGCCACGCCGGCCCCGCCGGCGCCGACGATCAGCACGCGCCGGCCGGTGACGTCATGGCCGGCCGTGCGCAGCCCCTCGGCAAAGCCCAAGCCATCGACCATCTCGCCGATCCAGCCGCCCTGCGGCCGGCGCTTGATGACATTGACCGCACCCGAGCGCGCCGCCATCGGCGCCAGCTCGGCCAGATGCGGCAGGATCGCGATCTTGTGCGGCACGGTCACGATCAGCCCGTCGAGATTGGCCAGGTGATAGAAGCCGTCGAGTGCCACCTTGAGATTTTCCGGCCCGACCTGGAATGCCGCCATGCGGGCGTCGAGCCCGGCCTCGGCGAACAGCCGGTTGAACACCATCGGTGCCCGCACCTGGGCGATGGGATCGCCCATGATGGCATAAAGCCTTGTCTGACCGGTTATTTCGTCCAAATTCAACTCCGCTAAGATAGCGCCGCTCAGGCCGTCGCGCGCGCGATGGTCAGATAGCGGTCGCGGCCGGCCTCCAGATGGGACCGGGCGGCCTGACGGGCGGCAACCGGATCGCCGTCGCAGATCGCCTGATAGATCGCCCGATGTTCGGCCTGGACCTGGTCCAGATAGGCGCGCTGGGCGCGCGGGTCCTCGATGCCGGCCCGGACCGTCTGGCGCGGGATCAGCACGGTGCCGAGGAAGCGCATGAAGCGCTCGAAATAGGGATTGCCGGTCGCCCGCGCGATCGAGACATGGAATTCGTAGTCCGCCTCGATCGCGGCATCGCCGGCGCGGACCGCGGCATCGATCTGGTCCAGGCAATGGCCCATGTCGTCGAGCATGCGCTGGTCGCGCTTGATCGCGGCATCGCCCGCGACCTCGACCTCGACCGCCAGGCGCAGCTGCAGCACGTTCAGCACCTCGGCGATGGATTTCAGATCGTCGGAGACGATGCGGAACGGCTTGCCGGTCGGATTCTGCGCCACGAACGCGCCGGAGCCCTGGCGGGTGACGACCAGACCCTCGGCCTTCAGGCTGGCGACCGCCTCGCGCACGACGGTGCGGCTGACGTCGAACCGGGCCATCAGTTCCTGTTCGGTCGGCAACCGCTCGGTCGGCTTGTAGCGCCCGGCCCGGATGTCGGTGCCCAGATGGTCGACCAATTGGGCCGTGCGGCTCAACGGCAGGGTTACCGGAGAAAAGGCAGTCGGGCTTCGGGCCATGGCGTCACCATTGTTCCATTAGTCGGAACGGAGAATGTATCTTGTCTGATAACATGGCAAATTGCCATGGCGCGTCCAGTGCTGTTAGTTCTTGCCAACGATCATCCTTCCGTTACCGGAGCCTGCCGCCATGACCGCTTCTCCCGCCCGCCTCGTCGTCGATGCCCATGCCGTGACCGGCGAGGGTCCCGTCTGGTGCGAGCGCGAGCAGGTGCTGTGGTGGGTCGATATCGACGGCGGGCTGCTGCATTGCTTCGACCCGTCGAGCGGCAAGGACCAGCGCTGGGATCTGGGCGAGGCGGTCGCCTGCGTCCAACTACGTGAGGAAGGTGGCGTCGTGTTGGCGCTGAAGAGCGGTTTTGCCTATTTCGACCCGACCACCGGCGCCATCGAGCGGCTGGCGACGCCGGAGGCCAGCGAACCCTGCAACCGCTTCAACGACGGCGCGGTCGATACGCGCGGCCGGTTCTGGGCCGGCACCATGCGCATGCACAAGCACGGCATCCAGCCGACCGGCGCGGTCTATCGCCTGGACCCGGACGGACGCTGCACGCGCATGATGGACGGGTTCTGGACCATCAACGGCATGGCGTTCAGCCCGGACGGCACCAAATTCTATTTCTCGGATTCGACCGCCAAGGTCCGCACGATCTGGGTCGCCGACTATGATCCGGATACCGGCACGATGGGCCCGCGCCGGGTGTTCTTCGACACCAAGGACCTGGCCGGCCGGCCGGACGGCGGCGCCGTCGATGCCGAGGGGTTCTACTGGATGGCCGGTATCACCGGCGGCGAGCTGGTGCGCTTCACCCCGGCCGGCGCGATCGACCGCATCGTGCCGATGCCGGTCAAGCGCCTGACCAAGCTCGCGTTCGGCGGGCCGGATCTCAGTACCGGCTATGTCACGTCGCTGGGCGGCAATAATTGGCAAGAAAGCGGCGACGCGCCGGCATCGGGCGGCTTGTTCGCGCTGGCGCTGGGCATCAAGGGCCAGGTCGCGAACCGCTACGGCGGTTAGGACCAACCGCGGCGCGGTTAGTCTCCGATTGACGCCTCCCCCTGGTCTGTGCTGCTGTATTTGTACGATAACCGTACAAGTCTCGCCGAACGAGCGGGATGACCCTGGGGAGGGATGACATGAACGATCAGCGCATTTCCCGTCGCCGCTTCGCCCTGGGTGCCGCCGCCGTGGCCGGCGCCGGCCTGGCCACGCCCATGCTGTCGCGTCGGGCCCTGGCCGCCCCGGTGGCGCTGCGCATGTCGTCTTCGCTGCCGTCCGATCCCAATTCGGCCCATTGGGTCTGGTACGACCAGTTCTCGAAGAACCTGAAGGCCAAGCTCGGCGACCAGGTCACGGTGAATTATTTCCCGGACAATCAGCTGGGCAAGGAATCCGACATCGTCGGCCAGGTGAAGCTCGGCATCGTCGACATGATGATCTCGGGCTCGTCGATCTGGGCCACGGTCGCCCCCGAGGTCGGCGTGCTGGACCTGGGTTTCCTGTTTCCGACCTTGGAAGCGAGCGGCACCAAGCTCGACGGCATGGCCGGGCAATATCTGAACAAGATCTTCGCCGACAAGGCCGGCGTCGAAGTGCTGGCCTGGGGCGTCAGCTTCGGCGGCCGCAACGTCACGGCCCGCGCGCCGGCGCCGGGCCCGGCCGAACTGAAGGGCATGAAGATCCGCGTGCTACCGGTGCCGAATTTCGTCGCCACCCTCAAGGCAATGGGTGCGGCACCCACGCCGATGTCGCTGGGCGAGGTCTATACCGGCCTGCAGACCGGCGTGATCGACGGCGCCGAGCATGACGCGCCAACCGTGCTGGCGCTGAAATGGTACGAGGTGGCGAAGCAGATCACGCTGACCAAGCATATCTACAATCCGCAGACCGCGATCATCAGCCAGCGCGCGCTGAAGAAGATCCCGGCCGAGCTGCAGGGCCCGTTCAAGGAGGCCGCCAACGAGGCGACCCGATACCAGCGCAGCAAGGCGGCCGAGATCGAGGCCGCCGCCTTCGCCACCCTGAAGAACAACGGCGTGACGACGGTCGAGGCCGACCGCGCGGCCTATAAGGCGCTGGTGCTGCCGGTCTGGGACGATTTCACCAAGCAATATCCCAACACCAAGCCGATCCTCGACGCCATCGGCCAGGCTTGAGGCCTAGGATGGCGGTCGGAGCCGGCATGCAGACCCTAGCCACCGTGCCGCAGCATTTGGCGGCACGGGCCGCGCAGACCGGCATTCTGATCTTGCGCCGGACGGTCGAGGCGGCGGCGGCGCTGACCCTGTTGGCAGACCTGGTCGTGGTCTGCCTGTCGGTGATCTATCGCTATGTCTTCCACGACCCGCTGCAATGGGGCGACGAAGTCGCGCGCGGCTTGCTGGTGCTGCTGGCGTTCCTGGGCGGGGCCGCGGCCTTGGCCGAACGACGCCATGTCGGCATTCAGGCGCTGCTGTCGCGCGTCGGCGCCGATCGCCGCGCCCTGATCGAGGCCGCGGGCCTGTGGGTCGTGTTCGCGGTCGCGGTGGCACTGACCTATTACGCCTGGGACTATAGCCGGACCGCCGCCGAGCAGATCACCTCCTACGGCCTGCCGCAGAATCTGTTCATCTATCCGATGGTGATCGGCGGGGCGGCGATGAGCCTGTTCGCCGCCGGCCATCTGATCGAAGCGCCGGCCCGGCCGCGCGCGCTGGCGCTGGGCGGGCTGATCCTGCTGGTGGCGGGGCTGCTCGCCTGGGAACTGTATCTGCCCGACTCCGCACCGAGCCCGCTCGCGATGCTGCTGGTCAGTTTCGCGCTGTGCCTGGCCGGCGGCGTGCCGATCGCCTTTGCGCTCTGTCTGTGCGCGCTCGCCTTCCTCGCCACCGACGGCGATATTCCGCTGGCCGTATTCGCCCAGCAGGCCGCCGCCGGCATCGATAATTTCGTGCTGCTGGCGATCCCGTTCTTCGTGCTGACCGGCCTTGCCATGGAAGTGAACGGCATGTCGGTCCGGCTGATCGAGCTGTTGCGCCGCATGGTCGGCGAACGGCCGGGTGGGCTCGGCATCGTCACCGTGCTGAGCATGGTGCTGTTCTCGGGCATTTCCGGGTCCAAGCTCGCCGACGTCACCGCGGTCGGCACGGTCATGATCCCGGCGATGCGCCGGTCCGGTCAGGACCCGGCCGACGGCGTCGCCTTGCTGGCGGCCAGTGCCATCATGGCCGAGACCATCCCGCCCTGCATCAACATGATCATCCTGGGCTATGTCGCCAATATCTCGATCGGCGGCTTGTTTGCGGCTGGCCTGGTGCCGGCCGCTTTCATGGCCGTGGCCCTGATCGGCGGCGTGCTGGTCATGTCGTCGAAGGCGAAGCCGGCACCGCTGGAGCCGTCGGGCCGCACGCTGACGCAGCTGATCGGTAGCGGCATCGTCAGCCTGGGCGTGATCTTCATCATCTTCGGCGGCTATCGCTCCGGCTTCGCAACCGCGACCGAGGTCGCGGCTTTCGCCGTGTTCTACGCCATCGCGGTCGGCGCGCTCGTGTTCCGCGAGCTGACGCTCGCCAAGACCGCCAAGCTGTTCGTCGCCGCCGCGACCTTGAGCGGCATGATCCTGTTTGTCGTCGCCGCCTCGCAGACCGTCGCGTTCGTGCTGACCATCGACCAGGTGCCGCAGGGCCTGGCCCATGTGCTGATCGCGCTCGCCCACGGCCATGGCGGCGGCTGGGTGTTCATGCTGGTGTCGATCGCGCTGCTGATCATCATGGGGGCGGCACTCGAGGGTGCGCCGGCGCTGATCATCTTCGGGCCGTTGCTGTTGCCGGTCGCCCAGCAGTTCGGCTTCGACCCGCTGCACTATGGCATCGTGCTGATCATCGCCATGGGCATCGGCCTGTTCGCGCCGCCGCTGGGCCTGGGGCTCTATACCAGCTGTGCGGTCGGCAACGTGCCGATCGAACAGACCGCGCGGCCGATCGCGAAATATCTGCTGCTGATGCTGGCCTGCCTGCTGGTGCTGGCCTTCGTACCGGAGCTGACGCTGGCGGTGCCGCGCGCCTTAGGCTTCATCAAGTAGCGGCGCTGCGTGCCGGCGGGTAACCATCCAGGCGATGGCAAGCGCCAAGGCCAGGCACAGCGCCGCGATCAGATAGGGTAGGCCCGGCTGGCCCAATGCCGCGCCCGCCCCGATCGCATAGGCGAACGACAGGGTATAGAGCCCCGGACCGAACAGGCCGGCGATGCCGCGCACGCTCTGCAGCGCACCCTGCAGCTGGCCCTGTTCCGACGGACCGACACGCGCGCTGGTCAGGCCCTGGGTCGCTGCCCCGGCAACACCCCACAGCGCCATCAGCGGCACGCCAACCCAGAACATCGGCGCGGTCGCGGCGAAGCCGTAGATGGCGAAACCGGCGGCACCGGCGCCAAGGCCGAACATCATCGCCCGCCGCTCGCCCATCCAGCCGACGATCGGGCCGATCAGCCCACCCTGGACCACGGCGCTGCAGAGGCCGACGCCGGCCAGCGACAGGCCGATCATCCCCTGGTCCCAATGGTAGCGATAGCTGACATAGATCACGAAGGCGGCCGGCAGCGATTCATGCGCCAGCTGGGCGAGGAAGCTGACCCCGGCCAGACCCAGCAGCTCCGGATGGCTGCGCAGCAGGACGAGCGCGCCGACCGGATTGGCGCGCCCCCAGGAAAAGGCGGCGCGCTTGTCGGGGGTCAGGGATTCCGGCAGCACGAACCAGCCATAGGCGAAGTTCAGCAGGCTGAAGCCGGCCGCGACCCAGAACGGCAGGCGCGGATCGAAACTGCCGAGCAGCCCGCCGATCGCCGGCCCGACGATGAAGCCGACGCCGAACGCGACGCCGACCATGCCGAACGCCTTGGCGCGCTGCTCGGGCGCCGCGACGTCGGCGATATAGGCGAAGGCGGTGCTGATGCTGGCGCCGGTAATGCCGGAGATGACGCGGCCGACGAACAGCCAGACCAGGTTGGGCGCCAGCGCCATCAGCACATAATCGAGCCCCATGCCCAGGTTCGACAGCAGGATGACCGGCCGGCGCCCGACCCGGTCGGACAGGGACCCCAGCACCGGCCCGGACAGAAACTGCATCAGCGTCCAGACCGTGCCGAACAGGCCCAGGATCTCGGCGCCATGGGCGGTATCGCCCTGGAGGAAATCCACGACCAGTTTGGGCAGCACCGGAATGATCAGGCCCAACGCCAGCGTGTCGAGCGCCACGGTGATCATGACGAAGGCGAGCGCCGGCGGCCGGCCCGACGCTTTAAGTTTCGCGGTCGTCACGGCGCCGTCGTCTCCAGCCGCCCCTGCTCGACGATCGCGATCAGATCCGCCGGGTCGAACGGCTTGGACAGAAACCCGTTCATGCCGGCGTCGAGGCATTTCTGCCGCTCGTCGGCCAGCGCATGAGCGGTGACCGCGATGATCGGCAGGCAATCCATGCCATGGGCGCGGATGCGCCGCGTCGCCTCGTACCCGTCCATGACCGGCATCTGGAGATCCATCAGCACGGCGACGAAATCGGCGCCGCCGCGGGTCGCGGCCGTGAAGGCCTCGACGCCATTGCCGGCGATCTCGACCGTGAAGCCGGCGCGGCGCAGCACTTCGCCTGCGACCAGCTGGTTGATCTCGTTGTCTTCGACCAGCAGCACGCGGCCGCGCGCGGTCGGCACCGGCGGCTCCGGCGCGGGCCGCGGCACGCTGCGCCGCTCCACCGCCTGGGTCGCCAGAATGCCAAGCGCCGCGCGGTCGACCGGCTTGACCAGCAGCCCGTCGATCAGCCCGCTGGTCAGCGCCGACTGATAGCGCGCGCGATCGCGCACGCCGGCCAACGCCAGGATCCGGGTCTTGGCGATCTCCGGACGATGGCGGACCCATTCGGCCGCTTCGAGCCCGTCGATCCGAGCCGCGAGCCCGTCGATCACCAGCAGATCATATGGCCGTCCCGCCGCCACGGCATCGACCAGGCCTTCGACCGCGGAAAAGCCGTCTTCGACCCCATCGGCGGCAAGACCGAGCCCCTGAAGCGCCGCCCGCATCACGCGTCGCGCGGTCGGATGGGCGACCGCGACCAGCGCGCGGGCGCCCGGCCGGGCGCCGACGGCCGGTTCGGCGGCCTCGACCGGATCGAAATCGGCGGTGAACCAGAACAGGCTGCCGCGGCCGGGCGCGCTTTCGACGCCGATCTCGCCGCCCATCAGCATCACCAAGCGCTTGCTGATCGCCAGGCCCAGGCCGGTGCCGCCGAAGCGGCGCGTGGTCGAACCATCGGCCTGGACGAAGGGCCGGAACAGCCGGCCCCGCTCGGCGTCGTTCAGGCCAATGCCGGTATCCTCGACGCCGAAGCGCAGCCGGACGAGGCCGTCGGGTGCCGCCAGCCGCTCGATCGTCAGCAGGATCTCGCCGGCATGGGTGAATTTGGTGGCGTTGCTCAACAGGTTGTTCAGCACCTGGCTGAGGCGCACGCTGTCGCCGATCACGGTCCGCGGCACGTCGGGCCGGGTTTCGACCAGCAACTCCAACCCCTGCTCGTCGGCGCGCACCGCGGCCAGATCGATCACCAGCGCCACCAGCTGATCCAATTCGATCGGCGCCTTGTCCAGCACCAGATGGCCGGCCTCGATCTTCGAGAAATCCAGGATTTCGTTGATGATCGCCAAGAGCGAGCCCGCGGCATGGCGGATCTTGTCGAGATAGTCGCGCTGCAGCGACGAGGCGGTGTCCGACAACAGCAGATGCGTAAGCCCGATCACCGCATTCATCGGGGTGCGGATTTCGTGGCTCATGTTGGCCAGGAATTCGCTCTTGGCCCGATTGGCCCGGTCGGCAGTCTCGCGCGCGTCGGACAATTGCCGCTGATTGTCGCGCAGCAACCGTTCCCGCGTCGCTGCCGCCGTCTCGTCGCGCACCTGGATCAGGCACAGCGTTTCGAGCCCCAGCACGACCGGCCGCACGACCACGGCCTGAACGATCGTCTGGCCGGCGGCATTCCTGAGCGGCAGCAGCGAGGGATTGAGCTGGCGCGACAGCACGGCGGCCTGGCCCGACTTCAGCGCGGCATCGACCACGGTTTCGAGCCGCGAGCGCGCGAGTTCCGGAAACAGCTCCACGAGCGTTCGGCCGCGGACCGCCGCTGCGTCGAGGCCGGACCGGGTCGCCAACCAGTCGTTCCAGGCAACGATCCGCCGATCCTGATCGACCAGGACGACGCCCAGATCGACCAGATCGATCAGCGGGGTGAGATCGGAAATCTCGGCAGCCATGGCCTCTTCTCAGGCGATCGTCGCGATATAGTCGGCGATGAGCTGTTGGAAGGTGCTGGCCGCCTGCATGTCCATCAGAAACACGATATGGCCCTGGATATCGCGCGAGCGAATGGTGAAATCGATGGTCAGCACCAGCAGCACCGGCTCGACCTCCGCTATCTGCGGCAGGATGGTCGTCAGGTTCGCATGCATCAGCACTGGAATCGAGGTCTCGATCTCGCCGACCAGCGCGTCGGCCACGCTCGACAGGCAGCCGTTGAGGATGATGTTGCCGATCTCGACCAGCGCCTCCTGCTCGAGCTCGGTCACCTCCTCGGCGGTCAGGTTTTCGTCCAGCACCATGCGGACCAGGTCCAGGCTCTTTTCCTGGGGAAACAACAGGGCGGCGGAGCCGCAGAGCAGGCCCTTGAACTCCTCGCGCACGGCGACCATCCGGTCGGACGATTGCGCCAGCCGCTCCCGGGCGGCGGCACCGTAGAGCAGTTCGGCCGAGGGCACCGACAGCTGGATCTCTTCGTTGACCATCAGGCTCATGGACGCGGCGGCGCGACCGACGCCGACGTTCATGATCTCGGTGACGGCGTCCTTTTCAAGCTCGGAAAGTACGACGACCACGGCCGCCTCCGTTATTTCAGGATGTCGCGGATCGCATCGGGACGCAGCGGCTTCGGCAGGAAGCCCATGCCGAGCGCGCGGGCGCGCTGGGCCACGGTTTCCTGGATGTTCGCGGTCAAAAGCGCCATGCGCAAGGCCGGATAGGCCGCGCCCAGGCGCGCGGCCAGGCTGAGCCCATCTTCGTCAGGCATGTTGTAGTCGATCAGCACCAGGTCGAAAGCCGTCTCGGCCATCAGTTCGAACACGCGCGGGATCTCGCCCGTATCGACCACCACCGCATCGGGCAGCGCCTCGGCGATGATCCGACGGGCGGCCATGCGGGCGACCTTGCTGTCGTCGAGCAGAAGAATATGTACCGGCATGATTTGATCGGTCCCAGGGCGTCAGGTGCTATCAAACCCCGCAGCATGGCCGCAGCAAGATAAACGAGACGCTAACGCCGAGCCGATCCCCGTCGTCGGCACAGCCATCGGTAGCGCTGCTAAAGCAGATACCACTGGCCGGATCTCGGCAAGTTGATTGGCCCTATATCAGCGGATCGTTAAATAATTTGCGCCAAACTACTCGACCGCCTCGCTGTATCGGACGGCCTGGCGGCATAAAATTTATCGAGAGGGGCCTATAATGCAGCTCGGAAGATTGACGATCGGCCGCAAGCTGGGCCTGCAGAGCATGCTGGGTGCCTTGTCGCTGGCGATCATGCTGGCGGCGGCGCTCTGGATCGTGCGCGGTTCCATGCTGCAGGATCGGCTGTCCAAGGTCCGGGCGATCGTCGAGACCGAGCAATCGCAAATGGTCTCGCTCGATAAACAGGTCACGGCCGGCACGCTTACCAAGGAAGACGCGTTGAAGCGCATGCGCGAGCTGAATGACGCGGTCCGCTACGACGGCAGCGAATATGTCTTCATCATCGACATGATGGGCACGATGGTCGCCCATGGCGTGAAGCCGGAGCTCGAAGGCAAGAACATGATCGGCTTTGCCGATCCGAGCGGCTTCAAGATCTTCCAGGCCATGATCGACCTGGCCCGGCGCGACCATCAGGGCCAGATCAGCTATCTCTGGCCCAAGGCCGGCAGCGACCAGCCGGTGCCCAAGCTGGGCTTCATCAAGGAATTCGCGCCCTGGGGCGTGATCATCGGCACCGGCATCTATCTGGATGATTTCCAGCGCGATTTCGAGGCTTTTGCCTGGCAGTTGGCCGGCATCGTCGTGGTGCTGGCGCTGGCCGCCGGCGTGATCAGCTGGCTGGTCAGCCGCGGCGTCACCGGTGCCTTGAACCGGCTCGGCCAGAAGATGCGCCGTCTGGCCGACGGCGATCTGGACGGCGACGTGCCGGAGCAGGGCCGGACGGACGAGATCGGCGACATGGCCCAGACCGTGAAGGTGTTCCAGGAAAACGCCCAGGAGCGGCGCCGGCTGCGCGTCGAGACCGAGACGGCGCGGGAGCGCGCCGAGATCGAGCGGCGCGAGATGCTGGGCACGCTCGCCTCGTCTTTCGAAGCGACGGTCAAGACTGTGGTCGAGACCGTGGCGTCCGCCGCCACGGAATTGCGCGATACCGCCGAGGGGCTGAGCGGCGTTGCCGAACAGGCGACCCTGCAGGCGAGCGGCGTCGCCCATGCCGGCGACAGCGCCACCGGCAGCGTCCAGGCCGTCGCGGCCGCATCCGAGGAGCTATCGGCCTCGTTCGGCGAGATCGCCCGTCAGGTCGCCGATGCCAGCCGCATCGCGGCCGACGCGAGTGCCGCCGCCCAGGGCGCCAGCAGCTCGGTCGAAAGCCTGTCGCATCTGGCCGACACGGTCGGCGGCATCGTTCGCCTGATCAGTGAAATCGCCAGCCAGACCAATCTGCTGGCGTTGAACGCGACCATCGAGGCCGCCCGCGCAGGCGATGCCGGCAAGGGCTTCGCCGTCGTCGCCAACGAGGTCAAGAACCTGGCGATCCAGACCGCGAACGCGACCCAGGAGATCACCAAGCAGATCCAGGCGATGCAGTCGGAAACCCAGAGCACGGTCGGCGCGGTGCGCGGCATCGTCGAGACGATCGGTCGGGTCGACAAGATTTCGACCGCCATCGCCGACGCGGTCGAGCAGCAGCAGGCCGCGACCCACGAGATCGCGCGCAACGTCGCCCAGGCCGCTTCCGACACCGCGACCGTGTCCCAGGATGCGACCCAGGTCGCGGACGCGGTCGGCGAGACCGGCCGCACCGCCGCGGGCGTGCTGGGCAAAGCCACGACGCTGACGCGCGAAAGCGACCGCTTGCGCCACGAGATCGAGCAGTTCGTGGCCCGCGTGCGGGCCGCGTAGTCTCGAACCTAGGTTATTTGCGGGCCTTGCGCGCGGCGTAGCGGGCGTCGCGCGCAGCCTTGCGCTCGATTTCCAGCACGGCCTCTTGTTCCGCTTCGGCAGCCAGGCGGGCCGCTTCGGCCAGCTTGGCCTCGGCCTCGGCGGCCAGACGCTCGGCCTTGGCCTGGGCGTCCTGGACCATCTGAGCCTGCTTGGTCAGCTCGCGCTCGGCCGCGCGGGCCTCGCGGGCGGCGACCAAAGCCGCGCGCTCCGCCTGCTTTTCAGCCGAAACGGCCGCCAGTGCCGCGGTCTTCGCTTCGAACTTTTCGAGCGCGGCCTTCTTGGCACTGGCCGCGGTATTCAAACGGTCGCCAAAATTATGCGGCTTAAACGTCGCCATTCATCCTGCCTCGTACAATCGATCTCCGTTGGAATGCCTCAGTTTCCCTCCGGCGACAACTGGGCTGAAGTGCAGGGCCGGGGCGCGTTCGCGGGTTGATGTCGGAATCGATCGGTCTTGAGGCGCATTGCAGGAAGCGGCTTTCCGGTCGCATCATGCCCGCCTCGAACCGGTCACGGGAGCGCTTGAGATGGCAACCGACGACGAGATCCCCGGCATTCGCGCCTATGACGAGCCGGCGGGCGGCTGGGGCGCGCTGCGCGCGGTGGCCAAGACGATTCGCGAGCAGATGGATGTGGCGCCCGGCACGCGCATTCTGTTGAAGAACAATCAGAAAGACGGCTTCGACTGCCCCGGCTGCGCCTGGCCCGACCCGAAACACACCTCCACCTTCGAATTCTGCGAGAACGGCGCCAAGGCCGTGACCTGGGAGGCGACGAAGAAGCGCGTCCCACCGGAATTCTTCGCGGCCCATACGGTCACCGAACTCAAGACCTGGTCGGACCATCAGCTGGAGGATGCCGGCCGCCTGACCCATCCGATGGCCTATAACGCCGCCAGCGACCGCTATCTGCCGATCGATTGGGACGAGAGTTTCGCCCGGATCGGTGCGGCGCTCCAGGCCCTGCCCGACCCGAATCAGGCGGAATTCTACACCTCCGGCCGGGCGTCCAATGAGGCGGCGTTTCTCTATCAGCTGTTCGTGCGGGAGTTCGGCACCAATAATTTTCCCGATTGTTCGAACATGTGCCATGAGGCGACCAGCGTCGGGTTGCCGAAATCGATCGGCATCGGCAAGGGCACCGTGTCGCTGGAGGATTTCGACGCGGCCGACCTGATCCTGTCGATCGGCCATAATCCGGGCACCAACCATCCCCGCATGATGACGACGCTGCGCGACGCCAGCCGGCGCGGCGTGCCGATCCTGGTGTTCAATCCGCTGAAGGAGCGCGCGCTCGAGCGCTTCGCCGCGCCGCAGAGCCCGATCGAGATGGCGACCCTGTCGTCGACCGAGATCGCGACCCAGTATCACCAGGTCCGGGTCGGCGGCGATGCCGCGGCGCTCAAAGGCATCATGAAGGCGCTGATCGCGCTCGATGAGGCCGCCGGCGGCGCGGTGCTGGACCATGATTTCATCGCCCGGCACACCAATGGCTATGCCGCCTTCGCCGCCGATCTGACCGCCACGTCCTGGGTAGCGATCGAGCAGCGCGCCGGCCTGACGCGCCAGGTGCTGGAACAGACCGCGGCGATCTATGCCAAGTCGAACGCCTGTATCGCGGCCTATGGCATGGGTGTCACCCAGCATCGCCATGGCACCGAGAACGTGCAGCAGATCGCCAATCTGCTGCTGCTGCGCGGCAATTTCGGCAAGCCCGGCGCCGGCATCTGCCCGCTGCGCGGCCATTCCAACGTCCAGGGCGACCGCACCGTCGGCATCAGCGAGGTGCCGCCGGCCGCCCTGCTCGACGGGATCGAGCGGGTGTTCGGCTTCGCCCCGCCACGCCTGCGCGGCCATAACGCGGTCGAGGCGCTGGAGGCAATGTATGAAGGGCGCTCGAAGGTGCTGGTCTGCCTGGGCGGCAACCTGCCGATCGCCATGCCGGACCCGGTGAAGGCGTTCACGGCGATGGCGCAGCTGGATCTGGCCGCCCATATCGCGACCAAGCTCAACCGCTCCCATCTGTTGGTCGGCGGGCAATCGCTGTTGCTGCCCTGCCTCGGCCGAACCGAGCATGACGCCCAGGCGACCGGCCAGCAGTTCGTCACGGTCGAGGATTCGATGTCGATGGTGCATATGTCCAAAGGACAATTGCCGCCGCCGTCGGAGCATGTCCGCTCGGAACCGGCGATCATCGGCGGCATCGCCAAGGCGACGCTCACGGCATCCAAGGTCGATTGGGACGGGCTGGTCGGCGATTACGACCGCATCCGCGATGCGATCGGCGCCGTGCTGCCGGATTTCCACGACTTCCGTACCCGCGTCCGCAAGCCTGGCGGCTTCCGCCTGTCGCTGCCGCCGACCGAGCGCAAATGGACGACCGCGTCGGGCAAGGCCGAGTTCCTGCTGTTCCCGGGTCTGGACGAGGATCCGCAACTGGCCGACCCGAGCGTGCTGACCCTGACCACGATCCGCAGCCACGACCAGTACAACACCACGATCTATGGGCTGGACGACCGCTATCGCGGCGTGTTCGGCCGGCGCGACGTCCTGTTCCTGAACGCGATCGACATGGCGCGCCTGGGCGTGGGCACCGGCGATCCGCTGGATGTCGAGGCGATCGCCGATGCCGGCACCGCCGTGCCGGCCCGCGTGCTGCGCCGGGTCACCGCCGTCGCCCACGACATCGCCGCCGGCTGTGCCGCCGCCTATTACCCGGAGGCGAACAGCCTGGTCGGGCTGGAACAATATGACCAGGAAAGCGGCACGCCGTCCTATAAGTCGATCCGGGTGCGGCTGAGGCCGGCGGCCTAAGGCAGCACCGACACCATCCGCTTCAAGCAGCGGAGCGTGAACGAGGTCCGGCTGTGACGGATGCCGGGCAGACGGTAGAGCCGTTCGCGCAGGAAGCGCTCGTAGCCGGACGTGCCCTCGACCGCGACCTTGATCAGATAATCGTACTCGCCGGTGGTCAGGTACGCCTCCAGCACTTCCGGGTACGCGGTCAGCAGCTTGCCGAAATGGTCGAGGGTTTCCTCGTCATGATGGTCGAGCGTGATTTCGACGATGGCGATATCCGGATAGCCCAGCTTCTCCTGGTTCAGCACGGCGACATAGCTTTCGATGAAACCGTCGCGTTCCAGCCGCTTGACCCGGTTCCAGCAGGGCGTCGCCGACAGTCCGACCGCCTCGGCCAATTGCGCCGTGGTCAGCCGCGCATCCTCGCGCAGCACCCGCAGGATCTTCCGATCGGTCTCGTCGATCTCGCGTCTATCCATTCCCGCGGCCTTCCTCTTTTCGCGCTGCAGCGCACAAGATTTCTATACTGCAAATACCGGGAATCGCCAGAAGGATTCTCCGATTCGGCCGCTTGGACCCGCCGACAAAAGAACGTTTGGCCGCGCGCTTTAGGGTAGAATCTCCGCTTTCGTGGTTGCTGTCGTGCGGCCATGCCTGGCGCGTCCTCGGGGAGGGATGTCGATGAAGAACGAAATGCCGCTGGAGCTGCATATTCCGGAACCGAAGCTGCGCCCGGGCGATGCGCCCGATTTCAGCGACATGCATCTGCCGGCGGCCGGCACGGCACCGCGTCCCGACACCCATGCGCCGGCGCGCGACACCCATCCCCTGGTCTATGATCTGATCCGCGTGCTGGACGATGACGGCAAGGCGGTCGGCCCGTGGAACCCGAAGCTGGATGCGGAGACGCTGAAGCGCGGCTTGCGCTACATGCTGCTGACCCGCGCCTATGACGACCGCATGCAGCGCGCCCAGCGCACCGGCAAGACCTCGTTCTACATGACCTGCACCGGCGAGGAGGCCGTCGCCGTCGCCCAGGCCATGGCCTTGGATCGCGGCGACATGTGTTTCCCGACATACCGCCAGCAGGGCCTGCTGATCGCCCGCGACTGGTCGCTGGTCGACATGATGTGCCAGATCTATTCGAACTCGCGCGACCGGCTGAAAGGCCGGCAGCTGCCGGTGATGTACTCCTCGAGAGAGGCCGGGTTCTTCTCGATCTCCGGCAATCTCGGCACGCAATATCCGCAGGCCGTCGGCTGGGCCATGGCCTCGGCCTACAAGGGCGACACCCGGATCGCGGCCGCCTGGATCGGCGACGGCTCGACCTCGGAAGGCGATTTCCACAATGCGCTCACCTTCGGCGCGGTCTATCGCGCGCCGGTGCTGCTGAACATCGTCAATAACCAATGGGCGATTTCCAGCTTCCAGGGCTTCGCCGGCGGCGAGAACACCACCTTCGCCGCGCGCGCCGTGGGCTTCGGCCTGCCGGGCCTGCGCGTCGACGGCAATGATTTCCTGGCGGTCTATGCCGCGACCCAATGGGCGGCCGAGCGCGCCCGCGCCAACCTCGGGCCGACCGTGATCGAGCTGTTCACCTATCGCGCTGCCGCCCATTCAACCAGCGACGACCCGGATCGCTATCGCCCGGCCGGCGAGGGCAAGTGCTGGCCGCTGGGCGACCCGGTCGAACGGCTGAAGCAGCATCTGGTGGCCTCGGGCATCTGGTCCGATGCCGAGCACGAGGCGCTGATTGAGGAGCTGGCCGAGCTCGTGCGCGCGGCCGGCAAGGAAGCCGAGAGCTACGGCACGCTCGGCAGCGGCCCGACGGTCAGCGCCAGCACCATGTTCGACGATGTCTTCAAGGAAATGCCGTGGCATCTGCGGCAACAACGCCAGCAGATGGGGATCTGAGCCATGGTGGCCATGAACATGATCCAGGCGATTCGCTCCGCCATGGATGTGATGCTGGAACGCAACCCGGACGTGCTGGTGTTCGGCGAGGACGTGGGTTTCTTCGGCGGCGTGTTCCGCTGCACCGAAGGGCTGCAGGCGAAATACGGCAGGCGGCGCGTGTTCGACACGCCGATCGCCGAGGCCGGCATCCTCGCGACCGCGGTCGGCATGGGCGCCTATGGCTTGCGCCCGGTCGTCGAGATCCAGTTCGCCGACTATATCTATCCGGCGACCGACCAGCTGGTATCGGAGGCGGCGCGCCTGCGCTACCGCTCGGCCGGCGATTTCACGGCACCGCTCACCGTCCGCTCACCCTATGGCGGCGGCATCTTCGGCGGCCAGACCCACAGCCAGAGCCCGGAAGCGATCTTCACCCATGTCGCGGGCCTGAAGACGGTGATCCCGTCGACGCCCTACGACGCCAAGGGCCTGCTGATCGCCGCGATCGAGGATGACGATCCGGTCATCTTCTTCGAGCCGAAGCGCATCTATAACGGCCCGTTCGACGGCCATCACGACCGGCCGGTGACGCCCTGGGCCAAGCACCCGGCGAGCGAGGTGCCGGAAGGTTATTACCGCATCGAGCTCGGCAAGGCCGCGATCGTGCGGCCCGGCGAGGCGGTGACTGTGCTGGCCTATGGCACCATGGTCCATGTGGCCCTGGCGTCCGCCGAAGAGGCCGGCATCGATGCCGAAGTGATCGACCTGCGCACGCTCAACCCGCTCGACATCGAGATGATCGTGGCCTCGGTCAAGAAGACCGGCCGCTGCGTCATTGTGCATGAGGCAACGCGCACCAGCGGCTTCGGCGGCGAGCTGTCGGCACTGGTGCAGGAATATTGCTTCCACCATCTGGAGGCGCCGATCGTCCGCGTCACCGGCTGGGACACGCCCTATCCGCACGCGTTCGAGTGGGAATATTTCCCGGGCCCGAAGCGCGTCATCGAGGCGCTGCGTCAGACGATGGAGGCCTGAGCGATGGGACAGTATTTCTTCAAGCTGCCGGATGTGGGCGAAGGCACGGCCGAGGCCGAGATCGCCGCCTGGCACGTCAAGGTCGGCGATGTGGTCAAGGAAGACCAGCATCTGGTCGACATCATGACCGACAAGGCCGTGGTCGAGATCCCGGCACCGGTCTCGGGCAAGATCACGGCACTGCACGGCGAAGCCGGCGAGATGCGCCCGGTCGGCTCGGTCCTGATCGAGATCGAGGTCGAAGGCGCCGGCAATGCCAAACCGGGTGCGGCGAAGCCGGCCCCGGAACCCGTCACCGCCACGGCGCCGGCGCCGAAGGCAGAGCCGAAGCCGGAACCCAAGCCGGCGGCGGCCGCCCCGGCCCCAGTCGCGCGCGAAGCGGCTCCGCCTGCCTTCATGACCCGCGCCGCCGGCGACAAGCCGCTGGCGCCGCCGGCAGTGCGCAAGCGCGCTTGGGACCTGGGCATCGACCTGCAGTTCGTGCCCGGCACCGGGCCGGCCGGCCGCATCGGCCATGACGATCTCGATGCCTTCATCGCGTCGGGCGGCAAGAACGCCAAAGCCGGCACGGCGCCCGCGCGCGACCAGAAACGCGAGGGCATCGAAGAGGTCAAGGTCATCGGCTTGCGCCGAAAGATCGCCGAGAAGATGCAGGAGGCCAAGCGCCGCATCCCGCATTTTTCCTATATCGAAGAAGTGGATGTGACGGCGCTGGAAGAATTGCGCGCGCATCTTAACGCCACCAAGAAAGCCGATCGGCCGAAGCTCACCATCCTGCCGTTCCTGATCAAGGCGATGACCAAGGCGCTGCCGGACTATCCGCAGATCAACGCGCGCTATGACGATGATGCCGGTGTCGTGCATCGCCATGCCGGCGTGCAGATGGGCATCGCGACCCAGACGCCGACCGGCCTCGTGGTCCCCGTGATCGCCCATGCCGAGGCGCTGGACGTCTGGGGTGCCGCGCGCGAGATCGCCCGCCTGGCGGCAGCCGCCCGCGACGGCAAGGCGACGCGCGAGGAATTGTCGGGCTCGACCATCACCATCACCAGCCTCGGCGCCATGGGCGGCCTCGCCTCGACGCCGGTGATCAACCGGCCGGAAGTGGCGATCGTCGGCGTCAACAAGATGATCGAGCGCCCGGTCGTGCGCGACGGCCAGATCGTGATCCGCAAGATCATGAACCTGTCTGCCTCGTTCGATCACCGGGTGGTCGACGGCTGGGACGCGGCCGAGTTCATCCAGCGCATCCGCGGGCTGCTGGAGCAGCCCGCCACCCTGTTCATGGACTGACCAGAGATGACCGAGACCTTGAAGACTCATGTGCTGGTCGTAGGCGGCGGACCGGGCGGCTATGTCGCCGCGATCCGCGCCGGCCAGCTCGGCCTCGATACCATCCTGGTCGAAGGCGACAAGCTGGGCGGCACCTGCCTGATCCGCGGCTGCATCCCGTCGAAGGCGCTGATCCATGTCGCCGAGAAGTTCGAGAGCATGGTCGCGGCTTCCGAGGCGAAGGGCGCGCTTGGCATCCATTTGTCGGCGAAGCCGTCGATCGATTTCGCCGAAACCATCCGCTGGAAGGACGGCATCACCGCCAAGCTGAACAGCGGCGTCGGTGCCTTGCTGAAGAAGGCCAAGGTCAAGGTGGTGGCCGGTTGGGCGACCTTCTCCGACGGCAAGACCTGCACGGTCGCGACGGCCGAAGGTCCGGTCACCATCAAGGCCGACCATGTCGTCCTGGCCCAGGGCTCGGAGCCGGTCGAGCTGCCGATGCTGCCGTTCGGCGGCAACGTCATCTCCTCGACCGAGGCCTTGTCGCTGGAAACCCTGCCGAAGACCCTGGTCGTGATCGGCGCCGGCTATATCGGGCTGGAACTGGGCTCGGCCTTCACCAAACTGGGCGTCGAGGTCACGGTGCTGGAAGCGCGCGACCGCATCCTGCCGCTCTATGACGATGCGCTGGCCGCCCCGGTCAAGCAGTGGCTCGGCCACGCCGGCGTCAAGATCCATCTGGAAGCGAGCGCGCTCGGCCTGGACGCGACCGGCGCCGTGCGGGTCAAGGGCAAGGACGGCACCGAGTTCACGGTTCCGGCCGACAAGGTGCTGGTCACCGTCGGCCGCAAGCCGCGCACGCAAGGCTGGGGCATCGAGACCATGGCGGTCGATCTCGACGGCCGTTTCGTCAAAATCGACGATCAATGCCGCACCTCGATGCGCGACGTCTGGGCGATCGGCGATCTGGTCGGCGAGCCGATGCTGGCCCATAAGGCGTCCGCCCAGGGCGAGATGGTCGCCGAGATCATCGCCGGCCATCGCCGGCATTTCCAGCCGGCCGGCATTCCCGCCGTCTGCTTCACCCAGCCGGAAATCGTCAGCATCGGGCTATCCCCCGGCGAGGCCGAGGCCCAGGGCATCGAGATCGTCGTCGGCCAGTTCCCCTATATGGCGAACGGCCGGGCGCTGACCTTGGAAGGCGACAAGGAAGGCGGCTTCGTCCGCGTGGTCGCGCGCAAGGGCGACCATCGCATTATCGGCGTCCAGGCCGTGGGCTCCCACGTCTCGGAGCTGTCAGGCGAATTCGCCCTGGCGCTGGAGATGGGCGCGATGCTGGAAGACCTCGCTGGCACGATCCACGCCCACCCGACCTTGAGCGAAGCCTTCCACGAGAGCGCGCTCAAGGCGCTGGGCCACGCGATCCATATCTGACGGGGAAGCGGCGGCTCGACCCCCACCCAACCCTCCCCCGCAAAATGCAGGGGAGGGTTTTTTTGCCCTCTCCCGGCGAGCGTGTTCAAAGATCGACCGGATCGGGCGGCAGGTCCTCGATCTCAGGAAACTCTTCGTCGATCGGCTCCCAGGTGGCGAGCCGAGCCAACAGCGACTTAGGTTTCGCTGGCTCGATGATAAGGCGGTTGTCTTCCTTGCCCATATGACGACCTCCACGGCAAATGCCGTAATCGCACAAACATCCAGATCTCGAAAAGAATTTCCGGGCGCCCCGGAATAAAGCCCTCCGACCGGCGTCCACCTCATGACGGCGATCTGCCGTCGTGGAGGCATCATGCGGAACTTCTCTCCAAAAATTCTCCTGGCTCTGCTGGTCGTCGCGACGCCGGCGCTGGCCGCCGACCCGGGCGAGACGCCGTTCCTGGTCGAGAATGCGACGGCCATGGACAAGATGATGGACGGCATGGCGCCGAAGCCCACGGGCGACGTCGATCAGGATTTCGTCGCCATGATGGTCCCGCATCACCAAGGCGCCATCGACATGGCCCAGGCGGAGCTGCGCCACGGCCATAACGAGCAGTTGCGCCGTATCGCCCAGGAAATCATCGTCGAGCAGCAGCAGGAAATCGTGGCGATGCGCCTCGCGCTCGGCCAGCCGCTGCCGCCGTCTGTCGCCTCGCCCGATCAGACCAAACCGATGTCGCCGACCCTGCCCATGCATAAGGATCACTGACGTGAAACACGCCTTTCTCGCGGCAACCCTGCTCGCCACGACCGTCCTCACGCCCGCCTTCGCCGGCCAGGCGCCGGGTGCCGCCAGCGATCCCGACGTGGCGATCAGCCACCATGACCGGGTCTATGCGGCCGAGCAGTTCTCCAACACCGTCTCGGTCATCGATCCGGTCGACAACAAGACCCTGGGCGTGATCAAGCTGGGCGACCCGTCGCCGGGCAATTTCAGCCCGCTCTACAAGGGCCAGGTGCTGGTCCATGGCATGGGCTTCTCGCCCGATCATCACACGCTGGCCGTGGTCTCGATCGGGTCGAACTCGGTGACCTTCATCGACACCGCGACCAACGCGGTCAAGCACACGACCTATGTCGGCCGCTCGCCGCACGAGGCGTTCTTCACGCCCGATGGCAAGGAAGTCTGGGTGACCGTGCGCGGCGAGAATTACATCGCCGTGCTGGACGGCACGAGTTTCGAGGAAAAGACGCGCATCGTCACCCCGGCCGGCCCGGGCATGCAGATCTTCTCGCCCGACGGCCAGTACGGCTACATCTGCTCCTCGTTCAATCCGGAGACCGACGTGGTCACCGTCGCCGACCATCAGATCGTGGCGCGGGTGAAGCAGGACAGCCCGTTCTGCCCGAACATCGCGGCGACGCCGGATGGCACCCAGGTCTGGTTCACGCTCAAGGACATCGGCAAAACCGAAGTGTTCAACGCCAAGCCGCCGTTCAATCTGCTGGCCTCGTTCGACACCGGCCCGATCACCAACCATGTCAACCTCGTCCATAACGCCAATGGCACTTTTGCCTATGTCACCATCGGCGGGTTGAACGAGGTCAAGGTGTTCAAGACCGACGATTTCTCCCAGGTCGCGACCATTCCCGTGGGCAAGCTGCCGCACGGCATCTGGCCGTCGGGCGACGGCACGCGCGTCTATGTCGGCCTGGAGAATGACGATGCCTTTGCCGTCATCGACACGCTCGCCAACAAGATGATCGCGACCGTGCCGATTGGGCAGGCGCCCCAGGCGGTGGCCTATGTTCCGAACGCCGTGCCCGAGGGCGACGGCACCCAGAACCTGGTGCCGCTGGGCGTCGCCGGCCAGGCGGCCCATCTGACGCTGCTCGTCAAGGGTGCCAAGGGTGGCGAAGCACCGACCAGCGTGTCGCTGTTCGATCAGGGCCTGACCCAGGTGCTGCAGGCCGCGGTCTCCGGGCTGCAGCCGAAGCAGCCCTACGTGCTGGCCCTCGCGACCAGGCCGGATGGTGGTGGCGTTTTGCAGCCGCTGCAGGCGTTCATGACCAACCCGGCCGGCGCCGCGATCGTCGATGCGATCGGGCCGATCCGCCAGGTCGTGCAGAGCGACGCCAAGGCCGAACGCCGCTATCTGGTTATCGCGTCCGGTACGGCCGCTGAGATCGGACCGGTCGTCCAAGTCCAAGGCAAGTGAGCATGGGCCGTCCGGCGGAAAGCGGCTACGCTGCCGGACGGTCATTCGGTCGGTGGGGCGCGGTGCCATGAAGGACATGATGCAGCTGGTCGAGCCGCTGATCCCGGCGCTCAGGCGCTACGCCCGATCGCTGCTGCGCGACCGGGCGGCGGCCGACGACCTGCTGCAGGATTGCCTGGAACGCGCCATCACCCGCTGGCACCAGCGGCGCGCCGACGGCGATGCCCGGACCTGGCTCTTCACCATCCTGCATAATCTGGCGATCAGCCGGGTGCGCCAGCTTGCCCGGCGCGGCGCGCATGTTGCCCTGGACGACGCCGACGAAAGCGTCACCGCCCGGCCGCCGACCCAGGAGGACGGGCTGCATCACCGCGAAGTGCTGCAGGCACTCGAAACCCTGCCCGAAGACCAGCGCGCCGTGCTGCTGCTGGTCTCGGTCGAGGACCTATCCTATGCCGAGGCGGCGCGGGTGCTGGATATTCCGGTCGGGACTGTGATGTCCCGCCTGTCGCGCGCCCGGGAGAAACTGTCGCGCGCCCTGGCGCCCGATGCGTCCGTGCCGGCTCAGCGCCCGACATTGCGGAGAGTGAAATGAACCCGGACCGTCCGATCACCGAGGAGGATCTGCAGGCCTATGTCGACGGGCGGCTGGAGCCCCAGCGTCTCGTCGCGGTCGAAGACTATCTGGAGCGCCATCCGGCCGAAGCCGAGCGCATCGCCGGCTATGCCGACCAGCGCGCCGGCCTGCGCGCGGCCTTGGCGCCCTTTGCCGAGGAGCCGATCCCGGCCGAACTCAATCTGGCGAACCTGATCGAGGCGCATCGCCGGCCACGGCATTCGTCCTGGCGTACCGCGGCGGCGGCGGTGCTGTTGCTGGGCCTGGGCGGTCTGGGCGGCTGGTCGCTGCCCCATGGCGCGCCGGCCGGTGGCATCGCCGCCCTGGCCGCGGAGGCGGCCGACAGCTACGCCGCCTACGCCCCCGACCATGTCCGGCCGGTCGAACTGCGCGCGGCCGAGCGCGGCGAGCTGGTCAATTGGGTGTCGCAACGGCTCAACCGCCCGGTCGCCGTGCCGGACCTGGCGGCGTCGGGCTATCGCTTCATGGGCGGCCGCATGGTGCCGACGCCCCATGGGCCGGCCGCCCTGTTCATGTATGACGACGACAAGGGCACGCGTGTCGCCATGCTGGTCCGGCCGATGGAGATCGACCGGGACACGCCCTTGGCCGCACAATCCCGCGGCAGCGTCAGCGGCTTTGCCTGGTCGGACCAGGGCCTGGGCTATAGTCTGATGGCACCCGCTTCGGCCCGCGATCTCCATGCGCTGGCCGACGAGGCGCGACGCCAGACCGAGAGCTAGACGGACCGACATGACCCAGCCGACCTTGACCGGACCAAATCTAGTCCTGGAACCGCTGGAACGGACCCACGCGCCGGCGTTGCTCGACGCGGCAGCGGACGGACTTCTGTGGGATCTGAAAGTGACCGTGGTGCCGGGTCCGGAGACGATCGACGGCTATATCGCCACGGCACTGGCCGGACGCGATGCCGGCACGGTCATGCCGTTCACGATCAAGGCGCTGGGGGGGTGCGTGCTGGGCAGCACGCGGTTCTGGAAGGTCGATCGCATCAACCGCAAGCTGGAGATCGGCCATACCTGGCTCCGCGCCTCGTCCCAGGGCACGGGCGCCAATACCGAGGCGAAGCTGCTGCTGTTGACCCACGCGTTCGAGGCCATGGCGTGCGTCCGGGTGCAATTCACCACGGACGAGCTCAACCAGAAATCCCGCGCGGCCATTCTCGCCATCGGCGCCCGCCAAGAGGGCATCGTCCGGCATGAGCGCATCATGCCGGACGGCCGTAAACGCAACTCCGTCCGCTTCAGCATCATCGACGACGAATGGCCGGCGGTGAAAGTCCTGCTGCAGCGGCGGATGGCGCGTTAGTTTACGGCTTGCCGAGGAAGTCCGACTTGCCGATTTCCACGCCATTGTGGCGCAGGATGTCGTAGGCCGTGACGATGTGGAAATAGAAGTTCGGCAGCGCCAGGCCCTGCAGATAGCTGGCGCCGGTCAGATGGATGTCGCCGGTCTGGCGCTTCAGCACGATCGCGCGACCTTCCTGGCCGACGATCGCCGACGGGTCGATCCCGTTCAGGAACGCCACGGTTTTGGCGATGCGCTGCTGCAGCTCGTCGAACGTCGTCTCACTATCCGGGAAGCTGGGCGCCTCGACGCCGGCAAGACGCGCACCGGCGAATTTGGCGGCGTCGCTAGCGGTCTGGATCTGGCCGGCCAGCGTATACATGTCGGGTGCCAGCCGCGCATTGATGAACACCGACGGGTCGATCTTCTTCGCCTCGGCATGGGCCACCGCCTTGTCGAGGATCGCCGACAGCTGGCCGAAGCCGCGGAGGAAGACGGGAATCGAGGCGTCGTAAAGCGTGAAGGACATGGGTTGAACTCCTGAATTAGGCCCAGCTGCCGCCGAGTGCCTTATAGATGGCGACGATGTCGGTATTGGCATTGGTTTCGGCCGCGGTGAGCGAATCTTCCGCAGCCAGTTGGGTGCGCTGCGCGTCGAGCAGGGTCAGGAAATCGGCCGTGCCCTCCTTGTAGCGGATCTGCGCCAGCTCGGCCGCGCGCCGCGCCGCGGTGACCTGGTCGGCGAGACTGCGGATCTGGGTCTGCTGCTGGCGATAGGACACCAGCGCCGTTTCCAGATCCTCGATCGCGCGCAGCACGGTCTGGTCGTAGTTGGCGAGGCTCTCGTCCGACTTCGCTTCCTGGGCGCGCAGCCGCGCATGGGCCCCGCCCAGGTCGAGCGCCGGCCAGGTGACGGTCGGCAACACCGAATAGGCCCCCGCGCCATGGGTGAACAGCTTCGACACGTCGCCCGACAGCAATCCGACGAAGCCGGTCACCGTCACGCGCGGGAACAGATCCGCGGTCGCGACGCCGACCCGGGCGGTCTCGCCGGCCAGCCGGCGCTCGGCCGCCTGCACGTCGGGCCGACGGCGCAGGAAGCCGCTGGCATCGCCGATCGGCAGCGGCTTGACCAGGGGAGCCGGCTGGTCCTTGAGCGGCGTCAGCAGGCTATCGAGCGCACCCGGCCGCTCGCCGACCAGCACGGCCAGGCGATAGTTGGCACGGGTCTCGGCCGTAACGAAATCCGGGATTGTTGCCTCGATCGCGGCGAGGCGCGCCTTGGCGCTCTCGACATCGGTCGGGTCGCCCTGGCCGATCGAGGTGCGCGTCTCAGTGAGCTTCAGCGTCTCGCGCTGGGCCGCCGCATTCGCCTCGGCCACCACGCGGCGCTGCTGCGCGCCGCGCAGTTCGAAGTAATTGCGCGCAACCTCGGCCGCGACCGTGACCTTGACGTCCTGGGCGTCCGCCTCGCTGGCGCCGGCATCGGCATCCGCCGCTTCGACGCTGCGCTGGACATGACCGAACAGGTCGATTTCCCAGTTGGCGTCGAAGCCCAGGTCGGCGCTCTGCACGTTGTCGCGCTTGGTGCCGAAACCCGGGACCTGTTCGAGGCTGCGGGTATAGCCGCCCTCGCTGGTGACGCGCGGGAACTGGTCCAACCGCCGGTCGTCGAACAGGGCGCGGGACTGCTTGACCCGGTCGACCGAGGCCTTCAGGTCGAGATTGCCGGATTTGGCGCGCTGGATCAGGTCCGCCAGCACCGGGTCCTGGAAGCCCTGCCACCAGTCGGCATCCGGCGTCGCCACCGCAAAGCTTTGCGGATCGGCATTGAGGACCGCGACGGGGGCCGGCTCCGGCGCCTTATAGTCGGGGCCGACGGCACAGGCGGCGAGGCCAAGCGAAACGCCGGCCACGAGGGCGAGGCGAAGCATGTTCATGATCGGTCTCACGCTTCCGTAGGATGTTGGAGGGCGACGGCGGCCGGTTTCGGCCGCGGGGCCGGAGCCAGACGCCGGATCGTCCAGTAGAACACCGGGGTCAGCACCAGGCCGAACAGGGTCACGCCCAGCATGCCGGAGAAGACGGCGATGCCCATGGCGCGGCGCATTTCCGAACCGGCGCCCTCGGAGAAGACCAGCGGCGCCACGCCCATGATGAAGGCGATCGAGGTCATCAGGATCGGACGCAGACGCAGGCGGCAGGCCTCGAGCACGGCATGGAGCGTGGTGTCGCCTTCGGCTTCACGCTCCCGGGCGAACTCGACGATCAGGATCGCGTTCTTGCACGCCAATCCCACCAGCACGATCAGGCCGATCTGGGTGAAGACATTATTGTCGCCATGGGTCAGCTGCACACCGGCCAAGGCCGAGAACAGGCACATCGGCACGATCAGGATCACGACCAGCGGCAGGGACCAGCTCTCGTACTGGGCGACCAGCACCAGGAAGGCCAGCAGCACGCAGATCGGGAAGACATAGATCGCCGTGTCGCCGGCCAGGATCTGCTGGTAGGTGAGCTCGGTCCATTCGAAGCTCATGCCGTTCGGCAGTTCCTGGGCG
>Ga0302314_10004006_pt1 | contig 27092 bp, 20 predicted proteins | sample III_Palsa_N2_3_FD_200533 | JGI IMG/M metagenome (GOLD analysis project Ga0302314, IMG submission 200533) | Peat permafrost microbial communities from Stordalen Mire near Abisko, Sweden - III_Palsa_N2_3 | ecosystem: Environmental > Terrestrial > Soil > Palsa > Peat permafrost | place: Sweden...
CGCTGAGGTTCATGATGACCGGGGTGCCGTCCCGGAAGTGCTCGCCGATGGTGCGCGCGTCGTCGTAGCGCTGCGGGTGCAGCGTGGTGATCCGGTAGGGCTCGCCGGCGCCGGAGGCGTTGCGGTCGTAGGAATCCGGCAGCACCGCGACGGCGGTCGGCCGGACCGAGGCGGCCGGCTGACGGGCCGGCACCGGGACCGCGGCGCGGCGCGGCTGATCGGCCAGGAACAGCGGACGCACCTCCTGCTCGGCCGCGGACTGCTGCTGCGGCCGGGAGGTCGAGGCCTCGCTGTAGCGCGGCGGCTGCTGGGCGAAGCGCGGGACGAACTCCTCCTCCTCGCGCTCCTGCGCCGCCTCCTCCGCAGGCTCCGCGCTCTCGTAGTCCTCGTCCTCGTAGGCGTAGGGGTCCTCCCCCTCGGACAGACCGAGGTAGACGGCCGTCTTCTTGATGAAACCGGGCATTGACCCGTCCTTCCGTCCATTCCTGGTCTGCCACTGCGGCGGTAATTCATTCAAGTCTCAGTCACTGGATCATGGGCTTTAACCATGAAACCGTGTCAAATCACGACGTTACCGCAGCACGGGCCTGCCGCCGAGCAAGGCGGAGCCGATGCGGACGTGTGTCGCACCCACCGCGACCGCGGCCTCGAGATCACCGCTCATACCAGCCGAGAGTGACATGGCATCAGGATGTACGCCACGCAGTTCGACGGCAAGAGCGGCAAGGCGCTCGAACGCGGGGCCCGGCGGCGCCCCGAGCGGGGCCACCGCCATGAGCCCGGAAAGCCGCAACGCGACGGATCCGGCCACCGCGTCAGCGATCTCGAGCAGCTCCTCGGGGTGCGCGCCGCCCCGCCCCGACCCGTCGCGCGGCGCCTCGGCATCCAGGTTGACCTGCACGAAACAGCGTATCGAGCGCTCCGCGCGCACCGCGGCCTTGTCCAGCGCGGTGACCAGAGAGAGCCGATCGACCGACTCGACGACGTCGGCATAGGAGACGACTGATTTGACCTTGTTCGTCTGCAGTTGACCGATGAAGTGCCATTCGGGCTTGGGATCCGACGCCGTGTCGGTAAGTTCCGCGGCCACCTCCGCCGCCTTCGCCGACGCCTCCTGGTCCCGGTTCTCGCCGAACACGTGCTGTCCGAGGCGAAACAGCCGGAGCACATCCGAGGCCGGACGGAACTTCGTGACGGCCACGAGCGTCACCTCGTCGGCCGAACGACCGGCCGCCGCGCAAGCATCGGAGATCCGGTCCTTGACGGCTTCCAGGTTCGCGGCGATCTCCGCGGCCCGATCCGCCATCAGGCGCCCAGGGTCTCTGGCTCTGCGGTCTCAGAATCCGGCGCCAGCCAGATGAATCCGGCGAAGCGGCCGGTCACACCCTCGCGCCGGTAGGAATAGTGGTTCTTGGACTCCATCGCGCAGATCTCCGAACGGTGGCTGTGCTCCGGGGTCACGCCCGCGGCGTTCAGCTGCGCCCAGACGCCGCCGGGAACGTCCACGGACGGCGTGCCCCAGCTCGTGCTGGCGAAGGATTCCGGCACCCGTTCGGCGACGTGCGCGCGCATCGACTCCGGCACCTCATAGCAGGCCCCGCATACGGCGGGCCCGGTGTACGCGATGATCCGGGCGGGTACGGCTCCGAGCGTGCGCATCTTGCCGATCACCGCGGGGACCACGCCCGCGGCCATTCCGGGACGTCCCGCGTGCGCAGTGGCGACGATTCCCGCCTCGGGATCGGCCAGCAGGACGGGAGTGCAGTCGGCGACCATGATGGCCAGGCCGAGGCCGGGCACGTCGGTGACGCTGGCGTCCGCTTCGGGCGTTTCCCCAGCCCAGGGACCGCGAGCAAGGGCCACCTCGGCCCCGTGAACCTGTGTCAGATAGACGACGCGCTCGGGGTCGAGCCCGAGCCCGGTCGCGGCGAGTTCGCGGTTTCGCCGCACCGCCGCCGGATCGTCGCCGACGTGTTCGGCGAGATTGAGCGAACCGTAGGGCGCCGCGCTGACGCCGCCGTGCCGGTCCGAGAAGGCGAAGCGCACCCGACCGTGCCGAAAGATCTCCACGTGTGGAGCCTACCCATTGGCGCGCGTTTGTGCCGGTCCGAGAAGGCGAAGCGCACCCGACCGTGCCGAAAGATGCTGGCCTCCCCGACAAGGAGCCTACCCATTGGCGACGGCGGGTGCCCGCGCAGACCACGCGACCGTGTAGTCAGGCGGCACTTTCCAAGAGCGGTTATTGCTTCTAGTTCATATTCTTCAGGAACTCGGGGATGTCGATGTCGTCCTCGGCCCGGCTCGCCGGAACGGTCGGCACCTCGGCGGTGTCGTCCTCCTGGGCCGGCCGGGGCAGCGTGCCGAGCATGCCGTTCTGCACAGTGGTCGCGGCGGTGGAGGCCAGCGCGGGGTTCTCGTCCTCGTCAGCGCGGCGGGCGACCGACTCGCGGCGCTTGGTCGGCTGGCCTCCGTCAAAACCCGCTGCGATCACCGTGACCCGTACCTCGTCGCCGAGGCCGTCGTCGATCACGGCGCCGAAGATGATGTTCGCGTCCTGGTGCGCCGCCTCGGAGACCAGTTGCGCGGCCTCGTTGATCTCGAAAAGGCCCAGGTCCGAGCCGCCGGAGATGGAGAGCAGTACGCCGCGGGCGCCGTCGATCGAGGCCTCGAGCAGCGGGGAGGAGATCGCCATCTCGGCCGCGGCCGTCGCCCGGTTCTCGCCGCGGGCCGAGCCGATGCCCATCAGCGCGGAGCCGGCCTCGGACATCACGGACTTGACGTCGGCGAAGTCGAGGTTGATCAGGCCCGGGGTGGTGATCAGGTCCGTGATGCCCTGGACGCCGCTGAGCAGCACCTGGTCGGCGGACTTGAAGGCGTCGAGCACGGTGGCGCCCGGCGCGGAGATCGAGAGCAGCCGGTCGTTCGGGATGACGATGAGGGTGTCGACCTCGGCGCGCAGCTCCGCGATGCCCTCCTCGGCCTGCGTCGCCCGGCGCCGTCCCTCGAAGGTGAACGGCCGGGTGACCACGCCGATGGTCAGCGCGCCGAGCGAGCGCGCGATGCGTGCCACCACCGGAGCGCCGCCGGTGCCGGTGCCACCGCCCTCGCCGGCGGTCACGAACACCATGTCGGCGCCCTTGATGACCTCTTCGATCTCCTCGGCGTGGTCCTCGGCGGCCTTCTTGCCCACCTCTGGATTCGCTCCCGCGCCCAGACCGCGCGTCAGTTCACGGCCGACGTCGAGCTTGACGTCGGCGTCGCTCATCAGTAGCGCCTGTGCGTCCGTGTTGATCGCGATGAACTCGACACCCTTGAGTCCGACCTCGATCATCCGGTTGATCGCGTTGACGCCGCCGCCGCCGATGCCCACGACTTTGATGACGGCGAGGTAGTTCTGGGGTGCACCCACGATTCGAAGGCCTCTCGCGCTGGTGAGTAGTTCCGCCGACCCGGGCGCAGCCGGGTTCGGCGCACACGGTCCAGTCAAGAACTGTATCGCCCCTGACGGCCGTCAACATCATCTAGATGACTCGGTCGACGAAACGACAGTAGGTCGGACAGTGCTCACCCCGCAACGAACACGCCGAAACTCACCCCACCGCAGTTTCGATGATTCCTCGACACTACAGCGTATTATCAGGTTATTTCATGACATTGCCGGAGCGTCAGGTGCACTCACATCATAGTGCCTCCCGCCCTGGATGCGCAGCAGCGCCACAAGATCCCGCGCTTTGTCGGCGGCGTCGTCACCTCCGCCCCAATTCACCGTCGCCCCATCTGTGAATCGCAGAGTGATGGCATATGGATCAGACGCGGTGATCGCGGCGATCTGCTTGTCGATCGACGCCGGTAGCGCGCGCAGCGCGGCGAGCGCCCCGGGCACCACCCCGTCCGCCGTGGCCGGAGCCGAGACCGTGATCACCGGCAAACCGCTGATAACCTTCGTGACCTGGCCGAACACCACGCCGCCGCCGTCCACCACCTCGTAGCCCTGGGCATCGGGAACCATCGCGGCGGCCACCCGCTCGACGACGGTGACCTGGACGGTTCCCGGCCAGTCGCGGCTGACGCTGGCCGAGGCGATCTGCGGAATCCTCTCGATCCGGGCCGCCACGGCCCCGGTGTTCAGCGCGGCCATCGGACCGCCGACGCCGATCTGAGCCGCCGTCAGAACCTGCGTGGCCGAAACGCTCTTCGCGCCGACGACCCTTATTCCGCGGACCGCGATCAGCGACGTGTGCCAGAGCAGCAGATACACGATGAGCCCGAACAGCGCGGCGGCCACCGTGAGCGTGACCGAGAGCCGACGCCAGCGCGCGCGGGCCCGCAGCCGGGCCGCGTAGAGCCGGGCCGGCAGGTCGGAAACGCGCTGGCGGGTGCCTTCGCCGCCGCTCAAGCGATCACCGCGCGGACTCGGTGGACTCGGCCGGCTCCCCCGCTTCGGCGGCCCGCTCGCGCAGCAGGGCGAGCAGCTTCGGGCCGACCGTGGTGACGTTGCCCGCGCCCGCGGTCACCACCACGTCGCCCGGCTTCGCCCAAGCCGCGAGCAGTTCGGGGACGTTGTCGGTATCGGGTTCGAAGACCACCTGTTCGGCGGGTAGCGGAACGTCTTGCGCGATCACCGAACCGGTGACGCCGGGGATCGGGTCCTCTCCCGAACCCGGGTAGACCTCGAGCACCGCGACGAGATCGGCGATGCCGAGCGGGGCGCCGTACTCGCGCAGGAAGGCCTGCGCGCGGGAGTAGCGCTGCGGCTGGAACGCGACGATCAGCCGGCCTTCGCCGGCCAGTTCGCGATAGGCGGCGAGGGTCGCGGCGATCTCGGTCGGGTGGTGCATGTAATCGTCGTAGATCAGCACTCCCCCGACCTCGCCGATCAGCTCCATCCGGCGACGCGCGCCGGTGAAGTGCGCGAGGGACTTGGCGGCGGCGCCGCGCTCGACGAAGGAGGACAGGACGGTGACCGCGGCGGCGGCGTTCTCGACGTTGTGACGGCCCGTCATATTCAGGTCAAGGTGCGTGTCCCCGGCCAGCCGCGCGCTCGAGGTGCCGCTCGCCAGGGTCACGTCGGAGATGCGCACGTCGGCGTCCTCCGAGACCCCGTACGTCAGGACCGTGACACCGCGGCGCCGCGCGTGCTCGATCACGATCCGCGCGCCGGGATCGTCGACGCAGGCCACGAGCGTGCCGCCGGGCTTGATCCGGTCGACGAAGGCCTTGAACGCCTCGTAGACCGCATCGACGGACTCGAAGTAGTCCGGGTGGTCGAGTTCCGCGTTCGTCACGAGAGCGATGTCCGGCTCGTAGTGGGTGAAGGTGCCGTCGGACTCGTCGGCCTCGGCGACGAAGACCTCGCCCTTGCCCGCATGCCCGCTGACGCCGGTTGCGCCGATCTCGCCGCCGATGATGTAGGACGGGTCGAGGCCGAGTTCGATCAGCGCGACGGCGAGCATCGACGTCGTGGTCGTCTTGCCGTGCGTGCCGGCGACGAGCACTGAGACGCGGTCGACCATCAGCGAGGCGAGCATCGTGGCCCGGTGGATGACCTGCAGGCCGCGCTCCTGGGCCGCGAGAACCTCGATGTTGTCCGCGCGCAGGCCGGTGGTGACGACGACGGTGTCCACGCCGTCGAGGTTCTCCGGGCGCTGGCCGAGCGAGATGACCGCGCCGTCCCGTTCGAGCTCGTCGACGACCGGCGTGCGCTTGATGTCGCTGCCGGAGACCGGAAGACCGCGCTCGAGGGCCACCCGCGCGACCGGGGCCATGCCGACGCCGCCGATGCCGACGAAGTGGATCCGGCCGAGCCGCTCGGCCGCGGGCAGCGGGTCGAGCCGCTGGTGGTACAGGCCGTGAATATTGCTCATCGCTCGGCCTCCGCCGCCTCGTCCTCGTCCTCGACCTCGGCCTCGGCCGCGCCGCCGATCCTGTCACGGGTTTTCACCGCGGCCCGGCTCATCGGGCCGCCCTTGACCGCTTCGTACACCAGATCCACCAAAGCCTCGTCGCCGTCCCGCCGCCCGAACGCCGCGGCGGCCCTGCCCATCTCGCCCAGTCTCTCCCGGTCAGCGAGCAGCGGCAGCAGGTTCTCCACCAGCCAGGCCGGGGTGAGCTTCTCGTCGTCCACCAGCAGCCCGCCGCCCGCGCGCACCACCGGCTGGGCGTTGAGCCGCTGCTCGCCGTTGCCGACCGGCAGCGGCACGTACACCGCGGGCAGGCCGATCGCGGCGAGCTCGGAGCAGGTCATCATGCCGCCGCGGCACAGCACCGCGTCGGCCGCCGCGTACGCCAGGTCCATCCGGTCCAGGTAGGGCACGCGCACGTACGCAGCGCCGGTCACCGGGAACTCGGCGTCGTCGTGCCAGGCGCCGCGCCCGAGAGCATGCAGGATCTGCACCCCGGCGGCGGAGAACGCCTCGGCGGCGCCCTCGATGGCCTCGTTCAGCCGCCGCGCGCCGAGCGAGCCGCCGAACACGAGCAGCGTCGCCCGCCCCTGCTCGAAGCCGAAGGACTCCAGCGCCTCCGCGCGCAGGGCGGGCCGGTCCAGATTCGAGATCATCCGGCGCAGCGGCATGCCGAGATAGCGTCCGCCGCCGAGCCGGGAATCCGGGGAACCGGTCGCGATCCACTCCGTCATCCGCGCGCCGACCCGGTTGGCCAGGCCAGGGCGGACGTTCGCCTCGTGCACGACGATCGGGACCGAGCGGCGGCGGGCGGCGAAGTAGGCGGGCAGCGCGACGTAGCCGCCGAAGCCGACGACCACGTCCGCCGAGACCTTGTCGAGCACCTCGGCCGCCCGGCGCACCGTCCCGGCGAGCCGGGAGGGCACGGTGAGCAGGTCCCTGGTGGGCTTGCGCGGCATCGGCACGGCCGGGATCAGCTCGAGCGGATAGCCGCGGGCCGGAATGAGCTTGGTGTCCAGCCCCTTGGTCGTGCCGAGGCAGGTGACCTCGTTCCGCGGATCGCGCCGGCCCAGCGCGTCGGCCAGGGCGAGCGCGGGCTCGATATGCCCGGCGGAGCCGCCGCCGGCCAGCACGACGTGCAGCGGACGATCTTCGGTCACGAGGGGTTTCCCAACTTCTCGGCGGCGCGTTCGCGGGCCCGGGGCGGACGGTTGCCGAGCTTAGCGGGTGCGGAGCCGTCCGAGGAGGCCTGGCGTTCGGGGCGTCCCGAGGCGTCGAAGGAGGGGTCGGCGGTGGGCTCGCCGGGCAGTTCGCCGAGCGGGCCGTGCCGGTACTGCGTGCGGGCGAAGGAGAGCAGCATCCCGACCGCGGCCAGCGAGGGAAGCAGCGAGGAGCCGCCGTAGGACACGAAGGGCAGCGGCACGCCGGCGATCGGCAGCACGCCGAGCACGGCGCCCAGGTTGATGAGCGTCTGCGCCATCAGCCACCCGGTCACGGCGGCCGAGGCGAGCCGCACGAAGCCGTCCTGCGCGCTCAGCGCTATCCGTAAGCCCGAGTACCCCATGACGACGAAGAGGGCGAGGACGGACAGCGCGCCGAACAGTCCCAGCTCCTCGCCGATGATCGCGAAGATGAAGTCCGTCTGCGCCTCGGGCAGCTGCCCCCACTTCTCCCGGCTGGCCCCTAGCCCGACGCCGAACCAGCCGCCGGAGGACAGCGCGCTGAAGCCCTGCGCGGCCTGGTAGCCCGTCCCTGAGGGGTCGGCCGTGGAACTGGACAGGAACTCCGTGAACCGGCGTACCCGGCTGGGCCGGATCAGCACGGCCAGCGTCGCCAGACCGGCCGCGCCGCCCGTCAGCACGGTGAACAGCCGCGCAGGCGCCCCGACCACGAACAGCAGGCTGAAGGCGATGGCCGCGATGACCATCGACGTGCCCATGTCGCCGCCGAGCATGACCAGGCCGATGATCACACCGGCCATCGGCAGCAGCGGCACGATGAGGTGGTCCCAGCTGGTGAGCCGCTTCTCCTTGCGGTCGAGAAGGTCGGCGCCCCACAGCACGAGCGCGAACTTAGCGAACTCGCTCGGCTGGATCGTGAGCGGCCCGAACACCAGCCAGTTCTGGTTGCCGCCGGTGGAAACCTGCCCGAAGGCGAGCACCGCGACCAGCAGTATCAGCGTGACGATCAGCAGCGGATAGGCCATAAGCCGGTAGACCCGGACCGGCAGCCGAGCCGTGACGATCAGTATCGGCACCCCGATGGCGGCCGACGCGGCCTGCTTCGCGATCGTGCCGAGCTCCGGCTTCCCGGTGACGAGGTTATTGGTCGTGGACGCCGAGTAGACCTCGAGCAGCCCGATCCCGACGAGCAACGTCGTCGCCCCGATGAGCATGAAGTACGGCGCCATCGGGTGGCGCAGCCACTGCCGGGCCTGCGCAAGCCCGGTGCGCGCCCGGAAAACCACGCCCATGCTGCCGCCGCCTGCCCTCTTTCGCCGCCCCTGGAACTCTCGCGAGGTTAGCGCATCAACCCTCGCCGAGCCGTCACCGCCACGGGAATCCGCGGCGGTGACCGGTCGGTCCTCGCGGGCGGCAAGGCCGGCGCTAGTCGAAGAGCTCGTCCACGCTTCCGACGTGCATCGCGGCCCGAAGCCAGCGACGGAGCATCTCCCGGTCGTGGACCGCGAGGATCCGCTCGCGCTGCACGTCGGCGATTTCGACCTGCCGCTCCTCGAGGATGTCCAGCACGCTCTCCGCCACCCCCTCGGCCTCAGCCTTGGCTTCGATCCGTTCCACGACCTTGCTGTACACCGGGTTCTCCCGCAGCGCTTCCTCGTCGACGGTGATGAAGTACATCAGATTCCTCCAGAGCTCTGCGGCAGACGGCTCGACGAGCGCGAGCTGGACTACCAGTGAATACTTCTTCCGGGTGGCCTCGTCGGCCTTGTAGAGCGTCGCTGCGAGCGGTTCCAGTATGCCAGCGACGCGTCGCTCCGTACCATGAGTGACCGCACCGAGCACGGCGAGCGCAAGATCCGCCTCGCTGACCGGCCCCTCGGGAAGCGGAACGTTGTGCGGCCCGAGCACCAGCGGATAGGCCATGATGCTGGTCCAGAACTCCGTCTCGACGACGATGGCTTTCGAAGCCCACTCCGCCGTGGCCTCGTCGTGACAGATCACCACGAGGATGACCGGCACCCCGTGGCGGTCATGCAGGCTGGTGATGTACTGCGGCCACCGGGTGAGCTTCTCGTCGTCCGGCCTCCGCTGCGACTCGAATATGAGGACGAACTCGTCCCCGGCCGTGGTCCGCACCCGCAGAACCGAGTCTGCCTGCCGCTGGGCCGGTTTGAAGATCGTGACGTCCCCGGACAGATCCTCGGTCCCGGCGATGTCGGGAAACGACTTGAACCCGACTCGCCGGAACACTTGATCGATGTTCTCGGGACTGTCACGGAAGTACCTATGCATCGCTTCGTGCGGCGAACTAACCATGCGTCAGACCGTAAGAGCCGTTTAAAACCTTCGCCTTTGCGACGCCTGAAAGCTCCGTGATGCGCCACACCTAGTGCGACTCATGTGATTCACGTGGCCACGGCCGTGATCAGACCGTAACCTACTGCTGAGCAGCCTTCCGCGCCCGCACAGCCTCGGCGAACAGGTCCCCGCGCTGGTTGTAAGACACGAACATGTCCATCGACGCGCACGCGGGGGCCAGCAGCACGGTGTCGCCCTGCTGGGCCAGTTCGGCCGCGGCGTCGAGGATCAGGTCGATCGACGTCGGGCCGTCTAGGCCGGTGTCGGCGCCGCCGATGTCTCTGATCGGGACGTCGGGGGCCTTGTCCGCCAGGGCCTTCGCGATCACGGCGCGGTCCTGGCCCAGCAGGACCACGCCGCGCAGACGCTTGGCGGACTTCTCGACCAGGTCCTCGAACTGGGCGCCCTTCGCCAGGCCGCCGGCGATCCACACGATGTGCTCGTAGGCGGCCAGGGACGCTGCCGCCGCGTGGGTGTTGGTGGCCTTTGAGTCGTCGACGTAGTCCACGCCGTCCAGCACCGCGATGAACTCGATGCGGTGCGGGTCCGGGCGGAAGGTGCGCAGACCGTCTCTGACCGCCTCGACGGGGACGCCGTACGCGCGTGCTAGTGCCGCCGCCGCCAGCGCGTTGGCGATGTTGTGGGGGGCGTGCGGCTCCACGTCGTAGATCGTGCCGAGTTCGGCGGCGGACGTTCTTCTGTCCTCGATGAAGGCGCGGTCGGCGAGGATTCCGTCCACCACGCCGAGCATCGACAGGCCCGGCGCTCCCAGGGTGAAGCCGATGGCGCGGCAGCCTTCTACGACGTCCGCCTCCTCGACCATGTGCTCGGTCACCTTGTCGGCGACGTTGTAGACGCACGCGACCTGGCAGCGTTCGTAGATCTTGGCCTTGGCCTTGATGTACTCGTCCATCGAGCCGTGCCAGTCGAGGTGGTCCGGGGCCACGTTGAGCACGGCGGCAGCGAGCAGGCTGAGTGACTGGGACCAGTACAGCTGGTAGCTCGACAGCTCGATCGCCAGGACCTCGTACGGCTCCTCGGCGAGGACCGCGTCGACCAGCGGGAATCCTACGTTGCCGCAGGCGATCGCGTGCTTGCCCGCCGCCGTGAGCATCTCGGCGAGCATGCGGACGGCGGTCGTCTTGCCGTTGGTGCCGGTGAGGCCCAGCCAGGGGGCGAAGCTTCCGTCGGGCAGCGGCTTACGCAGGCGCCAGGCGAGTTCCGCGTCGCCCCAGACCGGGATGCCGGCGGCGCGTGCGGCGGCGACGATCTCGGCGTTCGGCGGGATGCCGGGGACCACGACGAGCAGTTCGCAGCCCTCCGGCAGCGCCTTGTCGTCGCCGAGCCTCAGCGTCGCGCCACGCTCGGCCACGGGGGCGGAGCGCTCGGCCGTCTGGGCGTCGTCGTAGCGGTCGCAGAGCAGGACCTCGGCGCCCAGGTCGAGCAGCGCGTACGCGGCCGAGATGCCGACCACGCGCGCGCCGACGACGCAGACACTCAGGCCCTGCCAGGGGACGGAGGCCACGCCGTAGGGGTCGGGGGCGCGCCAGTCGATCGCGTCCACACCGATGTTGTCCTCGTTGTTCACGGCCTCGCTCATTTCGTCGCCGCGAATCCGCCGTAGAACACACCCAGACCTAATGCCACGCATAGTCCTGCGATGATCCAGAAGCGGATGACGACGTTGACCTCTTGCCAACCGAGCATCTCGAAGTGATGATGCACCGGCGCGATCTTGAAGAGGCGCTTGCCCGTACCGGTCTTGTATTTGGTCGCCTTGAAGAATCCGACCTGGAGGATGACCGAGAACATCTCCAGCAGGAACAGGCCGCCGATGATCACCGCGAGCAGCTCGGTGCGCGAGCAGATCGCCAGGCCGGCGAACGCGCCGCCGAGGGCGAGCGAACCGGTGTCGCCCATGTAGATCTTCGCCGGGGCCGCGTTCCACCACAGGAATCCGAAGCAGGAGCCCATCAGCGCCGCGGCCACGATCGCCAGGTCCAGCGGGTCGCGCACCTCGTAGCAGCCCTTGGTCGCCGACGTGCCGCAGCTCTGGCCGTACTGCCACACGCCGATCACCACGTAGGCCGAGAACGCCATCGCCGAGGCGCCGGTCGCCAGACCGTCCAGACCGTCCGTCAGGTTCACCGCGTTCGACCAGCCGGCGATCAGCAGGTAGCTGAAGACCACGAACAGCACGGGGCCGAGGCCCAGCCAGCCGATGTCGTAGAGGAACGAGATGTGGTCGCTCGCCGGGGTCTGGCCCATCGCGTTCGGGAAGTGCATGGCCAGGATGGCGAACGCGATGATGGTCACCGACTGGCCGACCAGCTTCGCCTTGGCGCGCAGGCCGAGCGAGCGCTGCTTGTAGATCTTGATGAAGTCGTCCACGAAGCCGACCGCGCCGAGACCCGTCATCAGGAACAGCACCAGCAGCGCCGAGCTCGTCGGCACCTTCTCGGTCAGCAGCTTGGTGACGAAGTACGCCAGCAGCGTGGCGAGCACGATGACGGTGCCGCCCATCGTGGGCGTGCCCCGCTTGACCTGGTGGGTCTGCGGGCCGTCCTCGCGGATCTCCTGGCCGTAGCCGCGGCGGGCGAAGAACTTGACCGCGATCGGGGTGCCGATGAGCGAGCACACCAGCGCGATCACCGCGGCGAACAGAACCGCTCTCATCATCGTGCATCCCCCAGCAGAGCTTGAGCCACCCGCCGCAGGCCGACGGAGTTGGAGGCCTTCACCAGGACGACGTCGCCGGGGCGCAGGGCAGCGCGCAGCACGGCGATCGCCTCGTCAGGATCGGCCACGGTCATCGACTCCTGGCCGCCGGAGCCCTCGTGGCTGGCGCCGGCGTGGATCATCCGGGCCTCGCGGCCGACGGTCACCAGACGGTCCACCCGCAGCCGCACGGCCAGCCGGCCGATCGCGTCGTGCTCCTCGTCCGAGCGCTCGCCGAGCTCGGCCATCTGCCCGAGCACGGCCCAGGAGCGGCCCTCGGGGCGCGATCTGGCCAGGGTCGCGAGGGCCTTGAGCCCCGCGCGCATCGATTCGGGGTTCGCGTTGTACGCGTCGTCGATCACGGTCACGCCGTCGGCGCGCCGGCTCACGCTCATCCGGCCGCCGCTGAGCGGTTCGGCCCGGCTGAGCGCGGCGGCGATCTCGGGCACGGACAATCCCACGCCGATGGAGACGGCCGCGGCGGCCAGGGCGTTGGAGACGTGGTGCTCGCCGACGAAGCGGAGCGCCACCGGGGCCTCGACGCCGTCCGCCACGAGCGTGAAGGCCGCCCGGCCGTGCTCGTCGAGGCGCACGTCGGCGGCGCGCACCCGGGCCGTCGGCTGCTCGCCGAAGGTCAGCACCGGGGCGTCGGTCCGCTGCGCCATCTTGATCACGTAGTCGTCGTCGGCGTTGAGCACGGCCAGGCCGTCCTTGGGCAGCGCCTCGACGAGTTCGCCCTTGGCCAGCGCGGTGAGTTCCTTCGAGCCGAATTCGCCGACGTGCGCGGTGCCGATGTTGAGCACCAGACCCACCCGCGGCGGCGCGAGCTCGCAGAGTTGCTTGATGTGGCCGACGCCGCGCGCGCCCATCTCGAGCACCAGGTAGCGGGTGCCCTCCTCGGCGCGCAGCACGGTCAGCGGCAGGCCCTGCTCGTTGTTGAAAGAGCCCTCGGTGGCCACGGTCGGGGCGTGCGCCGCGAGCACCTGGCCGAGCATGTCCTTGGTGGAGGTCTTGCCGGACGAGCCGGTCAACGCGATCACGGTCGTGTCCGGCAGGCGCCGCAGCACCTCGCGGGCCAGCCTGCCGAGCGCGGCCTCGACGTCGGGGACGAGCACCCCGGGCACCCCGACGTCCCTGCTGCCGAGCATCCCGGCGGCTCCGGCCTCGATCGCCGCGGGCGCGAACTCGTGTCCGTCCGCCCTGGTTCCGGGCAGCGCGGCGAACAGGCCGCCGGGCAGGGCCGCGCGGGAGTCGAGGAAGGCGGCGGCGGTGACGGTCGTGCCCGGGTCGGTGCCCGCGGCGAGCTCGCCGTCCACGATCCGGGCCAGTTCGCCGAGCGTGAGCGCGATCACCCTTGGGCCGCCTCGTGCTCAGTGCCGCCAACGCATCGTTGAGTCCGGCGAAGCCGGGCCGCCGTGCCTGCCGAGCGTTGGATCGCGGCGCGCAGAACCGCCGCGTCGTCGAAGGGGTGGATCACTCCGGCGATCTCCTGACCTTGTTCGTGTCCCTTCCCGGCCACCACCACGGTGTCGCCGGGCTCACAGCGCTCGATCGCGCGGGCGATCGCCTCGGCGCGGTCCGGGCAGACCTCGACGACGGATTGCGCGCCCGCGGCCACCGCCTCCCGCGCCCCGGCCTCGGCAGCCGCGAGGATCAGCAGCGGATCCTCGGAGCGGGGGTTGTCGTTGGCGAGGACGACTTCGTCGGCGCCTCGCGCGGCGGCAGCGCCCATCAGGGGCCGCTTGGCCCGGTCGCGATCGCCCCCGCAGCCTACGACAATTCGCAGCCTGCCACGCGTCACCGGCCGCAGCGAGGCGAGCAGGGTGCTGATGGCGTCGGGGGTGTGCGCGTAGTCGACGATGGCCAGGAAGTCCTGCCCCTCGTCGATCGGCTGGATCCGGCCGGCCACGCCGGCGACCGCGGCCACGCCCTCGATCGCGCATTCCGGCGCGACTCCGACACCGATCAGGCTGACCACGGCTGTCAAGGCATTGGCTACGTTGAAGTCCCCGGGCAGCCGGACGCTCGCGCGGCGGCGCACGCCGTCCGGGCCGACGAGGTCGAAGCTCGAGCCGTCGGCGGCGAGCTCGACGTCCTCGGCGCGCCAGTCGGCGTCGGCGCGGCCGGAGGGTGAGATAGTCCACACTTCGACACCGAGCCGCGCGGCGCGTTCGGCGATCCGGGCCCCGTACGGGTCGTCGGTGTTGACGACGGCGAGCTCGGTGTACGCCGGGGTGAACAGCTTCGCCTTGGCCTCGAAGTAGTCCTCGAAGTCGGCGTGGAAGTCCAGGTGATCCTGCGTCAGGTTGGTGAACGCGGCGACCTTGAAGTGGATCGCGGCGGTCCGGCCGTAGGCCAGCGCGTGGCTGGAGACCTCCATCGCCACGGCCTCGACCGATGCCCGGCGCATCGCCTCGAGCAGCGCCTGCAGGTCGGGCGCCTCGGGCGTGGTGCGCACCGTCTTGATCTCGGTGTCGTCGACCCGGGTGCCGGTGGTGCCGATGATGCCGGTGCGCAGGCCGGCCGCGCGCAGCCCGCCCTCCATCAGGAAGCTGGTGGTGGTCTTGCCGTTGGTGCCGGTGATCCCGAGCATCGTCAGGGATTCGGAGGGCCGGCGGTAGAGCGCGGCGCCGACCGGGCCGAGCACGGGGCGCACCTCGGGCACGACGACCATCGGCAGACCGGACTCGGCGGCCAGCTTGGCGCCCTGCTCGTCGGTCAGCACGGCCACCGCGCCGAGCCGGGCGGCGTCGGCGGCGAACTGGGCCCCGTGCACGGAGGCGCCGGGCAGCGCGGCGTACAGGTCGCCCGGGCGCACCGCGCGCGAGTCGAGGGTGAATCCGCGCACCGCGCGCGCGAGCGCGGTCTCCGCGCCGAGGAGCCGCGCCGCCCCGAGGACCTCTACGAGCTCACCGAGGGAGCGGGCCGGTTCGGCCTGCGGGCGCGGATCGATCCGCGGCGCCGGGGTGGTTTCGGGGTTGGACGGTTTGGGCACGCTCCGCAGGCTACCGCTTAATGAGCGCCTCGCGTGCCACGCCCCGCGCCGGGCCCGCGCGGCGCTGCCAGCGGTAACGGAACCATTACCGAGGCGCTGCCGCGGGCTGAAGGTCGCTACCAGGTGATGGGAAGATCCGGCGCGGCCGTTCCGGTGGGCGCCACGCCCTGTTCCTGAAGGGCGTAGGACATCACTTTCTGGAAGACCGGTCCGGAGACGGAGCCGCCGAAGTAGTTGTCACCCTGCGGTCCCTCGACATAGACCCCTATCACCAGCTGGGGATTGTCCGCGGGGGCGAATCCGATGAAGGACGCGGTGTATCCGCAGTACCCGCCGCAGCTGGCCACGTAGCGGTTCGCGGTTCCGGTCTTGCCCGCGACGCGGTAGCCGGGGATCTGCGCGTCGACACCTGTTCCGGCATCCGAGACGACGGATTCCATCATCTCAGAGACATCCTTGGCCGTCTTCGCCGAGACGACCTGGGTGCGCGTCGGCGCGACGGCAGCGGTGAATTTTCCGGTGCTGTCGACGTAACCCTTGATTATGTTAGGCGTAACACGCACGCCCTCATTCGCGATCGTCGCGTAGACGCTGGTCGCCTGGATCGCGTTGACCGAGACGCCCTGGCCGAACGCGATCGTGTACTGCTGCGAATGGTTCCAGTCCGCGGCGGGCGCGAGGATGCCGGGCGACTCGCCGGGCAGGCCGAGCCCGGACTCGCGGCCGAGCCCGAAGGCGGACATGTAGTCGTACAGTATGGCGTCGCGCTCTTCGATGTTATTGGGCGCGAGTTGCAGGGACGTCAGGTCGGTGCCGATGTTGCTGGACTCGGCCAGGATCCCGTTGAGCGTCAGGTGCTCGGTGCCGTGGTAGGTGTCGTCGTGCACGACGTAGCCGTCGCCGGTGTTCAGCGTCGGCGGCACGACCACCTTCGTCAGCGGATTCGTGACGCCCTGCTGGATCTCCGCCGACATCGTGACGACCTTGGCCACGGATCCGGGCTCGAAGACGTCCGACAGCGCGGCGTCGCCGAGATCCGCGCTCGTCGCGGCGCCCGGGTTGTTCGGGTCGTAGGTCTCCGAGGTGGCCAGCGCCAGGACCGCGCCGGTGCGCGGGTCCATCACCACGACCGTGCCGAGCGCCGCCTTGGTGGTCGCCACTTCCTGATCGATGGCCTGCTGCGCCTCGTACTCGATCCTGCTGTCTATCGTCGTCTCGACCGAGGTGCCGTTGACGGCGGCCTGCTCGTTGATGCCGGTCGTCGGGATCTCGTAGCCGTACGCGGCCTGGTACGAGATCTTGCCGTTGGTGCCGGACAGCAGCGAGTCGTACTGGGACTCGACCCCTGAGCTGCCCTCGCCCTGGGAGTTGACCATGCCGACGACGTTCGACGCGACGGCGCCCTGCGGATAGACGACCTTCGGGTCCGAGTTGCCGGTGATCCCGTCCAGGCCGAGCGCCTTGATCTGCTTCCAGACGGCCGGGGTGATCTGCTTGGCGAGCACCGCGTACTGCGAGGTGGAGTTGGACAGCTGGGCACGCAGTTGGGCCACGTTCGCGCTGCCGGCCGGATTGCCGAGGTACGCGGCCAGCTTCGAGGCGTAGACCGACGGGTCCTGCTTCTGCTGCGAGATCACCAGCGGGTCGGCGATGACATCCACGGCGTCCACGGACTCGGCGAGCGGCTGGCCGGAGGCGTCGAGGATGGAACCGCGGGTCGCGTACAGGGTGACGTCGGCGGTGCGGTCGGCGGCGGCCTTCGCGGCGAAACCGCCGGCGTCGGTCACCTGGAGCTGGACGAGCCGGCCGCCGTAGAGCGAGAAGACGAAGGCGAGCGCGAACATCCCGGCGCGCAGCCGCCGCTTCGGGCGGCCGAGGCGCAGCGGGGTGCCGGGACGCGGACGCGGCGGACGGGACGGAGGCTGGGTCATCGCTTGCTCCCGCTGGGGCTCGGGCTTGCGGTCTTGCTCGGGGACGCCGACGCGTTCGGGGAGGACGAGGCGGTGCGCAGGGTCAGCGCGGCGCCGGACGCGGCGCCCGAGGCCGTGTTCGACGCCGTGCTCGACGCGGACGCGGTACCGCTCGCCGAGGTCGAGGAGCTCGGCGTGGCCGTGGGGGTCGGCGTCGGGGTCGGCGAGGGCGTGGGCGCCGGGGAGGGCGTGCCGAGCACGGCCCCCGTCGTCGGGTTGATGAACGCCGGCTGCGGGTTCGGCACCAGGCCGAGCGCCGCGGCCTCGGAGGCCAGGCTGGACGGCGCGGACAGGCCGGCGAGCTGCTGCGAGAGCTGCTGCTCACGGTCCGTCAGCGCGGCCTGCTGCTGCTGGGCCTGCTGCATCCTGACCGAGTTCTCGTCCATCGCCGTGTTCAGCATCAGCAGGGCGACCAGGCCGATCGCGAGCACGCCGAGGACCAGCAGCGCGAAGGGGATCGCGGACCGGCGCCCGGCGAAGCCCTCGATCACGGCCAGCCTGGGGCCGGCCCCCGTCCGGGGTGCTCGTTTCGCGGGTCGGTCAGCCATGACGGCCAGTATTGCATTTGCGCCTGGCGGCGGGCCGAAGGCACGGGCTCAAGGGTGCGCGAGCCGGGCTCCTCCGGCATGCTTGGATCTCAAAGAGCTGACGTTCAGTGACGGAGCGTCAGGCCGCCATCCGTGCCCGCACAGAACCCGTGCGCACCCGCTCGGCCGCCCGGAACTTGGCGGACGCGGCGCGCGGGTTGACCTCGAGCTCTTCCTCGGTCGGCTCCTGGGCGCCGCGGGTGAGCAGCCTGAGGATCGGCTCGGTGCCGGGCGGGGCGATCGGCAGGCCGCGCGGCGCGGTGGACTCGGCCCCGGCCGCCAGGACCCGCTTGACCAAACGGTCCTCCAGGGAATGATAGGAAAGCACCGCGATACGCCCGCCCACGGCCAGTGCGTCCACCGCCCGCGGAACGGCCCGGCCGAGCACCTCGAGCTCGCCGTTGACCTCGATCCGCAGCGCCTGGAACGCCCGCTTGGCCGGGTGGCCGCCGGTGCGCCGGGTGGCTGCCGGAATCGACTCGCGCACCAGCTCGGCGAGTTCGCCGGTCCGCTCGATCGGCTCCCGCGCGCGGCGCGCGACGATCGCCTGGGCGACGCGCTTGGCGAAGCGCTCCTCGCCGTAGTCGCGCAGGATCCGCGCCAGGTCGCCGGCCGAGTATGTGTTGACGACCTCGTACGCGGTCAGCGGCGCGGTCTGGTCCATCCGCATGTCCAACGGCGCGTCATACGCGTACGCGAAGCCGCGCTCGCGCATGTCGAGCTGCATCGAGGAGACGCCGAGGTCGAACAGCACGCCGTGGATCCGCTTGATGCCCCGCTCGGCCAGCACATCCGGCAGCTCGTCGTAGACCGCGTGCACGGCCTCGAAGCGCTCGCCGAAGGACGCCAGCCGCGCGCTCGAGCGGGCCAGCGCCTCCGGATCCCGGTCCAGGCCGAGCAGCCGGGCCTTCGGATAGCGGGTGAGCAGCGCCTCGCTGTGCCCGCCGAGGCCGAGGGTGCAGTCGACCAGGACGGCGTCGTCGATCGCATCGGCCGCGTCCAGGGCCTCCACGCACTCATTGAGCATTACCGGAATATGCAGCTCGTTCACTCGTAGGAGCATACAAGCGCGATCAGGCCGTCTCCCGCACCACGAGCTCGGCCGGCAGGATGACCGCGGCGGGCTCCTGGCCGTCGAGCAGCGCGAGCAGCAGCCGGACCATCTCCTCGCAGATCCGCTTGAACGGCTGGCGGACGGTGGTCAGCGCGGGCCGGGCCGAGATCGCCGAGGGCGAGTCGTCGAAGCCGACCAGCGCGATGTCGCCCGGCACCGAGCGCCCGGCCCGGTCCAGCGCGTCGAGCGCGCCGAGGGCCATCAGGTCGGAGGCGACGAACACGGCGTCGAGCTCGGGGTTCTGCTTGAGCAGCCGCTCCATGGCCAGCTGGCCGGACCGCCTCGTGTAGTCGCCGTGCGCGATCAGCTGCTGGTCAAGGCCCAGGCCGGCCTGCTCCATGCCCTCCCGGAAGCCGGCGAGCCGATCCCGGCCGCCGGGCGTGTCGAGCGGTCCGGTGACGGTGCCGATCCGGCGCCGGCCGAGCCCGGCCAGGTGCGCCGTGGCCATCCTGGCCCCCTCGGTCTCGTTCACCGCGACGTACGCCAGCTCCCGCTCGTGCCCGATCGGCAGACCGCAGGCCACGGCCGGGATGCCGAGCGAGGCGAGCCGGTCGACCACCGGGTTGCCCGCGTGTACCGAGAAAAGCAGCGCCCCGTCGATGTGGCCGCCGGAGATGAAGCGCACCACCCGCTCGCGGTCCTGCTCGCTGTCCGCGATGGACAGCAGCAGCGGCATGTCGTGCTCGGCCAGCGCCTGGGTGCAGCCGCGCAGCAGGACCTGGAAGTTCGGGTCCTCGAAGAACTTCTCCTGCGGCTCCGTCAGCAGGAACGCGACAGAGCCCGACCGCTGCGTCACCAGCGAGCGGGCATGGGTGTTGACGACGTATCCGGTCTGCTTTATCGCCTTGTTCACCGCGGCGAGCGCGGTCGGCGAGACGTTGATCCCGCCGTTCAGCACGCGCGAGACCGTGCCCCGGGAGACCCCGGCGGCCGCGGCGACGTCCTCGATCGTCGGACGTCGGCGCCCGCTGTCTAAGACCACTGCCGTGTCCCCCTCTTCGTCGACGGGCCGGGATTCCCGCTCACTTTACAGATCCGGCGCCGAGATCGACCTTCCAGAACCGCTGAAGCAGGAAGAAGAGCGCGATCAGCGGCAGAATCGAGATGAACGCGCCGGTCAGCACGAGACTGTAGAGCGCCGGCTGCGAGGTGCCCGCGTCCAGCAGCGTGAACAGCCCGACGGTCAGCGGGTACTTGTTCTCACTGCTCAGCATCAGCCAGGGCAGCAGGAAGTTGTTCCACACGGCGACGAACTGGAACAGGAAGATCGTGACAAGGCCCGGTGTCATCATCGGCACGCCGATGCGCAGGAAGGTGCGCCACTCGCTGGAGCCGTCCACCCGGGCGGCCTCGATGATCTCGTCCGGCACCGAGGCGCCGGCGTAGATCCGGGCGAGGTAGATGCCGTAGGGCGAGATGATCGACGGGATCAGCACGGACCAGTAGGTGTTGGCCAGGCCGATCTTCGCCACGAGCAGGTACTGCGGCACGGCCAGCACCACCGCGGGCACCAGCATGCCGACCAGGATCATCGTGAAGAAGAAACCCTTGCCGCGGAAGCGGTATTTGGCGAAGCCGTACCCGGCCAGCGCCGAGACGATCGCGGAAAGGATCGCGCCGCCGCCCGCGTAGAGCGCGGTATTCAGCATCCAGGTCCAGAAGATGCCGCCCTGATACGAGGTCAAGCCCTGGAAGTTGGACCAGAGGGAGTTGCCGGGGCGGAACGCGGCGTACGAGTCGAGCTGCGTGTTCGTCTTCGTCGAGGCGATCAGCACCCAGACGATCGGCAGCAGCGCGTAGACGACGCCGATCAGCAGCACACCGGTCGGAATGATCGAGACGCGGCGACGGCGGCGCGGGGCGGTTCCCTGCGCGGCGGTGGTGAGCGAAATCGCGCTCATCGGGCCTCGCCTCCGAAGATCTGACGGTTGGTCGCGCGCAGCACGACGATCGAGAGCACGAACATCAGCAGCGCGATCACGATCGACTCGGCGGCGCCGAGGTAGACGTTGTTCGCGGTGTAGGTGTCCTTGTAGATGGTCATCAGCGGGGTCCAGGTCGTGGAGACGCCGCCGTTGGAGATCTCGTGAATCGCGTAGGGCTCGTTGAACACCTGGAGCGTCGCGATGGTGGAGAAGATCCCGGTCATGATCATCGCGGGGCGGATCATCGGAAGCTTGATCCGCAGCGAGATCTGACGCTCGTTCGCCCCGTCGAGCCGGGCCGCCTCGTACGTCTCCTGCGGCAGCGAGCGCAGCGAGGTGTAGAGCACCATCATGTTGAAGCCGGTGCCGCCCCACACGCCGATGTTCGCGACGGACAGGTAGACGATGTGCGACCCGAAGAAGTTGATGCCCTGGATGCCGAAGACAGCGTGCAGCACCGAGTTGATCGGCGAGAACGCGGGCAGGTACATCATGCCCCAGATGATCGAGCCGATCAGCGTGGGCACCGCGTAGGGGAGGAAGATCGCGAGTCGGCCGAGCCGCTGGAAGCGCACGTGCTGCGCGTCCAGGATGAGCGCGAAGGCCGTGGCCAGGCCGAGCATGATCGGGATCAGGATGCAGCCGTAGACCACCGCGCGCAGCACGCTCTGCCAGAACTCGCCGTCGTGGAAGACGTACGTGTAGTTCGAGAATCCGGCCGCGACCTGCTTGCGCGCGTTCGCGCCCAGGCCGAGGCCCTCGACCTGGGTCTTCTGCGTGCTGAGGTAGACGGTGTAGCCGAGCGGCACCAGGAAGACGACGACGAACAGCACCACCGCGGGGGCGATGAAGGAGTACGGCATGCGCCGCGGGGACGGGTTCCAGCGCTGTCCGCGGCCGTTCGGGCGGACCCGCCGCGCCCCGGTGAGGGGCGCGGCGGCGTCGTGCGTGTGCAGGGAGGGTGCAGTCGTCATGAGCCGCTGACCGTGAACCCGGTGCTCTTCATGTCGGCGACCACCGCGGCCTGCAGCTTGCTCAGGGCCGAGAGGTAGCCGGCCTGGGTCGTGACGGTGCTGGTGAAGTCGTCGCTGAAGTCGCTGTAGGCGACGTCCACGTCCGGGCCCCAGGTGGCGGCGGCGGTGCTGGCCGAGTACTGCTTGGCCAGCGTGTAGAAGTCGGACTGGTCCATGAAGGTCTGCGCCGGCAGCGAGGAGCTCGACTCGGCGGTCAGCGAGGCCGGGTAGACCGAACCATCGCTCACCAGCAGCGAGGTGCCCTGCGTCGACTGGTTGAGCCAGGCGATGAACTGCGCGGCCTGCTGCGGGTGCGCCGAGTCGGAGGTCACCGAGGTGGCCGAGCCGCCCCAAGCGCCGGAGACGTCCTGGCCCGCGCTCCACTGCGGCAGCTCGGCCATCGCCCAGTCGCCGGAGGTGTTCGCGGCCTGCGAGACCAGGTCGCCAGGCGCCCAGACCGCGGAGATCCAGCTCGCGTACTCACCGGAGGAGAAGGACTTGTCCCAGCTGGCCGTCCACGCGGTCTGCGAGTCCACCGCGTGGCTTTCGACCAGGCCGCCCCAGTACGAGGCCACCTTCTGCGCCGCGGCCGAGTCGATGCCGACGGACCAGGACTGGCCGGAGGCGGACCACCACTGCGCGCCCGCCTGCTGGGTCAGACCCGCGAACAGGCCCGCGTCGGTCGTCGCGGTGTCGCCCATGTAGATGCTCGGGTCGTCCTTGTGCAGCTGCGCGGCCTCGGTGGCGTACTGCGCCCAGGTCGTCGGCACGGCCAGGTTGTACTTCTTGAACAGGTCCTTGCGGTAGAACAAGGCCAGCGGAGCGGCGTCCTGCGGCACTCCGTAGAGCGCACTGGTGCCGAGGGTCACCTGGTCCCAGATCCCGGCCGGGTAGTCGCTCTTCAGGCTCGCGTCGTACGAGGAGATGTCGGCCAGGTAGTTGTTGGAGACCATCGTCGGCAGCGACTGGTACTCGATCTGCGCGAGGTCCGGCATGTCCTTGGCCTTGCCCGCCGTCAGCAGCTTCGCGAGCTCGGCGTCACCGCCCGCGGCCTCGGTGAACTTGATCTGGATGTCCGGGTGGGAGGCGTTCCACACGTCCACGATCTTCTGCATGTTGGGCACCCAGGACCAGAAGGTGAGTGTCACCTTCTGGTTCGAGGAGGCCGTGGCGGCCGGGGAACCGCTGGAGGAGCATCCGGCAACGAGCGCGGTGGCCGCGAGGGCGCAGGCCGCTGCCAGGGCGGGGCGAGGGAACTTCATCGTCCACTCCTGTCGGGAGGGTGAGGGCGTGACACCGAGATTACATTGGTAACACGGCTGGGAAGCTGTTGTGAACGCTCCCAGATTCGTGACAGAATCCCGTGGTGTCAAGTGGTGGCCTACCGCCGCACCGGTGAGCTACCGTTCTGTAACCATTTCGTGAGCGCTCCCATAACCCTGAGCGTGGGAGCGCTCCCGGAGTGCAGCGATGACGCTTGTGCCAGGCCCCGTCCGTCCCCGTTCAGCGAGGAACGCCCATGACCCACCACGCCAGAACCCTCGCCTACGGCGCGGACTACAACCCCGAGCAGTGGCCCGAGGAAGTCTGGGCCGAGGACGCCCGGCTGATGCGCGAGGCCGGGGTGAACCTGGTGAGTCTCGGCATATTCGCCTGGGGGCTGCTCGAGCCCGAGCCCGGCGTGTTCGACTTCACGCTGCTCGACAAGGTGATCCCGCTGCTGGCGGACGCCGGGGTGGACGTCGACCTGGCCACGCCCACCGCCGCGCCGCCGAACTGGTTCCTGGCGAAGTACCCGCACGTGCGTCCGGTGATGGCCGACGGCGTCGCGCTGGCCGGCTCCTCCCGGCAGACGTACTGCCCGCACTCCCCCGAGTACCGCGAGGCCTGCCTGCGCATCGCCTCCGTGCTCGCCGAGCGCTACGCGGGCCACCCCTCGGTCACGATGTGGCACGTGCACAACGAGTACGGCTCGCCGACCGGCGAGTGCTACTGCGAGGTCTCGGCCGAGGCGTTCCGCGACTGGCTGCGCGCGAAGTACCACACCCTGGACGCGCTCAACGAGGCGTGGACGGCGTCGTTCTGGGGCCAGACGTACACCGCGTGGGAGCAGATCGACACCCCCAAGCTCACCCCGATGGCGGACGTGAACCCGGCGCACCGCCTCGATTTCCGCCGCTTCACCTCGGACTCGACGCTCGAGCTCTACACGGGCCAGCGCGACGTGATCAAGGCCGCGCTCGCCGACGTCGGCCGCCCGGCGATCCCGGTGACCACCAACTTCCAGCTGATCAACTGCAAGGCGCTGGACTTCTGGGCCTGGGCCCGCGAGGTGGACGTCGCGGCGAACAACCACTACCTGACCGCCGAGGCCGCGGACAACCAGATCGAGCTCGCGCTGACCGCCGACTTCACCCGCTCGATGCGCCGCGGCGAGCCGTGGCTCGTGATGGAGCACTCGACCGGCGCGGTCAGCTGGCAGCCGCGCAACATCGCCAAGCGGCCCGGCGAGATGCGTCGCAACACCCTGGCGCACGTGGCCCGCGGCGCGGACGGCGCGCTGTTCTTCCAGTGGCGCGCCTCCCGCGGCGGCGGCGAGAAGTTCCACTCGGCGATGCTCCCGCACGGCGGCACCGAGACCCGGATCTGGCGCGAGGTCGTCGAACTCGGCGCGAACCTGAAGGCCCTGGCCGAGATCGAGGGCTCAAAGGTCGCCGCGGACACCGCGGTGCTCTGGGACTGGGAATCCTGGTGGGCGCTCGAGCAGGTCTTCAAGCCCTCGGTGGACCTGGCCTACAAGGAGCGGCAGCTGGCGTACTACGAGCAGCTGTGGCGGGCGCACGTGCAGGCCGACTTTGCGCACCCGGCCGCCGACCTGTCCGGCTACAAGCTGGTCGTGGTCCCGCAGATGTACCTCTGCCGGGAGCAGTGGGCGAAAAACCTGCGCGACTACGTGGCCGGCGGCGGGACCTTGGTCGTGTCCTACTTCTCCGGCATCGTGGACGAGGACGACGCGATCCACCTCGGCGGCTACCCCGGCGTGCTGCGCGACATTCTGGGCCTGACCATCGGCGAGTTCCTGCCGCTGCGTTCCGGCGAGCAGGTCTCACTGAGCGAGAACGGGACGGCGAGCGGCACAGTGTGGTCCGAAGAAATCGAACTGCACGGCGCCGAGGCCGTCTACCGCTACCAGAACGGGCCGGCCGCCCCGGGCCCGGCCGTCACCCGCGCCCGACACGAAGACGGCACCGTCTGGTACGTCTCGACGAGCCCGGATCCCGAAACCCTGCGCGAGATCCTGCGCGCGGCAGCCGCCGACGCGGAAGTCGCCTTCGACACCGAGACTCCCGACACCCTGGAGCTGGTGGAGCGCCGGTCGGCCGAAGGCACCCGCTACCTGTTCGCGATCAACCACGGCGACGACGCGGTACCGCTCCCGGCCGCCGGCATCGACCTGCTGACTGGTGAGCAGCACGCGGGCGGCGATGTGGTGCCTGGCGGGTCGGTGAGGGTGCTGCGGGTCGAGGCGTAATCCGACGTCTTACGTCACTCGGCGTCGGCAGCGCTTGACACCTCAGCTCCGACGTGCCCACCGGTCTGTGCCCGGTGCCCGTGGGGTGTCTGCCGGTGCGTTACCCGCCCGCCCCCAGTCCCAGCCCAACTCCGTCGCATCGGCAGCCTGCGGGAAGCCCACCGGTTCTATCCCGGCACGGTCCACGCACTGATGGGGGCCCCTTGCCGTATATCGGCAGGGGCCCCCATCATCCGTAGCGCCTCCTGAAGTCCAACTACTTAGTCCGGCGCTGTTGCACGTCTGGGCCTTTACGACCACGCCGCCGTTTCCGTGCGCACCCCGGCACCTGACCAGCCGGTCACCCGGAACGATGCGCGGGAAGCAAGCGATGCGGCTTGCCATGAGGCCTATTGGCCGTATAGCATAGCCACAATTTATGCTAAATACCCAGTAGGCCTTCCAGAGGAGCGTAGGCGTGGCTACTTGGGAACCGTCAGACGATGACGTGGAACGCGTCTTCTCGGAGCAGAACCCGTGGCATCTAGGTGGCGGGGTGCCGGACGTGCTTGCTCCACCGTCGGAGCGCCCGCTCGCTCAGCACCTCTGGCGCCATGTCATGTCCGACGAGCCGAGGCGCTTCCACGTCGTCCTGGGGCCAAGGCGCGTAGGTAAGACGACCGCGATGTACCAGACCGTTCGACACCTCCTCAACAATGGGATGAGTCCTGGTCGGCTATGGTGGCTGCGCCTAGATCACCCAATCCTACTGAATGTGCCTCTCGGCACTCTAGTGCGGCTCATCGTTAACGTCACTAAGGCGGAATCTGGCAAAGAAGTAGTACTACTGCTAGACGAGCTAGTCTATGCAAAGGACTGGCAATTGTGGCTCAAGACTTTCTATGATGATCGGTGGCCAGTGCGGATCCTTGCCACTTCGAGCGCAACAGTTGCGCTGCGAAGCGAAAGGCGAGAGAGCGGCGTCGGGCGTTGGACAGAACATTTCATGCTTCCATACTCCTTCTCGGAGTACCTCGACCTGGTTGGCGAGGATGGTGCTGAGCAAATCGAAGTACTTGGCCACCTAGGCGCAACATTGCAAAAGATGCCAGCCGTCGCAGATATCGACGGAAAAGCCCTAGCTGGCAGAAGGAGGCGCTTCCTCCTCACGGGAGGCTTCCCAGAGCTACTGAATGCATCCCCAGCCGATGACCCCGCTGTCAGCTCGGACGAAGGCCAACTATTGCGCTCGCAGATGGTTCTCAGAAACGATTCAGTCGAGAGGGCCATCTACAAGGACATCCCGCAGTCGTTTGGAATCAGCAATCCGATGGTGCTGGAGCGGCTGCTCTACTCCCTGGCCGGCCAGTTCACTGGCGTATTGTCACCTGCGAGCGTCTGCAGAGAGCTAGAGATGTCTCAGCCGACGTTCGACAAATACCTAAATTTACTCGAGCAAGCCTACCTCGTCTTCCGCCTGACTAATTATTCAGGCAACGAGTCTTCCATCCAGAAGCGGGGGAGAAAGCTCTACTTCTTTGATGGCGCCGTACGAAATGCAGCATTGCAGCGAGGCACGGGGCCGTTGTCGAATTCAAGCGAGATGGGCATGCTTCAGGAGAATATGGCCGCCGCAGCCCTCAACGCCCTTGGAATTCAGACTGAAGTTCGCGTGCATTACTGGCGCGACATCTCGAAGCGCGAGGTAGACTTGATCTACAATCATCCAACCGAGCCGATCGCTTTTGAACTTGCCTCGGGAAATGCGCACTCGCTGGCGGGTTTACGGGCATTCCAAGCCGCTTATCCGAAATTTAAAA
>Ga0302314_10004008_pt1 | contig 27086 bp, 24 predicted proteins | sample III_Palsa_N2_3_FD_200533 | JGI IMG/M metagenome (GOLD analysis project Ga0302314, IMG submission 200533) | Peat permafrost microbial communities from Stordalen Mire near Abisko, Sweden - III_Palsa_N2_3 | ecosystem: Environmental > Terrestrial > Soil > Palsa > Peat permafrost | place: Sweden...
CCGGCATCTCGCAGTTCTCGGCGGCGGAGAACTCCGCGGTGGCGCTCGGCGCGAAGTTCGTCTCCAATAGCTGGGGCGGCCCGGAATCCTTTGCCGACCAGGCTTATAACGCGGCGTTCCGGCACCCGGGCGTCGCCATCACCGTCGCAGCAGGCGATGAGGGCTACGGCGTGTCCTACCCGGCGAGCACCCAGTTCGTGACGTCCGTCGGCGGCACAAGTTTGGTCCCCTCACCGGGCAAGTCCCGGGGCTGGACCGAGAGCGCCTGGAGCGGCACCGGGTCCGGCTGCTCGGTCATCCAGGCTAAGCCAACGTGGCAGGCCGTCGACGACACCTCACCCGACGGCTGCCTGACCAGGACCGACAACGACGTGTCGGCGGTCGCCGACCCCAACACCGGCGTCTGGATCTACGACACCTACCCCTACCTGGGCCAGACCCTGGACTGGGAATCGGTCGGCGGCACGAGCGCTGCATCGCCGATCATCGCCGCCGTGTACGCGCTGGCGGGAACGCCGAAGCCGGGCACCTACCCGGCGTCCTACCTGTACCAGAAGGGCCACTCGGCGGACCTGTACCCGGCCACCGGCGGCACCAACGGGTGGTGCGAGACCTTCCGCGCCTACCTGTGCCACGGCGAGCCCGGTTACGACGCCCCGACCGGCCTGGGGACCCCGGACGGCATCACCGCCTTCGCGAGCACCACGGCCGGGAACACGATCTCCGTCACCGACCCGAGTACCCGGGACGTGGCCTCGGGCACGAAGCTGACGCTGGCGCTGCAGGCGACGGACTCGGCCCGCAAGACCCTGACCTGGACCGCGCGGAACCTGCCGAAGGGCCTGTCGATCAGCCGGTCCGGCGTCATCTCCGGCACCCCGGTCAAGACCGCGACCGCGCTGACGTCAAAGGTGACGGTGACGGCGGCCGACGCCAGCGGGGCGAAGGGATCAGCGGCCTTCACCATCGTCGTGGCGCCCGACCTGGCGGCGGGATACCGTCAAGCCACGGGCCAGGTGGCCGCGGTCTTCACCAGCATGTGCCTGGACGACACCGGCAACGCCGCCGCGAACGGAACCACGGCCGAGTTCGCGCCGTGCGCGACGACGGCCGAGCAGCAGTGGGCGCTCGTGCCCGACGCGGCGCCCGACGGCAGCCAGACCCTGCAGATCCACGGCCAGTGCCTGGACACCGCCGGCACCGTCGGCGGCAGCGGGGTCGAGCTCGCCGCCTGCGACGGCTCGGCCCGCGAGGCATGGTCACTGGAACAGGGCGAGGGCACCCTGACCAACCCCGCTACCGGCCTGTGCCTGACCGACCCGAACTCCAGCGCGACGGCCGCCCTGGCGGCCGAGATCTTCAACTGCGCCGCCAATCCGGCGGCCGGCGGATCGGACCACTTCCAACTCCCGGCCGGCCCCATCGTGTCGGCGGTGGGCACGATGTGCGCCGAAGACCCGGGCAACAGCACCGTTTCCGGCACGGCGGTGGAACTTGAACCGTGCGACGGCAGCAGCGCGCAGAGTTGGGGCGACTTCTCCGACTTCCTGTTCTCGGCGACCGGGGAGCCGGCCTCGCACCAGGGGCTGTGCCTGACCGCGCTGGCCCAGACGAATATGGCTTATCCCTTCGAATACCTGGAGAACACGCCGGTGGCGGTGAACACCTGCACGCCGACGCCCTCGCAGGGCAGCAGTTCTATCAGCTACCTGAACTCCGACTGGGCGACCAGGCCGAACGGGGAAATCGTCAACACCGACGCCAACCTCTGCCTGGCCGACCGCGGCTCTTCCACCGCCAAGGGCAGCAAGCTCTTCCTCGAGGCATGCGACGGGGACGCCGGCGAGATCTGGGGGGTGGGCTGACCGCAGAACGCCGACGTTCAGGCCTGACGCGCTGAACTAGCTGTAGTACGACGACGGGCGTTCCCGGTTGCGGAACGCCCGTCGTCCATCCATCTAGTTTCTTAGTGCTCTTTCGATGACGCACGTGAGCCTGTCGGCGTCGTACTGGTAGCGGTGGTCGCAGCTCATCTCGAGGGCGTTGAGCCGCGCCAGCTTGCGCAGGTCGGCGGGCAACTCCTGATGCCGCGGTGGTTTCGCGCCCTCGACCAGGACGGGGATCACGCGCAGGCCGAGTTTGAGCGCCGTCCGGATCTCGAACCGCACGTAGTCGCCGGGGTCGTCGAGCCGCCGGCGGCCCGCGTCGTCGGCGAGCGTCGCCCATTGGGGGCCAATCACGGCCACCATAACGCTGCACGAGCTGAGGGCGTCGGTAATGACCTTTGTGAAGTCAAGACCTGCCTCGATGGAGTCCAAGTCCATGAATACGCGCGCGTCGGGCAGCCGCTCGCGCAGGCTGACCTGGAGCAGGCGCGCGTGGGGCAGGGCGTCCGCGTGGCGGTAGCTAATGAAGATCCCCTGCCGCCGCATGTCCGGCACGTCTCTCACCTCGCAGGCTGGCGACCCCAGTCCAAATGCGCGGCACGGCAGCTGGGTGGTGCCGCATTGCCCTGGCCTGGCTGAGGGAGCTGGTCGTCGTCCGGCCATGGAGCACCATCCGCACGTTGGGTCACGATCGGCCCTCGGGTGATGGGGCTGACCCGGCTGGGTCGGCGGCGGCATCCGAAATCGTGGCGATTTTTGCCTAAGCCATATGATGGGCGGGCGTCCGTAGCGGCCTTCTCAGGTTGCTAGCGTTATGGTGCCCGCCTCCTTTTTCAGGCTGCCCCACGAGAGGCCTTGCCTGTCTCGCTGACGGCATTCCCGGTGGGAATCCCACGAAACGGACATGATCAAGACTGAAAACTGTGCTAATGTTCCCGCCGGGACGGGCTTCAGCATTCCCGGGGCAACTTGCAGCGGGATTCTCATTTGGCCTGCCGTTCTCGTGTCGGCTTCGGTTGACGCCCTTCCCGGCTGTCACGCCGGTGTTGGTCTCGGAGGGGCTGAGCCCCGGAGGGGGGAGCGGGCCTTGACCACGCCAGGCAGTCCGACCGTCCGGCGTCGTCGGCTTGCGGCCGAGCTTCGGGCGATCAGGGAACGGCGCGGCGAGAACCTCCAGACGGTCGCCGCGGGCCTGGGCTGGTCCACGTCGAAGCTAAGCAGGTACGAGCTCGGCAGCGGCCTGAAGCTGCGGGAGGTCGAAATCCTGCTGGACCACTACCGCGTGCCCGAGGCTGTGCGTGATGACTTGCTCGGCCTGGCTCAGGAGGCGTCGAGGAAGGGGTGGTGGGAAGATTACTCGGACATTTCGTCTAATGAGTACCGGGAATTTATCGGGCTCGAGGCCGAGGCGAGTTCGGTCGCGGTCTGGCACGTCTCAGTGGTGACGGGGCTGTTGCAGACCGAACGTTACGCTCGCTCGCTTATGGCTCATTGGCCAGAGCCGATGGCCCCGGCGATCGCCGAGCGCCGGGTTGAACTACGAAAGCGGCGCCAACAAGTGCTTGGGCAGGTTCCGCCGCTCAACCTCCTGGTCGTGTTGGACGAGTCCGTTCTGAGACGGCAATTTGGTGACGAATCGGTCATGTACGAGCAGCTGCAATCACTTGCAGCTGCGGCGACTCGACCAAACATCAGCATCCGCATACTTCCCCTCCGTGCGCCGCATCCTGTATCCGCTGAATCGTTCGTTATATTCAGCTTCGGCCCGCAAGGTAATGCCATCCTCCACGATGTCGTCGTATCTGAGGGGCTGAAGGAAAGCTTTTACATAGAAGACCTTCAACAGACCTACCTGCACCTACTTGTTTTCGATACGCTGCTCGAGGGCGCACTTGACGCCGAGGCGTCGAGGGAACTGATCATTCAGACTGCCGAAGACTACTGGCGCGGCTCGCCATGACGGCCGTCTGCCAAGGGGTCGGCCCAGCCCCGAAATAGCCAGGACTCGGCCCGTAATCGGGCTCGCCACTAGCTCAAGGAGTTACTATGAACGACCTCCCCCGCACTGAGGAGACGGCAAGGCCCGACGCCGGATCGCCTTGGACCAAGAGCTCGCTGAGCCATGTGAATGGAAATTGCGTCGAGGTCGCGGATATCGACGGAGGGCAAGTCGGTATGCGCCATAGCAAGGATATCACAGGACCAGTGCTGGGATTCCCGTCAGAAGAATGGCGGGCGTTCCTCGGCGGGATACGGAATGGGGAATTTGATAGGTTCCTCGGGTAACGTGCCGTGGGTCGTCCGGGTCATAAGGTGCCGGCGATCGCCTGGGTGTCCTTGCTGAACAGCTTCTTGTTGCTTCGCTCGATCTGATGCGCGCCCTCGGTGCCGAATCTTTCTTCCAGGTAGCCGTGGCGCCGCTGCTCGGCTTCCAGCACCAAGGACCGGAGCTGGGCCGGGTCCACGGGGTGCGCGGGCTCGAAGTCCGGCCCGTCGTCTGTCTGGACGAGCTTCCAGTGGAAGTTGTCGAGGGTGACGTCCTCGCGGGCGCCGAACTGGTGGAAGAGGTTGCAGACCCGCTCATCGGGCAGGCCGGAAACCGCCGTGTCGAACACCTCGGCCGGGGCCAGGCCGAGCTGCCGGGCAACGTAGTGGTGCAGGGCCAAGCCGATCATGACGTCACGCGGGTCGTCTGCGCGGACGATGTCGGCGATCGCCGTGGCCTGGAGCGCGTCGTGAAGCAGCACGGTCGAGCGGGCGCGCAGGGCCACGGTTGCCTGCCTGGTCCCGTACCGGGCCAGGGCGATGGCGTCCCGGCGCACCAGGCAGCCCAGCAGGTCAGCTGTCACCCCGTCGCGAGCCAGCGCGATGATCTCCTCGGCCGCCGCGTCCGCGTCCCCGGGGATCCGCTGCAGATTGGCGGTCACCCGTTCATTGTCTCCCAAGGCCAGGCAAGCCGGACAGGGCCGACGCGCGGCTTGCTGTCTGTGGGTCCCGGTGAGCCCGTAACCCTTCCTCTTCGTGCGCTTTCCCCGAGAGTCAGCCCGCGAACGCAGAAGCACGATAAGCGATGCTCAGCGAATATCGCCAGTCGGGCAGGGACAAGGGGACTGACCAGAAATCCGGCCAGTCCCCTTGCTGGGTTTCGCGGCGGCTCAGCCGCATGTGATGAGGACGACTAGTTGGCGCGGACCCAGGTCGCGCTGAAGTTTTCCTCGCTGCTCAGCGACGAGACCGTGTCCCTGGTCCTCCCGCTGCTGTCGGTCATGTAAATCTGCACCGGCGATAGGTCGCCGATCGGGGAGCCGTCGACCACCGAGTCGGACAAGTGCACGGTGCCGAAGTCCGCCAGCGGGAGAATGCCGCCGCTGTTGGTGCAGCACGGTGCCTCGATGATTACCTCAGCCGAGGAACGGGCCGCGCCGGAGACATCCTGCGTTGTGCTGCTGCTCCAGCCGCGGGTGGTGTCAGCCAGCGTGAGTTTGAATTCGTTGCTGCCCTCGTAGGTCACCGACGCGGTTAGCGTGTCACCGGGCTCGACCGTGCTGCCGAAGCTGTAGGAGGGGTTCGGGTACGTCTCGTACCAGCCGTAGTACTGCGGCTTGCCGTTTACGCAGTCGGTGTCCGTGCCGTCTTGCTCAACGCTGTCGCTGCTGTATCCGTCGAGGCCGACCCAGAAGCTGGAGTACTGGTCGGTCTTCGACGCGCAGGTGCCAGTGGGCTGGACCCAGCTGGCCGACACGCTGGTGTAGGTGCCGCTGTCGGCGGCGTAGCCGGACCAGTTGGTGCTCGAGGTCTCGTTGTGCAGCCCGCTGCGCGCGCTGAGCGCCGCGGTCCCGGGCTTGATGACATGCTGGGCGATGCCGCCGGACTGGATGGCAAGCGCCCCGTTTGGGTGGGCCGAGGCGGAGGCGGTGGTCGAGGCCAGGGCGGGCGCGATGGCTATTGCCAGGGCGGCGAGTGGGATCAACCAGCGTCGTCGTGACATGCAGGGCTCCTCGGGTTGTTGCTTGTGCGCAGATGCGCGGTACCCGAACATTAACCCGACATGTTATTTTGTAATAGATGTATTTTTGTCCAAACTTTCCGGCGCCCGCCGCCTCCAGGCGAAATTCGCCGAGTTCCGTTAGCCGGGGTACACCTCACAGGCGGCTCGCAGGCATTCCAGGGTCCAGAGAGCTTCGGGGCAGAAAGGGAAATAAGGGAATGCGAGACTGGCCCAAGGAGTAAGACACTGGAACAAGTCTTCGTAGTCCGCGTCTGAATGGCCGATCTGGCCGTCCCGTTGCGCGACGCGTGGTGGGAGTTGCTTGCAGCGGCCGGTGCCGCAATGTCAGCGCTTGCAGGCTTACTCTTTGGCACGCAACCTCCCTGCCGGTCCAGTCCTCATCGGCGGAAGGAGGCTAGACCGACGGCCCATCAGCGCGAAGGCGAAGACCCGCCGGATGCCGTACCAGACTGCTCCCTCTGAGTCGTCGACGGGCCGCTGGGCGCGGCGCAGCGCGGCGGCCAGTGCGGATGCCGTATCGGCGGGGACCGGCCCGTGGGCCGGGATCAGCACGCGCGGGGACAGGCCGGCCAGGCGCTGCAGGGATGCGAGCGCGGTCGCGGCGGCGGCGGGTCCGTCGAGTGCGGGGCAGATCCAGCCGACGTCGTAGTCGGACAGGGCATCGCCGACCACGAAAAGCCGTTCGTCGGGCTGCCACAGGCACAGGTGGCCCCGCCGTGCTCGACTTCGGGGTAACCATGCGGAACGCAAAGCGGCCGGTCGCCTTCTCGGCGGGGCCGAGCCAGGCCAGGCGGATCCAGGCGAGCATCCGGGAACTGGCAACCTGCCTGGGGACCGGCCCCGCCGACCGGTCTTTTCCTTCCGGCAGGTCATGAACTTGGTGCTGCAGCGCGGCATCGCCCTCACGGACAACAGGAGGCTGCCTCTCCAGCGTCGCTTCCCGCTGTCGGAGCTCGGCGGCCCGGTTGACCTACGCGACGGCGCAGCGGTGGGCGGGGAGATCTTCCGCCTGAAGAACGGCGACTTCCAGGAGAAGGAGCGTTTCCGGCGGATCCAGTCGACGTTCCGGGGCCTGACCGGCCGCGGCTTGGACGTGCGGGCACGGCCGGCCGACGACGGCGAGCCCGCGCTCGTCATCGAGCCGACCGTTACCGGCAGCGCTCCGAGCGGCCGATCGATTTGGCAGGGGCCTGCATACAGGAAGCCCTCGTGCTGAGCACGCTCCTGAACGGGGTGCCAGGAAGGATCACGGTCCTCGATGAGCCGGCAGCCCGGGTGACGTGCTGGCGGCCGCCCGGCGAGTGATCGATTGCCCGCACCACGTCGTTCGCGCCTGTGCTCCGGGTCGGCGGGCGCCTCAATAGAACGATTGTTAGTTATATAACCGGTCTTATTTCGGTTCGTTGCCTATCCTGCCCGGGTTTCATCGACAACAGCCACCCGTGCTTCATGAGCGGGCCTAGCTGCCACCCGAACAAAAGTCCCCTCACGTGTCGTCTCCACGGAGAAGATGAGCTCAGCTAAGGTACTGACGAGTCTGTGACCTGGGGAATCACTTGATCAAGGCGCTTGGGGGAAAATGTTGATCTCCTGCGGCCAGCGCAGTTTACGGTATCCGACGGCGGGCTATATCTCCGCCGTCAGATTCACCGTCAGCAGAGGATGGGAAATGGAAAATGTGAGTCGCCGCGGGCTCCTGCGGAACGGTTCGCTTGCAGTCGTGGGAGTAGGCCTCGTGGCCGCCGTCCCGGCGGGCCTCGCGCCCAAGGCGCCAGTCGCCAGCGCGGCAGATCGCTCGCCCGCGTCGGAAAGCGCTGCCCTCCCGACGGGCGCCAGCCTGGACGGCCCGCTGGTCGCTCACGTGAAGGATCTCAGCACCGGCGAGATCGGCGTGTACATGGGCACCAGCGAGGTGACCTTCCGCGATCCGCACCTGGCCGCGAAGCTCTACCGGACCTTCGGCTGATCGTCGCGCCCGGCTAAGGACACCGCCGGACCGCGCCGCTCTTGAGACCGGCTCGGAGTATCTGCGGTCTCTGCCCCGCCATCTCGGGGCCCTGCCATCTCGGGGCCCTGCCATCTCGGGGCCCTGCCATCTCGGGGCCCTGCCAATTGGGCCTGCTACCAGTTCCAGCCGTACGACCTACCCAGGGGTGAAACGTGTCATCGCATCGTGAAGCGCCGTACATCTCCAGCGACCCGGTCGCCGACAACACCGACGTCTACGCATTCGTCAGCCCGGATGCTCCTGACACGGTGACCATCATCGCCAACTTCATCCCACTCGAAGCGCCCGCGGGCGGGCCGAACTTCTACCAGTTCGGCGACGACGTCCAGTACGCGATCAACATCTCCAACTCCGGCACGCAGGACGACATCAGCTACCAGTTCTGCTTCAGCACCGCGGCCCCGGACCCGGCGGCGGGTTTCCTCTACAACACCGGGCCGATCACCTCGCTCAGCGACTCGACCTGGAACCGCAAGCAGACCTACGACGTGACCAAGGTGCAAGGGGGCAAATCGACCACGGTGGGCTCCTCGCTTCCGTGCCCGCCCTGCAACATCGGCCCGCTGTCCACCCCGGACTACCCGTCGCTCGCCGCCGCTGCCGTCCAGACTCTCACTACTGGGGAGAAGGTGTTCGCCGGCCAGCGGGCCGACGCGTTCTTCGTCGATCTCGGCGCGGTGTTCGACCTCGGCGACCTGCGGCCCTTCGCCTCCCTGCACGCCGGCGGCGGCGCACTCGGCATGCACGACGGGATCAACACGCTCGGCGCCTCGAACGTCCACACGATCGCCCTCCAGATCCCGAAGACGATGCTGACCTCCGACGGCTCCAACCCGACGGACCCCGCCAAGCCCGCCGCCGTCATCGGCGTCTACGCCTCCGCCAGCCGCCAGAAGGCTCAGATGTACGACTCCTCGCAGGGTCACTACAACGGCTCCGGACCCTACGAGCAGGTGTCGCGCCTCGGGATGCCGCTGTTCAACGAGGTGCTGGTCTCGCTCGGGACGAAGGACATGTGGAACGCGAGCAGCCCGTTCAACGACAGCCAGTTCGTCAGCGACGTCTCCTTCCCCGCGCTGGCCGACCTGCTGCCGGCCTTGTACCCGGGCGTGTTCCCCAACCTCGAGGCGCTGAACGCCAAGCTGGAGTCGATGCCGCCGGCCAAGCAGCGGGCGGACCTGGTGGCCATCTTCCTGACCGGCCTCCCGGCGGGAATCGTGCCAGGCTTCCAGAACCTCACCGACGGCGGCAACACCCAGGCTGACCTTCTCCGCCTCAACATGGCCATCCCGCCGGCGAAGTCCCCCAACCCGGCCGGCCTGGTCGGCGGGGACGCGGCCGGCTTCCCGAACGGCCGTCGGCTTCAGGACGACATCGTCACGATCGAGCTCCGCGCCCTGGCCGGCGTCACCTATCCCCTGGTCGACCCGAGCTACACGCCGGACGCGGCGGCCTCCAAGGTCACCGACGGGGCCACCGGCGCGGGACTCAACCTGCTTCCGTGCTTCCCGTACATGCCGCTGCCGTACAGCGGCTACTACACCCCGTCGAGCACCCCGGTCGGGAATGCCGGCGAGGCGATTCCCGCGGGCGCGCCCCAGACTGGCGGCGGAGGCGCCGCGGGCCTGGCCGACCGGGGCCCGCTGGCGGTCGGCGCGGCCGCCGTCGCCGCCGCCGGGGCGGCCGCAGTCGTCCTCGGGCACCGCAACAGCGGTCGCACCCGGGTTCTCGCGAACGGCTCCGAGGCCATGGCGGTACCCGGCCCTGCCGATGAGGCCTAAGGACTCGCGGCTGGCCCGCCGGGACCGCCACGCATCGCCCCGCCGAGCTTGGCTTCTGGCCGAGCTCGGCGGTGGCGGGGTGGCGGTGGCGGGGATCGCCGTCCTCATCCTGGTCCTGCGGGCATCGGGCGGCCCGCCCGGTCCCAGCGCGGCCGCGTCCGCTCCCCGCGCTCCGGTGGCGGGCGCCCCGGCGGCCGAGGCGGCGAAGAGGCTGCCGTCACATACGGCGCCTCCGATACGACTGCGGATCCCCGCCATCCATGTCTCTACCAAGATCGTCGACGAGGGACTCGACGCCGACGGCGCTCTCCAGGTGCCGCCTCTCACAACCGCGGGCGTCCACGAGGTCGGGTGGTATGACCTCGGGCCGACGCCGGGCCAGGTCGGGTCGGCCATCATCGTCGGCCACGTCGACTCCTACCAGGCGGCCGGGGTCTTCTACGATCTCGGCCTTCTGGTCCCCGGCAACGCGGTCGAGGTAACGCTCGCCAACGGCACGACGGTCCACTTCACGGTGACCTCGGTGCACGAGTACTCCAAGGCGCACTTCCCGGCCACGGAGGTCTACGGGCCCGAGCCCTACCAGGCCCTGCGCCTGATCACCTGCGGCGGCGCCTTCGACGCGGCCACCGGTCATTACCTGTCCAATATCGTCGCCTACGCAAGGATGAACTGAGCACATGCACATGCCACACCCAGAGCAACCGCCCGACGCCGCCGGCATCGTCATCGTCGACATCGGCGGCGACAGGGGCGCCGCGGTGATCACCACCCCGTGCGAGCTGGCCGGGGCGGAGATCGAGATCCGCGCCGCGGGTACCGAGTGGGACGGCTCCCACACCGCGGTGTGGGAACGGCAAGGGCCCGGAATTACCACCACCGCGGCCGTATTCGGCTCGCTCCGGGCCGGGCGCTACGAGCTGAGGATCAAGGACGCCGCCGGTACCCAGCATCCCGCCCCGGTCGTCGTTGAGCCTGCCCAGGTCACCTGGGTCACCTGGGCAGGGGCAACTCCAGTGCGCTCGCAGGCCTGAGTGCAACCACGTCTGTCACTACCCGGATCAGCTGGACCTCTAAGGCGGTTGGCCGCGCTGGATCGATAGCGGCTTAGCGTTCGATGGAGGCCTTCGCCAGGCATAGCAGGGCATCGTCGTCGAGGCGAGAGCCGTCCCAGATCGACTCGAAGCTGGTGATCAGGCCCTGGTCGTCCAGTTGCAACACGTTCACTCCGCGGGGCACGACGCCGTTGGCCTTCCACTCGTAGCCGCCGCCGACGTCCGAGCCCACGACGTGGCGTACCGCTACGCCAGATCCCATGTACGGCAGCGTTCTTTGCGCCGCTGCCAGGAAGGTGGTGATGTGGCGCGGCCCGGTAATGCGCAGGTGGGCGGTCAGGTGAGTGAAAGTCGCGTCCGGTGCGAACAGCGCCGCCGCTCGTGCTGCGTCGTTCGCCGCCAGTGCCTGGTTCAGGCTGGCTGCCACCTGCTTGATGCGGGCCGTCGCCACGTCGCCGACGAGGGACTCCTTGAAGTCCGCCGGGAACTGCTCGTCCGGCAGCCTCATTCCCTTGAGGTTGGCCTCGCCGATGTGGTTGTAGTCCCAGTAGTCGAGCCAGCGTGCGATCTTGCCGTCGATGAAGTTGACGACCCTGACTGACCGCATGTCGGCGGGGAAGAAGATGCCCGGGTCGTTCGTGAAGTACACGATGGCGCTGTTCTCGTCGCCGACGATGCGGGTCAGGTAGGAGTTCGCGTCGGCGGGCCACTGCGGCATCTGCTGCGCGAATAGGTCGCGGAGGTTGTCGCGGGTTTCGAATGGCCAGCCCAGGGTCGCGTCGATGTAGACGAACGGCTCCTTGCAGAAGTGCGCCACGGTGCCGTCGATGTCGCGTTTGGCCTTGTCCCCGAAGTACGCGGTGAGGGACCGCACCACCTCGGGCGAGGCGTGCGACGTGTCGATGACGCTGGTCACGCCGGGAACCTGTCCCGCTAGGCCGTCCGCTCGGGTCGTAGTCATGACGCGGAAGTCCTTTCCGAACCCTAATAGCCCAGGGTGAAACGGGCCTGGTGATGGGCAGGCTTCTCTACAGGGAGACGGGAAGACACGCTGGGCGTGCGCAACGGGGCGGACCCGATACCGCGCCCGTTTGGCGCCGGCTACTTAGCCTTGTCTGCGGCTGCCGATCGTCGCCTTCGGCCCCGCCGTTGTCCAGCCAGTTGCGGCTGAAGGTGTGCCGGAATTTGTGCGGGTTGACCTCAACGCCGGCCGCCCGGCCGAGCCGTTCGATCAGCTGGTAGATGCAGCTGGCGGTCATCGGCCCGCCGCGCGCGCCGAGCCAAAGCCCCGAGACTCGCGCCATGCGGTGCCGGGACCGCTCTCGAGAATCGGACGCTCGACAAGCGCTGTGCGCACCGAGCAGATGGCGCATCCGGGGCCGACTGGTCGCGTTCCGCATTTCAAAGGAACTGGGAGCCGGTGAGCGATTCGAACCGCTGACCGTCCGCTTACCAGGTGTAGCGGCCCCCCGGAGCGGGCGTGTTCCCCCTGGATAGAGGGTGACTGGGGGACGCTGGCGATCGGTGCCGATTGCCGTCGTTGCCGTCAGCGTTGCCGTCATTCCTTCTGCACGCGTACCCGTCCTAGGGATGGCAGTCGGGGTGGCGCCTCCGAGACTGGCCCTGCTGCTTGCTCGGTATTACCCGGCGGCCGGCTGCGGCTGCCCGGCGGAGCGGCGCTCTGCCAGGTTCATGGCCCGGCCGGCGAACGGGACGAGCGCAGTCAGCAGAACGCACAGGGCAGCGCCGGTGAGCCAGACCACGGGTACGCCGATGGACAGCAGGTGAGTCCAGGCAAGTGGCCCGACAGTCTGCGCGATCCCCCAGCAAGTGCCGTACGCCGCCAGGTATCTCGCACGGGAGACGTCATCCGCAAGACCGGCCACAACGGCGTACGGAGGTCCGAGTAGGAAAACCTGGCCTAGCGCGACGGTGGCGGCACCGAGGCAGAGCAGCGGCATCATGTCCGCGAAGGCGACAACGGCGAATCCCGCGGCAACGATCGCGATCCCGGTCGCCATCAGGAAGAACGGTCGTGACGCAGCGCCTCGCAGGAATCGCTGGCCGGCGATTGTCACGGCAGCCGCGACGGCGAGAAGCCAGCCCGTTTCCGCCGGGCCGAGGCCGCGGGCGGCAACCGTCAGCGGAAGCGCGGTGACCGAGAGGTTCCAGGCGAAGGCGAACCCCGTCCCGATGCCGAGCATCACCAGCAGGCGTCCATCGCGCCACGGGTTGCCGCCGGACGCGGCCGGACGCGCCGCGGCCGGTTCATGCACCCACAGCAAGATCAATGCTGCCGCTGCCACGCAGGTGACGGAGTCGGCGACAAATAGCAGGCGCAGGCTGACGCCTCCGAGCAGCACGGCGAGGATTCCCGCGCCTACGCCGGCGGCGGCCAGCGCGGCGCCGAGCAACCCGAAGGCCTGCGGACGCTGCTCAGGCGCCACCATCTCGGCCAGCAGCGCCTGGCTGGGCGGCTCGTAGATCTCGAAGGCGAGACCGAGCAGCGCGGCTCCCGCCGCCGCTCCGCTGACACCCGGTGAGACGGCAATGATGAGCAGTGCGACGCTGCAGCCGAGCAGCCCGAGCACGATCGTCGGGCGTCGCCCGAGGCGGTCAGCCATCCGCCCGCCGGCCAGCCGCGATGGAATCGTAGCGAGGCCAAAGAGCGCGACCACCCACCCGGCGGTGATGAGCGAGGCGCCGTAGACGTGGACGAGCATGACGGCCAGGAATGACATTGCGAAGGCGCCGAGCTGGTTGACGGCACGGGCCAGCACGAGCGCCCGTACGGGACGCGGCCAGCCGCGACCTTCGTGACTGGCGAATGGCATAATGGCCGTCATGGGCGAGACGGTACTCGACGGACGAATGACGGGTCAAATACATTTCGACAGTCATTTGTGGGTGGTCACTGACGTCGCCTGCCGCCTGGCCAACGCGCTGACGGCGGGGCACGACGGTACCCGGCCAGTAGCGCCGCCGCCAGCCGGCCAACGGGCTGACGCGGTTCGCGCGGTGCTCGAGCGCGACAACTACCGGCCGGTCCTCACCGAAGAGGAGGCAAAGGCGCTAACGGACCTCGCAGGGCGAATCCGCGAGGTCTTCACGGCAAGCTCGTCCGGCGACGTGACCCGCGCCGCCGGCCTAGTCAATGGCCTGCTGCAAGAATTCGGCGCGGCTCCCCGCCTCGATCTTGCGCGGGGAGGCGGCTGGACCCTTCACTTTCACGGCAGCGACGCCGGTATCGTTACCGGCTGGGGCGCAGGCATCGCGGCCGGCCTCGGAATGGCCATCGGCTCCGACCTCGCGGGCCGCCTTGGCGTCTGCCAGGCTGACCCCTGCGACCGGGTCTACATCGACACCTCGCGCAACCTCGGAAAGCGGTTCTGCTCCACGCGCTGCCAGAGCCGGCTCACGTCCGCCGCGCATCGCACCAAGAGCAAGACCTGACGGCGCAGCCCGGGTAAAAGCAGACGGTCATTGCTGTCAGCGTTGCCGTCAAACGCCCCGTGCGGAGTAATCCGCCGGGGCTTTTCGGCTGGTCAGGATGAATGGAGCCGGTGAGCGGATTCGAACCGCTGGCCGTCCGCTTACAAGAAGGCCGGTAGCTACGGGCCTTCCACGGGGCTCCTACTGCCAAAATCCCGCCTGAACTGGGCAAACTTCGCCGGTGTCAAGACAATTTCCATGCTACCAGCCGTGCCGCCGCGTACCGGGAATGCCGTTTCGTCCGTGCTGGAACCGTGTTAGCGGACCCTCCTCCATCGGCACGATTGTGTTGGTCTTGTGTTGCTCGGCTAGTGTGGTGTCTCGTTATTAGCCGGTGATTGATGCGAGTGCGACCGGCCTTCGTGCAGGGGTCTGTGCGGCGTGCCAGAACCGGAAGGGCGGCCAGCAGGGAACCCGCAGTTATCCGAGGCGCCGTAGCGCTGTCTCGATAGCGACCTCGACCCGGGAAGTCATGCCGGGCACATCGACGGGACGGCGCCCAGCGACCTGACTACGGATCCACTTCGGCCCGCTATCGTCATAGTGCAGCAGGGCATACAGGTCCCACCACGGATCGAGAGTCACCCCGGCGATCGACTCATAGAGCGACCGAAGCTGCTCCGACCACTCGGGCGTGTAGAGCGCCGCCAAGTATCGCCGACAGTGCCCGACGTCAATCGCGCGCGCCCCCCGATGGATGGAGTTCCAGTCGGTCAGCCCAGTAATCCTCCCGCGCGACCACAGCATGTTGACAGGCAGGAGATCGCAGTGCAGAAAGACGGCAGTGTCCTTTGGCGGCGGCGCCGCCATGACACCAAACGCCGCCTTCCACACGGCCGGCTTCTGTGCGTCGACCGGCACCCTGAAACCCGTCTAGAGGAGCGATCCAAGAATCCGTCCAAGGTCTGAACATCTTCGCGGGGAGATCGAGGGAATGCAGCAATACAGCAATCTCCGCGATCCTCGTCATCCACGACCGAGGTTCCGCCGGATTGAGGTGAACATGCCCCTGCAACCGTGTCATCAGCAACGATGGCGCGCCGCCCGTTGAAGCACCAGCAACATCAGTAGCCAGGATGCCCGGAACCGGGAGCCCGCTTCCCGCCACCACACCAAGGTTGGCGATCTCCTTCTCCAAGCTCCCGTGCAGGCCAAGCCCGCCCGGGTACTGCCGCAGTACGACGAACGTTCGCATTCCACGTCGCTCGACAGTCAGCCGATTCACGGCGGAGCAGACGCCACCGGTCAATCGGCGATAGCCAACGATGCGACTGCCCCGACCCATCGACGCCGCAACCCAGGCGAGAGTCTCCGCGGAGGGCCGACGCTGCCTGAACCCGCCATTCCTCCAGTCGCCGTCGGTCATGAGCGCGAGCCTATTCGTCAGGGGCCTGCGGCGATAGGGGTTTTCTAACCCGCCAGAGGCAGTGACCCGGCTGCTGGATGGCCGTCACCATCTGGAACGGTTCACGATGGAGCAGGCGGGTGAGGTGGACTACCTGATCACCCGTACACCGCTCACGCCCTGTTCCCCTCAGCCCCGCAGCGCAAGGACACACCCGGCCGTGATGATCGCCGCCGAGCACCGGTATCCCGGCCCGCTGACATTCTGACGGAAGCCGTTCGCCGAACTCATCGCGACGACTGGAACCGCCACCGGGGTCCGCGACCAGAGATTGCCCGCCGCAATTAGCCGGTCATTCGCCCATCACGAACGCGGAGGGTCGCTAGTGTGACCGGGTGCTGGGCGCTGGCTGGGCGGAAGTCGTGGCGCTGGCGGCGGCGTTCGTTATCGCCGTGCTGGCCACCCCGGCGGGAATCTCGGGAGCGGTGCTGCTGCTGCCGTTTCAGGTAAGTGTGTTGGGCACGCCGAGCCCGGCGGTCACCCCGACCAACTTGCTCTACAACGTTGTGGCGACCCCGGGCGCCCTGTACCGGTACTGGCGGCAGGGACAGACCGGCGGCAGACTCGCCCCGGTCCTCATCGCCGGGACGCTGCCCGGCGTGATCGCCGGATCGATCATCCGGGTGGAGCTGCTGCCCGGTCCCCGCGTCTTCGACCTTGTTGTAGCGGCCGTGCTTTCGCCGCTCGGCACATGGCTGGCCCTGACCAGGCCAACCCGGCCCGGAACGGAGCCGCGCCCGGCCCGAGCCGTTCCCCTGCCCGCGCTGATCCTGCTCGCTGTGGTGGTGGGCTGCGTCGGCGGGATCTACGGTGTCGGCGGCGGCTCGATCCTGGCCCCGATCCTGATCGGCACCGGGCGGCCGCCCCGGGAGGTCGCCCCGGCCGCTCTCGCGTCCACCTTCGTGACCTCGGTAGCAGGAGTGATCACCTTCTTGATCCTCTCGGTCCATCACCACGGGTCGGTCGCCCCTGACTGGCCGACCGGAATCGCGCTAGGCGTCGGCGGCCTGGCAGGCGCCTACATCGGTGCCCGGATCCAACGGCACCTCCCTGACACGCTCATTCGCCGGATGATGGGCGTCCTGGTGGTCGCTATCGGTGTCCGCTACCTGTGGTCGGGCCTTGGCTGAGGCCTGGGACTACAACAGGCCGGCCCGGTCGAGCTTCACCCCAACCCATCGGGGCACCGGCGCATGGCTGCCGGTGTCACGGTCCTGCCTGCTCCAGCCGCATGCTGACCTCGGCTGGTCGGTGGCGTCCGTCCTGGGCCCGGGGTCCCGACGGAGGCTTGGGTTATCCGGGGCCGGCGTGCCCGGTGAAGATTTCCCGGACCTCGCGGGCAGCGTAGTAGACGAGTACGTACCCGGCCGCCGGGTCAGCCCACCACCAGCCGGCGACCGCGTTGAGCACCAGGCCGGCCAGCACGGCCACGGCCAGGATGCCGTCGACCGCCGTGACCCGGCCCTCGGTCCGCAGCACCGGGTTATCCAGCGCCCGGCCGGTGCGCGCCTTCCCGGCGGCCAGCATGAACATCACACCCGCGGTTACCGCCGTCCAGATGATGCCAAGCATGGAATGCCGCGGGTGATACCCGGTCGCCAGCACCACCGTCGACTGCACCAGAAGATAGGCCGCCAGGGCGGCGAAGGCGTATCCGATCAGCCGCAGGCCCCGGCGCTGGCGGTCGGCTCCAGTGCCTGACAGTTCCCAGACCACCACGAGGGAAGCGCCGATCTCGATCAGCGAGTCGAGGCCGAACCCCGCCAGCGCGACCGACCGGGCGGTGACGGCCGCGAACGCCAGCACGGCGATCCCGGCGACGTTCCACCCGAGCGTCGACCACTCCAGGGCGAGGCCACGGCGGACCAGAACCCGGCGGGTCAGGTCATCGGGTGGCGTCACACAAAGGAAGTGTGCCAAACCGGCGCACCGATCAGATGGGCAGGTCTCCCCGCGGAAGCCCACTCGACGCCGAGGTAGTCCATGCGGGTGGCCTTGCGGGGTGTGCCCTCGATGAGGACGAGCTTGAGCGGTGAGTCGGCGATGGCGAAGATGGCGTAGCCGCGGCGGCGGTTGGCGGGCCCGGGGCAGACAGCTTGGAGTAGAAGGCGACGGAGCCTTCCAGGTCGGCGACACGGAGCGCTAGCTGGGCACAGGGCATGACGTTCCTACCGGGCCGCCGGGCGAGCGTCCGGCGGCTGCACGCCGTCTGGGCGTCCAAGGCGTGGGATGAGCCTCTAGTCGCAGCCGGGGCCGGCGAAGTAGTCTGGCGGCAGCCAGATGATGCCCTGGCGCGGGGACCGCGGTCCCCGCGAACCGCCGTCTTGTCCTCGGCTGATGGCTTCTGCGCATACCCGGTGCGTCGGAAGCGAGGCATGCGTCGCCGCTCGCCGTCGCGCCCCGGCCGGATCGGAGCGCTGCCGTGGACGAGGACGCCGTGATCTTGACCAGTTACTTCCGCGAACGGCACCGGGCCGGCGCCGGGCCCCTCGGCGGGGCGCTCATCGACTTGTACGCGGGCCGCTCGGTCGCGGCGAGCGTCCTGCTGCGCGCCGTCGAGGGGTACGGTTCCGGCCAGCCGGCCGGCGCCGGCCGTGCCCTCCCGTTGCCGGATGACCCGCCGCTGACCGTGGTCGCGGTCGATACCGCTCCGCGCATCAACGCCTTGCTCGACGAAGTCGCGGGGATCACCCGGCCGCGGCTGCTCACCGTCGAACGCGCGCGTCTGCTGTCGGATCAGATCGAACCGATCTGGCTCGGCGAGTCTTCCTCGGAGGCGGCCAGGCTGACCATCTACTGCGGGCACGCCGATAGCGTCTATCAGGTTCCCGCCTTCGAAGCGGCCTGCGAACTGCTGCACCGGCGCGGGGTCGCGGGCGCCACCGTCCTGTCCGGCGTCGACGGGACCACGGGCGGGCGGCGGCACCGCGCGCAGTTCCTCCGCCACGGCGCCGGCGCGCCGCTGACGGTGATCGCCGTATGCAGCGGCGAACGGATCGCGATGATGCTCCCCGAACTCGGCGGCCTGTTCCGCCATCCCCTCATGACGTTCGCGAAGGTCCGGCTCTGCAAGCGCGACGGGCAGGTTGTCAGCCGTCCGGAGACGCTGCCCGGCGCGGACGGGCCCGCGGGGATGGCGCCGCAGGTAAAGCTGACGGTCTACACCTCCGAGGCGGCGCGCGTCCACGGCGAGCCCGCGCACCGCGCGATCGTCCGCCTGCTGCGCTCCGCCGGGATCAGCGGCGCCACCTCGCACCGAGGATCCTGGGGCTTCCACGGCGAGCACGCACCGCACGGCGGCCATTTCCCCCGGCACGGCCACCACGTCCCCGTCGTCACCACGGTCATCGACCGGGCGGAGCGGATCGGCGTCGCGTTCGACGTCATCGACGCGCTCACCCCCGGCCTGGTGACCGCCGAGACCGTGCTCACGCCGCGGCCGGCCGGGGTCCGCGCCGACCAAGGGTCTTAGTCGCGCACGGAGCCGGCCGGGAAAGAAAGATCAAGAACATGCTGCGGAACGGTCCCGTGCTCCGCGGCCAGGCTTACAAAAGCGTGGCCTCGCGGTCGGCGCCGAACGCTTCCTGATACAGGTCCTCGCCGTAGCTCGTTGGCAGCGGGACGCCCGGGAGGAGGCGGTAGGTTCGGACGCCGTCGTTTTCGCGCTGCGCGCGCAGGAACAGGGCCCGGTCGTCGCCGCGGGCGCGGATGCCTTCCGCCAGGTCGTACAGGTGGGTGACGAACACGATCCTGATGCCGGCCTCGGTCAGGGCCCGGATGATCTCCCGGGCGAGCTGCGAGCCTTCCCGCTCGTTGGTGGAGGCGAAGGACTCGTTGCACAGCAGCAGGCCGTCCGGCCTGATCCAGTCGGCGATGAGGCTCATCCGGTCAAGCTCCTCATCCAGCTTGCCGCGCTCCATCGCAGCGTCCTCCTCGCGCTTGTAGTGCGTGAACAGGCCCGAGCAGGCGCTGCCCGTCAACTCCCGGGCGGGCGCGAACATGCCCGCCTGCAGCATCAGCTGCGCCTGGCCGGCGGAGCGCAGGAAGGTCGACTTGCCCCCCTGGTTCGCGCCGGTGACGATGATCAGGCGCCTGCCGTCGGCGGCCACGTCATTGCCGGTGACCGGGCCGTCCAGGGTGAGCGCGAGACTGGCGTCGTACAGCCCGTCGGCGTGGAGCCGCTGCGTGCCGAGGGCCGCGGGGACGGGATAGCACACCGGCAGGCCCTCAGCGAGAAGCCGGCCGCGCAGGTTCAGGCAGCCGAGGTAGAAGCCGAGCTCGGCACAGAGCACCTGGAAGAAGCCCTTGATGTGGTCGGCGGACTGGGCGAGGGAGTTCGCGGTCTCGTTGACCGCGCGGCTGGTCAGCTCCGACAGCGCGCGTGCCCCGGCCTCGTCCCGGTCGGGGATGGTGAAGCTGTAGGCATCTCGGTTCCTGCCCGGCAGCCGGTCCCGCCAGCCGCGGACGGGCGGATGGCGGCGGAGCACGTACCCGGTGCCCTTGGCGCCCGTGCCGAGCCGGGCGCTCATCAGCGTGCCGCGCTTCAACTCGAGCTCCGCCAGGCGCGATTCCATCTCGTCGAAGTAGTCGCTGGTGAGCTCGCCGGCGAGCATCGCGAAGAACCGGGTGAACCCCTGCGAGGCGAAGTCAGCCGCATGCTCGGCCCCGAGATCGGCGAGCCTGCGCAGCGACGTCACGTACAGCGCCATGACCTGCCGGGACCGCGCCAGGATGGTGTCTGGCGAATCACGGAACAGGAAGCCGAACAGGTGCCGGTCGGCGTCAACCGCCCCGACCGCCAGGTCGTAAAGGGCACGGACCACGTCGGGCTGCGCGACGCAGTCGGTCAGCACACGCTGCCGGTAGATGATCTCCGCCGGGTCGGTGAGACCGGAATGCAGGCCCCGCCGGGCGATCCCGAACAAGAACTTGTCGCCGCCGGCCATAACGTCCAGCAGCGTGCCAAGCTCCAGGTCCGCAGCCAAGTCGGGCTCGTTGACAGGCAGCGCGGCGCCGGGGTCGAAGTCGCGGTCGGCATACATCAGGCGGGCTTTCACGATGCCAGGCGCTCCTTCAGTTGCGGGTAGGTAAGCCGGTACTTGCGCGCTATGGCAGCGGCGTAGGCCAGCCCGTCGGCCGGCTTGCGGACGATCTTGTAGGTGCGCTCGGCCGGGTCTTCCGGGTTCACTGTGCCGACCATCGACACGCAGGCCGGGGTGGCTGACGCCAGCTCATCGATAAACGTGACGTAAACGCCGAGGAGGCCGAGCTCGGTCATCTGGCCGAGAATCCGCTCGCCGATGAACGCGGCGTCGCGCAGCGTGGTGGAGGCGAAGGACTCGTTCATCACCAGCAGGCTGCCGCCGGTCGCCGCCGCCAGCACGTCGCGGAGGCGGGCAAGCTCGTCCGCGAGCTTGCCGCGCAGTGTGGCCAGGTCCTCCTCCCGCTCGAAGTGGGTGAAGACCTGGTCGGGCAGGAACAGCCGGGCGCTGCCGGCCGGCACCGGGTAGCCGAGGCTGGCCAGGTAGTGCAGCTGGCCGGCCATCCGCGCGAACGTCGTCTTGCCGCCGTGGTTCGGCCCGGTGACGACGATGATCCGCTCCTCGCCCGACAGCCGGAAGTCGTTGGAGACCATCTCGGCGAACCTGGGCGCGAGCTTGGCGGCCAGGGCGAGGTCGAACGCCCCGCACACGTCGGTTTCCTTATCGGCGGCGGATATCCGCGGGTAGCAGAACTCCAGGCCCGCGGCCTTCATCGGCGCGATGAAGTCCAGGTAGCCGAGGTAGAACTGGATCTCGCGGTCAAACGCGACGATCGTCTCGTCCTCGAACCGGCCATGCCGCGCGCAGAATCCGTCAAGCGCGGCGAACTCGGCCGGGAACAGCCGGGCCACCCGGTCGGCGATCCACTCCTGGACGTGGTCCATCTCCGGCCAGGTCCTGAAGGCGGCCCGGTAGTCCTTGACCGCCCCCCGGGCGAACTTCGCGAACGTCGCCGCCACGTCCGCGCTGAAGTCTGCCTCGCCCTCGTACCTGGTCACGATGACGCGCGGACCTCGGACGTTGACGCAGTAGGTTACGCCGTCGAGGGAGCTTGCGACTTCGGCCGCCTCGCCCGCCAGGCTGGCGAACTCAGGCGACGCGGCGTATCCGGCGAGGTAGTCGCGGAACGCTATCAGGCCGCGCGAGGCGAGTTCCGCCCCGCCGAGGGCGTCGGCGAGCGCGCGTACCGCCGCGCAGTAGCCGCGGGCCGCGCCCAGGAACCAGGACTCCTTCTGGTAGCGGTAACGGAGCTTGCGCGCCTGGGCCAGCCTGTCCCGCACGGCCCGCATCCGCTCCGCGAACCCGGCGACGGCCCCGGCCGTGTCCTGCTTTTCCAGGTCCCTGAGCACCTCATGCCGGTACTGGACCGCGTCCGCGTCGCGCAGCGGCGTCCGGAAAAACGGGGCCAGGTCGTACTGCTCCCGGCCGGCGGTCACGCCCGCGCATACCCGGTCAAGGTTAAGGTCCCGGAAGAACGGCGGCTCCGGCCGCTCGGCGGCCGCGACAGGCGAGCCGGACAGAACGCTGACAACCGGCATGGCAGCCACACCAGCACCTCCACCGAATCATTGACCCGGTAGAAGCCATCAGCCATGAGCGGCGGTTTCAGGTGGGCTTCATCACCTTCACCTCATGCTACCCGCTTCACGCGGACGCCGGCTGTGGCCGCGGTCACAGAACTGAACGCCCATGCCCGGGTGCGCTGGGGCGCAGGTCAGGGTCTGTCAGGTGCAGCCAGCCGGCGGCGAACAGCCAGCCCGCCACCACGTCCGCGGGCCAGTGGACGCCCAGGCAGACCCGGCTCGCGCCAACTCCGGCGGCGGCGATCGCCATGGCGGCGTTCGCGGGGGCGCCGCGGATGCCGAGAGCGCGCACCGCCGCGCCGACGGTGAGGACCGCCAGCGTTACGTGCTTCGATGGCAGGCTGAAGCCTTCCGGCTCGGCCAGCCACGCCTCGGCGGGCGGCCGCCGACGGGCGATCACCCGCGACAGGCGCCTTCTGGCAGCCGCCCCGCCCGCTACCACCAGGCACGGCACGGCCGCCTGACGCCATGTGCCCGGGCGCGCGCCGCTGATCCCGGCGAGCGCGAGCACAGGGTAGGCGACATGCGGCTCGGCCAGTGCGCTCACGAGGCGCGCGACCTTGACCGCGACCGGGCCGCGACGGGTGCGAACCGCCTCGAACGCCCGCCCGTCCAGGCCAGCCGCCAGTCCGTCATCGGCCGAAGACGCCAGGACCAGGACAGCGCCGCAGGCCGCAGCCGCAGGCAGCAGCCGCCGGGCTCCCGCCACCATTGCCGCCATGGCATCCTCCTCACCACCCGTGGAGAGCAGGACCCATCGGCGATGCGGCTGCCCGCGCGTACAGCGCGGGAACGGCGGGATCCACCGCCGGGCGGCCCTGAGCCGCCACCGCAAGCATACGGCGGGTGCGTCTTCACGCATACGGCACGTGCGCCGCAGCCGCCGGCTGCATATGCTGGAGGCGCCGGATGAGGCTCCGGCAGGGGCGCCTGGCGCCCCGCAACCGCCGCCCTGGCTGATGGCCTCTACTCCGATGGCGAGTTTCCGTGAGGCGGCGTGATTTCATGGCTCCGTTTGAGGTTGCCGACCTGTCCGCGCTTGAGATCCTTGACTCGCGGGGACGGCCGACGCTGGCCGTGACCGTGACGCTGGCCGACGGCACGAGCGCGAGAGCCGGGGTGCCGTCGGGCGCGTCGACCGGGTCACGGGAAGCGGTTGAGCTCCGCGACGGCGACAAGTCCCGGTACGAGGGCAAAGGCGTGCTGACGGCCGTGGCGAACGTCAACGACGAGATCGCCGGCCTGCTCCGCGGCCGCGCCTGGAATTCCCTGGCCGAAGCGGACCAGGCGATGATCGCCCTGGACGGCACCGCGAACAAAAGCAGGCTCGGCGCCAACGCCACGGTCGGCACCTCGATGGCGCTCGCCCGCGCGCTCGCCGCGTCGGCGAGCACGCCGCTGTGGCAGTGGCTGGCCCCCGAGGGGGTTGCCCCGTCGCTGCCGGTACCGCACTTCAACGTGCTCAACGGCGGCGCGCACGCCGCCAACGACCTGGACTTCCAGGAGTTCATGATCGCCCCGCTCGGCGCCCCGTCGATGGCCGAGGCGGTGCGGGCGGGCGCCGAGGTCTACGCTGCGCTGCGCCGCGAGCTGGCCGGCCGGAACCTGTCCACCGGCCTGGGCGACGAGGGCGGCTTCGCCCCCGAGATCAGCGAGCCCGAGGACGTCCTGCGGCTTCTCGTCCAGGCCATCGGGGAGGCCGGGTACAAGGCAGGCGCCGACGGGGTGTCGATCGCCCTGGACCTGGCCGCCTCGGAGTTCCGCCAGCCGGACGGGCGGTACCGGGTGGCCGGGGAGCTGCTCGGCAGCGCGCAGCTGATCGACCGGCTCGCCGCGATCGCCCGCGAGTTCCCTGTGCACCTGATCGAGGACGGGCTCGGCGAGGATGACGACGACGGCTGGATCGCGCTCACGCAGCGGCTCGGCGGCGCCGTCGAACTCGTCGGCGACGACAACTTCTGCACCAACCCCGCGATCATCGCCGGCGCCATCGAGCGCGGCATCGCCAACGCCTCGCTGATCAAGCTGAACCAGATCGGGACCGTCACCGAGACGCTCCAGGCGATGGCGGTCTGCCGGGACGCGGGCTACCGGCAGTTCGTCTCGCACCGCTCCGGCGAGACCGAGGACAGCTTCATCGCCGACCTGGCCGTCGGCACCGGCTGCGGCCACCTGAAGTCCGGCGCCCCGGCCCGCGGCGAGCGCACCGCCAAGTACAACCGCCTGCTCGAGATCGCCGCCGCCTCCGGCCTGCGCTACGGCATGGGCTGACTGGCGGGCAGCCGGGGTCGCCGCGTCCGCCGCACCGCCTGCCCTCGGCCGCCGGGGGGCGATGACAACGATCGCCGGGCCTTCCCGCCGCGCTCTTTACCGTCTGCCCGCGCGGATTTATGATCGAGGCGGATGCGGCGGAGGGGCTCGCCGACAACTGCGGATTTCGCCGCCAACGGTCCCTGTCCAGTCAATGGCAGGAGACCGCATGACCTCATTCGCTGATGACGCGTACCGTCATGACGTTCCCGATTCCGGGACGGCGGCGTGCGCCTACTGCTGCCCGGCGGGCGGCAGGGCCGCAGACGCCCGGGCAGGCGATGGCCCTGCTCCCGGCTGGCTTGCCCACCTTTACACATGCCAGGGACTGTCCACGTACCAGATCGCCGCGCGCACCGGCGTTGGCCGGCAGCGCGTCACGCGGGCGCTGCGCAAGGCCGGCGTGCCGCTGCGGTCGCGCGGTGCCGGGCGGCTGCGGCCCGTGCGCAGGGCCGGCGACCCGCCGGACCTCCCCTTGCTGCTGCGCGATCTGTACGAGGAGGCGCAGCTCGGCTCCCGGCAGATCGCCGCGATCCTCGGGCTGCCCGAGCGGACGGTTCGCTCCAGGCTCCACCGGTACGGCATCGAGGCGCGCAGCCGCGGCTCCTGGAACCGGGAGGACCGCACCACCGTTCCCGTCGGGGTGCTTGAGGCTCTCTACGTCGAGCGCGGCATGACCGCCGCCGAGGTCGGCCGGCGGCTCGGGGTGTCCGGCGGCACCGTGCTGCGCAGCGCGCACTCCCTCGGGGTCCCCGTCCGGTCAGGCGGCGTGGTGCCGCTGTCCGGACCCGGGGAGATCGAGCTGGTCAGGGCGCTCTACGCGGACCTGCTGATCGCGGTGGCGCTGACCGAGCATGGCGTCCCGCGCGTCCCGGCGGGCGGTTCCCTCAGCCAGCGGTTCCCGGTTCCCGTGCGGCTGACGACACCGCTGGTCAAGGATCTGTACTGGGAGTGCGGGGCGGGCCTGAACCACATCGAGCTGCTCACCGGGCAGCCGGCCGGGAGCATCAGGAAGTTCATGCAGCGCGCCGGAATACCCATGCGGCACCCGGGCGGGCGGACTCCCTTCCTGCGGCGCTGGCGGTCCGGGCTGTCCGGGCTGTCCGCAGACGCCCGGCCGGGCCTCCGACGGGGCCAACGCTGACGCTACAGCGCTGGCTTCCCGCCCGCGCGGACTGCCTCGTCGAGCAAGGCGAGGGCGTGCCACACGGCGGTCGCCTGCCCGGAAAGCTCGCGTTCCCTGCCTTCCGCCTCGGCGGCGGAGACGGTGCGCAGTTCCCCAGCCGCCTGCAGGGCGGCCTGCATCCGGACCGTCGCTTCGGCGTACCGCCGCTCCACCGAGCGGGCCAGGGCGCGGGACGCCTCCGACAGCCGGTACTGCAGGTCTGCCCGGGCCCGGCCGATCTGGCTCTCGGCCAGGCCGGGAGCCTCGCGGCGCAAGTGCTCGCGGGCACTGCGGCGGCCCAGCTCGCCGGGGAGCCTGCGGCGGATAGCTCCGGCCAGCAGCTCGGTCTGCCCGGCCGCTTCCGCGGTCGTGTAGAAGAACCGGCGGTCCCCGGCGAGGCGGCCGCCGGGCTCCGGGACCGCCAGGTCCAGGCCCAGCAGCTCAGCGGCGGAATCGCGCAGCGCCCCGAGCGCGGCTGTCAGGTCCGCCGCCAGCCTGGCGTCGGTGCGGGCCAGCCCCTCTTCGATGATCTCCCGCCGCTGCGCGCGCCAGGCGTCGACCGCGGCGAGCGTGAGCGTCACCAGCCGCTCGCGGCCCTGGCGCTCGATCTCGGCAGGCGGGGCGGTGCGCAGCTCGCCGCCGAGAACCTCCTCCAGTTGCCGGGTGAGATCGCGGCCAAGCCGCGGGCCGTCAGCTTCGGCGGCGTCGTTGAGGGCCATCAGCAGCCGGGCGGACTCGGCGTTGACCACCGACACCGCATCCTTGCCGCGGACGGCCACCTCATCCAGCCGCTGGCTGAACCGCGCCACCCGGTCCGCCGCGTCGCCCGCGGTGAGCTGCGCCGCGCGCTGGGTCAGCGCCACCTCATCGAGCAGCGAGCGGGCGATCCGCCGTGCCTGCATGACCGCCGAGGAGCGCAGGTCCCGCACCCGCCTGCTGGCCAGGTACGTCTTGAAGTCGGCGGCGAAGACATCGAACCCGGGGTCGCCGCCGGCCAGCGCGGCCCGCGCCGACAGGGGGTAGACGGCGCCCGGCGCACCCGGGCCTTGCGAAGCTTCGGCCAGCACCCGCCTGGTGAACTCCGCTGCCTCGGCCAGCCCGGCCTGATCGAGGTGGTCGGCCTTGTTCAGCACCGCGAAGGTGACCATCGACATTCCGCTGACCTTGGCGTACAGATCCCGCTCGGCCGCCGACACGGGCGGGTCGGCGGTCAGCACGAACACGGCGGCGTCCATGCTCTCCAGCGCCTGGTGCGCCGCGGCGGTATCCCATGCAAACACCGACCCGGTGCCCGGCGTGTCCACCAACTCCACGCCGCCGGCCAGCAGCGGCGCGTCCAGGTACACCGTC